>JABAHQ010000889.1_pt1 | contig 11271 bp, 12 predicted proteins | sample 7062091 | NCBI WGS metagenome assembly JABAHQ01 (sample SAMN14534359, study PRJNA622989) | marine sediment metagenome | biome: marine biome [ENVO:00000428]; feature: marine pelagic biome [ENVO:01000023]; material: deep marine sediment [ENVO:00002113] | place: India: Gulf of Kutch | collected...
CATCCCCAGCCGACACTGACCGCATAGTCAAAGATTTTCTCGCCCGAGGAGAAAGCGTCTACAAAGAGGATCGCACGTCTTCTCACCCGTGCCAGCAACTCCAGAATGCTAAAGGGCTTGGTTAGGTAGTCGTCCGCACCGACCTCCAATCCCACAACGCGGTCAAGTTCAGATGACCTTGCTGTCAGCATCAGAATTGGAGTATAGCCAGGTTGGTTGCGCAATTGTCGGCAGACTTCCAGACCTTCTAAGCCGGGCAAGATCAGGTCAAGGATGATCAGATCAAATCGCCTTGAGTTGGCCTCTCTCAGGCCGCTAACCCCGTCGGGGGCTACCACAGCCTGACAGTTAATATCCTTGAGGTGCAGAGAGAGCAGTCTGGCGATATCCAGGTTGTCTTCGATTATCAGGATCTTGCGAGTCATTCGCTCGCAGCCAGCCTGGGAGAACTTCAAGGCTCAACTCCAGAACAAAATGATCACGAAACTTTCACGCAGCTTGGAGCCAGTCCTTCATTTAGGTCGCACTTGAGTCTTTGACCTGCTCCCGGGGGATTGTAACACTTGTTTTAGGGGGCAGGTCAGATTGGCGGAAGGATCCTCGACGTGATAGATAACTGCGTTGAGGCCAAACTCCTGCTGGAGTGTGAATCCCTTTAAGTGGTCCTAATGTTCACGAATGAACGCAGAAACTACCGCGGAGTATGTGCCAGAGCGCTCGAGAGGAGTCAGACGCAGACTTCTTCTTGGCCATAGCCAGTTCCATCAGGAAATGTTCATTGGCATACAGACCGTTGCTCGAAACGGCTTTAAATTATGAGGTGTCCTTCAGTGGGCGTAGGGCAAGATAAGGGTCAGCGAGTACGCATAGCTCAATATAGAACTCCGCCAGCGGCTCCTCGATTGGAAAAAGTGCGATTTCGGTTTGAAGGGCAACCCCTCCCATAATTGATGTCAATTCAATGCCGGTGGATTCAGCCCAAAGGCTTCTCAAACCCTTTGGTTTGCTACACTATTATTAGCCGGTGCCGTTACGATAAGACATGAGACGGAGCCTACTTACGAGATGCCCGGATTGAGAAGTGTAATCATCCTTGGGCTTGTTTTAGTCACGGTCACCGTGTCCACGCCACTCTTGGCCCAGAATCCCAGCGACCCAGTGGAACGGCCCCGTGGCGGGCTTTTCAGCGAGGAAGGGCCCAGTGGAGGACAGCTTTCGCTCGCCTGGTTCGTCCTGGGATTGTACGTCCTGGCAGGTCTGATATTCGCGGGCGCTTGTGCGCACCTGGCGGTGCACAGGGCGCTCCCGCCGATCCCGTGGTTCTTCGTGGGATTCTTTCTGAATGCGGTGGGCTATTTGATCTTGCTTACACGACCGCGGGGTGATGTGCGGGTATTCCCGGCTGGTATTCCCCGCGGCCTGCGAAAGGTACCCTGCACTTACTACTCTGAAGAGTGCCCCGAATGCGGGTTTTGCAATCATCCGGCTAGCCACTTCTGCTCTGGCTGTGGAACCAAAATGGAACCACTCTTCACCGTTGTTGACGGCGGACATCACCTCGGGCGCCTTTTATGAAGCCTGCACCCGACTCACCCCGACCCTGCTCATCGATGAGGTGGGAACCCACGCAAGCAATCACCGCCTCCGACATCTCTTGCGGATGGGGACAACCCGGGATGTGGTAGGCATACGGCACAATCGGGTGGTGCGGGTCTACGGGCCAAAGGTCATATCGTTGCTTAAAGCGCCGGACGATGCCGCATTGAACACGCGCTGCATTCTCATCTCGATGACAGAGGCGAACACCGACGGTTTGCCCAAGGCTAGCGACTCGGCGCTGGAGCAGAAAGCACAAATTTTGCAGGCTCAATTGCTACAATTTCGCCTGCAGAATTATGGGCAACTAAATCCCCCTTCTTTGCCGGGGACTACGGGCTTGCGGCCGCGGACGAAAGACCTCTTGACTTGCTTGGCCACGGCGGCGGCCGAAGATGCCCAACGGGTGGACTACTTAGTGGGGTTCTTCAAGTTCGATGATACAGTACGTCAGGAACCCCTGCCCCCGGAAGAAGATGCCGTACTCGCGGCGCTTTTTTGCCTATTGCATGTGCAGCCTAAGTACACCAAATTTTCTGGTAATTGTCTCCGCGTAACTGACTTAACCTGCTTGGTGAACGACGTGCTCGAAAAATCAAAAGCTCGTCTCCGAGTCAATGAGTTGGTCAAGGTGCACGGATTGGATAGCTTGGCTAGCCACTTACTAGTGGTTCCACCAGAAAAGTGCCCGAAATGCCGCGAGGTGAAAATCGCTAATGCATACCGTGCAATCTGCACTCTCCTCAAGGAAGGCCGGTGAACATTGTGAACGTTATGAACGTCGCGGAGCCTAATTATCGCACGTAAAAGGTCGGACGGACGGTTGAGCGGCCAGAAGGGACGGAAAATTCGGAGAAGGGGTTCGTCGGGGCAATCAGGAACCCAAGGCATTGTCCATCATTGAGCCAGAATGCATCCGTGGGGCGGAGACAGGGAACTCTCGTTCGGGCAACCAGAGAGAACTAGTACCAGACGATTTCTCTTATCACTATTACCCAAACTGTTGTACGTGAATTTGTGAATTCGGATTGTGGAAACGCGGTTTAGGAAACCGTGGCCATGCAGTTAGCTAAGTTGTTGGACGAACGACAGAAAGCCTGCAACCTCTTTGAACGAAGCAAGTTTCCTTCTTGGTGTACGGAGTTGACTCAAGATGTACTGAGTTGTTCGCGAGGTCCCCACAATGTTCCCCACAGCGACCCGGCCGAGAAGGACATCAGTTGCGTGTTTGACCCGACTCCGCGCTGGGCTCGGTGAGCTGCACCTTGATCCATTCGGCAGGGCCGGTGTCCTCGCGCTCTCTGTCTTCGTACTTGACCTCGACCAAAGCTCCCTTCTCCAAATCCGCGAAAGTACCCTTCTGATTGGTTAACCTAAGCTTGCTCCTGTCCAGCCAGATCCTGGTGCGACTCGTGATCCTTCCGCTCCAGGTTCCTGAGGACCCGACGACTGTGATGGTCTGATCCTGAGCGTTGATTGTTTCGATCTTCCCGATGATAGTCACCTTCCCAGACAGTCCTGGAGACTCCCCAAGAGGGATAAACATTTCAGTCGCTTTTTGTGCGTAAGCATGAGCTGTGGTGCCCAATAGCAATACACCTGTCCCAATAATGCGGACCCAAAACTTCAGCATGGTAACGTGCTTCCTTTCCCCACTTTGCGTGGGCATCACTACGGTGTTTCAACGAGCAAGGTTTCCGCCTTCTTCTGCTGGCGAATAGCCTTCTGAGTGTGTTTGCCTCTAAAGAACAGACTACTGGCTGCTTTCTTCGTAAGCCTTTTGGCCTCTCCAAGTTGGACCGTGGCTTCGGGATGGAGACCACCGCCTGCCAGTACTGTTATGCTGTCTTCCGTCTCACGAACAGCGCGCTCGAGGAGCTCCCTCGCCTGTTCCCGTTTGAAGAATCCCTTGTGGGCACTCGCCTCCAATAGCTCGATGCTAACCCGGATGTTGTCCAGGACATTGATGACCCTCAGGAACGCTGCTAGAGCCTCGACTTGGGTTGCCTCAAGCCTTATTCCCACGCCGTTGGGATCAAGGCTGGCCAATGTACGGCCCGCGGGTGAATTGTTAAATGCGTCAGTATTATAGAAAGCTACCGCCTCCTCGATGGTTCGGACTGCGTCATTGTGGAAGAATGGGCCGGTATCCGCCGCCTCCACCAGCGGGGGTGTATTGAACGTGCCGTCGCCTGGCGTACCAAACCCGTCATCGGGCGGGACCAATTCCCCAGTCAGGTCAGCTGGCTGGTCGGGAAGATCCTCGACACCCGTATTAAAGTTGGCGTTCCCAATGTTGCCCCCGCCGAAATTCGCCGTGGCACCGGCATTGACATGGCAGAGGTTACACTTGCCGAGTGAGTTGTCGAGGAAGATCTCCTGCCCCCGTTTTGCGACGTTTCCTTTGAGCGGCAGCGGTAAAGTCAAATCCTGTTGTCGCCCCAGGGAGAGCATGAAGGCTTCTACGGCACCCAGTTCCTCATCAGTCGGAAGCCGAAAATCGACCCCGGCAACCCGATTCAAAGTCTTGGTGAAGTGCTGAATGACTGCGCCCACGGCAAATGAACGGAGCGACTCATCCCCCGGCGCGCCATCACCCGACCACCCAGTACGAGGACCCTGGGGGCTATCCACCGATGTCCGGAGAGCGAGCACGTGTGGGACACCACGCATGACAAATTTGTTCGCCAGGTCATCAAACCCGTCTAGGTTTTCCAAGATCAGCCCGAAGTCTCGCATTAGCTTTGGCTTTTCGAAGTTCTCTTTCAGGTCCGGATTGAATTCGGCGACAAAGAGCGGGTCGCTGTCCGGGAGTGTGGCGATGAAAGCAGGATCGATGGTGAAGTTATTTTCTGCTGGATGACAGGTTCCACAGGTTCTCCCGTTGCCATTGAACGTTTCGTTAAAGAAGATGTCCTTCCCTTTCGCAATGAGTTCGCTTTGGGGATCGGTCGGGAGAGGAGGCGATGACTGGCAGCCTGACAGCGTAGTCAAAGCAAGCAGAATTTCAGCAACCCGTGCTTTGCCACCTGGCTTCATGCTATATGCCTCTGGCGGGTGATTCTCCCTACAAAATCCTAGCACACTTCTACGACAGTTAGTGACACACCATGCAAGCAAATTGCAAAGATCATGGTGAAGTTATTCCGGAAAGGCAGCAATTTCTCATACTCTGAAGAAACTTGCTCATCTGAGCCAGCTCACCACACGAAGCGCTTTCTTCAAGCGCACCCGCGACATAAGAGTCCTACGGCTATCGGAGGATCCGGATTCTGCTGAACCGGGAAGGCTGGCAGGTAGGCAGGAAGCTGGTGTATCGGCTCTATCGAGAAGAGGGCTTGGTGCTGCGGCCGCGGCGGCCCCGCCGGCGCCGGGTGGCGGTGCATCGCCGGGAACGGTTTCGGCCTACGGCGCCCAACCAGGTCTGGAGCCTGGACTTTGTAGCCGATCAGTTGGCCGATGGGCGGCGCTTCCGGGCTCTGACCGTAATGGATATTTTTACGCGGGAGAGCCTGGCGATCGAAGTGGGGCAGAGCTTGAAGGGCACGGATGTGGTGAAAGTGCTCAACCGCCTCAAGCTGCACCGCGGCGTGCCNNCGGCCGGGCAAGCCGACCGATAATGCCTTCGTAGAGTCTTTCATCGGAACCCTGCGGAAGGAGTGCCTGAACGCGCACTGGTTCAGTTCCTTGACGGATGCCGGGCAGACCATCGAAGCCTGGCGCCAGGAGTACAATGAGAGTCGGCCTCACCGGGCGTTGGGGGAGCGCAGCCCGGCTGAATTTGCTTGTCAGCCCAAGACTTCTGGGGAAGTAATCGAGGTTGAAATGGCCGGAAGCTCACCTTGAAGCTGGTACAGGAAAGGGGAGCACTTCGCGCCGCGACCGAGCTAACATTGCAAATGGTACAATCCCTCGGGGCAGGTCACCGCAGGTAACTAGTCTTCTCGGATGAGATCCAGATTGTTAAAACCGCTGTTTGTTAGACTGCGCCGGGCTATCTCAGATCGATCCGAATCGGTATATGGTCCCACCAAAACCTCATATGAAAGCCGCCAAAAAGTCCACAGGCTTCGCCTTCGCTTCACAAATACTAGATAACCCAAGTCTTGAACCTCTCTCGCCATCGTTTCTGCCTCTGCTTCCTTCTCAAAGGAGCCGAGACGCCAGTAGATGCCGGGGCGGAGATCGGATATAACACGCACAGGGGAAGACGGCTGCTCCTTTGATGACTCAATTTGGATGACTTCATTGATTGCCTCCTGGCGGGCGCCCGTCTGAAGAGAGGATTGAACCTCTTTCTCAGGCACCGAATCATTCAGCGTTGCGCTCACCGTAGCACCAGAAGGCTGTGGCAGCAACGAACGGGAACTGAAGATTAGTAGGAGAGAGAGTCCAGTAAGCACCACACACTCACCCAGCAACCGGTTCCTAGATGGAACTTGAAACAACTGAGTAAAGCCCGACCGAGGCGTATTTTCTGGGGACGGAAGACTAATCACTTGGCCAAGAGCCGCTTCAAGGTCTTCGACCGACTGAAAGCGCTTATCTGGATTCTTTCCCAGACAGCGAAGGATGATTTTTTCGAGTGAAGACGGAAGATTCGGCTCATGCCATCGAGGCCGAACGGGCCTCTTGCCAATGTGTTTCAACGCGGTGTCAATGAGGGTCTCGCCACGAAACGCCGTGGAGCCTGTAAAGATTTCATAAAGAATGAGTCCTAGAGCGTAAATGTCGGCGCGCGAATCCGGTGGCGCACCCTTGACTTGCTCCGGTGACATGTAAGACGGAGTACCGACGAACGATCCCGTGTTTCCATTCGCGACTTGTGCCCAATGCGCAATGCCAAAATCCATCAACTTGACGTTTCCTGCCCTATCGATCATTACGTTCTCTGGTTTCAGATCACGATGAACAATCCCCTGGGCATGAGCTTCGCGAAGGCCGGCGCAAATCTGCAGTGCCAGATGAATCCCACTCCGAAAGCTCAAACTTCGGAAGCGGATAAGCACCTGGCGCAGGCTTTCTCCATCGACAAATTCCATTGAGATATATACTGTGTCATGGACGCGACCGAATTCATGGAGTCGGCATACGTTCTTGTGAGTGATACGGCGGGCCAACCGAATTTCATTCTTAAATTGTTCTGTCACTGTTGAGTTGGCCGCAATTTCAGGTTTGAGAATCTTGAGTGCCACAATATCGCCTGTTTCCCTTTCATGCGCCTTATAGACGATCCCCATGCCCCCGCGCCCCATTTCTGCAAGTATGTCATAGCGATCGGTCAAGTCCCGTAACGGGGGATCATTCAGATTCAAGGCTTCTTCAAAATTTGTAGGAGGTGTCTCCCCGTGGGCCAGGATTAGAGCACCGGTCGCTTCCTGGCGAATCTCGCTATACGTAGCTGGCTCAGCCCAGATAAGCTCATAGATGTCCTCTCGGTCACTTTTGCCCTCCACCGTAACTTTACCTATCCACCTACACGGCAAATCGAGCCTTGCCCCGATCTCTTGATATATCGTCTTGGAAAGTAAGACTTGGGCCGGGCCAGTGCGCTTTGTGATACGCGCCGCCAGATTCACTACATCGCCTACAACGTCATTGCCACTGCGGAACAATACTCCCGAATGGATGCCCACTCGTACATAGAAGCGTTCGCGCTCGGCGAGCCTCTGATTGAGACGTCGTTGGCGTCGTTGAATTTCCCGTGCGGCGCGTACAGCTCGGAGGGAGTCGGAAAAATCAGCCAGGACGGAGTCCCCGATGGTCTTGACTACTCGCCCTTGAAATTTCTGCACCACACGCCTTGCAAGCTCGATGTGACGGTGCAACAAAGACAATCCAGCTGTGTCTCCATACCGGTCAAAATAACCAGTAGAACCTACGACATCGGTGAAGAGCACCGCCGCTGCTGCTTTATGTTGGCGCAGCGCTTCGTCGAGCTCCGCCCGGGTCTTGAGTAGCTCATCGATATTGGATTTGTGGCTGTCCATGTTTCCTCGCATTCGAGGAAACCTCCCCAGGACAGGCCCTAATTATACGCCAGTACTGACAGAGTCTAGTACAAATAGTTGAGAGGCTTATCCTGCGGCTGATGATCCAGTGCTGCTAGCATTTTTCGATAGAGCCGTGATTTGGCCCTGGGCTCATCTCGGCTAACGTAGGGAAAGGCCCGGTAGCCGGCAATAGTCGAAAGGTCACATTTTGGATAGGACAACAGTAAGTACTGACGCTACTTGACATGAGCCCCTAAAACCGGTCCAGTCCGAATGTTAGGATTTGGGCCCCCGCGAAGTGCTCCCTTTTCCTGTACCAGCTTCAAGGTGAGCTTCCGGCCATCCGTGCCAAGGAAGCACAGCTCGTTACCAGCGATGCAGATTTTCGCGACATCCCAGGAGTGCAGGTCGTCTAGCCCATCGCAGCAGCCAGCGATTTCCCGAAAGTTCATCCGCTGCACTACATCGCTGATTATTCCTCGTGGATCGCTGCTTTCACCTTGGTCAATAGCTCAGGCGGTATCTTCTCCATACCGTGATCTTTCTTGGCGTGCTCGGCGGCCTGCTTCAGAATGTCTTCTTCACCGCCAACTTCGAAATCACAATCCACACCCATTTCCTTGCACTTTAGGATCTTCCTCACAAAATGCTCCTCTTTGCTCTCTGATTAGTGAGGTATTCGACGGCGGGAATCCTACGCGCCGTCCCCCAGAACCTAGTCGATGTGACACTGCTCTTGGGCAAAGACGACAAAGGACATATGGCCACGCGGTACTGGGTTGAGATTGCTCTGTGACAATTACGAGAGTAAAAAGGCCATACGCGGTTGTGTTCATTGGGCGACTTAGCGTATGAGTGACCGAGTGACATAAAGCTATTCGATGCGGGTGAGACTCACCCGATCGACCCAGAGTGTGCCGGCAATCTTATTGTCGAATTTTTGACTGGGGGCTCGGACCACGCGTAACGTGAGAAGCTTTGTGTCGCGTCCAGTCGTGAATTCGAGTTCATGCCGAGTCCAGCTTGAGGTCCCCACTATGTCACCCGTATGGAAAAACCACTCGTTTCGATTGTAGAAATCGACAAGCTCAAGCCGGGGTCCGCTGTCAGTCGTGATGCTCCGGGCCCGCGTATAAGCAACGAATCGATAATTCGTATCGGGTCGCACCGAAACATGATGAGTGATATGGCGGTAATCCAAATTAAGTTCGCCGCCGAATTGAATCTTCAAGGAACGGGTTCCGTCGAAGAACGTCAACGTATCCACTTTGACCACTACGCCCTCGGCAGGTCGGATTCGCCAGCCCAACCCGCCGTTCAGGATTTGGCTTTCAAAATCGCCGTTCAAGATGAGATTCTGGTCCCAGGGTTGCCGCCGAAAGAGGCTGGCGTTTCGATTTATAACGGCCTCCCAGACCTCCGTGAGCTGATCGATGCGGCGGCCCCGAATCAGGGCATCCAGGTAAGGAAAGGTGGCGTGAGGTTCAAAACCTTGCTCGAGATCGAGCAGCCTCTCCCAGACCTGAACAGCCGCCTCCAGACGGTCTGTTCGCACTAGATAATTCAGATAGTGGAAGTAGATGTCGACGTCGGGTGGAATCATCCGGGCGAGAATGAGTTCGCGCTTAACCCCTGCAGTCCAGATCAATTCGTACGCAGGTAGGCGCAGTTGGGGATCTCCGAGCAAGGCTTTACGGAGAGCCGCCAGTGCTTCTTCTACCCTCCCTTGTTGGATGTAGAAGTTTCCCAATCGCCAATTGATGCTAGGTGAATTGGGAAAAAGTTCCCGCGCCTGCTCGTAAGCTTCCCGGGCGTCGCCGGGCCGACCGGCGGCACGATAGGCGCCCCCCAACTCCGCCCACAGCTGGGCCTGATTCGGGTCGCGTTCGACAGCCCACTTATAAAAGCGGACTGCTTTTTCCGCGTCGCCGTCCAGGACAGAGCGTTCATAGTACCTGCCCAACATCCGGTAATACTCTGGGTTTCGCGCATCCCACTCGATCGCCTCCAAGGCGCCTTCCGGAAGCGGATGGTAGCGAAAGTGCCAGAGGGCAATGGCCTGGGTCACCACCAGGTAAATGCAATACAGGAGTCCCGCCGAGAGAACGGCCCGAATGGCCACACCGATGCGTTCTTTCCTTTGTCTTGGCAAGGAAGTCTTTTCTTCTCTTCGACTCAGTGCAGCGGGCTCGCGCCTCTTAGAATAAGGTCAAGGCTGTAACAACACAAGCCATTAGAAGCGGGCGGAGGCGGCAATTTCCTTGCGGTGGTTCTGGAACCAGGCCAGGGTGTGGCGGAGGCCGGAGGCGAAATCCGTGCGGGGCTGATAGCCCAGCAGCATGCGCGCTTTGTCGATGGCGGCCCGGCGTCGGCTGTGGGTGTCCCATCGCCGCCGCTCGGCGTGCCGGATGCCCGCGGGGTTGCCGATGAGTGCGTTGACCTGTTGGGCCAGGTCGATGACCTTGGTTTCGACTCCAGAGGCCAAGTTGATGGCTTCGCCCACCGCCGAGGGCAACACGCCGCAGCGCAGCAGGCCCGAAACGATGTCCCCCACGTAAGTGAAATCCCGTGTTTCCTTCCCCGTGCCGGTGATGGGAAGCGGCTGGCCCTGCTGGGCCCAGTAGATAAAGTTGGGGATCACATTGCGATAGCGCCCGGGAATCTCTCCCGGGCCGTACACGTTGAACAGCCGGGCGCGCACTACGGGGAGGCTGTAGCTGTTGTGGAAAAAATTAGAGTAGAGCTCTCCGAGCAGCTTGGTGATTTGGTAAGGCGTGTTCAAGTGAAGAGAAACGAATTCCTCGTGCAAGGGGAGCGGCGCTTGCGAGCCGTAGACCGAGCAGCCGGAGGAAGCATAGACCACCCGTCCGACTCCCGTGGCGCGTGCCTGTTCGAGCACCCGGAGCGTACCCAGGCCGTTCACTTGCAGGTCGGCCTCCGGATGCTCGACCGAATTTTGGTTGGCGAAGAACGCCGCCAAATGGAACACGAAATCCGGCCGGAAGGCGAACGCCCGCGTGAGCAAGCTTCGGTCAAGGATGCTACCTTCGAGGAAAGCGACGCGATCAGATGGGGGCAGGTTCCAGCGCTCGGCGGCGGACAGGTCGTCGATGACGACCAGCTGGGAGATCCCCCCCTCGAGCAGGGCGTGGCAGAGGTTCGACCCGATGCAGCCCGCGCCTCCGGTGATCAAGGCCACCCGGTTGCGGTAGGCTTCGCCGATTTGGGTATCCGTACTTTGAGGGCCGAGCGGTTCGGACATCGTCAGGCTAGGGCCGCTAAGTCCACGTCCATTGGCCGGTTCTCGGCGAGCGAATCGAGCACCCGCAGGGTGGCGAGCGAGCTGGCCAAGATTTCTTCAAGTGTAAACGGCATCTCGCCGCCGGCGGCGGCGTTCAGGAAAGCCTTCATCTCCTCGCGGTAGCCCATGTCCTGCTGCATCAGCCAGACCGGGTGGAAACGATGCCGCCGGTGGAACTTTGCGGTGCGAAAATTGTTGATACGAACGGAGGCTTGATCGCCGAAAATTTCCACCCGTTCACGGGCGACTCGCNNGCAAGTTCTCCTCCCGGCGTACGGCACCGCCGGTTGAATCGACGGGTTCGGTGTAGACGCGCACTGGCGGCGCCTCGGCGAGAAATTGCAACATGTCAATGAAGTGGCACATCTCGCTGCGAATGCG
>JABAHQ010010257.1_pt1 | contig 11265 bp, 12 predicted proteins | sample 7062091 | NCBI WGS metagenome assembly JABAHQ01 (sample SAMN14534359, study PRJNA622989) | marine sediment metagenome | biome: marine biome [ENVO:00000428]; feature: marine pelagic biome [ENVO:01000023]; material: deep marine sediment [ENVO:00002113] | place: India: Gulf of Kutch | collected...
ACAGCGCCATCAGTTACGAGTATGGCAGTGCATGGGGCCACTCCGACCCGTTTGCGGCTCAGGTGACCCTGGGTATTGGTGAAGGTACCGCCACTCAGGACAATGCTGACGGGACGACTATTCAGAACGAAGAGGGGATCACCTCCCTGCAGGCGGCCTTCCAGTACAGCATTGACCAGCGCATCAGCGTGAACGCTGTGTACGCGACTGAGTTCAACAGCTATGACAGTACGCTCGCGTATGACGACACTTCCCCGGCAGCTCTGAACCAGGAGCCCTCCCTGTACAACGTGGGTGGCCGCTGGAGTGTCAACGATGCGCTCGAACTGGCCGTGAACTACACCAACGTCGACCTGGATGACGGTGGCGACAACAACGTGGACAGCATTGCCGTGGCGTCCTTCATGGACTTCGGTAATGGCCTGAGCGGTCACCTCGGTGTGGCGCAGGCGTCTGATGATCGCGATACGGTTGCCGATATGGATCTGAACGTCTACGGTTACATCAAGCAGGCGCTGTCCGATCGGACCGACATCCGTCTCGAGCTCGAAACAGCGGATTACGCCGATTCGGACGACGGCTCGGCCCAGGGCGGCNNATCGGACCGACATCCGTCTCGAGCTTGAGACCGCGGATTATGACGATTCAGTCGACAGTGGCGGTAACCCTGTTTCTGGCGGCACCGCAACCGTCGCACTGGTTGCCCTGCAGCACAACTTCTGATCATCGGATCAGGAGCAACTGCAGTCGAAACGGCACCCCTCGGGGTGCCGTTTTTCGTTGTGGTTCCCTCCAGAAGTTAAACCTGCCACGCCTCCGGGATCTGCTCCCTCAGAAATTCGATGAATGCCCGTGTCCGCCGGGGTAATGGCCCCTGTGGGTACAGCAGCTGAACCGTCACACCAGGCCCCTCCCACTCCGGGAGACAGGGCGTCAGGGTGCCCGGGTGGGCGCTCAGCCGGAGACCGACCAGCCAGTGCGGCATGAGGCCCAGCCCCAGGCCGCGCGCGATGGCATCCCCCTGCAGGACCAGCTGGTCCGCCCGGAAGCTTGAGGGTGCGGGATCCAGCAGGTAATCGCCCTCCGCCGGGTGGGTGAGGGTCAGGCCGGCATGACTGGTTCCCAGAAGGTCGACCCACTCGTAGTCCACCAGCTCCCGGGGGTGACGGGGCTCGCCCTTGCGCTCCAGGTAGTCCGGCGCGGCGTACAGGCCCTGCCTGAGCCGGCCGAGGGGCATCTGGCGGAGGCTCGACTCCGGCGCCTCCCCGAGCCAGAGGCAGACTCCGTTGGAGACGGCGGGGCCTGGCGGTGCCACCTGGGTTTCCAGGGTCACCCGGACATCCGGGTGGCGGTCCATGAAGGCTTCAATCTGCTTGCTGAACCAGCCCCGGATCAATGCTTCGTGGGAACGGAGAATCAACTCGCCACTGACATTCCCCTGGAGTTCCGCGAGGGCCTCGCGTCCTTCCTCCTCCAGTCCGAGCATGCGCTCCGCATAGTCCCTGAACACATGCCCGGCCTCCGTGGGCACCAGCCGGTTGGCCTCGCGCTTGAGGAGCGCGTGGCCCAGCCATTCCTCGAGCTGGTGGAGCCGGCGGCTCAATGTGGACTTGGACAGTGACAGGGCGCTCGCGGCCGCGGTGAGGCTGCCTTCACTCAGGACTGTGATGTAGGCCCTCAGTGTGTCGGGATCCCGCATGGGTTTGTTCCATTTTCTGCAACAATATGTCCCATGCTACCAACTTACGAAATTTAATGCGAACCATTATCATTCCTTCCCGTTAATCCACAAGCCATCTCAATGAAAGGAAAGGGCAGGATGATGAAAAAGAATCCGATCCCCATGACCTGCCGGGCGCTGGGCATCGCCCTGGGCCTGACGGCGGTCCTGAGCCCGGCGCAGGAGTCGCGCCAGCTGGACGAACTGGTGATAACGGCCACCGGCCAGGAGCAGGAACAGGCCAATGCGCCGGCCTCCATTGCCACCATCGGGCGCGAGCGTCTGGAACAGGGTCAGTATTCCGACATAACGGATGTCCTCGAGGACGTTCCGGGCGTGGTGCTGACGGGCGGTGGCGCCGGTGACAACGGTAAGGATTTCAGTCTGCGGGGCATGCCACCGCAGTACACGGTCCTCCTGGTGGATGGCAAGCGTGTCTCCAGCCGTGAGAGCCGCCCGAACGGCAGTTCCGGCTTCGAGCAGGACTGGGTGCCGCCGCTCGGGGCGATTGAGCGCATCGAGGTGGTGCGTGGGCCGATGTCCACCCGCTATGGGTCGGATGCCATCGGGGGTGTCATCAACATCATTACGCGCAAGGTTCCCGAAACCTGGAGTGGTGGGGTCGAGTTCAGTACAACCCTCCAGGAGGATCAGGATTCAGGGAATGTTTTCCAGACCCGTTTCCATCTGGGTGGGCCACTGGTGGCGGATCGGGCGGGCCTCCAGCTCTGGGGTCGCAACTACCAGCGGGAGGAAGACCGCATCATCAACGGCTACGAGGAAAAGAACCTCCAGAGCATTGGCGGCCGGCTTTCCCTGACACCCAACGACAATCACGACATCACGCTGGAAAGCGGTTTCACGGATCAGCGTCGGCGCTCAAACGTTGGTGTTTCACGGGATCCGGATGGTTGCCGCGGCCCCTGCGAGGATCTGGACCGCAAGCATCGGCGCCGTTACTACAGCCTGGCCCACACGGGTCGGTGGGCGCGGGGCACGCTGGACTCCCACGTGCAGAGAGAGCGCACGACCAATCTGGGTCGGGATATGGAGATCACCAACACCCACGCCAAGTCCAGCCTGATGCTGGTACTGGGGGCCCATGACCTGACCCTGGGCGCGGATTTCGAACGCCAGGCCCTGGAGGACAATACCTCCAACCAGATCTCGGATCGGACAGAGGTCGAGAAGGATAAGTGGGCCTTCTTCCTGGAAGATCAATGGCATCTTGCAGAGGCCTTTACCCTGACCAGTGGCGTACGGATGGACGACGACGAGAACTTCGGCAGCCAGTACAGCCCACGCCTCTACGGGGTATGGCAGGCGGCCTCCAACTGGACCCTCAAGGGCGGCGTTTCCACCGGCTTCCGTGCCCCGGACCTGCGTGAAACCACGCCGGACTGGGGGCAGATCAGTCGCGGTGGCAACGTCTACGGCAACCCCGACCTGGAGCCTGAGACGTCTCTCAGCAAGGAAGTCGCGGTGCACTACCAGGGCGACAACGGTGTCTCCGGGAGCGTGACGCTCTTCCACAATGATTTCGAGGACAAGATCACCCGTGTGACCTGTCCGGAATCCATCTGCGATGCCGGCCCCAACCAGTTCGGCGCTGACCCGACCTATCGCATCAACATCGATGAAGCCGTTACCCAGGGCGCGGAAGTGGCCGCTTCGGTACCCCTGGCAACCGGGCTGAGCGGTTCACTCAGCTACACCTACACGGACTCGGAGCAGCGCAGTGGTGAATACAAGGGTCAGCCACTGACGCGGTTGCCGAGGCACCTTGCCAATGCCCGTATTGACTGGCAGGCCAGCCAACGGCTCGATACCTGGATCAAGGGCCGCTTCCGGGGCAATGAGCGCCGGGCGACCCGGGGGCCATCCCGCAGCGGAACGGTGGCGCCATCCTACGCCACGGTGGCAACCGGGCTGGGTTACGACCTGACGCAGACCGCGACGCTTAAAGCCGGCGTCTACAACCTGTTCGACCGTGACGTGACCTATGACGAGTACGGCTTCATTGAAGACGGTCGCCGTTACTGGCTGGCAATGGATGTGAGGTTCTGATCATGCGGTTGATAGCGCTTCTGCTCCTGTTCACCGTTCTGCTCCCGGCCACGGCTCCCGTCGGTGCCCGGACCCTGGAAACCGCTTATGATGACGTCACGGTGGAGGGCACCCCTGAGCGGGTGGTCACCCTTTACGAGGGCGCGCTGGACAGCGCCCTCGCGGTGGGTGTTGAGCCCCTCGGGGCCGTGGCGACACGCGGTGGCGCCGGGGTTGCCCGCTACATCCAGGATGACGCGGGCGACATCCCGATCGTGGGCACGGTGGTGGAAACCAACCTGGAAGCGGTGGCCGCGCTGGAGCCGGACCTGATCCTTGCCAGCCCACGCCTGCCGGAGGAACAGCATCGTCTGCTCTCGCAACTGGCCCCGGTGGTCACGCCTCCCGGCCAGGAGGGGTTCAGGGCCGGTTTCTGGCGTTCCGAGGCGCGGGTGTTTGCCCGCGCCCTGGGGCGTGAGGACGCCATGGAGGATGTGATCGACGACGTGGACAAGCGCATCGGGCGTCTCTCGCAGCGCCTGGACAGGACGGTGCCGGACGCCGACCGGGACGCCCTGCTGGCGCGCTGGATGCCCCAGGGCCCCATGGTGATGCATCCGGAGCTGTTCGCGACGGGGATTCTGGGAAAGGTCGGCTTCGAGGTGCAGGGCGGTGACCTGGTCAAGGCGGGTCGCCCGCACAGCGACCTTCTGAGCCTGGAGAACCTGGGGCGACTGGACCACGACTGGCTCTTCATGGCCACCCTCAACGCGGATGGCGAGGACGCCCTGGCCGAGGCCCGCCGGAATTCCGGGCTGGGGCGGCTCGATGTGGTGAAGAATGAGCGCATGATCCCGGTCGACGGCCAGCTCTGGACCAGTGCCAGCGGGCCCCTGGCGGCCCAGGCGGTGCTGGACCGGGTCGCCGCCGTACTTGACGGGGTTGCCCGGGATTGAGGACCCCGTCACCGAGGGCCTCGCGGGGCACGACCCTGGCGGGGCTGACCCTGCTCCTGCTGCTCGCGGTGCCCCTGAGCCTCTTCCTCGGAGCCGGCGATCTCCCCATGGCCGGCGCGTTACGCGCCCTGGCGGGCCACGGCAGTGAGCAGGCCAACCATGTGGTGTTCGGGCTGCGCCTGCCCCGGACCCTTGTGGCCGTGGTGGTGGGCGTGGCCCTGGGCGTGGCGGGCGCACTGCTCCAGACGCTGGCCCGGAACCCCCTGGCGGAGCCGGGGCTGCTCGGCGTCAGCGGTGGCAGTGCCCTGGCGGTGACCCTGACGGTGCTGGTGGGGTTCAGTGCCCAGGCCACACTGGTGACCGCGGCGCAGGCTGGCGGTCTTGTGGGCTGCCTGTTGGTGCTGGTGGCGGCGCGCCCGGGTGGACCCGGTGACGATCCGGTGCGCCTGGTCCTCGCCGGGGCCGCCCTTTCCGGCCTTCTCATGGCCCTGAACTCGCTGGTGCTGATGCTGGATGAGCGCACCGCGGACGAGATCCGGTTCTGGGTGATGGGCAGTGTCGCCGGCCGTGACACGGGCGACCTGCTGGCCGTGTTGCCCTCACTGGGGCTGGCCCTGCTGCTGGTGCTGGTCCTGGCCCGCCCCCTGGCGTCGCTGGCGCTCGGCGAATCCGTGGCGCGCGGCCTGGGTTACCGCCCCGCGCTGGTACGGCTGGGCGTGGTCATCGCCGTTGCCCTGCTGGCCGGTGCGGCGACGGCCCTGGCTGGCCCCATTCTGTTCGTTGGGCTGGTGGTGCCCTTTGCGGCGCGCGCCCTGGTGGGCGGCGATATCCGCAACACCCTGCTCCTGAGCCTGCCAATAGGGCCGCTGGTGGTGCTGTCGGCGGACATGGCCGCCCGCCTGCTGGTCGCGCCCTCGGAACTGCCCCTGGGCGTGATGACCGCGCTGGTGGGAGCGCCCGTCCTGTTGAGCGTGGTGCGCGGGAGGCGCCTGCCCCGGCCATGAGATTACGGATGCTTGCCGCCAATGGCGGCCTGGTGGCGCTGTTGCTGGTGGTGTCGATCCTGGCCCTCGCCCTGGGGACCGTCCCCCTGGGGCCGGGCGAGCTGGGTGCTGTCCTGCTGGGGGACGGGGCCTCAATGCACCGGTTCATCCTCCTTCAGCTGCGGGGGCCACGGGTGGCTGCCGCCCTGGCGGTTGGGGGCGCACTGGGCCTTTCGGGGTGCCTGATGCAGACCCTGGCGCGGAACCGGCTGGCAACCCCGGGGATCATCGGCATCGACAACGCCGCCACCGCCTTTGCCGTGGCGTCGGTGACCGGCGCGGTGACCCTGCCGCCCACGCCCATGGCGCTGGTCGGCGCCGCCCTCGCAGCGGCGGTGGCATTCGCACTGGCCGGGCGCACCGGCACCCAGGGGTATCGCTTCATCGTGGCGGGTATCGGCATCGGGGCCATCGCCATGGCCCTGACCCAGCTCATGCTCAGCCGGGTAGCCATCGATGTGGCCAACTCGGCCTATCCCTGGACCATGGGCAGCCTGAATGCCCGCCCGGCGGACGCCGTCCTGCTGCCTGCCGTGGGCCTGCCGCTGGCGCTGGTGGCGGCCCTTGCGCTGAAGCCGCAGCTCCGGCTGCTGTTGCTGTCGGAACCGGCCGCCATTGGCCTGGGGGCGCGGCCGGCGGGGGTGCGGTTGATCGGCATCGCCCTGTCCGTCCTGTTGACGGCGCTGGCCGTCGCGGTTGCCGGGCCCGTGGGCCTGGTGTCCCTGCTGGGCCCGGAGGTGGCGCGCTCACTGAACCGCCCGGGCGGCGTGCCGCTGGTCGGTGCCATGCTGGCCGGTGCTGTCATCCTGGTGGGGGCGGACCTCCTGGGCCGCGTACTGCTGGCGCCGCTGGAGGTGCCGGTCGGCATCGTCACCGCGATCCTGGGCTCGCCCTGGCTGCTCTGGATACTGCTGCGCCCGCGCTCGGGCGTGTCTCTCTAGAACCATGGACTCATCACTGATGACTGAAACCGCATCGCTGGAAGCCCGTTCGCTGACGCTGACCCATGATCGCACCCCGGTTATCGACGGGCTTGACCTGCCCCTGGCCCAGGGACGGGTCACGGCCATCGTGGGGCCGAATGGCTGCGGCAAGTCGACCCTGCTCAACGGTCTGGCCCGTGTCCACGCACCGGCTGGGGGGCAGGTACTGCTGGATGGCGAGGCCATTCACAGCCAGCCCACCCGGGAAGTGGCCCGGCGCCTGGCACTGCTGCCTCAGGAAAACGCGGCGCCGGAAGGGCTGACCGTGGCGGAGCTGGTGCACTTCGGTCGCCACCCGCACCAGGGCTGGGTTGCCCGGCCTTCCCATGCCGACCGGCTGGCCGTGGCGGAGGCGCTGTCGGCGGCGGACCTGGAAGCCCTGGCCGATCGCCCCCTGGATACCCTCTCGGGCGGCCAGCGCCAGCGCGCCTGGATCGCCATGGCGGTTGCCCAGGCCACGCCCCTCCTGTTACTGGACGAACCCACGTCGGCGCTGGACCTCGGCCACCAGCTGGAAGTTCTGGACCTGATCCGCGAGCTCGCGGGACGGGGCAAGACCGTCGTCATCGTGGTCCACGACCTGGGTATCGCCGCCCGCTACGCGGACGAGGTCGTGGCGCTTGAAGCGGGACGGGTCCTGGCCAGCGGCCCGCCGGCAACGGTGATCACGGAACCACTGGTCGAGCGTCTCTACGGCGTTCGCTGCCGCGTGATCCCGGACCCGGAGACCGGCGTACCCGTGCTGGTGGGGCTGGCCAGGGCTTGTGAGTGACAGGCTCCGTCCCCATTTCATGCAGCAACACCCCTACAGAGGAGAATCCCCATGCCACAGCATTTCGACGATGCCCCCGGCCTGTGCCACGAACCGGACGCCGAGACCCGGCAGTACCGGCTCAACCACACCATGGTCCGCATAAAGGACCCGGAAAAGAGCCTGGACTTCTACACCCGGGCGCTCGGGATGCGCCTGATCCGGCGTCTGGATTTCGAGGACATGCAGTTCACCCTCTACTTCCTGGGCTATGTGCCGGAAGGCCGGGACGACGAGGTGCCGTCGGACCCGCAGGCGCGGACCACCTACAATTTCGGGCGTGAAGCGCTGCTGGAGCTGACCCATAACTGGGGGGATGAGAAGGATCCCGAGAAACAGTTCCACAATGGCAATGAGGAACCCAAGGGCTACGGTCATATCGGCGTGGCGGTCCCGGACGTTGACCGGGCCTGCGAGCGCCTGGAGCAGCTCGGGGTCGCGTTCCAGAAGCGGCCGAATGACGGCAACATGAAGGGCATCGCCTTCGTTCGGGATCCGGATGGCTATTGGGTGGAGATCTTCCAGCCGGATTCGCTGGAGAAAATGGGCCGGGCCTGAGGCACCGGCTCAGACCGCGTTATGGACCCGGGACTCGGGGATCCCGGGCAGGGGGAACAGGATCCGGTTGAGGGCGTGGACGGCGTCCGCATAATCCGCGAATTCGTCCAGCTGCCCGCCGGATTCGTGGTTGAGCGCATAGGTCTGCATCTTGGGCTGCCCCTGACTGTCCGTCTCCGTGATCCGGACGATGCTGTATCCCTGGATGCGCTCAAGGGTCTCTTCTTTGACCGGCATATCGACCTCGTGCTGACCGCCAGAACAGTGCATTGAGCCTATTCTGGCGCCTTCCCGCCCCGGGGCATACGGTTTCTTCGTTACCAGAATGTGTCTGTGTGTCACCGGGTGTCTACCACCAAGGTCGAATGCCGGGACCCGGTTTTCCGGGTAAACATCTGTTATCATTGTGCGCCGTGTCGCCCAAAAGGCTTGAGGTAGTGTGTTCATGACGACCACCACGGATGTCGTCCTCGTAGGCGGGGGCGTAATGAGTGCTACGCTCGGAGTGATCCTCCGGGAACTGGATCCTTCCCTTAACATCACCCTGGTCGAGCGCCTCGACCACGTCGCCCATGAGAGCACGGACGGCTGGAACAACGCGGGAACCGGCCATGCCGGCTACTGCGAGCTGAACTATACGCCCGAGGACGATCAGGGCAACATCAGCATTGACCGCGCCCTGAACATCAATGCGGCGTTCGAGGTCTCGCTGCAGCTCTGGTCCTACCTGGTGAGCAAGGGCGAGCTTAAGCCGGATGAGTTCATTCACGCCACCCCCCACTGCAGCTTTGTCTGGGGTGATGATCACGTGAACTTCCTGCGCAAGCGTCACGAGCTCATGAGCGCCCACCATCTGTTCCGGGAGATGGAGTTTTCCCAGGACCCGCGGGTCCTGGAAGAGTGGATGCCGCTGATCACCGACGGGCGCGATCCCTTGCAGCCGGTGGCTGCTACGCGCGTGGGCCACGGGGCGGATGTGGATTTCGGGTCGCTGACCCGGGCCCTGGTGCGCTACCTCGAGAGCAAGCCCAACTTCGAGCTGCTGCTGAACAACTCGGTCACGACCATGGACCAGGAGGACGATGGCAGCTGGAAGGTCGCCTGCCGCGATCGTCACACTGGTGCCAGCCGGACGCTGGACGCGGATTTCGTGTTCATCGGCGCCGGCGGCGGGGCCCTGCCGCTGCTGCAGAAATCCGGCATCGAGGAAAGCAAGGGTTACGGCGGTTTCCCGGTCAGCGGCCAGTGGCTGGTGTGCCGCAAGCCGGACGTGGTCCAGCGCCATGACGCCAAGGTCTACGGCAAGGCGCCGGTGGGCGCGCCCCCCATGTCCGTGCCGCACCTGGACACGCGCATCATCAACGGCGAGCCCGCCCTGCTGTTCGGGCCCTTCGCGGGCTTCACCACCAAGTTCCAGAAGGAGGGCTCCTTCTTCGACCTGTTCTCCTCGCTGCGGGGCAGCAACTTCTCCTCCATGATGGGCGCGGGCATGAGCAACATGGACCTGACCCGCTATCTCATTGGCGAGGTCTTCCAGTCGCCGGAGGAACGGGTCGAGGCCCTGCGCAACTTCTACCCGCGCGCGAAGTTCGACGACTGGACCCTGCAGCACGCCGGCAAGCGCGTGCAGGTGATCAAGAAGGACGCCAATGGGCGCGGTGTGCTGCAGTTCGGCACCGAAGTGGTCGCTGCCGGCGACGGCAGCCTGGCGGCTCTGTTGGGTGCCTCGCCGGGCGCCTCCACCGCCGCCAAGGCCATGATCGACGTGCTGGAGCGCTGCTTCCCCGGGAAGATGGCCGCCGATGGCGAGTGGACACGCCGTCTGCAGGAGATGATTCCCTCCCATGGCCGGTCCCTCAAGGACGATGCCGATCTGCTCAACGAGGTTCGCCCCTACACGCTGAGCACCCTCAAGCTGAACGAGTGAGCGGGTGGTGGCCGTAATGGCGGCCTTCGGCGGCCCTCGGGTCACTCGTTACCCGGTGTACTGTTGTACACTGGGTAACCATGACGACTGACGCATCCATCAGGACGCCCATGCCACGCTGGCAGGACCACGCTTCCGCTATTGCCAGCGGGTTGCTCGGAGACTGGCTCCAGGCCCGCGAGAACCCGCTGGCCATGCCCATGCAGGTGCGCCACCAGGGGCGTGCCCTCGATACTGCCCGCCCGGAGTTGCCGGATGCGTCCGGAACCCTGGTGCTCCTGATCCACGGCCTGACGGAACTGGAATCCGTCTGGACCTACCGGGATGAGCCGGCCAACGGCTACGGCCCCGAACTGGCCAGCGCCCTGGACGCCACGCCCCTGGCGCTGCGCTACAACACCGGCCTGCCGATCCACCGTAATGGCGAGCTGCTGGCGGACGAGCTGGAAACCCTTCTGGCGCACTGGCCGGTACCGGTGGAGAAGCTGATCCTTGTGGGCCACAGCATGGGGGGATTGCTGATTCGCGCGGCCTGTCATCACGGGCGCCAGAGCGGCCACCAGTGGTGCCGGAGCGTGGGCAGCTGCGTCTACATCGGTTCGCCCCATGACGGCTCCTGGCTGGCTCGGGGCGCGCACTGGGCCGCGGACCGCCTGACCGCCATGCCCCGGGACTACCTGCGGGTCGCCGGCGAGTTCATTGACCTGCGCAGTGCCGGCATCCGGAACCTGTCACGGGGCGAGGTGGCGCCGCCGGATGTTGAGGAACCGCCGCTGCTGCCCGGCGCGGACCACTATGTGGTTTCGGGCCTGCTGGCCCGGAACCAGGCGCACCCGGTGAATGCCCTCTTTGGCGACGCCCTGGTCCACGAGGGCAGCGCCCGGGGCGACGAGCGCTCCGGCTGGGTACTGGCGGGCATTGCCAATTTCCCCGGGATCCACCACATCCGGCTCGCCCACGAGCCGAGGGTGGCCCGGCAACTGAGGGAGTGGCTGACATGACCACTGAAACGGAAAAAACCGGCAACAACGCGCGCTGGTGGTTCGGCGTTGGCGATCTGGCGGGCGTGAGCCTGGAAGAGGCGGCGCTGGGCCTGGAACGCGTCCACCTGTCCATTGCGGACGAAACCTTCAATATCCTGGGTGCCGTGCCGGTGATCCGGCCGGTCAGCGAGACCGTGCGCGTGATGCACCATGGCATCAGCCGGCTCTCCTACCGGGG
>JABAHQ010047411.1_pt1 | contig 11260 bp, 13 predicted proteins | sample 7062091 | NCBI WGS metagenome assembly JABAHQ01 (sample SAMN14534359, study PRJNA622989) | marine sediment metagenome | biome: marine biome [ENVO:00000428]; feature: marine pelagic biome [ENVO:01000023]; material: deep marine sediment [ENVO:00002113] | place: India: Gulf of Kutch | collected...
CCGACTACGGCGCCTTCGTCGAGCTGGAGGAGGGCGTCGAGGGCCTGGTGCACGTCTCCGAGATGGACTGGACCAACAAGAACATCCATCCCTCCAAGGTCGTCCAGCTCGGCGACGAGGTGGAGGTGATGATCCTCGACATCGACGAGGAGCGCCGCCGGATCTCCCTGGGCATCAAGCAGTGCCAGTCCAACCCCTGGGACGAGTTCGCCCAGACCCACGCCAAGGGCGATCACGTCACCGGCGTCATCAAGTCCATCACCGATTTCGGCATCTTCGTGGGCCTGGACGGCGGCATCGACGGTCTGGTGCACCTCTCCGACCTGTCCTGGAGCGAGAGCGGCGAGGAGGCCGTTCGCAAGTACCAGAAGGGCGAGGAGGTGGAGGCCGTGGTCCTGTCGGTGGATCCCGAGCGGGAGCGCATCTCCCTCGGCATCAAGCAGCTTTCCGACGACCCCTTCAGCAACTACGTGGCCGAGCACGACAAGGGCAGCGTGGTCGAGGGCGAGGTCATCGAGGTGGAGCCCAAGGGGGCCCGCGTCCATCTCGCCCCCGACGTGGAGGGCTACATCCGGGTGGCCGACATCTCCCATGACCACGTGGACGATGCCCGCTCCGCCCTAGTGGCCGGACAGAAGGTGGAGGCCATGGTGACCGGAGTGGACCGGCGCAACCGCCTGATCAATCTCTCCATCAAGGACCGGGAGAAGCGCGAGGGCAAGGGGGCCGTCCGCGAGGTCCAGGACAAGACCGCGACCACCGGCACCACCAGCCTCGGCGACATCCTCAAAGAGCAGATGATGAAGAAAGACGAGGAGAATGACGGCTAACAATGGGGCTGCGGCCCGCCGGAAATGGGACAAGAAGGCCGCCTGGTTGACAGGCGGCCTTCTGTTTCTTGTCGCCAGCGGCCTGATCGGGATCTTCTCCGGTGAGGGCACCCTGAAGCCGCGGCCTCCCCATCTGGCACGGGTGGACCTCGAAGGACCCATCCTTACCACCGAGCCGGTGCAGGGGCTGCTCGCGAAGGCCCGCGAGGACGATGCGGTGAAGGGTGTGCTCCTGCGGATCGACAGCCCCGGTGGGGGGGTCGGGGCCTCCCAGGGCATCTACGAGGCCGTCCGGAGGTTGGCGGCGAAGAAGCCGGTGGCCGTTTCCATGGGCGGGGTGGCCGCCTCCGGGGGCTACATGGCAGCACTCGGGGCCGACCGGATCTTCGCTCTCGAATCCACCCTCACCGGCTCCATCGGGGTGATCATGATGAGCAGCGGGATCTACCCGCTGCTGGACAAGATCGGTGTGGAGCCGCGTATCATCAAATCCGGGAAATACAAGGACGCCGGAACCCCGCTGCGGGAGATGAGCGAGTCCGACCGGGCCTATCTGCAGTCCATGGTGGACGAGCTGCACAGCCAGTTCACCGGTCTGGTGGCGCAGGAGCGGGAAATGGACCCCGCCCGGGTCCGGGACCTCGCTGACGGCCGGGTCTTCTCCGGCCGGCAGGCCCGGAGCAACGGTCTGGTGGATGCCCTGGGCGACCTCGCCGCAGTCGAGAAGTGGCTCCGGGAGGAAGCAGAGCTCGGGCCCGAGGCCCCGCTCAGGGAGCTGCGGCCTCCCCGGCCATGGCTCCGGTATCTGGTTCCCGCCAGCCTGGCCCGCTGGTGGGGGTGGCACCTTGGCCCCGGCCCCCGGTACCTGTATCTGGCCCAAGTCCCTTAGCCGTATTCTTTTTTGAAAGGTAGGAAGCCATGACCAAATCCGAGCTGATCGACCGCGTCTGCAGCAGGCTGGAGTACCTGACCCGCAAGGATGCCGAGGTGGCGGTCAACACCTTGTTCGACTATCTGAGCGAGCAGATTGCCCGGGGCCGACGGGTGGAGCTGCGCGGCTTCGGCAGCTTCGGCACCAAGAGCCGGGCCGCCCGGCGGGGCCGGAACCCCAAGACCGGCGAGACGGTGAACGTGCCCGCCAAGGAGGTTCCGTATTTCCGCGCGGGCAAGACCATGCGCGAGCAGGTCGATCGCGAATGAGCCTGGTCGGGACAGGGCTCCGGGGGGAACGCCCGTGAGGCGTGCGATCAGTGCCGTCTTCTTCCTGGTGGTCTTCCTGCTGGGGGTGAGCTTCGCCCTCCGCAATCCCTCCAAGGTCACCATCGAGTACTATTTCGGTCTGGAGTGGGGCCCCTTTCCCCTCAGCCTGGTGATCATCGTGGTGTTTCTGCTCGGAGTGCTCCTGGGAGGGGTGGTGGCCAGCCTCCCCGTCCTGGCCCGCCGCCAGGAGACCCGCCGGATCCGCCGGCGCATGGAGGACATGGAGCAGGAGCTGACCCGCCTGCGCAAGCTGCCGCTCAAGGACGAGCCGTGACGCGCCGAGGGCGGCCACCCGGCAGCCTCCTTGTCGCCCCGGGGGACGGGGGCTGACATGGACCCATTCTGGACGGGCGGCCTGCTCCTGGCCGCCGCCGGGGCGGGCTATCTATGGGGTCGCTGGCAGGGTGTGGCGCCTCCTGCGGAGGAGGGCGGAGAGGCCGGGCCCCCGGCCTATTTCCGGGGCCTGTATTTCCTGCTCAACGAGCAGCCCGACCAGGCCATCGAGGCCTTCCTGGACGTGGCCCAGGTGGAGCCGGAGATGGTTGACGTCCATCTGGCCCTTGGCAACCTGTTCCGGCGCCGCGGGGAGGTGGACCGGGCCCTGCGCATCCACCAGAACCTGATNNCAGCGGGACCACGCCATGTACCAGCTGGGGCTGGACTATCAAAAGGCCGGCCTCCTGGACCGGGCCCGGCAGGTCTTCATGGAGCTGGTGGAGCGGAACAAGGCCTACGCTCCCGCCCTGGAGGCTCTGGTGGAGATCACCGAGCAGGAACGTGAATGGCAGGAGGCCCTCCAGTGGCGCAAGCAGCTTGCGAGGACCCGGGGAAAGAGCGATCCCCTCGCGGAGAGCCTGATTCACTGCGAGATGGCCTCGGAGGCCCTGACCCGCAACGACCTCGCACGGGCTCAGCAGGCCCTGCGCCGGGCCTTTGCCGTGGACCGCAGCTGCGTCCGCGCGAGCATCCTCTCCGGCCAGCTCCATACCCTCAAGGGCAACGACCGCAAGGCTGTCCGCGAGTGGGAGCGGATCGTTCGCCAGCAGCCCCAGCATCTGGTCCTGGTCCTGGATGAGCTTGTGGCCGCCTATCACCGCCTGGGCGAGGAGCAAGCCCTCCAGCGATTCCTCCGGGAGACCCTGCAGGAGGCCCACCATCCCGCCCTCTACGCCGCCCTCAGCGCACACCTTGCGCGGGAGATCGGGGCTGAGGAGGCCCTCCGGTTCGTCTCCGAGGGCCTGGCGGACCACCCGGACAGCGCGGAGCTGGTGGCCTCCTACGTCGGCATGTGGAAGGACCTGGTCACCCCGGATGCCNNGATGCCGACTGCGGACCGGTCCTGGAGGTTGTGCAGCCCTACCTGGAGCGGGCCCGCCGCCAGTCCCGGTTCGCCTGCAACAACTGCGGCTTCAAGAGCGCCTACATGCAGTGGAAATGCCCCCAATGCAGGCGGTGGGGGACCCTCCAGCTCCAAGTTGGCTGAGCCAAGGCAAACATGATCGGGGATCCCAGCGACCGGATCATCACCGCCCTGGACGTGCCCGGGCGCAAGGAGGCCNNCCGCGGCCAATCGTCGGGTAAAGGTGGGGAAGGAGCTGTTCACCCGGGCCGGGTCGGAGATAGTGCGCACGCTCCGCGATCAGGAGCGGGAGGTCTTCCTTGACCTCAAGTTCCACGATATCCCCAATACCGTTGCAGGGGCCTGCCGGGCCGCGGCGGAGCTGGGCGTGTGGATGGTGAATGTGCACGCAAGCGGCGGGCCCCGGATGCTTGAGGCGGCCCGGGAGGCCTTGGATAGATACCCGGACCGCCCCCTGCTGATCGCCGTTACGGTGCTGACCAGCATGGACGCTGACGAGCTCCGCGCCGTCGGGGTTGCGGACAGCCCGGAGGAACAGGTTCTTCGGCTGGCTGGTCTGGCCCGGGAGGCGGGCCTGGACGGAGTGGTGGCCAGCCCGCGGGAGGTTCCGCTGCTCCGGCGGGAGCTGGGCTCCGATTTGCTCCTGGTCACCCCCGGGATCCGGCCCGCCGGGTCCGCAGGGGACGATCAGCGCCGTGCCGCCACTCCCGGCCGGGCCATCGCCAACGGCGCCGACTACCTGGTGGTGGGCCGGCCCGTTACCCGGGCCGCTGACCCTGAGGCAGCCTGGGCAGCCATTACCGAGGAGATGGCGGCTGCCCTTGCTGCGGAGCACCGGNNCACCGGAAGGAGAAATGAGCGACATGGACCGGGACGCCGTGCTGGACCTCTATCGCACGAGCGGGGCCCTGCTGGAGGGGCACTTCCTGCTGTCCTCCGGGCTGCACAGCAACCGCTACCTGCAGTCCGCCATGGTTCTGCAGGATCCGGCCAAGGCCGAGGTCCTGTGCCGGGCCCTGGCCCGGCAGCTGCCGGAGGGGATCGAGTACGTGGTGGGACCAGCCCTGGGCGGGGTGGTGGTGGCCTACGAGCTGGCCCGTGCGCTTGGCGCCTGTGCCCTGTTCACCGAGCGTAAGGAGGGGGCCATGCGGCTGCGGCGGGGATTCCGCCTGCCGGCAGGGGCTAGGACCTTCATCATGGACGATATTCTTACCACCGGCACCTCCATCCGCGAATGCTATGCGGCCATCCGGGGCACCGGCGCCGAGATCATCGGATGCGGCTGCCTGGTTGACCGATCCGGAGGCAGCCCGGACCTGAGCGGCCTGGGCCTGTATGCCCTGATGGCTCTGGAGGTCCAGGCTTGGCCGCCGGAGGAGTGCCCGCTGTGCAAGGCAGGCCTGCCCCTGGAGAAGCCCGGCAGCCGGGCCTGAGCTCAACCCCTGTCGCCGTTCTACCTCGCCGTCCCGTCCAGGAGCCCTTCCAATACCGCGCACCAGGCGGCGGCCAGGTTGGCCCGGTCGTAGCCGCCTCCACCCAGGGCCAGGAGGCGGCCACTGGCATACCGCTCGGCCAATTCAGCAAGCCGCCGGGTGGCGAAGGCGTGGGTATCTGGGGTGAAGGCCAGCTGGGTGATGGGGTCCCCCTTCAGGCTGTCGGCGCCGCACTGGAGGAGGATGATCTCCGGCGCGGAACGCTGCACATGGTCCTCCACCGCTTTCCAGGCCCGGTGGAAGGCCTCCTCCCCCGAGCCCGGGGCCAGCGGGAGGTTGAGCTTGGTGCCTTCCGCCCCGCCCCGTCCACGCTCATCCTCCGCGCCGGTGCCGGGGAAAATGGTCCGTCCATCCTGGTGGATATCGGCGATCCACACCGCGGGATCGCTTTCGAAGGCGTAGTAGACGCCGTCCCCGTGGTGAGCGTCGATGTCCACGTAGGCGATCCGCTTTAGCCCGTATTCTCCCTTCAGGGTCTCGATGGCCACCCCGCAGTCGTTGAATACGCAGAAGCCCGCGGCCCGATCGCGGGCGGCGTGATGAAGGCCGGCGATGGGCACGAAGGCCCGGCGGCACCTCGCCGTCATCAGCCCGTTCAGGGCGTCGCTCACGGACCCCACCACCGTGGCCGCCGCCTCATAGATCCCCGGGAAGACCGGGGTGTCCCCCAGGTCCAGGAAGCCGCTTCCCTGCTCCGAGAGCCGGATCACCTGGTCGATGTAGCCTCCATGGTGGAAGCGGGCGATGTCCGCCCGGTCCGCCCGGACCGGCTCCCGTACTGCGACTCGGCCGTCCAGCCCCCGTCGCCGTGCTTCGCTCCAGAAGGCCTCCAGCCGATCCGGCCCGAACGGGTGGCCGTGGGGAAAGCCGTAGCGGGCCAAGGCCTTCCCCACATAGACCCACACCGGACCTTTGGGTGCACCTGCGGACCCCATGGTGCGCTCCTTTGCCGGGCTTTCCCACCATCCCAGCAGAAAACCCGGCCCTGTGCAGCCAGAAGGCCAGTTACCCGGGCCGAAGGGGCCCCGGCCTCCCTTTCAGGATAGACGGAAATCCGGGGAGCCACCCGGGCCCCGGAACCGATGGACCGGGCCGCCTGCGGCACGGCCAGAGGTCCAGCCTTGTCCATTGTATTGACATAGATCAAGGTCAATGGCGTACTCCCTCTAAAGGGCAGGGCCTTGGCCCGAACAAGGTCCAGGTACAGGAGGCCGTTACCTTGAAGCCGAAAGACATCCTCGACCTGCCCGGGGTGGTCGGTGCGGTGCAGTTCACCCCCAAGGGTGACCTGGAATCCTACCGGGGCAGCCTGTCCGAGACCGAGGCCCGGACCGCCGCCCAGATGTGCTCCTCCAACACTACCCTGATGCAGATGCAGGCCCGGCTGTTCGCTGATTACTCCCGCCAGCCCGAATGGAAGTCCTACCAGGGCTGGGCCATGCTCGGTCCCAAGCGGGGGATCCTGGTGGTGGGGGACACCTTGTGCATGCTGGATACGGCTCAGGCCTCCATCAACGAGCTGGTGGATGCCCTGACGGGAAGATGAAGGGGACTCCGGTCGTCCGGAGATCCAAGCACCAGGGGAGGGAAAGGATGGCGACGCTGGATCAGGTCATGGAGCTGCCGGGGGCGATCGCGGCGGTCGAGTTCAGCCCGACCGGAGAGGTCAACGACTTCCGGGGCGATCTGACCGACGACCTGGCGGGAATGGCCGGGCAGATGTGCGCGGCCAACATGGCCATCTTCCGGATGCAGGCAGACGGCTGGTCCCGGCTGACCAAGCAGGAGGGCTTCCTTCCCGAGAAGGGCTTCGCCTTCATGGGACTGGACTATGCCGTGGCAGCCTACGAGAACAAGGCCGTCTTCATGCGCAAGGCCGATGCCGATTTCGATCGGGCCCTCCGGACCATGGCCGGCTGAGGGCCCGAGCCTGCCGAGGTGAGAGCCAAGGAGGCGGTGTCGATGCCGAGTCTCGAAGAGCTGCTGAAGGTTAAGGGGGCCGTAGCGGCCCTGCGCTACTACGATGACGGCTCCCTGGCGGAGGTGGTGGGGGAGCTCAGTGGGGAGAATGCCGACCTAGCCGCTGACATGTGCAATGCCACCGGCCGCATCATGCACCAGGAAGCTGACCTGTTCGCCGCCTACTCCGGAATGGGGGGGTGGACGCCGCCCGAGGGATGGGCCATGCAGGGGAGCCGAATAAGCGTCTGGAACGTGGGCAACATCGCCTGCTTCGTCAACAACGCCGAGGTTTCCTACAACGAGCTGTACCGGACCCTGTCACGCCTCGCCCACCTTTGAGGAGCCAAGGCCGCGTAAGCCGATCCCCGGCTCAAGGGCCGGGGGCGGCCGACCGCCAGTACCGGCCCCGGGAGAATAGCCCGTAGATCCGCCCTGCCGGAAGCGTGTGGAAGAAGTCGTGGACCGGGGTGGGGATGTCGGTCTGCACCTGCTCGACCGTCTGGAAACGGCGCCGAAACAGGGGACTCCCGTCCGGGGCCCGGAGCCGGGCTTCAAGCAGCAGGGTCAGATAGAAGGTGATGTCCGGCTCGCCGCCGCCCACGTTCCACTGATGGCTCTCCAGACGGCAGCCGGCAAGGATGACCTCCAGTTTGCCGACGGATTCCTGCCCCGATTCCCTGCCCGGGGGAAGAAAGCTGACGGGCCGTAGCCGTCCCGGAAGGGCCCGGACCAAGTGCTGCTGGATCTTTTCCCGGGCGTTGCGGCAGATCTTACTGTCCTCAGGATCGGCGGGGGGATCCGTCAGGCGCAGGGCCACAGGGGCCAGGTGGAGCCCCTCCATGGGCAGCTCCTGCCATTCCCCCGGCTCCCGGGGAGGCCCGGCGCAGGCTCCCATCAGCATCAGACCCAACAGGCCGGCAAGGCCGGCCAGCCAGCCCGCCCGCCCTTGCGCACGTGCAATGCCCTGCCTATCGGGGCCCGAACTGACCAATTTCCCTTCCATGAAACGCTCCCGCCGCGGGGTAGCGAAGCCCTGACGACCAGCGTAACACTGGCTGAAGAGGGTCCGGGACCGCCTTTGACCGACCCGGCAGGAGGAGGTATCCCACATGGGTGACGGATGGTGGAAGACGCTCGGGATGCTGGCTTTTCTGGCTCCCTGCTTAACCTTTACGGGACCGGGCACCCCACTGGCGGCCCAGGGAGGAGGAGAGGACGGGGACGGCCACCGCCTGCAAGGCGGGGGTGATCACGGCACGCAAGGCGGCGGTGGGGGGCACCGCCACCGCCATCGTCACCGCATGCGTGGAGGCGGCCACGGGGAAAGGGAGCCGGGCTCTCTGCGGCAGAAATGCCCATCGATCGGGGAGGCCGGTCCTCCGATCTACTGCGAGCCGGCTTACCGGGTGGCGTCCTCGGTGAAGGGCGTGCGGATCTCCGGGGTGGACCTTGCCGGCGAACGGGAAGTGCGGGTCACCCTTCGGGAGCTGGACGGCGATCGCCCCGGCGTGAAGGGGTCGGTGTTCGTCTTCGCGGGAGCCGGAGGGCTTGCCGGCGGCTCCGTCCTGGAGGGTGGTTGGCAGGAAATCCAGCAGGTGCGGGTCTCCCTGGATGGTCCGGGGAGCCTTTACCAGTACCGGCTCCTGCGGGTCCATGTTTTCCCCGTAACCATGGAATAGGCAGCCGCCCGGACTCACTTCGGCTCGGTGATGGGCCCAACCAGCAGGGCCGGATTCAGCCGGCGGTCGAGCCAGTTGATCCGCCAGTCCAGGTGAGGACCGGTGGCCCTTCCGGTTGCCCCGACCACGCCAATGGGCTGTCCTGCCTCCACCCGGTCCCGCTCGCTCACCATGAATCCGGCGAGATGCAGGAACGATGAGGTTAGCCCGTAGCCGTGGTCAAGGATCAGCGTGCCCCCCGAGAAGAACAGGTCCGGGTCGGCCAGGCGGACGATCGCCGGAGCCGGTGCGCGCACCACGGTCCCCTTGGGGGCGGCGATGTCGATCCCGAAGTGGGGCTGGCGGGGCTCGCCGTTGAGGATGCGCCGGGTGCCATAGACTCCGGTGATCCGACCCTTGGTCGGCCACCGGAAGTCGGCCAGGAAGCCCCTGGCGGGACTGTTGTGGCGACGGGCAGCCCGAACCCGGGCCTGCTCGCGGTGGATGCGGGCGAGATCCCCGGGCTTGGGGGTGACCAAGCGCCCGGGGAGTCCCTGGATCCGCTGGGTCCCGTATTCCCGGGATTCCACCGGGAGCCAACGGGAATGGACCTCACCGTCCCCGCCAACCACCACCAGGTACCGTCGTTCCGGGGCATCCCGGCCGAACCCGAGCAGGAAATGTCCCTGGGGCCCCACCCGCAGCTCCCGGCCCGCAAAATAGACCCGGGCTGAAGGATCGGTCCGACCGAGGACGAGTCCACCCTGGCGGAAGGTCCCTTCCAGGTGGAGGGTCACCCCCTCGGCGGGACGAGGTCCGGCAAGGGCCCAGCCGAGGAGCAGGAGCGCCCCTATCCACGACCCCCGCTTCCCGATGCTCGGGAGAGCAGGGGAGGGGAGGAAAGCCCCTTGCCCAAAGGGCCGGGATACGGTTGACTGGCTAATCCGCAAGGCATTCCCCGGTCTTTGAGACCCCGGCTGGCTCCCATCCCACGGCTCCGTTTCCCAGTCTACCGGCGTTTTCCGGCGAGGGAACCGCCCTCGGGCAGGGACCGGAGGGTGCCATGAGAGCCGGCTTGATTTTCCTCCGGAATAGGGTCATATACATCTTCTGCCGCTTCCGGTCGTTCCGGGAGCGGCCCCAGTTTGCCCGGGGCCGGCGCCCCGGGCGTCAAGATGCTTCCCCATGCCAGGAGTGCTATGGAGCAATGAGCGAAAAACCCACCGTTGAAGCAAGGCGGCCCGGCGCGGACGGCACGAGCCCACCCCCGGCCCCGCGGCTCCGCCCCGCCGCCTCCACCCGGGGCGAGCCCCGGCGCAATGTGTTCGTATTCGGGCTGGACGACTTCAACCGCGAGCTTCTGGAGCGCTTCCCCGGAAGCGACCGCTACAACTTCGTTGGCCTGGTCGGGCCGGACGCCGTCGACGATCCTGCCATATACTCCGTCCGCGACCTCCTCGCCCAAGCCGAGGCCCAGCTTGAGGCCTTCCAGGGGACCATCGACGCCATCGTCGGCTACATCGACATCCCCGTGGGCACCATTCTCCCCATCCTCTGCCGGAAATACGGGGTCCCTTCGCCCACTCTGGAAAGCGTCCTCAAGTGCCAGCACAAATACTGGAGCCGGGTGGAGCAGGCCAGGGTCGTCCCCGAGCACATCCCGCGTTTCTCCCGCTTCGATCCGTTCCATCCCGACCCGCTGTCCGGCATCGACCTGGAATTCCCTTTCTGGATCAAGCCGGTCAAATCGGCGGGCTCGTACCTGGGCTTCCGTGTCGACAGTGAAGAGCAATTCCGCCAGAAGCTGGAGGTCATCCGAGCCGAGATCGGACGGCTGTCCGAGCCTTTCAACTATTTGATGGGCTTCGCCGATCTGCCACGGGAGGTGACGGCGGTAGACTGCCACTACTGCATCGCCGAGGAGATCATCGGGGGGCGCCAATGCACCCTGGAGGGTTTCGTGTACCGGGGGGAGGTGGTCGTCTACGGGGTGATCGACTCCGTCCCCTATCCTGGAAGCTCTTCCTTTGCCCGCTACCAGTACCCCTCCCGGATTCCCGCGGGGATCCAGCGCCGCATGGCCCGGATCGCGGAGCGGGTCATCCGCCAGGTGGGCCTGGACGATTCGGTGTTTAATATCGAGCTCTTCTGGGACGAGGATAAGGACCGGATCTGGCTCCTGGAGATCAATACCCGGATCTCCCAGTCCCATAGCGACTTATTCTTTAACGTGGACGGGGTCTCAAATCACAAGGCCATGGTGGAGATCGCCCTTGGGCGGCGGCCGGAGACGCCTAAGGGCTTGGGGAGCTTCGCCACCGCCGCCAAGTTCTACCTGCGCCGGTTCGCCGATGCCCGGGTGGAGGCCGTGCCTTCGGCCGCGGACCTCGCCGCTGTCCGTCGGCGATTCCCGGAGGCCCGGACTCGGATTAACGCCCGCGCCGGCATGCGGCTGTCGGAGCTGGTGGAGCAGGACAGCTACAGCTTTGACTTGGCCTGGATCTTCCTGGGTGGGGAGGACACAGCGGGGCTGCTGGCCAAATACGAGGAAGCGGTAGGGATGCTTCCCTTCCGTTTTTCCGAGTAATATGAAAGGGAAAAGCCAAATCCCGGGGATGTTTTTCCGTGAAGACCCTGACCGAATTCCCCCACCGGATCCGGGAGCTGGAGAATGTCTGGATCCCGCTGTCCGACGGC
>JABAHQ010013366.1_pt1 | contig 11259 bp, 11 predicted proteins | sample 7062091 | NCBI WGS metagenome assembly JABAHQ01 (sample SAMN14534359, study PRJNA622989) | marine sediment metagenome | biome: marine biome [ENVO:00000428]; feature: marine pelagic biome [ENVO:01000023]; material: deep marine sediment [ENVO:00002113] | place: India: Gulf of Kutch | collected...
TCACAGCTGAGATGCCTGCCTTTAAAAATGCCCTTCCGAATTTCCAAAAACAGGTATAAAAAACCGATGGTGAGTGGCGCTCGATTTTTGAGATAAAATCGCACTCAATGGTAGTTAATATTTTAACGACTTGTTAACCAACCGGAGTGTGGTGCCTTTGTGCACCGCCGTGCATCGCATAAAGGCGATGCACTCCTTCTACTAACATATTTACTCCTTGACAAAGTGAAAATCGACTATCACATTTAAGCTCGTATTGATATAAGGTAATGGAGTTTACGGAACAACCAACATGAAGCAAGATTCGGCATCCCCCAGAAAAAATTCTACCCAGGTTACGCCCCTCAAAATTACCATTATTTATCTGATTGTCGGCGGATTATGGATTTTGTTTTCCGACAAAATCCTCGCCATACTGATTCAGGATTCGGCAACGCTTTCCCAATTTCAAACTTTAAAAGGATGGTTCTTTATTGTGGTTACCGCCGCATTACTTTACTATTTGATTAAAAATCAGTTATCGACCATTTTGAGATCAGAAAGCGCGCTGCGGGAGAGTGAGAAGAAGCACCGCGCGTTGTTGGAGTCCGCATCGGAAGGCATTGTGATCACCAATGAAACCGGAAAAATGGTAATGGTGAATGCGAAGACCGAAAAGCTGTTCGGCTATCATCGGGATGAACTGATCGGTCAATCGGTGGAACTGTTGCTGCCGGAAAAATTACAGGAGGGGCATCAACAGCATCGCCTGGAATATCGACAGGATATGCAACAACGGCCAATGGGTAAAGGTCGCCACCTTACCGGACAAAGAAAAGACAGCAGCGAATTCCCGGTAGAGATTAGTTTAAGTCCGGTAAGAACGGATGAAGGCACCCTGGTTATGAGCTTTATTTCCGACATTAGCGAGCGTAAGCGTGCCCAGGAAGTTGCTAAGGAACAACAGCAGCAGTTAATGCAGGCGGATAAAATGGCAACCCTGGGCATTCTGGTTTCCGGGGTTGCCCACGAGATTAATAATCCCAATAATTACATCCTGTTGAATGGAAAAATTCTTTCCAGAGCCTGGAACGACGTTGCGCCAATCCTGGAAAAATATTATCAGGAGCATGGGGATTTTTCTCTGGCCGGAATGGCTTACAGCAAAGCCCACAAAAAGATCGGCCAATTAATAGGGGGGATTTCGGAAGGCGCCAAACGCATCCAAAAAATTGTGCAAAGCTTAAAGGACTTTGCCCGTCAGGAACGGGAGGACATCCAACAACAGGTAGATATTAATTCAGTGGTGGAATCGGCTATCGTGATTATTAACAACTTGATTAAAAAATCGACTCACAATTTTTCGGTGCAATACGGCCAGGATATTCCCAACATCAGAGGCAACTTTCAGCAATTGGAACAGGTGGTGATCAACTTGATTACCAATTCATGTCAGGCGTTACCGGATCAGGACAGGGCCATTACGGTGGTAACCGAGTATGATGCAGATGCCCATCGAGTGCGGTTACGCGTGACGGATGAAGGCCCCGGAATTTCCGAAGAAAATTTAAAGCGAATCCTGGATCCTTTTTTTACGACCAAGCGAGATGCCGGTGGAACCGGACTGGGACTATCGATTTCTTACAATATTGCCAAAGATCATGGCGGTAAACTGGACTTTAATTCGGAGCCGGGCAAGGGGACCACGGTCACTTTATCCTTGCCTGTGGATTACCAGGTGAAAACCGAACGCAGTAAAGAAGAGGTAGAACAATATGAGTGAAAATTTGTACCCACCCCAGCCTGTATTGTTGGTTGATGACGAAGAACAATTGCTGTTAAGTGCGGAATTTACGCTGAGTTCAAACGGTATTAACAACATTCTGCAATGCCGGGACAGTCGTGAGGTATTGTCATTGCTTGCCGATCAGGAAGTGTCAACAATTGTGCTGGATATGTATATGCCACATATTCCGGGTTGGGAAATACTGCCGACGATCATTAGCGATTTTCCGGCAGTGCCGGTCATCATTTTAACCGCTATGAACGAAGTGAACATGGCAGTGGAGAGTATGAAGAGAGGGGCCTTCGATTATATCGTCAAGCCGGTGGATGATGAAAGGCTGGTCGGCACGGTTAGAAAAGCGATTGAATTAAACCATATCAAAAGTGAAAATCGACGCTTGCGGGAATATTTGCTGACCGATAAATTAAGCCATCCGGAAGCGTTTTCGCATATTATCACTGAAAATTCCCAAATGCGCTCCATATTTCAATATTGTGAAGCGATTGCTTCCAGTCCGCAACCGGTTTTGGTGACCGGGGAGACCGGGGTTGGTAAGGAGCTGGTTGCAGAGGCGCTTCATAAGTTGAGCCAAAGAAGCGGCGAATTTGTACCAGTAAACGTGGCGGGCGTGGATGATCAGTTGTTCTCCGATACCCTTTTCGGTCATACCAAAGGCGCTTATACCGGAGCGGATCGGGATCGCAAAGGCATGATTGAACAAGCCAATGACGGCACTCTGTTTCTGGATGAAATCGGCGATCTGGCAATGGAGTCGCAGGTCAAACTGCTCCGCTTGTTGCAGGAGCGAAAATATTATCCGATTGGTTCCGATGTACCCCGGACCTGTGACTGCCGGGTTGTTGTCGCCACTAATTGTGATTTGAAAGAGCGCCAAAATTCCGGCAAGTTCCGCAAGGATTTATACTACCGGCTGCAGACCCACCACATTCACATCCCGCCGTTACAGGAGAGAAAGGAAGATATTCCGCCCTTGATCGATCATTTCATCGAGAAATCAGCCCGGATTTTGAACAAGAAGCCTCCGACGCCGCCGAGACAACTTTACACCCTGTTACAGAGCTATTCATTTCCCGGCAATATTCGTGAACTGGAAGGAATGATATTTGATGCGGTCAGCCGGCACCAATCCGGGGTGTTGTCCATGGAATCATTTCGCGCCAAAATCACTCCGGATGAAGAGCGTTTCTCCCGGGAGACGGGTGAAGGAATAGGGGTTTCTGCTGTAGGAGCCTATAGCGAAATTAAATTTCCTGATCCCCTTCCGACGCTTAAAGCCACTGAACAAAAGTTGATCGATGAAGCCCTGCGTCGCGCAAATGGAAATCAAACCATTGCCGCTCAGCTACTGGGCATTAGCAGACGCGCCCTGAATAATCGCTTGAGCCGGGCTAAGCAACATCGGGAAGAATCATGAGCTGCCTTTCACGGCGGCTGATCTTTTCCTATACCCATATAAATAATCGATTGTCAGGTTTTAGCCTGCTTATTTGCACCGCTATCATTTATCCGACCTCATTTGGACAGTGGCGGTGGCTGTGTTGGCGGATTAGATGAGTCTATTTTTTTGGCTAACAATCGTGACCCCGCCGGGACAAGCCCGGCGGAGTCCGGTCACACCGCCCCTGGAATTGAAAAAGAGGGGAATTAATTTGTAAACACCTCTTAAGAATGGGGACTGTGTGCCAATCCTACATTACGCCATTGTTCATCACTCCGCTACTCCAATACTCCATCCCCCCTTCCGACAACACTCGAACACAGCAAAACCATCACACTCACCGTCACCCCCTTTCCCGGCATGTTAACATCGAAAAGGGCGCCACATTTTTTCTCCTTTGCCACTTTTGTTCAAAATCCGTTAATTTATTATTTATTGGGTAGTTATTATCATTTAGAGTTCTCTCAAACAGGGCTTGTGGCATCCTCTCTTTTTTCCACCCTTCTTTTTTCAATATTGTAATTGTTTGATTTTTATAAACTTAATCCCTCCAGAATAATCCTGGCAAATGTTTTGTAATTGAAAATTATGGATTAAACCCCGGACGACACGGAGATGTTTAAGTTTATGCTTTGAGGGAAATGCATGAAAAAAAGACACATTCTGGTTGCGGATGATGAACAAAACATGTTAAATACGTTAGAGTTTATTTTAGAAGCAGCCGACTATCACGTCAGTATTGCCAGGAACGGGGATGAAGCATTAAAAAAGATAAACGAATGCGAGAAAGGATGCCCGTTCGATCTTTTAATAACTGACATCCAAATGCCCGGGGTAACTGGCCTTGAGTTAATTAAACGATTGAACCGGTTAGGCGTTAAAATACCTATTGTAGTGATTAGCAGTTATGGTATTCCCGATGAATTTTTGAAAGTGTCGCGTGAAAACACTGTTGTGTATTTGGCTAAACCAATTGAAGATGAAGCATTGGTGAATACGGTGAAGATGCTCTTAAAAGAAAATTTAGAGAATATTAATGACTAATTTTCAATTATATGTAGGGGGTAAATAAACATGAACTTCAATAAAATATTGGTACCGGTGGATTTCAGTGAATTTTCTGATATGGCAGTAGATTACGCTTTGTTCTTAGCGGAAAATTACAATGCCCGGATCACATTGATGCACTCCTTAGTGTTGCATCACGAAGATGTAGAAGGCGAGACTCATTTAAAAGATTATGCGAAATTCGCCCAGGACAAGGAGAAGGAAATCCGGGCCGAGTTGCAGCAGCGTCACAACAGAGAGGCAGGTAAGAGAGGCTTATCCATTGAAGCTCACATACGTCGTGGCATTAATGCGGCAGATTCGATTCTTGAATATATAGATGAGCAGGAATTCGATCTGGTGGTAATGGGAACTCATGGTCGAACCGGATTAAAAAAGTTTTTGTACGGAAGTGTTGCCGAAAAGGTCGTTCGTCTTTCTCCCATTCCGGTGTTAACCACACATCAAAAGCTACAGAAATTTTCGCTTCAGAAAATTTTAGTGCCGATTGATTTTTCCGACAATTCTAAAAAAGCGCTCGATTTTGCTGAACCAATAGCCAAAAAGTTTGATAGCAGACTCACTTTTCTTCATGTCGTTGAGCAGGAGGTTCCTCCGGCATACTATGCGGCCACTGTAGAGTCCATATTTAGCATTGACAAAGACTTTAAAGATCGATCTATCGAAAAATTAAAAGAGCTTACCGGTTATGAAGAAAAGGATGCCGATTTAGTTATCACCGAGGGACGCTCGCACAAAGACATTGTGGATTATGCAGAAGATAACAATTTTGATTTAATCATTATGGCAACCCGTGGTCTGTCGGTGTTAGATCACTTTTTAATCGGGAGCACCACTGAACGTGTAGTGCGATTAGCCTCCTGTCCGGTGTTAACGGTGGGAAGGAAATAGGGAAAGATTAAAGGTCAAAGATTAAAGAAAAAAAGACAAAACAGGGTCGATTATTTATGGAATCCATGCAAGAAATTTTAAAAGAGCAGCCCTTTTTTAAAGATTTTGCGTCACAACATTTAAAAAAGATAGCCGACAGAGCTTCGCAAGTGAAATTTACACCCGGAAAATATATCTTTAAATCCGGCGAAGAGGCGAATCAATTCTTTCTTATCCAAAAGGGACTGGTGTCTTTGGAACTCTATGCTCCCAAACGCGGTCCGGTGTCTATCGGCACAATTGGTGCGGGAGATGTACTGGGTTGGTCATGGCTATATCCGCCGCATCGCTGGCATTTTGATGCCAAAGTGGGCGAAGAAACATCTGCCATTTCCATTGACGGTCATTTTTTAAGAGAAACCATTGAATCCGATCATGATTTGGGATTTCTGCTGATGAAACGGATTGCGCAGATTGTGGAGAGTCGCCTGCAGGCCACCCGCATGAAATTGTTGGAAGTATATGAAATTTATCCCGAACCTGACCATACCCGACCGAAGTGGCAAAATCTGTTAACGGAATAAACACGTGTTAGAGTGTTCATAGTATTATGGTGTTTTCGTGTTAGAAATTGGAGTGCTGCTCCACAGGAGCCGCTTTGCGCAAGTTATGGAGAATTGAAGTATTGAAAAAACGGCAGCGAGGTAAAACACTCAATCTATCCGCACTCCTCCGAAGGGGCTTAGGTGGAGCATTACTCCATTCATTCCACGAAATGGGCACTGTGTGTCAATACTCCAATAATCCACTCCTCAAACACTCGAACACTAAAACACTTTTCACGAATTGATCAGTATCCGAAACATCCGGATATACGAACCTAAATTCTGGCATTATTCTGCCTCATCCGGCTTTTCTGATTTTTCGAGCAGTTCTTCCTTTAAGGAAGTAGTTTTGCTGCCCATTCGTCGTCTGACCGTTTTCTGTAGAAAAATGTTGTTCGGAATGGATATAAAGATTCGCTCTCCTGACTGTTCGTCATTTTCTTCTAATACGGTATAAAGAATGTTCATACGGGTCACCTTCCCCCGGAGTCCCTCTCTGGTTGTCGGTTCGGTAACTTCGATTTCATCGCCGATGCGAAAGGGGGGGAAGATGATCAAGAGCACCGAACTCAGCACATTGCTCAATATGCTCCATACCGCCACAAATCCAATCGCAACCAATAGTAGAATCGCGGAGAGCGCCGCCCATACACTGGTCACCGAAACGCCGGCCTGTTGTAAGACCAATAAAATCACAATGATGATGAGCAACCAGCGAATGATTCCTCGCGTGAGCGAGTAAATTGCATCAGGAAGGTAGTCGCCCCGCCTTAAGATTTTTAATCCACGCACGATAAGCGAGTAAGCCAGGATCCCGCCCACAATGATAACAGCGGATTTTATGGCAATAATCCCAATTTCAGTAAATGTCATATCGGTCATAAATTCGTACCCTTTCGATATTTAAAAAGCGTTTTAATTATCTCAAATATTATTTATCTTTGATTTATTGAGTTAAAATTTAACGGTGAATGAGCCTGGTAGCAAACAATTGTCAGTCCAAATTCCAACCCATTATAAAAATGTCTGCTATTCTCACAACCTTGAAGATAAGGATGTTGCATGACTAAAAAATTGTTTATTCTGGATACCAATATCATATTACATGATTATAATTGTATTTATAGTTTTCAGCAACATGACTTAGTTGTGCCGATCACCGTGCTTGAAGAATTGGATCAATTTAAAAAAGGACACGATCAAATTCATTATAACGCCCGTGAATTTATTCGCATTCTGGATAACCTTGCCGGGGATAAGTTAGTCGGCAGTGGAGTTAACATTGGACCCGGTAAAGGGAAAATACGGATCATTACCAACCATCTCCATGAGAAACAAGTTGATAGCATTTTTTCAGTTGATAAATCAGATCATCGTATTTTAAGTATTGCCGTCCATTTAACCCAACACTATAAAAATAGGCAAGTTGTATTGGTCACCAAGGATGTAAATCTGCGGCTTAAAGCCAAGTCATTGGCCGTAAGAGCGCAGGATTATTTTACTGATAAAATTAAGGATATTGAGCATCTTTATTCCGGAAAGCGGGTGATTAATGATATTGCGAACGAGTTTATCGATCACTTATATTCCAAAGATCGAGAATTCGGTCCTCAGCAAGCAGGAATAGCCGATCTGTTCCCCAATGAATATCTGATTTTAAAAAGCTTCCAGAAATCTGCGCTTGGCTATTTCAATCCCCTGCTCAAAGTAATTCAACGAGTTGAAAAGACAAGCGCTTATGCAATTATGCCACGTAACGCCGAACAGACCTTTGCGCTTCATGCCTTGAGGAATCCGGACGTGCAATTGGTGACCCTCTCCGGGAAAGCCGGTACCGGGAAAACACTGCTTACCTTGGCAGGCGCACTCGATCAGCGAAGGAGCTTTCACCAAATTTACTTAGCTCGTCCCATTGTTCCCCTTTCCAATAAAGACCTGGGGTATTTGCCCGGCAACATTGAGGCCAAACTCGATCCCTTCATGCAACCGTTATATGATAATCTTGCTGTGATCAAAAACCAATTCAGGGAGAAGGATGGAGAATATCGGCGAATTAATGAAATGTTGGAAAATGAAAAATTGTTCATTACGCCACTTTCATATATCAGGGGACGTAGTCTGGAACGGATATTTTTTATTGTCGATGAGGCTCAAAACCTTACTCCCCATGAAGTGAAAACGATCATCACCAGGGCGGGAGAGGGCACTAAAGTCGTGTTTACCGGCGATCCCTACCAGATCGATACCCCATACCTGGATGCACAATCCAATGGGCTTACCTACCTGATTGACCGGATGAAAGGACAATCCATTTATGCACATATTACCCTGGAAAAAGGCGAGCGCTCATTGCTGGCTGAGCTGGCGAGTGACTTGCTTTAGTGATTGCAAGCTGTGAAAAAATTGAGTTGGTAGATAAATCTAGACAATGAAATGGGTTGATTAGAAGGGCTCTGGGAAGGTTTCATTTATATAAAGAAACTATCTTCACCGACCTTTTATTTCCGCCTTCACCATTATCCCCAAAATCTATTCCCGCAACATTGGTAGTGTAGCTGGGATTTAAAGAAAGAGCAATTTCTTCTTTTACCTCGATAGTAGTGCCGGCTATTAGTGCCCCCTCGGCATCTAAATGACGCTCATCCAATTTAATATCATTGTATGCATATAAAATGCCTTTAACAGCTGCTATTCTTTCTTGAAAAATAATTGAGTTATTGCTAACTAATGCCGGATAATTGGTAGGGGCAGCTTCGATAGTTACATTTTGTTTTTCTTCGATTATAATATCACTAAGTGAGACGATGGTTCCTCTTATTGAAGTATTCCTCTTAATAGTCACTGTATTAGTTACATACCAAACACCAGTAACCGTTTCTCCTTCGAACTCTTTTTCGCCAGTTATTCGCTGACCTGCAGTTATTGCCTGATTTTCATAAAAACTCCAATTTACTGTTGGCAGAGGTTTAGAGCCCCCCATAGTAACGCTTCCATTGATTGCAACACCTCCTGAATTATCCACCGTATTATTGGCATGAACGTCTCCATTCACTGTACCGGATTCTTCAAATTTAACATCATTATCAGCAAATATAGCGTATGGCCACTCATTATCGCCGGTAATAAGAAGAGAGGCAAATAATTCATGGTTATGGTTACCAAACCACCCGGTGATCGATACATTAATTGTATCATTGCTTCCATCTGTAATTGTAACAGTATCAATCCCACCATCTACATATTTATGGTTTTCAACAAAAGTGCCTCTTAAATCCGGATTAATTTTTAAAGAAAAAATAGAGTAGTTTAAAGCCGACTTTGTTAAGTTTTGTGCGGCGGTATAGTTGTAATATTCTGCCGAATTATCCACCGCTTCGAGCGTCTCACGATTGGTATTATAATTCATAATACCCAAAGAGATACCCAAACCAGCGATAAGGATGATTGCAATTTTTCCCATAGCTACCCTTAATTTTCTAAGTTAGATGGAAAATAGGATCTTTCAAAAGCAATTCCGGCATATATATTCTCAAAAGCGTAAGGACTTTCTATTGAAATTGAAAGATGAATCGCCTGAATTTTATTGACCCCATTTATTGTTGATAAATCACTATATGAAATTTCTGTTAAGGTTGAATCGAAATATCCTAGGTGAAAATATACAACACCATCTAATACGGAAACCGGATTTTGGTTATTCAATTTACGATACAGAATACGATCATGGGGATTCTCAGTAGATGCTAAGGCAGTCGTATCACTTAAATAATAATGGATTGAATCGATGGCATTGTTATTATCATAATCTTCATAAAAAAAGATTTGAGTGGAATCAACAAGTCCGGGATTAATGTGAGGGGCGGAGTTACCAAAACCAATTTTTTGGAAATCATGATCAACTATTTTTGCGAATTGAACTAAATTTTCCTGTTCAATGATATCAGTTCTCAACTTTGCTGAAGTTATATTATAGGAAGATTGAAAAGTCAACACCGATAGTATGAAGGTGCCGTAAAAAAACAGAGAGCCTAAACTATCGATAATACTTTGCATGATTGCTGTTCCAATGATTAATGATATGATACCAATTGTTGAAAAGTAAGCGAGTCTTGCAAAAACTTCGGATTTATAACAACGACCATGATTCGTTTTAGATAGGTTTTAGCGCTGCTATTTTGCCTTGGATTTAATGTATCTGCATATGAAATGGCAATGTTTACTTCAAATCCTTTAATTCGTTTGGAGTCAAAATTATAGGAGCGGTCATGATAATCATCCACATCATCCGGGTATAGCTCTGCGCCTTCACTGCCAAATTCACTTGTGGCAGTAAGTTCGAAAGGATCAGTGACTGTTTGTTGATTGGTGGTGTTCTCATCAAAACTTCGCGAAGCGATTTCTTCAATTAATTGTTGTGCATATCCAGCACCAACAATCTGTGCCTCTGTATTAAATATACTCACCTGCTGATTGAGGAGACCCTGATTGGTTGATAAGGCCAGAATTGAAAATGAAATTATGGCACCAATGATTAATAGTAATTGCATGATAATACCCCACCCGCCTCAAGTGAAATGTGGATTCATCAGTTATAAAAACCCGCAACTCCGATTTTTTGATAACATTGCTTATTATAAAAGTTGATTATATGGGGAATTACGAAATTTGGAAAGGAGTGTTTGTGGATGATGATCCTAAAAATTTCTTTGATAAAAATTCCCTTTCCCATGTTGCCATCCTTAGCTTGTTCAATGTCTTTCAGCTTTTTAATTTCAGTTAATTCTTATCGGCTTTATTGCTAAAATACATTAGCTATTTACTTCTCTCAGTATTATTTCCATTGATCAGCTCCGTGCTACCGCATATCGGGAGAAGTGATCCAACCGAATCATAATCCATTTTTGGCTGACATTGATTTGTTCCGGATCTTGTCGAATTCGATTTCCATTTTCATTGATGTAGTACAATACCGGTAATTGAACGCCAAGGGCGCTATAATCAAACTTTACCATAGCCCGGGGATTGAATTGACAACCGTGAGGAGTGAAGGTAAAGAACAGTTCCTGGTGAAGACTATCATAATCGATTTCCATGGTAATGGTGACATCGGCACCCCGGGGAATTTCCGGAGGCGGGGTCAGGGAACGATTTACTAATTTAAACTTTGATTTGTTATTATTACCAAATAGTATGTTACCACCTTTGTAAGCATTTTGTCCCGGGTGGAACCGGAATGTTTTTGAGGCTGTAATCGGCCAGTTTATTTGACCTCCACGACTGCCATTAGTTTGGCCCTTTCCGTTTCCGGGTTTGTGGAATGAATTTCCCGGAGCATCGGCAGAGAATGTATCCTCCGGCCCGGCAATGTTCCCCACTGAATTCTGCTCACATCCGATCATGGCCAAAAGAGCAAAGAGCAACATGGTTAAGAAAAAGAGGGGCTTCTTTGCTTTGGTTTTCTTCATCTGATTCATTTTACTTTCTCTCTTTCT
>JABAHQ010008216.1_pt1 | contig 11258 bp, 9 predicted proteins | sample 7062091 | NCBI WGS metagenome assembly JABAHQ01 (sample SAMN14534359, study PRJNA622989) | marine sediment metagenome | biome: marine biome [ENVO:00000428]; feature: marine pelagic biome [ENVO:01000023]; material: deep marine sediment [ENVO:00002113] | place: India: Gulf of Kutch | collected...
GCTTCTTACGTTCAAACTTTTCCTTGGACATGGGGGCGACCTCCGGATTATTGTGTCCGAATCTGGATTCTTGTGCCGTATGGCAACGTCACCTTCTAAAAGTAGATGCGTGCTGAATATGGAGCCCATAACCGGACTTGAACCGGTGACCTCTTCCTTACCAAGGAAGTGCTCTACCGACTGAGCTATATGGGCATAAAATTCAGTAGCTAGTGGCAAGTAGCTGGGCGCCTTCGGCAAACCGGGCTGGGAACCCGAGCCCTTCCTGTCCTGGCAACTAGCTCCTAGCCACTGGCTACTGACCTTGGAGCGGGTGATGGGAATCGAACCCACGTCATCAGCTTGGAAGGCTGAGGTTCTACCATTGAACTACACCCGCGTTCTAGAAACTGGAAACTAGAAACTAGGAAAATCAACCCGGCAGAACCACCTTCCCGCCAGCATATCGGCTCGCACGACCTCCTCTCGCTGCGCATCTAGTCTCTAGTTCCCAGTCTCGAGTTTCTAGATGGTGGAGGGGGGAGGATTCGAACCTCCGAAGGCTGAGCCNNGATCCCTTTGACCACTCGGGAACCCCTCCGAAAAATGCAAGCTGCGTATTGTGATTGAGCGCCGACGGCCTGTCAACTGCAGCGCGAGCGCCATCGCAGCCCTCGGGGTCGGCGGGGACCCTGGCTGTGCGGCCGATAGAGACACTGTAGTATATGCCCCGAGAGGAGGGCGTGCACCATGTCAGGGGCTCGCAAATGGATTCGCGCTGGCCCAGAATAAGGGGATTTTATGGCCATTTTCGTGAACCCTGGAGTTTTTCTATGAAAATCACAATTTTCGGGTCTGGGTACGTCGGGCTGGTGACCGGGGCCTGCCTGTCTGAGGTGGGCAACCACGTACTGTGCGTGGACGTCGACCAGGACAAGACGGCCCGGCTCAACCGAGGCGAGATCCCCATCTACGAGCCCGGGCTGGAGGAACTGATCCAGGCCAACCGAGCGGCGGGGCGGCTGCGCTTCAGCGCCGATCCGGCCGAGGGGGTCGCACACGGGCTGTTCCAGTTCATCGCCGTGGGCACGCCGCCGGACGAGGATGGCTCGGCGGATCTCCAGCACGTGCTGGCGGTGGCCGGCTCGATCGGCGAGCACATGGACACGCGCAAGATCATCGTGGACAAGTCCACCGTGCCCGTCGGCACAGCCGACAAGGTCCGGGCGACCGTGCGCGAAAGCCTGCAGGGGCGTGGCGTGGACGTGCCGTTCGATGTCGTCTCCAACCCCGAGTTTCTGAAGGAGGGGGACGCGGTCAATGACTTCATGCGCCCGGCGCGCATCATCGTCGGAGCCGACGAGGAGGACAGCGCAGAGCTTCTGCGGGCCCTCTACGGGCCCTTCAATCGCAACCACGACCGGCTCATCGTCATGGACGTGCGCTCGGCGGAGCTGACCAAGTACGCGGCCAACGCCATGCTGGCCACCAAGATCAGCTTCATGAACGAGATCGCCGGCTTGGCCGAGAAGCTGGGCGCGGATGTCGAGCACGTACGCATAGGCATCGGCTCGGATCCGCGTATCGGCTATGATTTCATCTACCCGGGATGCGGCTATGGCGGGTCATGTTTTCCCAAAGATGTCAGGGCACTAGAGCACGCTGCTCGCACCGCGGGGTACGAGGGTCAGCTGCTGAAGGCGGTGGAAGCGGTAAACACCCGGCAAAAGGAGGTGCTGTTTCAGAAGATTTCCGGCCATTTCGAGGGCCAGTTGAGCGGCAAGACCCTGGCCCTTTGGGGCTTGGCGTTCAAACCCAATACCGACGACATGCGGGAAGCACCGAGCCGGGTCTTGATGGAGGCCTTGTGGGAGGGGGACGCCCGGGTGCGGGCCTTCGATCCCGAGGCCCGCGATGAGGCGCGCCGCATTTACGGCCAGCGGCCCGAGCTGACCCTGTGCGAGACGCCGGAAGAGGCGCTTCGGGGCGCCGACGCCCTGGTAGTGGTTACCGAGTGGAGCTTGTTCCGCAGCCCGGACTTCGAGCTGATCCATGCCTCCCTGAGGCACCCCGTAATCTTCGACGGGCGCAACCTTTACGATCCGGGAGCCCTGGCCAAGATGGGCTTTATCTACTACGCCATCGGCCGCGGCCAGCGCATCGGTTAGGATCGGCGGGCGCAGGCGCTACGCTTTCGGGCCGGGAATTGGTGCCGACAGAGGGACTCGAACCCCCAACCTACTGATTACAAATCAGTTGCACTACCAGTTGTGCTATGTCGGCGTGAGCGAGTGCCGGTGCATCGACGGCGATTGTAGGCAATCCACCAGGGTGGGGCAATCACTGGCACGGGCGAGCTTCACGTTGCACCTGGGGATACCGGACCAATGCCACCTGCCACTGCGCTTCCGGCGCCTGCAGGACCCGATAGTCTATCCAGTACGCCGTGCGGGCACGCTCCACGATCTCGAGCTTGGGGTCGTAGCCCATGCTGCGGATCTGGCGCACACGTCGATCGGCGCTCTCGCGCTGCTGATACAGTCCCAAGGAGATGGCGTTCTCTCTATCGTCCGCGCCAAGCACCTGCAGGTCGCGGACCCCCCGCCTCTTCAGCGCCTGCTCCACACGGGATGCTGCCGCCCGCGACGCCATGGGCGGCAACATTACCCAATATCGCTCTACGGGCACTTCGCCTTTGCGCAGCTGAGTCTCGGCGTCGAGGCGCGCCAGCCGATCGGCGAGCCTCGTTGCGGCCCGCCGATCATCGAGGGGGCCTACGGTTCCGCAATGTGGCTGCGACTCGGGCATGTCTTTGCTCTCCACCGCGACTGACAGCTCTGAAGCCGGGACCGGGGCCGCTGCGCTCGCCCCTCGCGCCTCCGGCTTCGGGGGCGGGGAGCGCGGTTCAGGCAGCTCATCGACCTCGTCGACCAAGATCAGCCTCTCGACCCCGGGATCGGCGGATGGCACCGGGCGCTCGCGGGGAGGCGCGGGGCGGTGCAGCTGCCAGGTCAGGAAGGCCGCATTCAAGAAAATCAGGACGAATACCAGGACGACTTTCACGCCTCCCCCTGTGCAATCACCGCCAAGCCGTGCAGCACCAGCTCGGGCTCATGGCGGTACCTGCCGGCCAGCAAGGGCAACAGATGCGGGGCATCCCCCCCCGTGATCACCAGCAGCGGCTGAAGCGCAAGGGCGGCAGCGATATCGGCCGTCACTCGGTCCAGGAAGGCTACCGCCGCATACAGGCATCCTCCGGTCACCGCTCCCCGCGTATCCCGCGCCAGCAATGCCACTCGGCGGGTGCCCGGCAGGCGCTCTCCGAGGCGTATGCGCGTACTCTGCTCCAGCCCCTCCTCCATGAGCCCCGGCCCCGGCACGATCAGACCGCCCAGGTGCTCACCCTGGGCGGTGATTACATCCACCGTGATTGCCGAGCCACAGTCCACGATAACCGCATCCTCGCCCAAACGATGGTGCCCTGCCACCAAGGCGGCCCACCGATCCACGCCCAGTTGCTCCGGTTCCAAATAGGCATTGCTCACGCCATGGGCCTCTCGTTGGGGGCGAACGGATTCAGCGTTGATGTGCCAAGTCCGTCTGATCCAGGCCGTCAAGGCATGCTCGGCCTCAGGGCCCGCGACGTTGGCGATGAGCACGCGCTCCGGGGCCGGGAGCATCCCCCACTCCCCCTCCGCGAGCGTCGCCATATCCAGCCCGCCGTAGGCGACCCGTGCCCCGGGGCGGAGCTCGCCGGACTCCCAGCTCGCCCACTGGATGGTGGAATTGCCCAGGTCGATCAACAGAATCATGGGCACACACGAACAGTGACTTCACCGGAGGTCAAGCGCAGGCGCTCGCCGCCCGTGTCCACGAGAAGCGCACCCTGATCATCGACCCCCGCCGCGACCCCGTCCACAACACGCCCGGCCGCGTGGACGGCCACCAGGTGACCGCGGAGTGCGTCGCGACTGCGCCATTCTTGCAGAAACGGCCCTACACCGGCCGCCTCGTACAGGGCGAAGGCATCCAGCAGGTCGTTGATCAAGCGCCCGGCCAGCCGGTTGCGCGAAACGTTGCCGCGCCCGCAGATCGCGGTCAGATCGGTCCACGGCTGGTCGATGCCCGCACCCGAGTGTTCCGGCAAGCCGGCATTGATCCCCACGCCGAGTACGACATGGCACGGCCCCGCCGCCTCGCCTGTGAGCTCGACCAGCACACCGCCAAGCTTGCGCCCCTCCCAGACCAGATCGTTGGGCCATTTGAGCCAAACGTCTTCCGCACCCAGCTCATCCAGCGTGCGGGTCACGGTGACACCCGCGGCGAGGCTCAATGCCCCAAGTGCCGCCGGGCTACAGGCGAATCGCCAAGATATGGACAGATAGACGCTGGCGCCGAAGGGCGATACCCACCGCCGCCCTCGCCGCCCGCGCCCCGCTGTCTGCATTTCCGCCAGACATGCGCGTCCGGGTTCCATCTCGGCCCGGCACTGGTCTACCAGGCAGCGGTTGGTAGAATCGATCACCGAGTATATGTCCAGCCGGCGAAGTGCAGCTGTGGCGGGGCTGTCCAATTCTTCGAGGATCTTGCCATGATCCAGCAATTCGAGCGGCCCGGCGAGGCGATAGCCGCGGCCGGGCACCGCGAACACCTCTATGCCCCAGCCGTCCAGCGCCCTCAGATGCTTCCATACCGCGGCGCGACTCACTCCCAGGACCCTACCCAACTCCTCTCCCGAGTGGAATCGACCGTCGGCCAACGTACTCAACAATCGGTGTCGAAGTGCCATGCTCTGCATCCTACCAGAGGCAGCCGCGTCGGTGCGGCCGCCCAACCCATGGCTGGCGGGGCAGGCTACCAACATGCCCGAGGTGCGGCGGTGCGCGCTGCTTTGGGGGCGGACAGCATCCCTTGCACGCCCGCTGTCATTACACACCATGAGCCTGGTGCCGGCAATCGGCGCCGGGGCGCCACTTGGGGGAACGATCAATAAGTATATCAGAATAATGTGAATTGTTTGCAATCACTTAAGGAACCTCCGGTTTTGCCGCTAAAATCCGTGACCCAGGAGGCGGGGAGGGCCAAAGGACGTGAGCATTCGTACTTATTCTCTTAGGCTCGTAGTGTTGGTTACCCTGTTGACCGCAGGGGGCCCCGCTGGTCATGCCGTGGACACCCTTTACGATCAGCGCTTCAAGGAATGGACCGAACAGGCCCAGGGAGGCGATCCCGAGGCGCAGTACGACTTGGGCAATGCCTATTTGCGAGGCACCGAGGTAGCCCGCAACCTCGACAAGGCTGTGGAGTGGTTTACCAAGGCCGCCGAACAGGACCATGCCAAAGCCGAATACAAGCTCGGATATCTGTACTACACCGGCGCGGGCGTAAAGCGCAACTATTCACAGGCTCGCCGCTGGCTGAGCAAGTCGGCGCGACAAGGCTATTCCCCGGCGGAATTCTATCTGGGCATGATCTACGCCGAGGGGAAAGGCGTGAAGCGCGACTACCGTGAGGCCCTGGGCTGGCTCGAGAAGGCCGCCGCGGACGAGTACGGCCCCGCCGAGGAAGAAATCGCCAGGGTCCGCGCGGCGATCGCCGAAGAGCAGGCCCGCCGGAAGGCCGAGCGTGAAAAGCAACACTTGGCCGAGGCACGACAAGCCGCCCGGCGAAAGCGCGGACCAGAATCTGAGGCCCAGCCGGCTCCCCGGGCAGAACCCGAGCCCGAGCCCGAGCCCGAGCCCGAGCCAAATACCCTTGACGCCAAGACGCTGTTGCTCGAAGGCCAATACGTTACCGAAACCGGGGAGCCCGCCAGATACATGCCGTCCGGCGTCAACAAGTGCCAGGTCGCAGGCGACGAAATCATCTGCAAGACCGAGCAGATGACCCGCTCAACGGACACCGTGAAGATCACCTACGAGGTCAAGACCACGTTCTCCGATTTCACTCCAGAGGGGCGTTTCGTAGTGCGGTATCGCCGGAACAACATATCCGTGCTCCCGGTCGACCCCGACGAACCTGCGCCTGAAGACGGGGCGTCGCTGCCGCAGACAGGCTGGGAAAGGGTGCGAACCACACTCAAGTGCCGCTTCGCGGGCAGGGATGCGGTGCGCTGCATCAACGACGACCTCCAGCGGGAAACCTTCACCCGCCAATAGCGCCGCTGCGCCGGGCGGTCCGGTCTATCGGGAGTCCCCCGGTAGCCAACGCCCGAGCCGCTCGTTCCCCTGCGTCTTCGACAGGGTCAGAAAACATGTGTCCGCGGGGGGCGCCTTTAGAACAACGTCGAACTTCATGAGCTCGTCACGCCGGAAGGCGTGAATCCGCACCCGGTCATCGGGGCGGCAGCGCCGCAACCGCGCCTCCAGTGAATCGGCGTCCGCCCGAATCCCGTCAATGGCGATCATGGCGTCGCCGGCGGACAGCCCCGACTCCTGAGCGGCGCTGCCTTCATAGACTTGAGTGACCAACGCGGCGCCGGTGCCCGGCTCCACTTGTACGCCCAGCGCCGGGACGACCCCGCTTTCTTCAGCCGGGGGCGTGCCTCCCTTATCCATTGCCGACTCGGCCGGCCGCAGGCGCAGCTCGATACCGAATTCCGCCAACAACGGACCGAGCGCCAGGTCCTCGGTGGAGCGCACGGCGCGGTCAAAGAAGGTCTTCAGCGAGACCCCGGCGATTTCCTCGGCGACGCGTTCGACTCCATCCTCGGGCACCCCTTTGCCCGTACGACCGTAGCGATCCCACAAGATGCGCATGACGTCATCCAGCGACTGCCGTTGGTCGCTCGCCAGTCGAATGGTCATATCCAAAGCCAAAGCCACGAGCGCGCCCTTCGTATAGTAGCTGACGATGGCATTCGGTGCGTTCTCATCCTGTTTGTAGAACTTGATCCAAGCATCGAAACTGGATTCCGCGACGGTCTGCTTGAATCGGCCGCGCCCCCGCAACACGCGGGTGATCTTGCGCCCCAAGAGCTCGAGATAGCTCTCTATGGAAATACGGCCCGCCCGTACCAGCGCCAACTCGTCGTAGTATGAGGTAATACCTTCGAATGCCCAGAGCAACGAGGTATGCACCTCACGGCTTAGATCGTAGGGGACGAAAGCCTGTGGCTTGATGCGCTTGACGTTCCATGTATGAAAATACTCGTGGCTGCAGAGCCCGAGAAACTCGCGATATTCCTCGGTGATCTCCGGCTGGCCTTGGCGCGGAAGCGCGTCGCGAGCACACAAGAGACTACAGGAGGCTCGGTGCTCCAGCCCACCGTAACCGTCGCCCACCGCCATCACGAGGAACACATACCGATCGTCCACGGGAAGCTCGCCAAACAACGAAACGTGGTACTCGCACACGGCTTGCAGGTCACGACAAAGCCGCTGAATATCGGCTCGGTGACGCCCGGTAACGGCGATCTCGTGAGTTATCCCGGAAACGTCGAAGGTCACAAGGGTAAACGAACCCATCTCAACGGGGTGATCCACTAGCTCCTCGTAGTCCGATGCGCAGTAGCGCCCGAATGCATGAGGCTCGGCACCCGCGCGGGGCATGGCGGTGGCGAGTCGCCAGGCCCGATAAGCCCCGCCGCAGGGGCGCTCGATATCCACAACAACAGGCCGGTCCTCCTGGCCGTGTACGCGCAGGAATACGCTCGTCCCGTTGAAATACCCGTGGGTAATATCGAGGTGCGCGGCGCGCACCGATAGCTCTCCTGCGTATACCTCGTAGGTGAGCGTGAGCGGACCCTCCGTTGGAAGGCAGCGCCAAGTTTGCTTATCCACCTTTTCTACGGATACGGAACCGCCTTCGGCCTGCGCACGCAGCCAAACAACGTTCTTTGCAAAATCCCGGATCGTGTAGCTGCCGGGGATCCAGGCGGGCAGCGAGAACACCTGCCCGGCGGGACTCGGCTCGGGTACCCGTACATGCACTTGGAACAGGTGCGCCTCCGGGTCGCTGGGCTGGATACGGTACAGAATGTAAGTATCCTGGCTCATGGACGGTGCTCGGATGGCGATTGCTGCCTACTCGGCAGTCGTGCGCCCCTCGATCGCGGTGATCTTAAGCGCGCCGTCACGGTAGGCCAAGGTGACCTCGTAGCGTGTAACTGCACGCGCGGTCGAGTCGTCGTACCGAAGCACTTCTTGGACGGTGTACGTGGCTCGCGCCGTCGGGGAATTCTCCTCGATCGCGATGCGCGTGTCACGGCGCTCGTAGCGATACTCGCGCGCCCGTCGAAAACCCTCTTCCAACGCCCGGAGATACTGCACCTTATCACCATCCAAGCCACCATTCGCTCCGTCATCCACGTGGAGATTGACCGGGGCCCCGTCGGCGATGTAGGCACCCAGCTCGGTGGGGTTCTGGCGCTCGACGGCCTTGTCCACCGAGTGCAACAGCTCCCGCGCCGCTTCCTCGGTCACGGATCGCCGCTGGTCCTCGCCGCAGCCGCTTGCGCCGGCGAGCGTCACGGCGAGAACCGTCCGGACAAGCCCGACACGGCGCCTGTGGGGCAATCTGGGGCTCACGGCATCTCCTCGCTGCGTCCATTCTCAGCCCGTGTTTGTACCAGAGGTCGTCCTGGGGAACAATGTGAATTCCACCAGGCGGAATCGGCAGATGCCAATACGAGGTCAAGAACACCCACTGGTATCGGTGTTGCTGCCGTTTCGCAACGCCTCGCGGACTCTGAGCGAGTGCCTGGATTCCATACGTGTCCAAGAGCTTGAGGGGTTCGAGCTTCTGGCCATCGATGACGGCTCGAAGGACGACTCCGCCCAAAAGGTGGCCCAGTACGCCGCCGACAACCCTGACGTCCGCCTGCTTCGACCGGGCCGGATCGGGCTCGTCGCCGCGCTCAATCTGGGGCTTGCCGAGGCCCGCGCCCCGCTGGTGGCGCGCATGGACGCCGATGACCGGATGCATCCGGAGCGTCTCGCCGCCCAGAAGGACATCCTGACGGGCCGCGCCGATATCGCGTTGGTTGGGTGCCAGGTTCGACTGTTCCCCGGGGGGCAGGTACGGGCCGGATATCAGGAATACGTACGATGGCAAAATGGGTGCCTCGATCCCCGGGATATCGCCGATGAGATCTACGTCGAGTCCCCCTTCGCGCACCCTTCAGTGATGTTTCGCCGGGATGCAGTGCTCGCCCTTGGAGGCTATCGCGACGGGGACTTTCCGGAAGACTACGATCTGTGGCTGCGCATGCACCATGCAGGCCTTGCGATGACAAAGCTGCCGATGGCGCTGCTGGACTGGCGTGAAAGCCCCGGGCGCCACTCGCGCCGCCATCCCCGTTACGCGCGAGCCGCCTTCGACCGTCTGCGCGCGCGTTACCTTGCCCGCGACCGGCGACTCGCCTCGCGCCGACCGCTGGCCTATTGGGGCGCAGGGCGCAAAACGCGCGCGCGGGCGCGCCATCTGATCGAATGCGGCTTCCCCCCCGTCGCCTGGATCGACATCGATCCCCGCAAGGTGGGCAACCGGATCTGGGGCGCACCGGTCCATCCCCCCAATTGGCTGGCCCGCGAGGCTAAGCCGTTCGTCCTGGTCTATGTGGCCAACCACGGGGCCCGGGATGACATCGGAACGCGGCTGCAGGAGATGGGCTATGAGCGCGGCCAAGACTACTTGATGGTGGGTTGAGCTCGAAGGGGGGCCGAAAACCGGGGGAGACCAACCGGATTTATTCCGCGCCTTGTTCCTGCGGCTCTTGGGCCGACCCGATGGTTGCGCAAACGGCCTGGTTGACCGGAGGCAAAAGCTGTCACCGGCTCCGGTTTCGGCGGCCCCGGCCGCGCGTGGCGGTGATGCAGCTGCCGTGCCGGACCCTGGAACGACGGGGCCCTTGAGCTGGGGACTGCAGAGCTGGCTGTGAGCTCTCACAAGATTCGGCGGATAGGCAGGCCGGAGAGTGACAGACTTGGTTTAAAGAGCAGGAGCGGAATCATCGCTTCGCTCCGCATGACATCCTGCGGGAGAGGCGGTAAAACGTATTCGAGGGGCGGGTGCGCGGCATCGGGGCCACGGCGACTGGGCCGGAGTGCCGAAAGGAAGCACGAGCAGCTCAGGCACGCTGGTGCTTGAGGTACGGGGAAGTGGGAATGTCCTGATCGCGACGCGCAGGACCGGCGGCTTCGGCGGCTCGCGCTGGGTGCGCACCGGCTACCGGTCCGCAACCCCGCCGCGAGCGGCCGCGCAGGCCAGTCCGGCCGTAAAGCGTGTGACGGAGGACTGCATCCCCTTCAGTGCGCAAAACGTCACGCTCAGGCGGGCGGGCGCATCGTGGATGGCCGGAGCTCGCTGTACGACTTCAGTGTCGAGCAGGACGAGGCCCGCCAGGCCCTCGGCATCATCAAGTACTACCGTATGAACAGCCAGCGCTTTGTCGGGCGCCCGGACCCTAGCCTTGTATACCTGCTGATGTCGGGCAAAGCGCCTAGGGGTGGGGTGAAGGGCGAGGACTGCGTGCGCTTCGATCCGCGGCGCGCGGCTGTGACTCGGGCAAAGGGACGGTGGAAGATAGCGGACGGCAACCACTGGCTGTTCGACTTCGGCGACAAGGAGGCGGAAGCGCGTACCGCGCTCGCCATCATTCGGAAGTACGGCTTCACCCACTCCTGTTTTGCCGGCCGTCCTAAGCCGAGCTTCCAGTACCTGCGCCGGTGATCCGGCGAGCTATTCGGGCGCCGCCCGAAGTAAGCGCGCGCTGCCCTCTCCGGACCCTATCGCCAGGAAGCATCACATTGGAGTAAGCACGTCCTCTTGAGGGAACCAAAGAAAAACCCCGGTGACCAGACAGACCACCGGGGTTTGTTAAGAGCCTGGCGGTGACCTACTTTCACACGGGGAGGCCCCGCACTATCATCGGCGCTGAGCGGTTTCACTTCCGAGTTCGGGATGGGATCGGGTGGTTCCCGCTCGCTATGGCCGCCAGGCAATCTGGTTGCGCCTTCGGCGCAGATACAAGTATCGAGATACAAGAGTCGAAAATCTTTCTCTCGTCTCTTGTATCTTGTATCTCGTATCTGGCCAAGGGCCAAATTCGGGAAATCAGCTCAAGCAATCGGTTGCTGCAGTCAGCGACCTGCTGCACCCAAACCTCTTGGGTGTTATATGGTCAAGCCGCACGGGCAATTAGTACCGGTTAGCTTCACACATTGCTGCGCTTCCACACCCGGCCTATCAACCTGGTAGTCTTCCAGGGCCCTTCAGGGATCTCGAGGATCCAGGGAGACCTAATCTTGGGGGGGGCTTCCCGCTTAGATGCTTTCAGC
>JABAHQ010003113.1_pt1 | contig 11254 bp, 10 predicted proteins | sample 7062091 | NCBI WGS metagenome assembly JABAHQ01 (sample SAMN14534359, study PRJNA622989) | marine sediment metagenome | biome: marine biome [ENVO:00000428]; feature: marine pelagic biome [ENVO:01000023]; material: deep marine sediment [ENVO:00002113] | place: India: Gulf of Kutch | collected...
TGGCGTTAGTGTCGCTGATGATCGCCAGCGTCAGTAGCAGCGACGAGGTGCCGAGGATGCGACCCGGCAGGCGATAGCCGTTTTCCAGCAGATAGCTTTCCGCCGTCCGACGCATCAGCCCGCCGGGCGGCTGCATGACCCAGTCATAGACGAGGCAATCGCTTAACGTGACCTCCGTCCGGCGGACGAGCGGATGTTCCAGCCGCACGATCAGCGCCACCGGTTCGGGCCCCACGGGGCGCATCTGGAAGGCCCGGGCATCCACGTCCTCGGGCAGGCGGCCGAGATAGAAGTCGAGCTCCTGCGACAGCAGCCCCTCGGCCAGCTTGTCGGAGGTGTCCACGGTCACGGTGATCTCGATCTCGGGGTAGGTGACGCGCAGGTCGCGGATCACCGGCAGGACGATTTCAAGCGCAGGCCCCGTCACCGCGCCGATCCGGACGAGCCCCCGGACCCCGCGCGTCATCTCGACCACCGCATCATGCGTGTCGTCGAGCTGGCGCAGGATCGCGCGTGCCTTGCCCGCCAGCATCGCGCCCGTTTCGTTCAGCGTGATGCCGCGCGCATGGCGGGTGTAGAGGGGCGCGCCCACCAGCCGCTCCAGCTCGGCCATCAGGCGCGAGGCGGCGGGCTGCGTGATCGCAAGCTGCGCGGCCGCGCCGGACATCTGCCCCGTTTCGCGAAGCGCGACCAGAAGCCGGAGCTGCGAAAACCGAAGCCCCTGCCGGACGAGGGTGTCGCGGGCGAGTGGCTGGCTATCCTGCGGCACTGATATGCTCAGTTCGGTATATCATACGGCAGCATTCTCATTTGATTGATATGATCTGGCAAGGCAGAAGTTTCGCGAACGCCGCACCGAGGGGACAGGCCGCAGGCCAGAGACGGGTGGCGCTTCGCCAAATCGACCAAGTCGGCGGCCGAAAAAGGCGCCGCACCAGGGAGGAACGATAATGATTTCCATGAAACGCGCATTGGCGACGACCGCGCTCGTCGCGCTGACGGCCGGCACCGGGCTGGCACAGGACAAGGGCTATGTCGGCATCGCGATGCCGACGAAAAGCTCGGCCCGCTGGATTGCCGACGGCAACAACATGGTCAAGCAGTTCGAGGAAGCGGGCTATGAGACCGATCTGCAATACGCAGAGGACGACATTCCCAACCAGCTTGCCCAGATCGAGAACATGATCACCAAGGGCGTGGACGTTCTGGTCATCGCGGCCATCGACGGCACCACGCTGACCTCCGCGCTGGCCAATGCCGACGCCGCCGATATCGACGTGGTCGCCTATGACCGGCTGATCCGCGACAGCGCGCATGTCGACTACTACTCGACCTTCGACAACTTCCAGGTCGGTGTGCAGCAGGCCACGAACCTCGTGAATGGCCTCAAGGAACGCTTCGGCGACCAGAAACCCTGGAACGTCGAAGTCTTCGGCGGCAGCCCCGACGACAACAACGCCTACTTCTTCTACGACGGCGCGATGAGCGTCCTGCAACCGCTGATCGACGCGGGCGACATCGTGATCCCGTCCGGTCAAACGGGGATGGACACCGTGGGCACCCTGCGCTGGGACGGCTCGGTCGCGCAGGCGCGGATGGATAACCTGCTGTCGGCCAACTACACCGGCGACCAGCGCGTGCACGGCGTTCTTTCGCCCTATGACGGGCTGTCCATCGGCATCATCTCGTCGCTGACGGGCGTGGGCTACGGCTCGGGCGATATGGCCATGCCGATCGTGACGGGCCAGGACGCCGAGGTCCCTTCGATCAAGGCGATCCTGCGCGGCGATCAGTATTCGACGATCTTCAAGGACACCCGCGAACTGGCCCGCGTCACCGTGGAGATGGTCGATGCCATCGTCGAGGGCGGCGAGCCGCCGATCAACGACACCGAGACCTACAACAACGGCGTCAAGGTCGTGCCCTCCTACCTGCTGGAGCCGGTGCCGGTGACGGCGGAGAACTGGGAAAAGGTCCTGCTCGACAGCGGCTATTACGAGCGCGACCAGATCGAGTAAGCCCGCGGGCTTCTCCCGAAGGTCGCGCCACCCTCCTCCGGCGCGGCCCGACCCTGCCCCCGGCACGGATCCGTCCGGCCGGGGGCCCCTTCCCAGCCAGGAGGCAGCGATGGCCCGCATTCTGGAAATGCGCGGGATCACCAAGGAATTCCCCGGTGTGAAGGCGCTGGACGACGTGAACCTTTCGGTCGAAGAGGGCGAGATTCACGCACTCGTCGGCGAGAACGGCGCCGGCAAGTCCACCCTGATGAAGGTCCTCTACGGCGCGGCCAAGCCCGACGAGGGCACGGTGCGCTTCAACGGCCAGACCGTGCACGTGCGCAACCCGCAGGAGGCCCGCGCCCTGGGCATCAGCATGGTGTTCCAGCACTTCAGCCTGTTCGATTCGTTTACCGTGGCGGAGAACGTGTGGCTGGGGTTGGAGAGCCGATCGCCGGGCCGCCCCAAGATCGGCTCTGCCCCTAGGGGGGAGGCGGCGCGCAGCGGCGCTTCGGGGGGGGCAGGTGCTTCGGTGTCGCTGGCGCAGGTGCGCGAGCAGGTGCGCGCCAAGGCCGGCGAGTACGGCCTGGACGTGGACCCCGAGCGGCCGGTGCACACCCTCTCGGTCGGCGAGAAGCAGCGCGTCGAGATCATCCGCTGCCTGCTGCAGGACCCGCAACTGCTGATCATGGACGAGCCGACCTCGGTGCTCACGCCGCAGGCGGTGGAGAAGCTCTTCGTGGTGCTGCGCCAATTGGCGGCCGAGGGCTGCAGCATCCTCTACATCAGCCACAAGCTGCACGAGATCCGCGAGCTGTGCACCGCCTGCACGGTGCTGCGCGGCGGCAAGGTCACCGGCGTGTGCGATCCGCGCGAGGAGAGCAACGCCTCGCTCTCGCGCCTGATGATCGGCGCCGAGCCGCCCGAGTTGACGCACCGGCCCCTGCACGCGGGTGAGCCGGTGCTGCAGGTGCGGGCGCTCACCCTGGCCAGCGACGACCCGTTCGGCACTGCGCTGCACGAGGTGGGGCTCACCGTGCGCGCGGGCGAGGTGGTGGGCATCGCGGGTGTGTCGGGCAACGGCCAGGGCGAGTTGCTGCGCGCCCTCTCGGGCGAGGACGTGCGCGCGCCCGCCGGCAGCGTCCGCCTGGGCGATCGGGATGCCTCCGCCCTGGGCCCGGCGAAGCGCCGCGCGCTGGGATTGCACTTCGTGCCCGAGGAACGCCTGGGCCGCGGCGCCGTGCCCACGCTGTCGCTCGCGCAGAACCTGCTGCTGTCGCGGCGCGACGCGGTGGGCCGCGGCGGCTGGGTCCGCGTGGGCGCGCTGCGGCGGCAGGCGGCGGACATCATCGCGCGCTACCAGGTCAAGGCCAACGGCCCGGACGCGGCAGCCAAATCGCTCTCGGGCGGCAACCTGCAGAAGTTCGTCGTCGGCCGCGAGATCCTGCGCGAGCCCGGCGTGCTGGTGGTCAACCAGCCGACCTGGGGCGTCGACGCGGGCGCCGCCGCGGCGATCCGGCGNNCTGCAGAAGTTCATCGTCGGCCGCGAGATCGAGGCGAAGCCGAAGCTGCTGATCCTGAGCCAGCCCACATGGGGCGTTGACGTGGGCGCCTCGGCGCAGATCCGTGGCGAGATCCTGGCCCTGCGCGACGCCGGTTGCGCCGTGCTGGTGGTGAGCGAGGAGCTGGAGGAGCTGTTCGAGATCAGCGACCGTTTGCACGTAATCGCCAAGGGGCGTCTGTCGCCCAGCCTGGACCGCGCCGACGCCACGGTCGAGCGCATCGGCGAATGGATGTCGGGCCTGTGGGAGGCCACGCAGAACAACGAGAAGGAGACCGCGCATGCTGCGGCTTGAAGTCCGTCCCCAGCCCTCGAAGCTGTGGGGCTACGCCTCGCCGCTGCTGGCGCTGGCCATCACGGTGCTCATCGGCATCGGCCTGTTCGAGGTGCTGGGCAAGGACCCGGTGCGCGGGCTGCAGGTGTTTTTCTGGGAACCCGTCAAGAACACCTATGCCATTTCCGAGCTGCTGGTGAAGGCCACGCCGCTGCTGATCATCGCGCTGGGGCTGGCGGTGTGCTTCCGCTCCAACGTGTGGAACATCGGCGCCGAGGGGCAGTACATCATCGGCGCGGTGTTCGCCGGTGGCGTGGCGCTGCTGGCCGACAAGACCACGGGCCTGTGGATCGTGCCGGCGGTCATCCTGGCCGGCACGCTGGGCGGCATGCTGTGGGCCGGCATCACCGCGCTGCTGCGCGACCGCTTCAACGCCAACGAGATCCTGGTGAGCCTCATGCTCGTGTACGTGGCGGTGCAGGTGCTCAACTACCTCGTCTACGGCCCGTGGAAAGACCCGGGCGGCTACAACTTTCCGCAGACCAAGACCTTCGAGCGCGTCGCGCAGATGCCGCGCCTGATGGACGGCTCGCGCGTGAACATCGGCCTGCTGTTCGCGCTGCTGGGTGTGGCGGGCGTGTGGCTGTTCCTGTTCCGCACAGTGTCGGGCTACGCGCAGATCGTCGGCGGCCTGGCGCCCATGGCCTCGCGTTACGCGGGCTTCTCCTCGCGCAAGGCGCTGTGGGTGGCGCTGCTCGTGTCGGGTGGTGCGGCGGGCATGGCCGGTGCCTTCGAGGTGGCCGGCCCCATCGGTCAGCTTACGCCCTACGTGCCGGCCGGCTACGGCTTCGCGGCCATCATCGTGGCCTTCGTGGGGCGGCTGCACCCGGTGGGCATCGTGTTCTCGGCCGTGTTGATGAGCATGTTCTACATCGGCGGGGAGCTCGCGCAGTCGCGCCTGGGCCTGCCCAAGTCCATCACCGGGGTGTTCCAGGGGCTGCTGCTGTTCTCGCTGCTGGCCTGCGACACGCTCATCGCCTATCGCATCAAGTGGAGCAAGTGATGGAGTCCTACGCGCTGCTCATCGCCGCCACGCTCAACGCGGGCACCGTGCTGGCCATCGCCTCGCTGGGCCTGCTGATCAACGAGAAGGCCGGCATCGTCAACCTGGGCGCCGAGGGCATGATGCTCTGCGCCGCGCTGGCCGGATTTGCCACGGTGGTGCACACCGGCAGCACCTGGGCCGGCTTCCTCGCGGGCATGGGGGCGGGCGCGCTGCTCGCGGCCGTTTTCGGCGTGCTGGTGATCTGGCTCAACACCAACCAGTACGCCACGGGCTTGGCGCTCAGCCTGTTCGGCGCGGGTTTCTCGGCCTTTGCAGGCACCGGCTATGTGCAGGCCACGCTGCCCGAGCAGGTGCGCTGGTCCGTACCGGGCCTGGCCGACATCCCCTTCCTGGGCGCGGCCTTGTTCCGCCACCACCCCATGGTCTACGGCTGCGTGGCCATCGCCATCGGGCTCATCTGGTTCCTGTACCGCACGCGCGCGGGCCTGGTGCTGCGCAGCGTGGGCGAGAGCCCCGAATCCGCGCACGCCCTGGGCTACCCGGTCCGCCGCATCCGCCTGCTGGCGGTGATGGCCGGCGGCGCGCTGTGCGGCCTGGCGGGCGCCTACGTGTCCACCGTGTACACGCCGCTGTGGGTGGAGGGCATGATCGCCGGCAAGGGCTGGATCGCCCTGGCGCTGACCACCTTCGCCACCTGGCGTCCCGCGCGCGTTCTGTTGGGCGCCTACCTGTTCGGCGGCGTCACCATGCTGCAGTTCCACCTGCAGGCCATCGGTTTGCAGATCCCCAGCCAGTTCCTGACCATGCTGCCCTACGTGGCGACCATCGTGGTGCTGGTGCTCATCTCGCGCAACCCGACCTGGATCCGCGTGAACATGCCGTCGTCGATCGGAAAACCGTTCTACCCGGGTTCATAATTTGCTTGTCACATTGAATACCCTATGGGGGTAGCGTTGCAGCCGCTCCTCTCCACCCGATTCACCCCAACCGTCGACACCCGAGGACACCCATGACCGACCTCCACAAGCGTTCCCTGTTCAAGGTCGCCGCGATGAGCGCGCTGGCCGCTGCCGTGCTGATCGGCTGCGGCAAGAAGGAAGAAGAGGTGGCGGCGCCCGCGCCCGCCCCGGCGCCCGCGGCCCCCGCCGCCGCCCCCGCCGCGCCCGAGCCGCTGAAGATCGCCTTTGCCTACGTCGGCCCGGTGGGCGACGGCGGCTGGACCTTCGCGCACGACAACGGCCGCAAGGCGCTGGAGGCCGAGTTCGGCAACAAGGTCGTCACCAGCTTCGTCGAAAGCGTGCCCGAAAGCGCCGACGCCGAGCGCGTGATCCGCGACATGGCCTCCAACGGCAATAAGCTCATCTTCGGCACCACCTTCGGCTACATGGAGCCCATGCTCAAGGTCGCCGCCGACTTCAAGGACGTGAAGTTCGAGCACGCCACCGGCTACAAGACGGCCGAGAACCTGCGCACCTACGACAGCCGCACCTACGAAGGCGCCTACATGGCTGGCGTGATCGCGGGTTCCATGACCAAGACCAACACCCTGGGCGTGGTGGCCTCCATCCCTATTCCCGAGGTGATCCGCAACATCAACAGCTTCACGCTGGGCGCGCAGTCGGTGAACCCCAAGATCAAGACCAAGGTGGTCTGGGTGAACGGCTGGTTCGACCCGCCGAAGGAAACCGAGGCCGCGACCTCCCTGCTCAACGGCGGCGCCGACGTGCTGTTCCAGAACACCGACTCCTCCGCCGTGCTGCAGACGGCCGAGAAGGCCGGCAAGCGCGCCTTCGGCTGGGATTCGGACATGACCGCCTACGGCCCCAAGGCCCACCTGGGCTCGGCCGTCATCAACTGGGGCCCGTACTACATCAAGGCCACCAAGGACGCGCTGGAAGGCACCTGGAGCACCGGTGGCGTGTGGTGGGGCCACAAGGAAGGCGCGATCGACATGGTTTCCATCGCCGACGACGTGCCGGCCGAGACCAAGGCCAGGATCGACACCATCAAGGCCGGCCTGAAGGACGGCAGCTTCCACCCCTGGACCGGCCCCATCGTGGACCAGGCCGGCAAGGAAGTGCTGGCCAAGGACCAGAAGGCCGACGACGCCTTCCTGGGCGGCATCAAGTTCTACGTCAAGGGCGTGGAAGGCAAAGTCCCGAATTAAGGGGACACCCCCGCCGCGCTTCGCGCGACCCCCTNNGCGCAGCCCTTTTTGTTTGAATGCACACCATGATCGAACGGCAACTCTGGCATCCCGTGGTGGCGTCGCACATGCTGCGCGAGGCGCCGATGGCCCTGGGCCTGCTCGGTGAGTCGCTGGTGCTGTGGCGCGACCACGGCACCGTGCACGCCTGGGCCGACCGCTGCCCGCATCGGGGCGCGCGGCTGTCGCTGGGGCGGGTGCTCACCACGGTGCACGGCCCGCGGCTGGAATGCGCGTACCACGGCTGGCAGTTCGAGGCCGGCGGGCGCTGCCGCCACGTGCCGGCCTCGCCCGACTTCCAACCACCCCCCGGCCACGCCACCACGGCATTCGAGGCGCGCGAGGCGCACGGGCTGGTCTGGGTGCGGCTGGACACGCCCGGCGCCGAGCTCCCGCAGGCGCCGCCGGCCTTCCCCGAAGCCGGGGACAGCGCCTGGCGCCGCGTGGTCTGCGGCCCCTACGTGGTGGCCACCAGCGCGCCGCGGCTGGTGGAGAACTTTCTCGACCTCAGCCACTTCGGCTTCGTGCACGAGGGCTGGCTGGGCGAACGGGGCCACGCGCAGGTGATGAGCGGCGTGGTGAGCGAGAGCCCCGAAGGCGTGCAGGTGCTCAAGGCACGCGCCTGGCAGCCGCGCGGCTACGCCGAGGCCGAGAGCGGCGCCTGGATCGACTACGCCTACGAGGTGCCACACCCTTACGCCGCACTGCTGCGCAAGGACGCGAGCGACGGCGACCCGGTGCGCAACGCCATTGCGCTCTTCATCCGCCCCGACGGCGAGGAGGCCTGCACCGCGTGGTTCGTTATGACCACGCAGAACGACCGGTCCAGTGACGAAGCGCTGATCGACTTCCAGGACACGGTGTTCGCGCAGGACCGGCCCGTGGTGGAATCGCAAAGCCCCAAGGCGCTGCCGATCGGCCGCACCGCGCGCGTGAGCGAGGTGCACGGCCCCGCCGACCGCGTGAGCAGCGCCTACCGCCGCTACCTTCAACGCCTGGGCATCGCCCTCGGAACCTGCTGAAGCCACCATGAAGCCCGCCGACCTGAGCCCTGCCGAACTCGCCGCCCACCTGCCCAAGGCCGAACTGCACATCCACATCGAAGGCTCGCTGGAGCCCGAGCTGATCTTCGCGCTGGCGCAGCGCAATCACGTGAAGTTGCCCTATGCCAGCGTGGAGGCCCTGCGCGAAGCCTACGCCTTCACCAACCTGCAGAGCTTCCTCGACATCTACTACGCCGGCGCCAGCGTGCTGCTGCGGGAGGACGACTTCTTCGACATGGCCTGGGCCTACTTCCAGCGCGCCTATGCCGACCGCGTGATCCACGCCGAGATCTTCTTCGACCCGCAGACCCACACCGCGCGCGGGGTGGACATCGGCGTGGTCATCGGCGGGCTGCGGCGCGCCTGCGAATGGGCGCAGGCCGAACTGGGCATGTCCAGCCGGCTCATCCTGTGCTTCCTGCGCCACCTCAGCGAGGAGGAGGCTTTCGCCACGCTGGAGGCGGCCTTGCCGTACCGCCAGCACTTCATCGGTGTGGGCCTCGATTCGAGCGAAGTGGGCCACCCGCCCGAGAAGTTCTCGCGCGTGTTCGCACGCTGCCGCGAACTGGGGCTGCGCATCGTCGCCCACGCGGGCGAAGAGGGGCCTCCAGCCTACGTCTGGAGCGCGCTGAACGAACTCAAGGCCGAGCGCATCGACCATGGTGTTCGTTCCCTGGACGACCCCGCGCTGGTGGCCGAGCTCGCACGGCGGCGCACGCCGCTCACTGTGTGTCCGCTGTCCAACCTCAAGCTCTGCGTGGTGAAAGACCTGCGCGAGCACCCGATGAAACGACTGCTGGACGCCGGCCTGTGCGCCACCGTCAACAGCGACGACCCGGCCTACTTCGGCGGCTACCTCAACGCCAACTTCACGCAGACCGTGGAGGCCCTGGGCCTGTCACGCGATGAAGTCATCACCCTGGCACGCAACAGCTTCGATGCAAGTTTTATCGACGAAGACACCCGGCGACGCTACCTTGCGCGGGTGGACGCGGCGCTGGGCTGAGGCGTGCCGTGCGGTGAATGCGCGACCTATTCACCGCACACAGTGCGGTGAATAAGGTGTCAATGCGGCGAATGCGGCGTATATTCGCCGCATGAAGTACGGTGATTGGGACGGCGTCGGTACCTTCATCTGGCAGGACGACTCCTGGCCGGCGATGCGCTACGACCTGGCAGCGCTGGCTCCCGCGTTGGCCCGGGTGAGTCATTCCCAGGGGCTGCTCCTGGGCCGCCTGGCCGAGGTGGGCCTGGAGCAGCGCGAGCGCGCCTGCCTCCAGGCGCTCACCGACGACGTGATCAAGACCAGCGCGATCGAGGGCGAGACGCTTGAGCCGGCATCGGTGCGTTCGTCGGTGGCGCGCCGCCTGGGCGTGGACATCGGCGCGCTGGCACCGAGCGACCGCCACGTGGACGGCGTCGTGGACATGGTGCTGGACGCCACCACCCGCTGCCAGGAGCCCTTGAGCGCCCGGCGGCTGTGGGGCTGGCATGCGGCGCTGTTCCCTACGGACTTCAACGGCCTGCACCGCATCCGCGTGGGGCAGTGGCGCAACGACGCGGGTGGACCGATGCAGGTGGTGTCGGGCGCGCTGGGGCGCGAGCGTGTGCATTTCCAGGCGCCACCTGCATCCCGACTGGTGTCGGAAACGGACAACTTCCTCGCCTGGGCCAATGCCGACACCGGCGAGCCCCTGCTCATCAAGGCCGGCCTGGCGCACCTGTGGTTCGTCACGCTGCACCCGTTCGACGACGGCAACGGCCGCATCGCGCGCGCTGTGGGCGACCTTTTCCTGGCGCGGGCCGACGGTGGTTCGCAGCGCTACTACAGCCTGTCGGCGCAGATCCAGCGCGAGCGCAAGGCCTATTACCAGGTCCTGGAATGCACGCAGCGCGGCGATCTCGACGTGACGCCCTGGCTCGCCTGGTTTCTCGACGCCCTGCAGCGCGCGCTGGACGCCGCGCTCGAAGGGCTGGTGTCGGTGCTGGGCAAGGCGCGCTTCTGGCAGCGCTGGGCGCAGGTGCCGTTCAACGAGCGGCAGGTGTTCATGCTCAATCGCGCGCTGGACGCTCCCGACGGGCACCTGAGCACGGCCCGCTGGGCCAAGCTCACGCGCTGCTCGAACGACACCGCCTTGCGCGACCTGCAGGTCCTGCTGAAGCTGGGCGTGATCCGCCGCCTGCCGGCTGGCGGACGCAGCACAAGCTACGAGATCGCGCCCTTGACCAGCGCCTAAAATACCGCCCCGACGCGAGCCGGTGCTTCCCCGGCTCGCGTTTTTTCATCATCGGAAGCCATGTAGAGGAACACCATGTACAAAAACCTCGCGGCCTGGCGCGCCTTCGCGCCAGCATTGGCCGCCTTGTTTTTCTCTCCCCTTGTCGTCCATGCCCAGGCGGTCAAGCCGCCGGTGAAGGCCGCCTTCGTCTATGTGGCGCCGCTCACCGAGGCCGGCTGGGTGCGCCAGCACGAGCTCGGCCGCCAGGCCGTGCAGGCCGCGCTGGGCGATCGTGTCGAGACACGCTACGTCGAGAACGTGGCCGAAGGCGCCGACGCCGAGCGCGTGATCCGCGACCTCGCGCAGCAGGGCCACCACATCATCTTCACGCCCAGCTTCGGCTACATGGAGCCCACGCTGAAGGTGGCGCGCGAATTTCCTAACGTGAAGTTCGAGTCCATCACCGGCTACAAGGCCGCGCCCAATGTGGCCACCGCAAACGCGCGCTACTACGAGGGCCGCTACCTGGCGGGCGTGGCGGCGGGCAGGCTGGCCACGCAGGCCGGCTACGTGGCGGGCTTTCCCATTCCCGAGGTGATCCAGGGCATCAACGCCTTCACGCTGGGCATGCGCTCGGTGAATCCGCGGGCCACGGTCAAGGTGGTGTGGCTGGGCGAGTGGTTCAACCCGCCGCGCGAGCGCGACGCGGCCATGACGCTGATGAACCAGGGCGCCGAGGTGCTGGCCTTTCACACCGGCAGCAACGCCGTGATGGTGGCCGCGCAGGAGCGCGGCAAGTTGGCCGTGGCCTACCACTCCGACATGCGATCGGTGGCGCCCGACGCGCAGGTGGTGGCCGTGACGCACCGCTGGGGCGATTACTACACG
>JABAHQ010023498.1_pt1 | contig 11253 bp, 13 predicted proteins | sample 7062091 | NCBI WGS metagenome assembly JABAHQ01 (sample SAMN14534359, study PRJNA622989) | marine sediment metagenome | biome: marine biome [ENVO:00000428]; feature: marine pelagic biome [ENVO:01000023]; material: deep marine sediment [ENVO:00002113] | place: India: Gulf of Kutch | collected...
GAAGCCCTCCTGCTCTTCGTCCGTGAAATAGGCACTGCGCAGCAGGGTGCGACCGTCGTCGGCGAGGCCGTTGTTATAGCTGTTTTCCTGGAACAGGTCCCCATCGGTGTAGCGGAAGTTCTGCAGGAATGTCAGGTCGTCGGTGAAGGCGTGATTGAACTTGTAACCGGCCATGGTGACGGTGCGATCCACGCCGCCCCAGTTGCTGTCGCCGGCATAGGCATCCGCATCGAGCCAGCCGTAGCTGGCGCGGTGGACGGTGCCCGGGGCGGGCAGGGGCGTGGACGGGGTGAGCTTCGGATCGTCCTGATAATAGAGATTCAGGTTCAGGCTGGTGCTGTCACTCATGTGCCAGGTGAGCGACGGCGCCAGCAGGCGACGCTCTTCCTCGGTGGTCTTTTGCTGGCCGTCCTGTTGCCGGAACAGCGCGATCATCCGGTAGTCGATGTTATCGGTCAGGGGACCGGTGGTGTCCACACCGAGCTCCGCCAGGTCATGGCTGCCCATGCGCACACGCACTTGCGTGGCGGGGTCGCTCTGGGGCCGCTTGGCGGTCTGATTGATCATGCCGCCGGGAGGCGCGGAACCGTAGAGCACGGAAGTGGGCCCCTTCAGCACCTCGACGCTCCGGGTAGCGAAAACATCCACCTGGGGGGCCAGGTTCCACAATCCGTTGTATTGCAACGGCAACCCGTCGTAGAAGTTGCGATAACTCTGGAAACCGCGAATGGTGTACTGGTCGAAGAGCGTCACGGTGGCGCGACTTTCCGGGGTTATGCCGGTGACGTAACGCAGTGCCTGGTTCACCGTATCCGCCTGGCGCAGTGCCAGCAACTCGCTGTCGTAGATTTCGTAGCTCATGGGAGCTTCCATGGGCATGAGCTGCGACTTGGTGCCCGTGGTGCGGTAGCCGTTGCCGTAGACGACCACCTCTTCCAGCAGTGCGGACGGGCCGGGGGCGTGGGTATCTTCCCCGGCCGCAGCGGTGACGGAAATGATCAGGCCCAGGCCCAGGCCCAGTCGATGTTGCCGATGTGTGCGCATTGTTAGCTTCCCGCTTGAAAACCGGAGAACTATAAAAGAAATAATAATGGTTATCAATACTGTGTGCGTGTAAGCGGCTTGTCGGGAACAAAGGAGCGGCAATTGCCGGTCAAATCCTGCCTGGTCAAGTGGCGCTGTAGCGGTCCCGAGACCCCGGACCGTCGCTTCGTCACACGGGTGTCGGAATTCTTTACAAAATGCTCCCCAAAAATCTCAAAATGCGCGGAATATGAAAACAACTGATTGTTTTTAAAGGTAAAAAATAAGTGGCACTAATTGTGCTCCGCCACTATACAAGGGAGTGGATTCAAGCGAATGACAGTAACTGATCCGCTGTGCTACTTGCCGTTTTCGCCAGCGATCCCGGTTGAGGAAAAGCGACATGTTCAGGTTAGATACTTCAACAATACGCACAATGGCGCTCGGCACACTACTGATGGGCGGCTGTCTGGCGCTGCCGGTTCTGGCCCAGGATCTGCCGGGTCCCTTCGACCCCACGGATACGTCCACCTTTTTCGACACCAACGCCAACGGCACTTACGAAATGGGCATCGACGTACCCTACTCCGCACAGAACGATGACTTCTTTGCCTATCCCATCTACTTGCTCGACAAGTACTTCCCCACGGAGGGATGGGACACGTCGGCGGGTACGGGGACGCTGGATGTTATTATCACAACGCGTTCCTCCGGCCAGAGTAACAGCGATGGAGGGCTCGCCCCCTACAGTATTCCGGACCCGATCACCAATCCGAATACAAACCCGGTGACGGATGAATGGGGGTATGGTGGCACGCCGGCGACCAATATGCTGGTGGACGATCTCTACCAGTACCTGTTCGACACCTTCGGGGCGAATATCCCGGTGTTTACCTTCGATCAGAACGAGACCGGGGGCAATCCGGACCTGAATGTGACGGCGGTGGCGGAGATTATCGATCCGAGCGACGACTCTGTCGTCGATTTCTGGGCTTTCGATGATCTTTTGAACAGCGTCTACGATCCCACCGAATACGTGCTCGCCGAGGGGGAAACCTGCGCCCCCGACGGGGTTCAGCTGGTGGTCAATGCCGACGACTGTTTCGACAGCAATGTGGGATCCGGGGCGTTCGATTACGTGATCTTCGCGCCGACCATGAATCTGTCCAGCTACCTGGGGCAGGGCTATGTCTTCCGCGCCTCCTGGGATTTCCAGGACGTGGATGACGGCGGCGAGGAAATCACCCTCACGGGCCGCTTTGCTCCCAACGGGAGGACGCCGGTGCCCGCCCCCGGGACCCTGATGTTGATGGGAGTGGCCTTGTTGCTGCTGGTGCTGTACGAGCGGACCATGCGTTCGGATCGACGGGCTCGTCGGGCCTGAACACGGGCCGAGCCGAGGGCGGGCTCCGCCGCCCCGAAACGCGAAAGGGCCGATCCCTGGCAGGGGATCGGCCCTTTCGTTTGATGGGCGCTGGCGAGGGCGCTTTTAGTCGGCCGGCAGCGCAACCGAGGCTTTGGCCGTGGCCAGAGTGGTGTCGTCCTGATTGGTCATCCTTACCTTGAGATCGACCACCTGTCGGCCTTCCTCATCCGTTCTCTTGCCGGTGATCTCCCCGTTCATGACGGTAATGTCGCCGACAAAGGCCGGCCCCCGGTACTGGGCATTGCAATGGGTCACCATGCCCCATTCGCCGGCCCAGCCGGCCAGATAGTCCAGCACCCAGGCCCCCATGGAGGCACCGTAGCCGTAGCCGCGGGGCATGCCGATACGCCGGGCGTAGCGGGCGAACAGGTGGCCGCGGGAGGGGCCGTAGTAGGCGCCGTCGGTGAGCTCCGGGTTGGTCCGCTCCATCACCGGGTCCTGTTCGTGGCCGCTCATCTCGTCCACCCAGCCCAGGTCCATACCTTCGTCGGTGCGTCGCTGCATGCCGCCCCAGAGATTCATGGGGAAAGCCCGCCATTCAGTGGTGAAACTGGCGACACTGTGGGGACCGAAGATACGGGTGGGCAGCTGGTCGCCCTCGTTGACCGAGTCCCGGAGGCGCTTGCCGTGCCCCAGGTCGTGGAGCATTTTGATCCACTCGTACTTCTGCTCTTCGAGCTTCTCGAGCTCTTCATCACTCCAGACTGGATCTTCCGAGTCGCCCTGGGCGCCACCCATTTCCCGAGCCAGGTCGGGGCGANNCACTCCGGTTCCTTGTCGTCCGGAAGCGTTTGCATTTCCTGGGCGAGATTGGGGTTGTAGCGAATGCCGGTGGAGCGCTGGGTGGCGATCCGGTCGCCATCCTGGTTGTAATAGTGGTTGTCGCCGCGCTGGAAACAGGTGGGACCGGCGAAACCGGTTTCCTTGACGGTGTAATCGTAGGGGATGCGCTCGTTGTGGATACGGTCCCCGGGTTTGATGAGCGGGCCGTAGAACCACCATTCGTCGCCACCGAACAGCAGGTGGGAGTTGGGGATCTTGCCGATACAGGCGGGGGCGGCCCCGTGTCCGTCATCGGCGGTGACGGTAAAGGATTGGGGCGCGACGATTCCGCCATGGCGGCTCTCCGCGGCAAACTCGCGATCGTAGTGCAGGCGGTTGGGGTAGTGCATGGCCTGTACCCAGCGACGTATGTCGTTGGTGACCACGGGTTCGAAAGACACGGCGTCGGGCAGGCGTTGGCCCATCCAGCGGTCCAGGTCGGATGTGTCGAGGGTCTTGTCGTTCATCGTTATACCTCCGGCGTGGCCCGCTATCGTCAAGGCGGACTCTGATTCTGATCGGTTTGAGACGGCAGGAGCAATGTCCAGGTCCGGACACACTATAGCCAATTGTGCGGAAAGTGGGCAACAGTGGTGTTCACTATCGCACCGAGCGCTTCCCACCCCGCGGTCAACGGGGTTGCCTGGGGCGGGGCGGCCGATGATAACTGACATCGTTGGCGTCTCGACTGGCCGGATAGATTTCGTCGGGACCGTAAGCCGGCGGCATACTGGCGCCGATGACGGAAGCCGGCACATCGTAGGTGCCCTCCACGATGGTCACCCGGTTGGCGATGCGCCATTCGCCGTCGCGCCTCTGGAAGTGATCGATGTAGCGACCGTTGGACAGGAAGTGGGGCGGTTCGGCATTGACACCGTAGAACTGGAAGTAGGTTTCGCAGTAGGCATCGTCACCCTCGAGCTCGCAGTAGTGATTGAGCAGCCCGTGCTGGGTGGTTTCGTAGCGCAGCGCGACCTGGTTGGCCCATTCGATAAAATCGTCGGGCGTGCCGACGAAGTGACCGTGGTCCTCGATGGCGTCGTCGAAATAGCAGGAGCGGGCCAGTGCGACATCGAGCCGGTCCAGTCCCCGGGCGTAGCGCAGCATGACCTGCCAGATTTCCTGACGGTCCATCATCTCCCGCAGTTTGTTTTCGGTATGCGTATCCATTTTTCGGCTCCCGAGAAAGTCCGTCGTGTTCCCCGGTGGTTGCGGGTGACTCACAGCCATCGGGGACGTTGTTATTGTCCAATGCGTGTCCAGGTCAGTGGCTGTAGACCGGCTTGCACGCCTCCATTCCCGAGTCCATGATAAAGGCAATAACAAAGCCATGGGAACTGCGTTGATTAGCCGGTAAAGGCGGCGCGATCCTGGCCGACACCTTGCCCGACGCCACGGACTCTAACCTGCGCGGCTGTGGGCGCGATCCCCGTGACGCGGGATCGGGTGGAATCGGGACGGCTTGCACCCGCAACGAGATGGAGTCGAAATCATGCCTGTGATGACCGCTTCCGAGTCGAGAGCGTCTGCGTTCCGGCCGGGGACGCCGGCGGCCCTGGCCTGCCTTTTGTTGATGGCGAGCGATGTCGGCGCCCACGGTGACATGGAAGCCCTGATGGAGCGGATCCGGACTCTCGAAGGCCGCGTTCAGGAACTGGAACAGGAAACGGGGCAGCCGGGTCCGGACAACCGCGCCATGGCGGTGCTCAGTGGCGCGTCGGAACTGGACGTATCATCGGTACGGGAAGAGGATCTCGGTGACGCGGTTCCCGGCAGCGAAAGAGTGGTTATCGTCGATCCGCAAGCGCAGCCGGTGGAGCCGCCGGTGAAGATCGGCGGTGCGCTGCGTTTCAATCTGACGCATCGTGATTTCGCCCGGACTTCGGAAAGCAAGCTGGGCGAGAGCGGGTTGGATGTCTTCCGCATCAATGTGGATGGCGAGCTGGACAACATCCTGGTGTCGGGGGAGTACCGTTTTTACTCCTACATGGAGACCATCCATCACGGTTGGGTCGGTTACGAGTTCGAGGACGAGAGTCAGGTGCAGCTCGGCATTCACCAGGTGCCTTTCGGTTTGTTGCCCTATGCCTCACACAACTTCTGGTTCGGCGTGCCCTATTACCTGGGGCTGGAGGACGATTACGACATGGGGATCAAATACGTCCGCAAGGACGGTCCCTGGTCGAGCCAGCTGGCGTTTTACAAGAACGAGGAGCTCAACGATCCCACCAACCCGAATCGCTATTCCTTCGACCTGCTCCAGGCCGGGGAACAGCAGAACGAGGAGATCAATCAGGTCAACGGCCGGCTCGCCTATACCCTCGGGCAGGGTACGAACTGCGAGACCGAGCTGGGTGTCTCGGGGCAGGTCTCGGAAGTCTATAATGCCGCGACCGACAATAGCGGGGAACACTGGGCGGGCGCCGCTCACATGGATAGCCGTTGCGGGCGCTGGAACTTTCAATTGCAGGGTATATCCTACGACTACAACCCGGCGAACCCGGTCGGTGTTTCCGAAAACACCGTGCGTGTGGGGGCATTCGGTGGCGGTTACCAGATTGCCAGTGCCGGCGATGTACTGGTCGCCAACCTGGCCTACAATTTCGAGTCGCCCTGGCAGGCGATCGATCAGATTACCTGCTACAACGATTACTCCCAGCTGTTCAAAGATATAGACGGTGCCGGGGATTCCCAGATCAACACCCTGGGCTGCGCCATCGGCAAGGGGCCTCTGTTTACCTATATCGACTGGATCTATGCCAACAACATGGCGTTTTTCGGCGACGGCTCAATGGGGCGCGGCGGTTCCGACGACTGGCGTAGCCGTTTCAATGTGAACATCGGTTTTTATTGGTAGGTGACTTCATGCGCGCTGTGCTTATTCGATTCGTCGCAAACCGGGTGATCGGTGCTTGTCTGGCGGCGCTGTGCCTGTCCGTTTCCCTGCCGGGCGCGGCCCAGGGGGAACTGAACGTGGTTTCCTGGGATGGCGCCTACGTCCGCAGCCAGATGCTGGGTTACATCCTCAGGTACGAAAAGGAAACCGGGACCCGCATCAATGTGCTGCAGTACAGCGGCGGTATCGAGGAAATACGCGAGCAGGTCCGGGCCTGGAATGTGCACTGGGACGTGGTGGACCTGGAGCTGTTCGACGCCATTCGCGCCTGCCAGGAGGGGCTGCTGGTGGAGATCGATCCGGCCACTCTGCCGCCGGCGCCGGATGGCACGCCCGCCGACGAGGATTTCATGGAGCACAGCCTGATGCGGTGCGGGGTGGGCAACATGGTGAGTTCCACGGTGGTGAGCTACGACAGCGAGCGCATCGATTCGCCGCCGGAGGGTCTGCGCGACTTTTTCGATCTGGATGAGTACCCCGGAAGGCGCGGTCTGCGTCGCTCGCCCCAGGGGAATCTGGAGTGGGCACTGGTCGCCGACGGTGTGCCGCGCGACAAGGTCTATGAAACGCTCTCCACCGAGCAGGGCCTGGATCGGGCCTTCGAGGTGCTCACCCGAATCAAGCCCTTTGTGGAGTGGTGGCGTACCGGGCAGGAGGCGATACGCCTGCTGGAAACGGATCAGGTGGTGATGTCCTCGGTCTATAGCGGCCGGGTTCCGAGCGCGGTGGACAGGGGCGTGCCGCTGGAGATCCTCTGGGACCACCAGATCTGGATGTACGACGTCTGGGGCATCCCCAAACACGGTCGCAATATCGAGCGGGCCCGGGATTTCGTGCGCTATGCCTCAACCACCACCAGTCTGGCCCGGCAAGCTTCCTATATACCCTACGGGCCGGTACGTCGTTCCTCGATGCAGCAACTGGCCCCCGAGACGCGGCGAAACCTGCCCACCACCGAACAGCGCATGGAAACCGCCATCGAACTGAATGCCCGGTGGTGGTCCGAGAACCTGGAACCGATTCAGCGGCGTTTCGAACGCTGGCTGGAGCGTCCGGTGATGGTGCCGCGGGATCTTCCGCGGCGCTGATGGCCCACCGCTTTGTGCGGGTAACCGGAGCCATCGAAGCCTGTTACCGCGCATCCTTGTATCGGGAGGGAAAATGCAAACAGGCCGCATTCCCGGGGCGGGAATACGGCCTGTCTGCCTGGCTGGTCCGGCGTGCCGGTGTTTTCAGAAGTTGAAGCCGATCCCCAGATTGTAGAGGAATGCCCCATCGTCGAACTGCTCGTCGACATCGTCGGTATCATCAAACAGGAATTGATATTCCCCCATGAATGATATGAAGGTCTTTTCCTTGACGTAGTACTTCAGACCGGCCTCAAGGCCAGCCGACCCCGTGGTGTCGACATCCTCGCCATAGATCCCGCCGACGTTGGCACCGACGAAGGGAATCAGGCCTTCATCGGTAAAGTGGTAGTCGGCGAAAACCCTGGTAGAACCCGACCAGGGGTCGTCCCCGTCGGTCGCGGCGCCGTTGAGGGATTGGCGAAAGCCCACCTCCAGGTGATCGCTCGTAAACCAGCCCATCTGGCCGGAAACACCGAAGGTGTTGTTGTCAAAATCCTTGTCGCTGGTGCCGTTGCCGGAAAGGGTCAGCGATCGGTCGCCGGCTTCCGGTCCTGCCATCGCTACCGATGAGCCCATAAGCAAGGCGGTGGCGAGAGTTAAGGCTCTGTATTTCATGTACATGCTCCTTACTGCTTCCATGCTGTCCTGAAACAGCGAGTGATTGATACGCATATCGAGGATATGCATGAGAAAGAAAGCAGATGTCCGGAAACTTTACAAGCAGGATTAACTTTATGGCCTAGAAATTTGTTATTGTTAATAAATAATGGATAATATGTGGAAGGGTGGTCATAGATCGAGTTGCCGCTGTCTGTTCCGGGGCCGGGCGGCGTGGCAACGAAACTCCCTCGGTTGACGTCTGCAACGCCGTTATAATCCGGGGCTGCCAACCTGTCAGTGGTGTGTTCATGCCCGAATCCCCGTCCTACCTGCTCGACAGCCTGAAGAACTCAGGTGTTTTCCCGGAGTTGCTGGCCAGCACGCTGTTGCTGGTCNNCCTGGTAGCGCGCTTTATCCTGCGGGCGGTGAAATCCCAGGCGTTGCGCCGCAAATGGCTGGTTCAGTCCCGCAATGGCTTGTTGCTGCTGCTGTTGCTGGGATTGATGATGATCTGGGCCGATGAGTTGCGGACCCTGGCCCTGTCCATCGTCGCCATCGCCGTGGCGTTCGTGGTGGCCACCAAGGAGTTGATTCTTTGCCTCACCGGGTCACTGCTGAAGTCCGGTGCGGGCTCGTTCGATATCGGCGATCGAATCCAGGTCAAGGATTTTCGGGGCGACGTGGTGGATCAGAGCCTGTTGGCCACCACTATCCTGGAAGTGGGGCCCGGTCAATCCATCCANNGGCGCCGGATCGTGATACCCAACGCACTGTTCGTGTCGGAACCGGTGCTCAACGAAAGTTACACCGGCGACTTCCTCCTTCATGTCTTTACCGTGCCCTTCAAACGGGGGGACGACTGGCGTCGGGCGCAGCGCGTTCTGGGGGAGGCGGCGCATCGGCACTGTCACGAGTATCTGGAGGAGGCTCGCCGCCACATGCAGCGTCTCAGTCAACACCGCGGGCTCGATATGCCGTCGGTGGAGCCGCGCGTGACGCTGCAACTCCCCGAGCCGGATCGGGTCCATCTGGTGGTCAGGGTGCCGGCGAGAGCCGCCGAGCGGGGTCAGATAGAGCAAGCCATTCTCAATGAGCTGCTGGCGGGATCCGGCGGTGGAGCTGACGAGCGCGAATGATCGGCGGATCGCAGAGTCGCCGCCGGTAGTCCGGGCAGCACCTGCGGTTTCCGGCGTGCCGGGGGTGAGCCCCGATCTGTATACTGTCTCACCACGATAGACGAGCACGAGCAGGAGGAATGCCATGCGTCTGGTGGGAGGCCTTAACTCGCCCTATGTGCGCAGAGTGGCGATTTCCCTGGATACGCTGGGAGTCGAATTCGAACTCGAGCCGCTGTCGACGTTCGCGGACTTCGAGACGTTCAGGTCCATCAACCCGGTGGTCAAAGCGCCTTCCCTGGTGTGCGACAACGGTCAGGTGTTGATGGATTCATCCCTGATTCTGCAGTACGTCGAGGCGGCCGAAGGAGCGTCTCTGTGGTCCGGGGAGCCGGCTCATTTGCAACGGGAAATCCGCACTGTGGGGCTGGCCCTGGCGGGCTGTGAGAAGAGCATTCAGGTGGTTTACGAAACCCGGCTGCGACCGGAAGCCGCTCGCCATCAACCCTGGCTGGACCGGGTGCGCGGGCAGATGCGCGCCGCTTTCGCCGAACTGGAACGGCAAGTGGGCGAGGCCCCCGGGCTGTTCGACGGGGGGGATACACAGGCGGCGATCACTGCCGCGGTGGTCTGGCGATTCAATCAGTCCATGCCGGGGGACAGCGTTCAGCCCGGCCACCATCCGGCGCTGGTGGCCCTGTCCGAGCGGATGGAGTCCACACCGGCATTCGAGCGCTACGCTCCGGATCCCTGATCGGGCCGCGATGACCCTGTTTCAGGTTGCGGGTATTCTCGCTGCTGCCGGCCTCCTCTGGATAGCGTGGTGGGCGGTGCGCCGCCGGCGTTGGCAACGCCTCTACCATCGGCCCCTGTCGGCGGCGTGGTTGAGGTTGCTGGAGCGCCGGGTTCCGTTGTACGCCCGTTTGCCACACGAGTTGCGTCCGGCGCTGCACGGTCATATCCAGTGGTTCCTGGCGGAGAAGGCGTTTGNNGATAACCGACGAGGTGCGACTGACGATTGCCGGCAATGCCTGTCTGCTGGTGCTGAATCGCCGGCGTGGTACTTTTCCGGGGTTTCGTACGATTCTGGTGTACCCGGATACCTATGTGTCCCGGGAAGTGGTTCGCGACGGTCCCCTGGAGAGCACCGGTCAGAGCGTGCGCCAGGGCGAATCCTGGCGGCGCGGGCCCGTGGTGCTGTCCTGGGCCGATGTGGTTCGCGGCGCCGGCAACCCGAATGACGGGCGCAATGTGGTGCTGCACGAGTTCGCCCACAAGCTGGATGAAGAGAACGCGGTGATGGACGGACTGCCGGTATTGCGAAGCCGGGAGCAGTACGTGGAGTGGGCCCGGGTGATGAACCGGGAGTTTGACGCTTTCATTGAGCGGGTCAGACACAGGGACAATCCTGTTATCGATACTTATGGTGCGGTTTCGCCACCGGAGTTCTTTGCCGTCGTCACCGAGGCGTTCTTCGAAAAACCGCTCTCCATGGAACGACGCCTGCCGGATCTGTACCGCCAGCTGGCGGGCTTTTACGGCCTGGATCCGGCCAGCTGGGTGCGGCGCCACTAACGGGTCGGGGTGGGATGTCGCGGCATGGAAATGGCCGGGGCGGGCAGGCTATCATGTGCCCATGATCAGTGAACTTTCATCCGATATCGTGGTGGACACCCGGCTGGAAAGCACGCCCGGTGGCGAGCCGGTAGAGCTGCTGGTGTTTCGCAACGATCTCACTCTGGCGGTCTCCGCCGGGGCTATCGCGGCCTACCGGGGGCCGCAATATTTCCACGATCCATTGGGCAACGGCCTCATCGACGCCGTGGATGTGCCCCCTGGTCACGGTCTGGCGACCCGCGAAGGACGGCTGGTGGAGAGCATTCAGTCGGGCTGTATCGGTCTGATGGACGGCAAGATATTGCTGATTCTGCCCAACGAAGTGCGACTCTACCCNNGCTGCGCAATCGGCCGCCCCTGGCCACGTTGTCGCTGGCGTCGGAGTAGCCGGCGGGAGCCCTGTCAATCGAGACTGCGGGCGGGGATCAGGTCACTGTCCGGTATGTCGGGCACCTCGGGCAGCGCCATGCCCAGGTTGTTCTTCTCGAACACCCGGTCGGCCCGGTAGCTGGAGCGTACCAGAGGACCGGAAGCGACTTCCATAAAACCCTTTTCCAGTCCCACTTCCCGATAGCGGTTGAACTCCTCGGGCGTGACGTAACGATCCACCGGCAGATGGTTGCG
>JABAHQ010034782.1_pt1 | contig 11252 bp, 11 predicted proteins | sample 7062091 | NCBI WGS metagenome assembly JABAHQ01 (sample SAMN14534359, study PRJNA622989) | marine sediment metagenome | biome: marine biome [ENVO:00000428]; feature: marine pelagic biome [ENVO:01000023]; material: deep marine sediment [ENVO:00002113] | place: India: Gulf of Kutch | collected...
ACAGTGCCGCATTGGTTTGACGGCGCCTGGCTTCGATGATAATGCCATTTAACTTGTTTTTAGCGGCACAGTCCTGGGCCAGCTGCGAGACCATGTTCCAGAGCTTGTAGAGGGCATTTTCATCCTGGCTGGAGGATTGTGCGATGAGCTGTTTCATACCGGCCAGATCATTTTCCAGCTGATGTGCTGTCAGAATGGCAATGCGCTGTGCGTCAAGCTGGGCAACCTTTTCACTCAGCGCCTCTTTGGCAACAGCCGCCAGCTGCAGTTTTTCTGCATCATCGTTTGAGAGTGCTTTGTGTTCTGAATCCAGTACAACAGACAGTTCGCCCATGGATTCATATAATTCCCTTAGCAGCAACTCGAGGTTGATTTTATCAGCCATCATTCTTGTTCATTTTCCGGTTACGATTTATCAAACGAGGCTTCAAAATTCATCATTTTGTCAGCGACGCGTTGCGGATCGACCTTGTATTTGCCGTTANNCGATTTCAGGCTGTCTGGCAAGCTGTTCCTCTAGTGCCTTTAGACGTGCGGCGGTATCTGTCAGGCTGACCTTGTCACTGCCCGTGGAACCGGCTGTGGACGTGCGTGATTCTGAGTCGGTTGACTCATTCTTTTTGTTCGCAATATTGCGATCACCTGCCTGCTGGGTACGTGATGAATTAATACCTGATATCTCGTTAGCCATATTTCAAACTCCTGACTTGGCCGCACACTTTATAGCGGCGTAAATTTGTCGATCTTTAATGAATCCTTGTAACATATTGATCATAAAATAAAAACACATATTTTTNNACCCTGTAACACACGGTTACTGCGGGTATTTTTGACCCGAATCGACTGACCATGGTAACCGTTCATGAGAGCCTTGCCCTTGAGTTGGATCTGCAGGCCATTGGTTTCGGCAATGACCGTAACAATATCTCCACGCTTGACCAGGTGGTGGGGTTTTAAGGTTCCGGGGCCAATGATCTGGCCCTGTGCCACACTGAATTTCAATACCATACCCTTGATGTCATTCAATGAAGTGAAATAGCCATGCATGGCGGAAGATAGCTCCCGATTGGCGACCTCCAGGTCGTCTGTGTTGAGCACCGTGCCACGGGGCAGGGGGTGTTTGGTGATAATGGCCGGACCAAAGACTTTTACCTGGATAGGGATATAGATTTTCCAGGGGGTGCCCGACAGACACTGAACGCCCACCGTGGTGGGGCCCATTTTCCTTGACCTGGCAGGATAGAAGACATTCAGAGGGACGGGACACTTCTGGAGTCGAGTGTGTGGGTCGATTTTGTTAACAATTGTTTCAACTTTAAATTGAGCAGAATAATGTTTTTTAACATGCTGTTTGATGGCCTGCTCAATCTCCGCCGATTTCTGCCTGGAATAGGGTTTGGCATCAACTGGCGGCGAAAACAGGATCAGGAGGCAAATTGCCAGGTAAGCGGCAAACAGGAGCCTGAACAAATTACCAGCTTTTACTATGGCGAGATACATCATTAAACCCATTTTGCATTCCTGATTGTCAATAAATTGACTGCCGTTGAATTCAGACCTATAACGGTGGCTATCTCTCTGAATTTTATGACGAAGTTATTTTAACACAGTGTGTCAGGTGTCAAAATTCAATCCCGGTCCAGTCAATAAAGTCATTCGTTGTAGCAGGATTTGCAAGAGCTATGCCAGAGCAGCGGGGCTTAAGGGGAAAGCGATTTCAGCCGATAAGTTTGTATCTTCTATTATATAAACCTTCCCGGAGAAGGCTATGGCCGGCGTACTAGACAATGTTGATCAGCGAACTCGCCTGGCGGGTGAAAACCGCATGGAACTGCTTTTGTTCAGGCTGATGGGTAAGCAGAAGTATGGTATTAATGTTTTCAAGGTACAAGAGGTGATCCATTGTCCTGAGCTATCACGGGTTGCAAATGGTGATCCGAACATTGTTGGTATTACCAATATTCGCGGCAAAACCATTACAGTTATCGATCTGTCAAAGGCGGTTGGTGGTCAGCCCATCGAAGATATAGATAACAGCTTTGTGATTGTCACTGAATTCAACAAGCAAGTGCAGGGTTTTCTTGTCCATAGTGTCGATCGTATCGTCAATATGAAATGGGCCGATATAAAGGCCCCACCAAGGGGGCTTGGAAAAAACAACTTTATGACGGCCGTGACGCAGGTGGATGAGGTACTGGTAGAGATTATTGATGTGGAAAAGGTCCTCTCCAGAATGAACGATGTCTCAACTACAATCAGTGATAGTGCAAAACAGATGACACGAAGTTCTGACGAGCCGGTCCATGTACTCGTCGTGGATGACTCCAGCGTGGCCCGCAACCAGATCAAGCGTACCCTGGAGCAAATGAATATTGAACCCGTACTGGCCATTAACGGACAGGATGGCTTAAATAAGCTGAAAGAAATGGTGGCAGACGGCCAGCCTTTGAGGAGTAAACTGGATGTGGTGATATCGGATATCGAAATGCCGGAAATGGACGGCTACACCCTGACTTCCGCCGTGCGCGAGGACCCGCGGATGCAGGACCTGCATGTCGTGCTGCACTCGTCGCTCAGCGGGGTGTTTAACCAGGCCATGGTGAAAAAGGTGGGTGCCGACAACTTTCTCGCCAAGTTCAGCCCCGACAAGCTGGCTTCCCTGGTATCCGATCGTATCAAGTCCGGGGCCGGCGACACCTGAATACCATCACCGGCGGCGTTGGGCAGCCGACTGCAAAAAATGCTAAATTTAGCACCACCTGATAATCTGGCTGGCTCAGGTGCAATGCATCCGCAGTGGGCCTCCGGTAAGCGAGCAGCATCCATGAAACTCCCCCTTCCCGAATACCGTAACCGGTGCACTGCTGCAGGGTGTCTGCGGGGTCGGTGTTAATGACGAATAGCGCCACCGCCGAGTACGAAGCGTTCCGGGCCTTTCTGCAGGAAGCTGCCGGGATTCTTCTGGGTGACAACAAGCAATATCTGGTGACCAGCCGGCTCAATCGGCTGATGCTGGATCACGGCGTTGGCTCTCTGGGCGAACTGGTCCAGCGCATGCGCAATGCCGGTGAGCGCGCTCTGCGCGAGGCGGTTATTGAGGCGATGACCACCAACGAAACCCTCTGGTTTCGCGACAGTCACCCGTTTAATATTTTCCGGGACCGGCTGCTGCCGGAGTTGCAGAAGTCCGCTACCGGGAAGATACGTATTTGGTCTGCCGCCTGTTCCTCCGGCCAGGAGCCGTTCTCGCTCAGCATGCTGGTGGATGAATACCGCAGCTCCCATATGGGCGTCTTGAAACAACCGGTGGAAATCGTCGCTACCGACCTGTCCCGGCAAATGTTGGCGGTGTGTGCGAAAGGCGAATACGACAGCCTGTCACTGGGCCGCGGTCTGTCACCGGAGCGGTTGCGTCGCTTTTTCGAGCCGTTGGACAAGGGCGCCTGGCGGGTCAAGTCCGATGTGAAAAACCGTGTGCGTTTTCAGTATCTCAACCTGCAGGACAGCTATGCCTCCATGGGCAAATTCGACATTGTGTTTTGTCGCAATGTGCTGATCTATTTTGCCGTGGAGCTGAAGATCGATATTCTCAAACGCATTCACGCCTGCCTGCGGCCTGGCGGCTACCTGATTCTGGGGGCATCCGAGGGCCTGTCCGGGCTGAGCGGTTACTACGAGATGGTGCAGTGCAACCCCGGGATTATCTACCGGGCGGTGTGACGGCAACTCTTCGGGTTGTCAGCCCGGGCTGATCTCCAGCCACTCGATCCCCCGGTCCTGCGTGGCCAGAAAGGGGGTGCAATCGCTGACGCCGGCGATGACCTCCCGGGCCAGCTGCTCGCAGTTATTGGTTTCGCTGATATGGGACAGCACCAGGTGTTGCAGGCGGCGGGTGTCCAGCTCCCGTAACAGGCCGGCGGACTGCTGATTACTCAGGTGCCCCCAGCGCCCGCCCACGCGCCGCTTCAGCGCCTGCGGATAGGGGCCGGTGGAGAGCATGGTGGGATCGTGATTGCACTCCAGCATCAGGGTGTCGCAGTGGCGGTATTGTTCGATGACATGAGGCGTGATGCAACCCAGGTCAGTGAGCATGCCAAAGCGCAGTCCCCGGCGCTCGAAGATGAATTGGCAGGGTTCGCGGGCGTCGTGGGGTACGGCCACCGGCTGCACGTCGATATCGTCGATGCAAAAGGTGCGGTGCGGACTGATGGGAACCAGTGCCGGCAGCCTGCCCAACACGGTGCTGCAGGCGGTGCCGTGAGTGGCGTAGACCGGTAGCTGATATTTGCGCGCCAGCGGGCCCACCCCTTTAATGTGGTCGCCGTGTTCGTGGGTGACCAGCACCGCACTGAGCTGGTCGGGACTGTAACCGAGCAGGCGCAGGCGCCGCTCGGTCTCGCGCAGGGTAAAACCGTTGTCCACTAACAGCAGGGTCTCCCGGGAACGCACCAGGGTGGCGTTGCCGCGACTGCCGCTGCCCAGGGAGGCAAAGTGCAGGCTCATTAAGCGTTGGTTTTAGCTCAAGTGGATTTTGATGTTTTTCAGCTGCCGTTTGGCTTCCTCCTGTGCCATGCCTTCCCCGGACTCGCGCTCGATGGTGATCGTCACGGTCTCCGGCTTATTGTCGCTTTCGCGGACGTGCAGTAGGTACCGGGTGGTGGCCGGCTGCTCGTCGCCGCCGCCAAACAGCCTGCTGAAAAAGCCCGCCTCCTTTTCGTCCTCGTCTTTGCTTTCCGTGTACTTGAGGTAGAAAGTGCGCTGGTCGCGGTTGAGATCCTCGACGCTGTAACCGGCTTTCTCCAGCGCGCTGTGCACACTGGCCCAGGCGCGGGGGAAGGGCAGGCGCAACTGCAGGTAGGGCTGCGACTGTTGACTCTCTTTCAGGGTGACGCGGCCGGTGGATTCGATGGCCTGTTCGGCCAGCATGGAAACGGCCGCCGCGGCCTGGCTGTCGGCCAGATACTGGGCCAGTTCCTGCACCATGACTTTTTCCCGCTCCGGGTCGGACGAACTGTCCGGCCACTGGTCGCGGCCGGCGCGGATATCCGCCTGCAGGACGTAGACTTCACTGGTGCCGCGCTGGATACCCTGCTCGATACGCAGGCGGTAGCGCTCCCGCAGGGCGTCCTCGCCTTGGGGCTGCAGCCACCCGGTTTCCAGAATGCCCTGGGTGGCGTCGGCGCGTTTCACACTGAGCTGGTTCAGGTTGAGAAAGCCCCGCAGGCGCGGCCAGACTTGGCCGGGAGAGCCGTCCACCAGTATCCAGCGGGTGTCGCCCAGAATGCTGATGCGCACACTGTCGCGGCTGACTTCGCGCAGGGGCTCGGGGCGCGGGACGACGAATTTCTCGCTCAGGGACGTACGGTCACTGATCTGCGGGATGGCGTAACGGTCATCCAGGGCCCGGCTGTCCAGTTTGTCGGGTATTTGCAGGGCCGGCTCGACGGAGGCTTTGCGGTAATCTTCGCTGCGGTCGCGAAACATGCCGTCGTCGCCGAACAGCCAGCCACAGGCGGTGGTGCCGAGCGTCAGCGACAGGGTGATGCACAGCTTGAAAACAACTTTCATGGCGACAATCCGGGCAGTGGCTGTTGGCAATACGGGGCGATTCGAAAGCGGCGAGTGTGTCAAATAACACCCACCTGTGCCATAGCCTCACGCAACACGGGTCGATATTCGTTGCTGAGCGGTGTCAGCGGCAGGCGAATGCCGTCCTCCACCAGCCCCATTTCATACAGCGCCCATTTCGCGGGTATCGGGTTGGACTCCAGGAACAGGTTTTGGTGCAGCGGCATAAGCTGTTCGTCGAGTTGTTCCGCCAGCCCCCGGTTGCCGGCGACGGCGGCCTCGCACATCTGTGCCATCAGTCGGGGGGCGACATTGGCGGTGACTGAGATCGCGCCTTTGCCGCCGGCCAGCATCAGCCCTAGCGCCGTGGGGTCCTCGCCCGAGTAGACGGCCATTCGATCGCCGCAGCGCTGCACCAGGTCGCGGGCGCGTTCCACATCGCCGGTGGCATCCTTGATGCCGATGATATTGTCCACATCCGACAGGCGCTCCACGGTGACGTTGCTCATGTCACAGGCGGTGCGGCCGGGAACGTTGTACAGTATCTGCGGAATGCGTACCGTTTCGGCCAGCAGTTTGTGGAACTGGTACAGACCTTCCTGGGTCGGCTTGTTGTAGTACGGCGTGACCAGCAGCCAGGCGTCGGCGCCGACCCGCTGCGCGGCTTCCGTGAGTTCGACCGCCTCGTGTACACTGTTGGCACCGGTACCGGCGATAACCGGGATGCGCCCGTGGATCTGGTCCACGACGTGCTTGATCACCATGCAGTGTTCGGTCATCGTCAGGGTGGCGGACTCGCCGGTAGTGCCCACAGCCACGATAGCGTCGGTGCCCTCCTGTAAATGAAAGTCCACCAGCCGTCGCAGCGACGGCCAGTCGACGTTGCCGGTGGTGGTCATCGGGGTAATCAGTGCAACCATACTGCCCGTAAACATGGTTATTCTCCGCGGGGTGCTGTTGTGCCGGTGCGGTGCTGACGGCCGCAGGGCTTGGGTGTACCGGGACTGCCGGGGGGGAACCCCGCTTCAACAAAGGCGTAATGGTACTGTCCGACCTCTTGAAGCTCAAGCTAGAAGCCCCCATTTCAATTATCGAGGGCAGTAATAACGATTGGGGCGCAGGCCCCCTCGATGCGTTAACCGGGAGATACAATCATGCACTATTGTTTGAGGTGGGTAAGCCTGGTGGCGGTGGCGCTGTTTTGTGCGCTGCCGGCCCAGGCACAGGAATGGCGGTCCGAGCCGCTGTCGACGATTGATCGCCAGTATATGGAAGATCAACGCGAGACCCTGGACGAATTGGCGCGAACCCATCTCGGGCGCCAGCTCAGCGGCGAAAAGGACAATGACTTCACAATTTTGCAGCGTCTGCTGGACCAGGGCGTGGTGGGTCAGGATGACGTGTCCGAACTGCAGGCCATGGGTTTGATCCTGGGCGATCATTTGAAAAAGGAATACGGCCTGAGCTGGGCGGTGTATTACGACGAGCGCGGCCGCTCCCGGTCCCTGCAGGTGCCCGGCTTCGAAGAGGATTTTATTTTCCCCATTACCCAGATCTCGCGCCGCGCTGAAGTTGGCATCGATGTGAACGTGCGGGACGTGTACAAGGAGCTCGAGCAGGCGGTGGACAACATCCGCAATCAGCCGCCGCTGTAAACCGGGGGACGGCGAAAGGGGTCCTAGCTGCGCAGGAACGTATCGACGTGCTCGCGGCCCTGGGGATCCTGGTGAATCAGCACCTCGGCCTCGGGAAAGGCTGCGCGAATCGAGGCCTCCACTTCATCGGCGATGCGATGGGCGGTCTCCAGACTGAGCTGGCCGTCCATTTCAATGTGTAGCTGGATGAAAGCGTCCAGACCCGCGCGACGGGTACGCAGATCGTGCATATCGGTGACCCGGGGGTGGGCGAGAGTCAGTTCGCGGATCCGCTCGCGCTCGCGTTGGGAAAACTCCGTGTCCATGAGCTGATTCACGGCGCGCCGGCCGATGTGCCAGGCCCCGCGCAGCAGCAATCCCGCCAGAACCAGTGCGATCAGCGGGTCGATGATCGGTGCCTGGAATCCGGTGCTGAGCGCCAGCGCGACGATGACCCCCAGGTTGATGCCGATATCGCCCAGCCCGTGCAGCGCGTCGCCGGCCACGATCAGCGAGCCGGTGCGCCGTACGGCCATCCGCTGGTACATCACTAACAGGCCGACGATAACGCAGGACAGGGTCATGATGCCGATACCCAGCAGGCTGTTGTCGGGCAGGCTGGGTTCGATCAGGCGGCGGACTGCCTCGACCATCAGAAACAGGGCGGAACCGGCAATCAGCACTGCCTGGAATATCCCGCCCAGGGGTTCGGCCTTGCCGTGGCCGAAACGGTGTGCGTGGTCCACCGGGCGCAGTGCCGTGTACAGAAAGAGCAGGTTGATCAGGGAGGCGATGCAGTCCAGCAGCGAGTCCAGCAGGGAGCCCAGCAGCGCTACCGAGTCGGTCATGAGCCAGGCGAGGGTCTTGATACTGAACAGCAATACCGCCACGGCCAGGGAGGCCATGCCGGCGCGCCGCATCAGGCGCTGTTCGGCTTGGGTGTCCGCCGACCGGCCGTCGGGTCGCCCCTGATGGGGGTGCCGGTTGTCGCTGTTTGTGCCCGTGCTTGCCACTCGGTTTCTCCCGTCTCCACAGGCCCTAGTGTACCGGCACCGGCTCAGGCCAGCCGCAGTTTTTCCAGCACCGCGCCCAGCGCGCGTTCCATAAAGGATCGCTTCTCGGGTTCGACGATACGGATTGTGCCCCGGCACATGCCCCGGGCCAGATCATTCTGGTTTTCCACCGCCTGTTTGACACCGGTTTGATCCACGAACATATAGTGTGCGGTCACCTTGCTGTACCAGGCCAGCTTGAGGCGGTGTACCGCCCGGTCACGGTCGAAATCGAACCAGGTGCCAAAGGCGAGCTCCCTGAGCTGTTCGACCATCCGCGACTCCTGTTCGGTCAGCCGCGGTGGTGGCGGTTTGGCGGTTTTGCGCGGCGCTCGTGGCGCCGGTGCCGGCTCGGGGTCGGGCTCGGTGGTGTTTTCCGCAGCGACTTCGGAGTCGGCCGTGGGTTCCGTCGGCGGCTCGCTGGGCGGCGCTGGTTCACTCGTCCCGGCGACGCTGTGATAGGCCAGTTCCTGGGCCTCTTTCAGCGAGGCCAGCAGGCGTTTGGACGCTTCCGGGTCGTAACCGATAGTGGAGAGGCCTTCGGAAACGCTCTGGTCCAGAGACTCCTGACGCCGTTGCAGGTCCTCCCGGTTGTGGGCCGACTGGTCCGGGCGCACGCTCCATATCACGCCGTCGAGCACTTTCAGCGCCGAGCCCCAGGTCAGGCTGTCCTCGCCGTGGCGCAACAGGTTATAGGACAGGAATTCGGTCCAGGGCTGGCGCAACAGCTGGCTCACCACATCGGGAATGCCCGCGCTCTGTAATCGCGATTCGAGTGCGTCCGCCGCCTGTTGGCGAGCGAGTTCCAGGCGCTCGAGCCCTTGCTGCGCCTCGGTGTTGCGTTTTTCCACCATCCGGGCGCGCTTCTCGAGATTCTCCTTGAAGCGGGAAAAGTCCTCCAGCAACCGGTCGAAGATCTCGGGGTCGTCGACAAAGCCCTTGAGAATGGTCTCAACGATGGTTTTGATTTTGGGCAGAACCGAACGGTCGTTGTCCTCCCGTACCCAGCGGGCGCCGACATCGGCCATGGTGTTGAGCAGGACCCGGGCGCTGTGCTGGTAGTTGTCGAGAAAGGTCTTGTCCATCAAGGCCAGCTTCAGGTACGGCGTGTGCAGATGGCTGAGCAGGGATTTGACGGCGTCGTGCAGGTTGGGGTCGTCCAGCATGTAGCGGAAGATCATGCCCACCAGATCCACGGTGTCGGCGTCGTCCCGGGTCATCTTGTGGTGGGCATTCTCATCCGCGCTGCGGGATAACTCGCCGAAAAACTGCTCCTCGACCTGATCGACCGACAGTGGCTGCGCCAGGGCGGCGGCGGAGAGCAGGTTTTTGGATTGCTGGATATGGCTCAACGCGCGGATATAGTCCATGGCCGCAAAACTGTCGGCGCCGCCGCTGCCGTCGGTGGCAATGCTGCCCAGGCTGACGCCGCCGGCGGTTTGGGTGCGCGNNGGCGGTGTGAGACCGGGGGCCGGATTTGGCCTGCAGGGCCCGTATCGCACCGTACAGTTGCTGTTGATTGGCGATGGCGGAACCGGGTTCCTGCAGCGACTCGGCGGCGGGTGTGGTGGTCGCCTCCGGTGAAGCCGCAGCCGCATCGGGGGTTTCGGCCTGCTTTTTGGCTAGACTGAAACGCAGGTTGGGAAGAATACCCGCCTCAGCCAGCAGCTCATTGAGCGCATCCAGCTCTTTGCCGAAACTGACGACCAGCACTTTGCCCAGCTGCTTGTAGATAAGAATACGGGCCTTGTTATCCAGCGATAACTCCCCCATGGCACGCTGTAGTGCTTCGCATACCGCCGCCGGGCCAAAGGGGTTGGTGTCATCGGTGATGGTTTTGCCGCCGCGCAGGGCGGCCAGACGCCGGTTGAGCTTCCACAGACTTTCCGAGTTGCGGCTGTTGGCTTTGGACACAATCACCGATACCGCCAGTTCGTCTTCCAGTTCCTCGCGTTGCACCAGTGACAGCGAACCGGCGTCGATCTGTTCGTCCATCGGGCGCTCCTGATCCCGGCCGTCGACGAAATCCTGAAACACCGTGCCCAGCGCTTGACGGAAAGTGGCCTGCATGGCGCCACTGCGGGCTTTCAGCGCCTGCATCGCCTCGAAGTAGCGGCGCTGATCTTCGTTGTTAGTGCATTGCTCGGCCTGCTCGAACAGCGCGTCATTCAGGGTCTGCTCGGCGGCGACAAGCAGGTCGCTGTAGTACTTGTGGGCGTGATCGCGGCAGCGGTTGAGTAATTCCATGAGGGTGTGGGTCTGGGTATTGGTTCTTGCCTGTAAAGAGTAGCCTATATTTGTTGTTCCGCCGGTAAAACGGTGTAATCGTGCCGGAATTGGCGCCAATGCTCGCTACAGTGGCCGTATTGAGACAGCGTCAGGCGCCCACGCCGAGAAACCACAGCAGCACGGGCAGGGAGACAAAGCTCAGCAGCGTCGACACGATCACGATACCCGCCACCGCCTGGGGCGAGCGCTGGTACTGGAAGGCGAGGATGTAGTTGAAGACCGCCGCGGGCATGGTCGACTGGATGATGACCACCCCGCGCATGGCACCCTGCAGCGACAGGGCTTCGGCCACCAGAAGGCCCACGCCGAATCCCAGCGCGATGCGGGTGACACCCAGGCCGATACTGCGGTGGACGTCGCCCAGGCGCAGCTGGGCCAGGGATACTCCCAAAGTGATCAGCATGATGGGAATCACGAAGCTGCCTATCAGGTCCAGACTGTTTTGCAGCCATGGCGGCAAGCTGACCCCGCCGGCGACCAGTGCCGCCCCCGCCACGCCGGAGAGAATCACCGGCGAGCGCACCGCGTGACCCAGGGTGTACCGGCCGCTGATCAACGCCACACCCAGGGAAAAGTGCACCAGACTCACTACCAGGTAGATACCCAGCCCGATCGCCAGCCCTTCCTCGCCGAAGCTGTAAAGGCAGACGGAAAGACCCATATTCATGGTGTTAGGAAAGGCCAGGGGAGCGAGATAGCTGGATACCGG
>JABAHQ010004069.1_pt3 | contig 11247 bp, 14 predicted proteins | sample 7062091 | NCBI WGS metagenome assembly JABAHQ01 (sample SAMN14534359, study PRJNA622989) | marine sediment metagenome | biome: marine biome [ENVO:00000428]; feature: marine pelagic biome [ENVO:01000023]; material: deep marine sediment [ENVO:00002113] | place: India: Gulf of Kutch | collected...
GTTTTAACGGTGAACGGGCAGAGCTACGCTGAGCGGAAGACTGGGAACACAAACTTCGCTGTCCTAGTCAGCACCTCCTTCACCGAGCCTTTTAGGGAGCCAATCGCCTACGGACAATACCTCGCACGACTAACAAATCTCCTCAGCGGCGGAGTGATAATTCAGAGGCTCGGCGACCTACAGGCTGGGCGACGCTCAACCGAAGAAAGAATCGAAAGAAGCTTAGTCACTCCAACCCTGAAGAACGCTACGCCTGGAGACCTCAGCTTCGTTCTGCCCTACAGATACCTAGCAGATATCCGGGAGATGCTTGAGGCAATAGATCAGATCGCCCCGGGAGTGAACTCAAACCATACGCTGCTCTACGGCGTGGAGGTAAAGTTCTACTCTTCGAGGCTGGAACTAAGCAACTGTCTGGAAACGAAGATTCGCAACCTGTTCACGATAGGAGACGGAGCCGGAGTGACCAGAGGACTCGTCCAAGCTTCAGTTTCAGGAGTAATAGTGGCCAGAGAAATCGTGAAGAGAGAGAAAACCGCAAACTAACCGCGGATTCCTAATTAAAAGGTTATTCTTTGTCGATGCTGCAGACTAGCGGTTGAGTTTAGCTTCGACCAGCCATTTCACCAAGAAGGCTAAAAGCAGAAGTAAAAAGACAGCTTGGGAGTAATCAAAAATCGGCTTAGTCTGCAAAACGATTCACCTCACCGCGAGTTCTATTCTTGCGCGAGTCTGCGACCTACATACATAAACCCTATGAATTTACAATATGGATCAGGTATCAGCGGCGCTCTAAGCCTCCCTATTGCCCAAATAACCCTCAAAATTAACAGTGAGGGGGCTGCCCACGCATCCATGAAAAACATAAATATTTCGTTTGGTACCACGCAAATATTAATAACAACATTTGATAAAACATAATTATATTTAGTGGCGTAACTGTGAGATGAAGAAATTGAGTATTGAGATTGAGAATTTGAGGAAAGACATTCGGATGCGCGGTGAATCGGATCCCATGATGTCGACTGCATGGATCCTCGTCTATTTGATACCAATTTTCACTGCAATCACAGGAATTTTAGTAATCTTCTATGCTGTATTTGTGGCGGTAACAGCACCTTTGATTGAGCCTGGAGAAACCATTGCTTTACCCTTGCTAGCAGGATTGACCTTCTTAGTACTGTTGCTAGCCATAATCGGGTTCATAGTGTTTATAATACTCACATACAAGCTCGTTAAGAGACGTAACACGCACTTCAAGAGACAGATTTTTTTAACTGAGGATGTTGTAACCGCAGTCAAAACTATAGCGGCAAAAAAGGGCATTGACGTAGAAGTCGGTTTGTCATCCGTTGAGAGAACCGTGAGGGAAGCCAAAGCTGAGGAAACCGAAAAAGGCGCGGTACTTTGGGCGATCTTGACCGCGGTTCCTTACGTTGGATCTCTCGCACAATGGTATGTCTACTACTTTCTGATGAAAGACTCCTATAAACATGAGAGAAGGGAAGATGGCTTTTGGGAGGATCTCAGCAAGACGCTAGACAAGTGCGGTATCACGTTTTCCGTGCCGAGAAGAACAGTGACATTGCCTAACAGAAGCTTTGTTCTATATCTAATTCTCACAATAATTACTCTAGGCTTATTTGGGATCTACTGGCTTTACGTCCTGTTGAAAGACCCCAATGAACACTTCAAATATCACGCGCAAATAGAAGACCAGTTATTAAGCACTCTGGAATCTGTTGCGATCTAGATTGCCGTGTTACTGCCCAATCCCCCTCTTTTTATTTATTCCGTGATGGTTTTGCTTTCTGAGGGTAAGATTCTTCGTAATAGTCAAATGCAGATGTTTCCTATATTCCAAGTAGGTATGGGGTAATATACGTCTCTATGTAGGCCGCTATCATGAAAAGTATCACAGACGCTATCGCAAGAATTATGGTGTCTTTTACGCCTTGTTTAAACCTAGCGCTCTCCACTTTTTCGCCTGTTATTTTCGCCATGATTGCGTCAATCGTTGCTACGTGCCAGCGTATTATAGAAGCAAATTGGAGAATAAATGCTGGTATTTCGAGTATGCCGTGAGGCGCCAGTCCTACGATCGGATAAAATATGCCTTGAGTTATTCCAGCTATCACGGCTACTATCCCTATTGTCCCTCCGTTAAGCAAAAGTTCTGAACCCAAGATGAATGTGCCTAGCAAAGGTACCCAAACAAGCATCTTAAGCGGATTCCAGAAATGACCTACGTTGTTTAGAAAAATATAAGAATAAAGGTTTTCAGTGAATGGAGGCGGAATAGCTATGTAACGTTTCTCAGACTGTGCCACAGACCTGAACCAGTCTGACAACCACGGAACCATAGAAAAAACAAAAACTGTCAAAATCATTGAGAGCGATATTATCGTAAAGAAAGCTAGAGCTGTTGCCTTGATTATCACTTTATTTCGTTGAATACATGATTTGAACGTTTCTTCAGCTTTCTTGAAGAGTGTTTTCAAACGCAGGCGTGACATCCTCCACAACTCTGATGGCTATTGTTGATTAAAACCTTTGCCGAAGCAAGAACTTTGGCGCGCGTGCATTGACTTGAATCTCCAAAGTCTCTGAAAATGCTTTAAAAACCTAGTACTCCAAAAGAAGCCAAAGGCTGTCCCGAAGGGGATAATTGGTGGGGCTGCCCGGATTCGAACCGGGGTCCCGAGAGTCCGAGTCTCGGAGCCTAGACCATGCTAGCCGACAGCCCCGCAACAAAACATGTCATACAATAGGGTTTACATAAGCGTTCTCTTCGAAAACTCAACCCGCCCAGGCCCTCTCTATAGGGGATCAAAATTTTTTCAGAAACTCTTAAAAAGAGAGAGACCAACCTCAGTAGTCTAAACACAGGCGCTTACTTTAATTTTTTAAACTAAATCAGCACTAGTAGTCTGTGGTGTTAGCGTTTTGCCCCGCCGACGATCAGGAGTGAGGGTACTCAAAGCCGTTTCATCCACCATGCGACTGAAAGTTCTAAACATCCTCTTCGAGAAAGGACCCCTCTCCTACACAGAAATCATGAACATCCTCCGCCTCAACCCCGCCCGAGACGCCGGAAGATTCGCCTACCACCTAAAGTTCCTCCTAAAAGCAAACCTCATCGAGCCAGATGTGAAAACCAAGAAATACAGACTCACCGAACTCGGAAAGATGATGGTGGGCGTGGCTGAAGAAATCAGAGAACGCTTCTTTAAGAGGAAAAAGATGCTGGTTCGCACATCACGCTTGGCCATGGAAGAATTCGACAGAAACAAGATCGCAGAATCCTTAGCCAAAGAGGCAAACGTACCCCTAGACCTAGCACAAAAAATCTCCAGGGAAACAGAAAAGCGCCTCTCGGAGTTCAAAACAAAATACCTCACAGCCCCTCTCATAAGAGAAATCGTGAACGCAATCCTAGTAGAAAAGGGACTAGAAGAATACAGACACAAACTCACCCGCCTAGGACTCCCAGTTCACGACGTAACCCAACTAATCCGGTCGATAGGCGGCCAGCCTCTTGGCGTTGAAGCCATCCACAGGGCAGCGGGAGACGCTGTGCTGGAAGAGTACACCCTCCTAAACGTTCTTCCCCGAGACATCGCCGACGCCCACCTATCCGGAGCACTCCACATCAACAATCTGGGCTGCTGGATACTGAAGCCCAACCAGTTCATGCACGACCTTCGCTTCTTCTTCCGAGAGGGACTAAACCCCGGAAAAATAGGCCTCACAGGACCCTCCTATCTGCCACCCAAAAGTTTCCAGTCTGCGCTACTAACCGCATCCAACCTCCTCAAGCTCGCCACCACAGAAATATCCGGAGAACAAGCCCTGGACTTCTTCAACGTTTTCCTAGCCCCCTTTGCCCAAGGTCTCACAGAAGAGAGGATAAAAGAAGGCTTACGCCTCTTCATCTCAAACCTAAATCAGTCCCTCTCATACAAGGGCCTCCCCACACAGGCATCGCTGGGAATAGAACTCGTTGTCCCCAAGTTCCTAAAGAAAAAGAACGCCATAGGACCAGGTGGAAAGAAAGTAGGCTACTACGCAGATTTCTCAGAGGAAACCCGTCTGATCGCCTCTCTCCTCCTTGAAGTGATGCTTGAAGACGAAAAGCACAAGCCCGTCTTCAACCCAAGCCTAATCATAAAGCTAAGGCCAGAAGCGCTCAGAAGCAAAGAGTGCGAGAAACTCATCTATCAATCCCACAGGCTCGCAGCCCAAACTGGACTCCCCTACTTCGCCAACCTCTGCTCCAAAGAACAGAGGCAAGCCTCTTACACCGCAACTGGGTGCAGGTTCGCCACCGACTGGAAAGGAGACTGGGAGCTGGACACCCTGCAAACAGCAAGCCTCGACAGCGTAGTAATAAACCTGCCGAGGGTCTCGTACGAGTCGGATGGAGATCGAACCACATTTTTCAAGCTCTTAGACGAACAGTTAGAGATGACCCTGCGTGCCTTGGAAATAAAATATCGAACAATCAAGCGCCGCGCAAAAGAGGGACTCCTTCCCTTCCTCACCCAAGAAACCGATGGCGACCGCTACTTCCGACTGGAAAACTCCTCACGCCTCGTCGGTTTTGTGGGGCTAAATGAGGCGGTTCAGTCGCTGGCTGACAAAGCCATATACGAAGATGAAGAGGCTCTAGGTTTGGCTGAAGAAATTGTGGAGAGCCTTTTTAGTAGCGTCAGGAGAGGTGCGAAAAAACCTGAAACCCGAGCAGTTCTCTCCATGGTGCCCAACAGCAAAGCTGCGAAAAGGCTAGCGGAATTGGATGTGGAAACCTACGGCTGGAGTAAGGTTCAGATTCAGGGCAACAAAGAACAACCCTTCTATACAGACATGGTTGCTCTACCCTGGAAAGCCGACATCCCTTGGAAAAACCGCTTAAGCATCGAACAGAGGTTTCACAAGTTGACTCCCGGAAGCCACCTCGCCCTCATACAGCTCGCTGACTCAGAGCAGAACCCTAACGAGCTTTTATCCACCACGAGACAAATCACCAAAACCTACCACGTGGGCCTCTACGCCTACAACCGAAACCTCGCTTACTGCACTCGTTGCCAAAAAACTTTTTATGGAGTAGCCTCGAAGTGCCCTCTATGCGGGTCAGTTAATATGCTAGTTTGCTTCAGTCGTGTACCCGCCAAATATCTGTCATCATCTCGATGGACGCCAGCCCAACGTACTGCTTTGGGCGAGCGAGCACCGTACATGTTAATTTCAAAATGATTTAATACAGAATTTTAAACAAGTTTTTCTAATTAATTTAAAATAGGACCCGCATCCCTACTTGTTATTTGCCTCACCGCACCGCGCGAGGTGGTTTTCATGGGTCTATCTGAACACTGTGAGAACTTGCTGTCTCGAGGAAATAAAGTAGTAGTATACACGTCTGAAGGTTGTCCCAGATGCACTTTGCTGAAGGAATGGCTGAAAGACAGGGATACAGAGTTTGAAGAGAAGAACCTAGAGGACGTAAATGTTATGACAGATCTAGTCATGAGAAATTTGGTAGTTCTGTCGGCGCCAGCCCTAGAGGTTGGAGACATGGTCTATACAGAAGACCAAATTTTCGAGGGAGACAGGCTGGCGGATGCCAAGATCTTAGAGATTTTAGAGGGGAAGTAGGTGGACACGAGTGAAAAGCGACCCATGGTCAGGAGAAGCGACGGCTTCATCGTCCCGTGGGATCGAAACGCTATAGTGAAACAGCTCTTAACAGAGACAAAGCTCGCCAAGGAATTTTACGAAGTAAGACCGATAAGTGAGGGAGAGGCTGAGCAGATAGCTAGTGAGGTTGAAAGAAAAATCTTAAACCTACAGCTCAGTTTCATAAGCGGGCCACTCATAAGAGAGCTGGTAAACAATGTTCTACTGGATAGGTCGAGGGAAAAGCCCGACTACGCCACTTATCGCAACATTTTGACTAGGGTGGGAGCACCGGTTTACGACGCCTACCTCATGGATGTAGGGGAAGGATACAAAGCCAACGAAAACGCCAATCTACAGCCGAACGCTGAGACCGCTCACAAGAGAAAGGCAGACTGGGTTTCAGGAGAAGAATACCTGCTTCTGATGCCTCCCAAACTAGCTGACTCTCACCTAGCCGGAGACCTGCACATACATGACCTAGAATACTTTGGAACCAGACCCTTCTGTCAAGACTGGGACCTCCGCTACTTCTTCTACTATGGCCTAATGCCAGACGGGATGGGCACCAGAACAAGCATTGCGGGTCCAGCCAAACATCCAGAAGTTGCGATTCTCCACACCGCCAAGATTCTCGCTTCTGCACAGACAAACTTCGCGGGCGGCGAGGGCTTCTACAACTTCCTAGTTTTCCTCGCCCCCTACATGAGAGGACTAAGCTATGAAAGAGTCAAGCAGCTAATGCAGATGATGTTCTTTGAGTACACTCAAGCCTACGTGGCAAGAGGCGGGCAACTAGTCTTCAGCAACATTCAGGTGCAGCCTGGAGTTCCAGAACTGTGGAGAAAGGTTCCCGTGGTGATGAGAGGACAGGTCGGACCAGACGTCTACGGAAACTACGAGGACGAGGTTCGCCTCATGTTTAAGGCGCTTTACAACGTCGCTTATCAGGGTGACTACTGGGGGAAGCCCTTCAACTTCCCGAAACTCGAAAACACTATAAGCCCAGAGTTTTTCAATCCGGAGTACGACGAGTTATGGCTGGACGTTCACAGGGTTGTAGCCAAGTTTGGAACACCCTACTTCGACAACATGATGCCAGCTTACAGGGGCTACGGCAAAGGAGTATCATGTTATCAATGCTGTGCTTACTGCTTTGTCGAAACGCCTGAAGACAGTCCAGACTTCGAAGACAAGCTCTACTTCAACAACGGAAAGCACTTCACCATGGGAAGCTGGCAAGTTGTAAGCCTAAACCTCCCGAGAATGGCCTACAAAGCCAACGGAGACGACTCCAAACTCTTCGAGGAAAGTCGCAGACTCATGGACCACGCGGTTGAAATATTCAAGATCAAGAAGAAGTGGATGAACCTCATATTAAAGCACAATCGAATTCCATTCGCCACTCAACGCCCCATGGACCCAAAGACCGGTCGGAAAGGCCCTCCAGCCGTAGACTTCGACGAACTTGTCTTCACCATAGGTTTGGTGGGCGGAAACGAAATGGCTCAGTGGCACACGGGCTATCAACTTCACGAGCATCCAGAAGCCATCAGGATACTAGTCAGACTAATCCTAGAGATGCAGAAGTACAGGGAGGAACTCCAAGAGAAGAGCGGAGTAAAAATCGGTTTAGCTAGAACACCAGCTGAGTCAACTGCTCAGAGATTCGCCGTAGCAGACCTCCTAACAGAGAGGTATCGCAACAAGGCTGAGAAACTGGTTAAGGGAGACTTGGACGCAGCAAAGTCTGCCCTCTACGAGGGAAAAACTGACGTTCCCATCTACTACAGCAACGGAACTCACATCTACGTCGGGGCCAAAACAGACCTAATTGAGAGGATAGACATAGAGCAGAAGTTCTTCCCACTCCTGAGCGGAGGAGACATGTTCCACGTATGGCTTGGACAAAACTCTCCGGATCCAGAGGCGCTTTACAAACTAACCCAGAGGATAGCCACCCGGACCAACGTAGGCTACTACGCCTACACGAAAGACCTAACAATCTGCAACAGCTGCGGAAGAGTTACAGGAGGCATCAACGAGCTTTGTCCCCGCTGTGGCTCCTCTAATGTAGAATGGTGGTCGAGAGTAACCGGCTACTACCAAGCGGTAAGCGGATGGAACGAAGCGAAAAAGAAAGAACTGCTAAACAGATACCGGGTTGCTTAGTAAACAGATCTATTCTGTTGCGCCTAAGACGAGTGCTAGAAGAGCCATTCTCATGACTATGCCGTTCCAAACTTGCTGAAAATACCTGGCGTGTGGTGTTTCGTCCACCTCGGCGGCGATTTCTTCAATCCTCGGAAGCGGATGCAAAATAATCATGTCCTTCTTCACGTTTTTCAATGTCTCCAGGTCTATCTTGTACGCTCCCTTGACCTTCGCGTACTCGGCTAGGTCGGGAAAACGCTCCTTCTGAATCCTTGTCACATAGAGTATATCCATCTCTGGTAGAATCTCTTCGATTTCAGTTTTCTGCACAACCTCTATCTCCTTGATGCCCTCTAGCACCTCCCTACGCATCCTAAGAGAATCCGGTGAGACCAGGTGTAACCTCACATTGTAGAGCGAAAGTGCGTACGCTAGAGAATGAACTGTGCGTCCGTAACGCAGATCTCCAATCAAAGCAATATTGAGCCCGTCGATCCGTCCCTTCTCCTTCAGAATCGTGTACAAATCCAGTAGCGCCTGTGTGGGATGCTCCTCCGCGCCAGATCCACCGTTAATTATCGGAATCTTCGCGAATTCAGCGGCGAGTCGAGCCGCTCCCTCCAGTGGATGTCGCAAAACAATGACATCCGCATAGCTTTCCACAACCCTCACGGTGTCCGCGAGGTTTTCCCCCTTCTTGACCGAGGCTATCTCCGCTTCTGCAAACCCTATTATGGACCCTCCAAGCTTGTGCATGGCCGCCTCGAAGCTCAGTCGAGTTCGTGTGCTAGGCTCGTAGAATAGGGTTGCCAGTGTCTTTCTTTGAAGCATGTCAGAGCCGCTTTTTGCGATCGGCTCCATCGCACCAGCAATTTTCAAAACGTAATTGATTTCCTCACGCGTGAAATCCTTAATTGAAATTATGTCTCTTCCCTTAAACTCCAACCTTGACACCAAACAAGATTTAACAAACCACAAATAACTCTTTTTATTTAATAATCTCAGAATACTAGTTCCAGAAGGTTGGTATATATGGCTAAAAAAACCCTGAGGGTGTCCAAAATCAGAGATGGCACAGTAATTGACCACATCACATCTGGTCACGCACTGGATGTGGTAAAGATTCTGGGAATCACGGGGCGTACAGGAGGAGTTGTAACCGTGGCCATGAACGTTCCCAGCAAAAAAGTGGAAGTGAAAGACATGGTGAAGGTGGAGGGAAGAGAACTAAACTCAAAAGAGGTGGATAAGATAGCGTTGTTGGCCCCACATGCCACCATCAACATAGTCCGGAACTACAAGGTCGTAGAAAAACAACGGGTTAAGTTGCCCTCTGTTATACGTGGAATAGTGAAATGCGCAAACCCCGCCTGCGTTTCCAACAGCAACGAGCCTATACATCCAACCTTCTACGTGGAAAGGGAGGAACCGCTTCGCTTAAAGTGTCATTACTGCGGCTACATCATGGAAAAAAAGGATGTGCTTAAACAATTCTGACTTCGCATTAACCCCTGCAGAGACGCTGTTGCAAGAATCCGGCTAGCTTTATGCTTGAAGGAGAAGTATAGCCTTCGCGAGGTCGCCTCCTGTCTCTTCAAGCGCTTTCTCCGCCTCTTCCATGCTTTTACCAGTCTGATCCGCAACGAGTCTGATGTCTTCCTGGGGAATCTCCATCTTTTTTTCAATTTTTTTCTCGGTGATCTGTCCTGTCACCTGAAAGATTTTCTGTCCGTGGAGTTCAAGCACAGCCACCTCCGGGTTGTCCACAATAATCTCTTTTGCGCTCGTTCGGATGATGACCTCTTCGACATTGGGTATTCCTTCCATGCTGAGACCCATGCGTTGCATCATTCTTTTGGCCTCTCTGGGGCTCACTCTTCTTCTCAATGCGGTTCTCCTCGTCTACTATACTCTCGTTTTTTCCTTCTTAACTTCTTCTGCGGCGCCTCTCCGCACCCGGATTGCCACCCCTTTTTTGAAAGCCTTCATCTCTTTTCCGGTTAGCAACGCCTTTCCCACGGCCAAAACTTCCTTGTCTTCGTTTACAGCGGTCACTTCCTCTCTGGGGCGAATCTCTTCGTCAGCGTCGGTAACGTGTTTGGCAAAGACGCTCTTGCCCCTAGCCACAAACGGCTCAGCTTCTGCTCTAATCTTAACCCATAGCCGTTGAGCTTTCGTGCCTTCGATCATTCGTTTAGCTCCTGTAATGGTTAAAGAAAAGAGACCGTTGGTGGGTCGCAAGGTCGCCAATATTTTTCCATCTAGATAAACGTGGCGTATTTTTCCTGTTCTTCTGGAATGAACAATTTCAACCTCGTCTGGGAAAAGTTTCTCTCCCACTCCTTTTCCAAACTGGTAGTTTGCTATGCTCCTGATCTTTTGGAGAGCGGTAAGTTTATCACTCATGTTTTCACCATTAGACTCGACAACTATAAGGAATCGTTGGCGATAAAAACCGTTTGGGTGAAGATTCTGTGCGGTGCGAGGTCTGCGGGCGTCGGATTGTGGGAAAACCTCACAGAGCGAAGATTGAAGGAGCCAAAATGATTGTTTGCGAAAACTGTGTCAAGCTGAGTTCGACCTCTTGGGAACTACCGCCCCCTCAACGCATGAAAAGGCTAGTCAAGCCTCCGTCCAAGACCATCATGAAGAGACCGCCCCCGGAGCCCACTCCAGAGTTGGAGCTGGTGAGCGATTTCAGGCTGCGTGTGAGGCAAGGAAGAGAAAAGTTGGGGATGAGTCACGAGGATTTGGGAAGAAAAATCAGAGAAAAGGTTTCGGTCCTTCGGAAAATTGAGAGCGGCAAAATGACCCCTGATCATCAGCTTGCGAGAAAACTCGAACACACGCTAAGGGTGAAGCTGCTCGTTCCAATATTGGAACCTAAGGTTTCATCCACACGTTCACTTCAGCTCCGCGAGGCAACTCTCGGAGAAATGGCTCATATTAGGAAAAAAACGGAGGCAACCGAAGAACGAGAGCGGTCATAGTTCAGCGGCGACTTTCATCTGAGCGCTCCACCTTAGACGAGCTTCAGAGCCTAGCCGAATCAGCGGGATACAGGGTTGTGGGCTCCCTTGAACAGGTAAGAGAGCCGGACCCGAGCTATCAGATCGGCAGCGGTAAAGCAGAGGAACTGGCTGAGCTGGTGGCCAAAAAAAAGGTTGAGAAGACTATATTTGACAACGAACTGAGACCTGTTCAAGCCTACAATTTGGCAAAGACAACCGGCGTTGAGGCTGTTGACCGTTTTCAACTTATTCTGGAGATCTTTGCGCGAAGGGCTTCAACCTCTGAAGCCAAGCTTCAGATCGAGCTGGCTAAACTGAGATACGAGTTGCGTCGTGCGAGAGAGAGGGTGAGACTGGCAAGGATGGGTGAGCAGCCGGGTTTTATGGGGCTGGGAAAGTACGAGGT
>JABAHQ010026499.1_pt2 | contig 11242 bp, 15 predicted proteins | sample 7062091 | NCBI WGS metagenome assembly JABAHQ01 (sample SAMN14534359, study PRJNA622989) | marine sediment metagenome | biome: marine biome [ENVO:00000428]; feature: marine pelagic biome [ENVO:01000023]; material: deep marine sediment [ENVO:00002113] | place: India: Gulf of Kutch | collected...
TATTGGGCAATTTAATTCCGGTACTAAGCACTGTTGAAGCCGTTATTTTTTTGGGGGAAGCCTTCAGTGACATTCACTTGATAAGCAGTATCATTATTATTGCAGGCTTAATTATTGCCAATTTACCAAGACTCAAAAAAGAAATTTAAATAAGCGTGAATGCACAACTGCTATTGATGAATTTTTAACAAATTTTCTCAATCATGGGCTAAACCTTTATGTACAAAAACAGTCTTTACAGGCACGTTTTCATTGCAAAAAAATTTATTATGCTTTATAAAAAAATATTCAATACTATTTTAATAGCTATTTTATTTGCTGCCTGTTCTACCCCTAAAACATATTTTACTGCTGCTATCCGCTCTCAATTAGCAGCTAATCATCAACCACTTGATAAAATTCAATTTTATAATGACAGGAATATTGTGTTAAGAAGAGATGTAAAAACCGGTGAAGCTAAAGTAAATGATGGTAAAGTAGTTTTGGAAAATGGCCGTAATGTAAATATTATTACATTAAAGAAAAATACGCCTGGTGTTTGTGTATTACAACGGAACAATATTGTAGGCATTGCATTTGAACAAGACAACAATAATTTTATCACTTTTGGCAAAACCAAACAGGCTCGGCCCAACGATCCCTATCGTATTTTAGCAAATGAATGGATCAATGAATATGGCGTAATTAATTATGATGGCCAACCATACCACATTGAGCCCGCAGGTACCGAAGCGAGTATTATGATTAAATCTAAAATTCTACGTAAACTCAATATTAGTCAACGCGAAATGAAAGGAAGAAAAGTAAATGATAATGATATGAGTAATCATACAGCAACTGAAAATAAATAAGCTGTGTAATTTCTTGCATTCTTATATAAACTACACCCTGAATGCAGTTTAACCTGCTATTTAAATTTGTTTTATTCCGACCAACTAACTTACCGGGAGGATTTCAGATGGCTCAAAAAAAACAACAAATCGGATATGATTTTATATCTGCAAGCTTTTGCTGCATTGCTTGAAGAAAAATTAACCGAGTATACCAATATTTCGGATGTATTGCAGGCATCAGCAAAACAAGCCTATTCCAATCTATTAAAAAAGATTGATTCAGGATAGATAATTTACTGTTATTTTGCTGCCACATTTTCACTTCATGGCAAAAGACAAAAAGCAGGCGGCATTGGGTTTTATTTTTATTACATTATTAATAGATGTTACCGGTTTTGGCATCATTATTCCCGTATTGCCCAAGCTCATTGAGCAACTTATTCATGGTAATTTAAGCCAGGCATCGAATTACGGTGGCTGGTTATTGTTTGTATATGCTGTGATGCAATTCATTTTTGCCCCCATTCTAGGCAATTTAAGTGACAGATATGGCAGGCGTCGTATTTTATTATTTTCTCTTTTTGGTTTTGGAATGGATTATTTGTTACAAGGCTTTGCACCCAATATATTCTGGTTATTTGTGGGCAGGTTTATTGCAGGCATAACCGGGGGTAGTTTTACCACAGCATCTGCTTATATTGCCGATATCAGTACTCCTGAAAAAAGAGCGCAAAACTTTGGAATGATTGGTGCAGCATTTGGCTTAGGTTTTATCATAGGACCTGTTTTAGGTGGTATTTTAGGTCATTACGGACCAAGAGTACCTTTTTTCGCAGCAGCTGTTCTGGCTTTTGTTAACTGGCTATATGGCTATTTTATTCTTCCTGAATCATTGCCTGCCGAAAACCGCCGAAAATTTGAATGGAAACGCGCCAATCCTTTGGGTTCACTGGTTCAATTAAAAAAATATCCGGTTATTTCCGGTTTGGTTTTCTCCATTACATTGTTGTACATTGCCGGCCATGCTGTACAAAGTTGCTGGAGCTATTATACTATGAGTAAGTTTGGCTGGGATGAACAAATGGTTGGCTATTCTCTCGGTTTCATCGGGTTAATTGTTGGCATTGTGCAGGGTGTTTTAATACGTTCCATTATACCCAGATTAGGTCAGGAGAAAAGCATATACATTGGATTAAGTTTATATGCAGTAGGTTTTCTTTTGTTTGCATTTGCCTCAACTACCTGGATGATGTTTGTATTTATGATACCCTATGCGCTGGGTGGTATAGCCGGCCCATCTATACAAGGTATCATCTCAAACCATGTTCCACCCAACGAGCAAGGCGAATTGCAGGGAGCATTAACCAGTTTAATGAGCGCCACTTCCATCATTGGCCCATTAATGATGACACACATCTTCGCTTATTTCACTTCCTCAAAAGCACCGGTGCATTTTCCGGGAGCAGCCATGTTATTGGGCGCCTTACTTACTTTTATCAGTACAGCGTTCGCTTATCGAACACTTAAAGCGGAAAAAACAGACCAATAAAATATTTGTGCTCTCACGGTAACAAATACATTTCTAAAATTTAGATAGAGCGACTCTTTCATTCACTGAAATTCACTTAAAATATTGCCCTCTGTAATTTACATTCTAAGTACTATATTTGCCCCTCAAAATTAAGTAGCAGTGGCAACAAAATTTACGAAAGAAACATACCTATACTGGTACGAATTAATGCAATTGATTCGCCAGTTTGAGTTGAAAGCAGAAGAAATGTATAAAATGGCCGGAAAAATCAGAGGTTTTTTTCATGCCTATGTAGGCCAAGAAGCTATTGCAGCCGGCTGTATGACAGCAACTACGCCCGATGATCCATTCATTACCGGATACAGAGACCATGGCTGGGCATTAGCAAAAGGAGTATCACCCAATGCCTGTATGGCGGAATTATATGGAAAAGCTACCGGTTGTTCTAAAGGAAAAGGTGGCAGTATGCACTTTTTTAGTGTTGAACATAAATTTTATGGCGGTCATGGCATTGTAGGTGCACAAATTGCTNNCTAGCCTTTGCTGAACAATACCGTGGCACCAATAATGTTGCCTTATGTTTTTTTGGCGATGGTGCTGCCCGTCAGGGAATTTTACATGAAACATTTAATCTGGCTATGCTGTGGAAATTGCCTGTTATTTTTATTTGTGAAAACAACAACTATGCAATGGGCACTTCTGTTCAACGCACATCAAATGTTGTTGACATTTANNTATGATATGCCCGGCGATAAAGTAGATGGTATGATTCCGGAAGATGTACACGAAGCCGTAGCCCGTGCCGTAAAACGTGCCCGTGAAGGCGGTGGCCCTACTTTGTTAGAAATGAAAACATATCGATACAAAGGTCATTCTATTTCTGACCCCCAGAAATACCGTACCAAAGAAGAAGTAGATGAATACAAAAATCAGGACCCCATTCACAAGGTTTTACAAACCATCTTAACCAATAAATTTGCTACACAGGAAGAGATTGATGCCATTGATGCTAAAATTGCCCAGGTTGTTGAAGCCTCCGTACAATTTGCCGAAGAAAGTCCATTCCCCGATGATAGTGAAGTTTACAAAGATGTATATGCAAACGACAATTATGTTTTTGATATTGATTAATTAAAACAATAACACAATACAACTTAACACTTAAACCCACTATTGTAATGAGTGAACATACACACCAACACGTTGAAAAAGACCCATTATTAAAAGCTGAATATTTTTGGAATAAATATTCAAAACAAATTACCATTGCCGTTATTGCAATTATTGTTGTGGCGGGTGGATGGTATGGATACAATCAATACATTGTTAAACCCAAAGAAGAAAAAGCAGCAGAAGCTATTTATAAAGCACAGGAATATTTTGCTCAGGATTCTTCTAATCTGGTATTAAACGGTGACGGATTTAACAAAGGTGTTCTTTATATCATTAAAAACTATGATGGTACAAAATCAGCCAATTTAGCTAAATATTATGCAGGTATCAGTTACCTTAAATTAGGCAATTTTGCAAATGCTGTAAAATACCTGAAAGAATTTTCAACCGATGCCCTGCAAATTCAGATGTCTGCCTATGGCGCATTGGCTGATGCTGAAGCTGAATTAGGAAAAAATGATGATGCCATTCAAGATTATAAAAAAGCCGGAACCACTTTCCCTAAAGATGCGTTCTCCTCTTCTGAATACCTGTTCCGCGCAGGTTTATTAAGCGAAACATTAGGTAAAACGAAAGATGCCATTGAATTCTATAAAGAAATCAAATCAAAATACCCGCAAACCGATAAAGGCCTTCAGGCCGATAAATACATTTATAGATTAAGCATCGAAAAAAATGATTTAAGCGTAAAATAATGACTGCAAAAGGAAATACAACATTACATAAAGGCATCCCCGTAATAAAGGATGCCTTTGTATTATTGGTTAAAACCGAATGGAATGCACCTATTGTTGATGCATTGGAAAAAGGTTGTATCAAAATTTTAAAAGCCAATCATATTGGTTATAAAGTGATGACGGTACCTGGCGCCATTGAAATCCCATTTGCTATTCAACAACACTTCGACTTTACTGTTAATATACCCGATGCTTATATTGCATTGGGAACGGTAATAAGAGGCGATACACCACACTTCGATTATGTTTGCAAGTATGTAACCGAAAGTATATTACAACTGAATTTGAGTTTAGCAAAACCGGTAATTTTCGGTGTACTAACAGTTGAAAATGAACAACAGGCCAAAGAAAGAATTGGCGGAATACATGGCCACAAAGGAGAAGAAGCGGCCATTACAGCCATTAAAATGATTGATTTAAACAGAAAGATTCAGGCCCAGCAGTTTGAGTTTGATATAAAGTATTAGGAAATGAATGTGCAATTGTTTATACCATGTTTTATTGACCAGTTGTATCCGCAGGTTGGTTTCAATATGGTAAAAGTACTGCAAAAAGCAGGATGCACGGTTCATTACAATACCAACCAAACCTGTTGCGGCCAACCGGCTTTTAATGCCGGATTTTGGGGCGAATCAAAAGAAGTTTGTTCAAAATTTATCAAAGATTTTTCAGGAGATGAATTTGTTGTTGCACCCAGCGCCAGTTGTATAGGTTTTGTAAAAAATTACTATCCCAAACTATTTGAAAACACTTCTATGCACAACGAGGTAAAATCATTAACTGAAAAAGTGTATGAGTTTAGTGATTTTTTGGTAAATATTGTAAAGATAGAATCTTTTGGTGCCAGTTTTCCTGCAAAAGCAACGTATCACGACAGTTGTGCAGCCCTTCGGGAATGTGGATTGAAACAGGAACCCAGAAAATTATTGCAGCAGGTAGCCAGATTAGAATTGGTTGAAATGAAGGATGTAGAAACCTGTTGCGGATTTGGCGGAACCTTTGCCGTAAAATTTGAACCCATCAGCGCAGCTATGGGCGATCAAAAAATAAGCAATGCACTTGCTACAGAAGCTGAATACATTATTAGCACCGATATGAGTTGCCTAATGCACCTACAGGGCATAATTAACTATCAGCAAAAACCCATTCAGGTAATGCATTTGGCCGATGTGCTGGCAAGCGGTTGGTAAACTTAGTCAGTTAAAAANNAAAGATGGACAAACCTTTTGGGACGGCGTGCGTAATTATGGCGCCCGTAACAATTTAAAAGCCATGAAAAAAGGTGATTTAGTGCTTTGGTACCATAGTAATGAAGGCTTGGAAATTGTAGGAATTGCACAGGTAATTAAAGAATATTATCAGGACCCCACTACTGCTGAACCTGCATGGGTAGTGGTTGATTTGAAACCTTTTCAAAAACTTAAAAAACCGGTTTCACTTGCACAGGTAAAAGCAGATGAACGTTTAACAAATATGGATTTGGTTCGCTTGGGTAGACTTTCCGTTCAAACCGTAAAACCGGAAGAATGGAAGGTCATTATGCAATTAAGTGAAACCAAACTAAAAAAATAACGGTATCGCATTTACATTTATTCATAATGCTTAAACCTAATATTGTTGTACTAACCGGAGCCGGTGTTAGTGCCGAAAGTGGATTAAAAACCTTCAGAGATGCTGATGGGCTTTGGAATGGTTATGATATCAACGAAGTAGCCACACCACAGGGGTTTGCAAAAAATCCAGCGCTTGTGCTCAATTTTTATAACCAGCGAAGAAAAGATGTGGCCAATGCACAACCCAATGCTGCACACTATTTCCTTGCATCGTTGCAAGAACAATATTCCGNNAATATTGATGATTTACACGAACGAGCCGGAAGTAAAAATGTATTACACCTGCATGGCGAAATTTTTAAAATGCGTAGCATTGCCAACCCCTTCCTAACCTACCCCATTCATGGTGATATTCATTTGGGTGATCTTGCACCAGATGGAACACAACTCAGGCCATTTATTGTTTGGTTTAATGAAGAAGTACCCTTACTGGGAAAAGCGGCAGAATGGGTTGCCGCAGCAGATATATTGATCATTATTGGCACTTCCTTACAAGTATACCCGGCAGCAGGATTAATCAACTTTGTTTTGACCGGTACACCTATTGTAATTATTGATAAAAATATACCCCCTTTCCCTTCAAAAAAGAATATCATTACAATTGAGCAGCCTGCTACCAAAGGTGTTGAAAGTTTGCCGGCCGTACTTGAGGCGCTTAGCGATTCCTAAGTATGTTTTGCCAGGTTAAATTGTTAAAAACTGTTGGTAACAGTATACAAACATAAAATTGATTGTAACATTGCATATAACATCCGGCCGATATCAATTTTTTATTTGAACAATTCTGAAGAATACATTATCAATAATAACATTCTGATTATCTAAGGCATCATCCATGAAAAAAATCATTCTCAGCATCATACTGTTTGTATTTGTTACCGGAAATCTGCTTGCACAAAGAAAAGCAACAGCATCTTTACTGGAGTTAGAACACTTTATTCAGCAAAATAAACAATTGGTAACAGATACAACCAACCCATTTTTATCGATGTTAGAAAAAGGACGCATCCAATATTTTAAACCATTATACAAAGCTTTTGTACTAAAAAATGAATTAATTGACACGCATGGTTTACCGGCCTATAACGAAGATGTAGCGCAGGCTTTGGCATTTGCAGGTGATTATCAGTCAGCTTTGTATTATCAGGAACAAGCTTCTGAACCACTGCCCGACAGCTATATTAACACGGTTACAAAAAAGGTGGAAGCATTGAACAATCTTCAAATGGTTCCCGCCATTCCATTTATTTTAAAGCAAGCAGGAAATCGTTCCATTGTTTTAATAAATGAATCGCATAGCAAACCACAGCACAGAGCTTTTGCCATTGTGTTGTTAGAAGGATTGTATCAGCAGGGTTTTAGATACTTAGCTATGGAAACTTTAAATCCTTATAAAAATGCATCTTTAAAACAACTTACCGTACAAACAGGATATTATACTTCCGAGCCGGTTTGTGGTGAATTGTGGAGAAAAGCATTGCAAATGGGATTTACATTATTGCCTTATGAAGATGAGAATGCCAACCGGCTCAGCAACAATCAGCGTGATTCAATGCAGGCCGTTCATTTAGCTCAATTTATGAAAAAACATCCATCTGAAAAAATTGTCGTGTTGGCCGGGTATGAACACACAGCTCAATTGGCATGGGATCGTGAAAGTATTCCCATGGCAGTGTATTTGCGCTATTTATCCGGTATAAAACCTTTGAGTATTGACCAGACTGAAATGACCGAGGGTAGTAATTCTGATTATGGCCGCTTGTATTATGCTGCATTCGTTCATCAACACAATATTAAACAAACGGTAATTCNNCCGCATACAAAACACTCTTCTTTGTTCAGGCATTTTATAAAAACGAATGGGGCGAAAAAGAAGAGGGAATTTATATACCTGCAGACCAAACTTTTGTAAATGCAGAAAATGGTTTTTACTACCTGTATTTATATCCGGGAAAATACCAAATTGTATACCGCGATAAAGCCTACGCAATATTGGGTACCAAAGAAATTACAGTACAGTAGTGATAATTATCTAAAAAAGATATATCCAATAATAATGGCTGCTATAACACCAATAAAATCAGCCAGCATGCCGGCCCAAATTGCATAACGTACTTTTTTAATACCCACACTTCCAAAATACAGGGCTATTATGTAAAAAGTAGTATCTGCTGATCCCTGAAAGGTAGATGCCATTCTGCCCACAAAAGAATCAGCACCATGCGTTTGCATTACATCCAACATTAATCCACGTGCACCACTGCCGCTAAATGGCTTCATAATGGCAACGGGCAAAGCAGGTGTAAAATCGGCATTAATGCCCAATAATTGAATGCCGTGTGTTAACACATCTACCAAATAACCTAAGGCACCACTATCTCTAAATACCCGTATTGCAACCAACATACCAACTAAATATGGAATAATTTTCAACACCACATCAAATCCATTTTTTGCGCCATCAATAAAAGCATCAAATACATTTATTTTTTTCCATAAGCCTCCAATAATAATCAGTACAACAATCAGCATTAACAATAAATTACCCGATACCTTACTAAAAACGGCTTTATCGGGCGCAGATAATCCATTTACCCAAAACAATAATGCACCCATTATGGCCAGCAGGCAAGCCAGCCACGTTACCAAAACCATATCCCATTTTAGTTTTTGCCAAAACCCAACAATAATAATAGACGCCATTGTTGCAACAACTGTAGCCAATACACAAGGTATAAATACACTGGCCGGTTCATGCGAACCTGCCGCCAAACGATAGGTAAGAATAGATAAAGGAATAATGGTTAATCCGCTGGTATGCAGCACTAAAAACATAATTTGTGCATTGGTGGCTTTTTCTTTTACCGGGTTTAGCGTTTGCAAACTTTCCATTGCTTTTAACCCAAAAGGAGTTGCAGCATTATCTAACCCCAACATATTGGCAGAAAAATTCATCACCATCTCACCCATTGCCGGGTGCCCATCCGGCACTCCGGGAAATAAGCGCTTCATAAAAGGATTTAATATTTTCGATACAAATCGGATAGCACCTGCCCTTTCTGCAATATTCATCAATCCTAAAAAAAACACCATGGTTCCTGCCAGAGGAAATGCCACATCAATTACAGAACCTTTGGCAGTATCAAACATTCCATCCACCAATGTTTTAAAAATTTCGGTATCATGTAAAAAAATAAATCTATACAATGCAATTACAAATGCAATCAGAAAAAAAGCAATCCATACAATATTCAACGCCATTTTATAAAGGTTTTAATACAATCAATGAATGTAAAGCCTGATTTTACAGTTAAACTGTGCTATTATCCCAACTTTTTATCAAAATTTCAAATACTTGTTTAAAATAGGCTCTTCCAAATTTTCATTGAAAATAAGCATTCTGTAAATATGAATAAGACCTTACTTTTGCGGCTTAATAGAACAAATTACTTTGCTGTAATTAAACCTGTTCGGGAGCTAGTTACAGTTATACTAAAACAAAAAACAATGGCTTTACAAGCAGGAATTGTAGGATTACCCAACGTAGGAAAATCAACTTTATTTAATGCCGTTACCAACAGTGCCAAGGCGCAGGCCAGTAATTATAGGTTTTGCACCATTGAACCCAATGTAGGTTTGGTAGATGTACCCGATGAACGTTTACAACATTTGGCCGCTTTAGTAAATCCCAATAGAATTGTACCCACACAGGTAGAAATAGTAGATATTGCAGGTTTGGTAAAAGGTGCCAGTAAAGGAGAAGGCCTGGGCAATAAATTTTTAGGCAATATTCGCGAAGTAGATGCGATTATACACGTTATCCGTTGTTTTGAAGATGAAAATGTTTTGAGAGAAGAAGGCGCCATTAATCCTGTTTCAGATAANNGATACAGAACTACAATTAAAAGATTTAGAAAGTGTAGAGAAAAAAATTCAGAAAACGGAAAAGTTGGCTCGTGTAGGTTCCGAAACCAAAGCGCAGGCAGAGTTAAAAACGCTTTTACAATGTAAAGCACATTTGGAACAAGGAAAAAGCATACGTTCATTACAACTTTCAAAAGAAGAAAAAACAGCTATTGATGATTTGTTTTTGCTAACCGACAAACCAGTTTTATATGTAGCAAATGTAGACGAGGCCAGTATGCATACCGGCAATAAATATTCTGATATTTTACTGAAAGCCGCCAATGAAGAGGGTGCTCAGATGATTATTATGAATAATGCCATTGAAGCAGATATTGCAGCGATGGAATCGGCAGATGACCGCCAATTATTTATGGAAGAATACCACATGAAAGAACCGGCGCTAAACCGATTAATTCAAAGTGTATATAAACTTTTGAATCTGGAAACTTATTTCACGGTTGGCGTTCAGGAAGTAAGAGCATGGACCATACATGTGGGCTGGAAAGCACCGCAAGCTGCCGGTGTTATACACAGTGATTTTGAAAAAGGCTTTATTAAAGCGGAAGTAATTGCTTATGAAGATTTCATAAAATATGGTAGTGAGGCCGCCTGCCGCGATAATGGCAAACTAAGAATTGAAGGAAAAGAATACATTGTTAAAGATGGCGATATTATGCACTTCAGGTTTAATGTTTAACGCTTAGAAATAGCATCAATTCAACTTCTAAATGCTTTCTTAAAATGTAAGTATTTGATGTGATGTTTTGTACATTTGATAAATGCAAGCAAATATTTCAATTTGGGAAAAAGAAAGTTTTTTTGCACCTCAGGATGTAATTATTGTGGGCGGTGGATTAATGGGTTTATGGACCGCCATTGCATTGATAGAAAATGCACGTACTTTACGCGTTACCATACTTGAAAAAAATATTACCCCACTAGGTGCTTCTACCCGAAATGCCGGTTTTGCCTGCTTTGGCAGCCCAACAGAATTACTGCATGATGCACAAAAACTGGGAGAATCGGCCATGTTAACTATTACAGAAAAACGATTTAGAGGGATAGAAAAAATCACACATTATATTCCTAAAAATCAAATTGAATACGATCCCTGTGGTGGTTATGAATGTATTACTAATGATCAATTAAAATTAGATACGATTGCAGATAGCATTGCCTATCTCAATAAATTACTGGCGCCCATTACAGGAACGAAACGCACATTCATTAGAAATGATGCTGCACTCTCCACTTTAGGCTTACAACATTTTGATGCGCTGATTCAAAATAAAATGGAGGCCGGATTACATAGCGGTAAATTAGTACAGGCATTACAAACAGAAGCAATAAGCTTGGGTGTACAAATATTAAGTGGTATTGAAGTAACTGAATGTTTGCAACACAACAATGGGGTACAGTTACATACCCGTCAAAATTTGGTATTTACCG
>JABAHQ010001936.1_pt1 | contig 11237 bp, 10 predicted proteins | sample 7062091 | NCBI WGS metagenome assembly JABAHQ01 (sample SAMN14534359, study PRJNA622989) | marine sediment metagenome | biome: marine biome [ENVO:00000428]; feature: marine pelagic biome [ENVO:01000023]; material: deep marine sediment [ENVO:00002113] | place: India: Gulf of Kutch | collected...
GCCAGATCAAAAGTAACTTTCTGGCCAGTATGTCCCATGAGTTGCGTACGCCATTGAATTCCATCATCGGTTTCAGTGTGCGGGCGCAAAAAAAACTGGAAGGCAGCGGCAATCATCGGGTGATGGATTCACTGGGCCTGATCGAAAGAAACGGCCGTCATCTGTTAAGCCTGATCAACGATATCCTCGATCTGTCCAAAATCGAAGAAGGCAAGTTGCAACTGGAACGGGTGCCGGTACCGGTGGAAGAGGTGACCCGGGATGTGATCCAGATCCTGCAGCCGCTGGCAGAAGAACGCGGCTTGAGCATCAGCCTGGACGCCGGTGATGTGGAAACCGTGCTGGCGGACCGGGTTCGCTTCTCGCAAATACTGATTAACCTGCTCTCCAATGCCGTCAAATTCACCGAGCAGGGTGGCATCACCCTACGCTACAGCCATGAGATCAAACAGGGGCGGCCCGGTGTCTGTCTGCAGGTGGAAGACACCGGCAGGGGAATCACCCCTGACGACCTGAAGCGGCTGTTCCGACGTTTTGAGCAGCTGGGAGATGACTTCAACAGCCGGTATCTGGGCAGTGGCCTTGGGCTGGCCCTGGTGCAGGAGCTGGTGGAAATGCACGGTGGCGTCATTTCGGTTCAAAGCCAGCCCGAGCAGGGAACGCTGTTTGAGATCTGGTTTCCCGAACACTGAATTGGTGGAATCCTGGTCGCCCAGGCCAAAAAAGCGTGTTTTTTCGGCCTATTTGATGCCTTTTTTTGCCCTTCCGGCGGTTGCTGCTTAGTATTTCCAGCAAGCCAAGTGTTCACATTCAATGGTTTTGAGGATACAGCATGCAGAAGCTACCCCGCGATAAGAACAATGACTACACCCAGGATATGGCACAGCAGCGGCGTCAGGTGGTGACGGCGGAGACCGGTGCCGGGCTGGAGCACGTGGGGTCTTTCTCCTTTGATCCGGGTGTGTTGCCGGGCAACATCGAAAACTTTTCCGGTGTGGCGCAGGTTCCCCTGGGGTTCGCAGGCCCCATGCTGGTGAACGGGGAGCAGGCCCAGGGTGAGTATTACGTGCCCATGGCCACCTCGGAAGGCACCCTGGTGGCCAGCTACAGTCGGGGCATGCGCCTGACCCGGGAGGCGGGCGGCATCAAAACTACTGTGATCGACGATGCCATGCAACGGGCGCCGGTGTTTGTGTTTGAGGATGCCCGAGCCGCGCTGCGCTTTGGTCACTGGGTGGAGGAAAACTTCGAAGCCATCAAGGCCAAGGCGGAAGAAACCACCTCATCGGGCAAGCTGCGCAACATCGAACAATACGCGGTGGCCAAGATGCGCTGGTTGCGCTTCAACTTTACCTGCGGTGATGCGGCGGGGCAGAACATGGTGAGCAAGGCCACTCGCCATGCCTGCATGTGGATGATCGATCAGGGTATCCCCGGGCTGGAAAACTTCACCCTGGCGGCTAATTTCGATACCGATAAGAAGCATTCTTTTGTGAACAGCCTGCACACCCGTGGCAAGCGTGCGGTGGCCGAAGTCACTCTGCCTGCGAAGCTGGTGCAAGACATCATGCACACCACCCCGGAGGACCTGTTCCGTCAGCGTCAGTATTCCAACATGGGAGCGATCATGGCGGGATCGGTATGCAACGGGGCGCACTATGCCAACGGCATCACCGCCATGTTCATCGCCTGCGGTCAGGACGTGGCCAACGTGGCGGAATCCTCAGCCGGTTTCAACTACAGCGAAATCACACCGGAAGGGGACTACTACTTCTCCACCACCATTCCATCCCTGGTGGTGGCCACCTATGGCGGTGGCACCGGCCTGCCCACACAAAAGGAATGTCTGGATGTGCTGGGCTGTTATGGCAAGGGCGGTGTGTATAAGTTTGCGGAGATCGTGGCGGCTACGGTGCTTTGCGGCGAGCTATCCCTGGCGTCTGCCATCGTGGCGGATGAGTGGGTTTCCAGTCACGATACCTTTGGTCGCAACCGGCCCTAGAGTGAGGTTAGCGACTGTCATTATCCTGCTTCCGCTGGGCTGATGTGTATTCCTTAAGCTGGTCCACCAGTTGTTCCAGCAAGGATTTGGGAGTGTTGTCGTTCTGCTCGGTTGCCAATGCCTGTTGGCGATCCAGGCGGTCCTGTCTTGCCTGCTTGATTTGAGCCAGCAGGTGATCCAGCTCGTGATCGGTGGTTTCGTTCTCGGACGGAGGGCTGTCGCTGGGAGTGGAAAACGCCTGCTGCATTCGTTGTTCTGCCTGCAGATCCCGTTGCGTTAAGTCGATCTGTTGAACGCTGCCTACGTTACCGTTGTCTGAGATGAAAATACCCGTGGCGCGGGCCAGGCCCAGCTCCTGGTTCAGGTCGTCTGTGATACGAAAAGGCGTATTGATAGATTCCAGTCCGATGGCAGCAATACCCAGGCTTTGTAGCGACGTCTTTCGGTCCTCACCCGCGCTGTCCTTTTCGAACACCACAAGCTCGGAGAACNNCGCCAAGTCAGCGAACCCGTCTCCGCTCAGCGTGCCGAATAATTCGAGACCGTCATTGATAACGCCGTCGCCATTGCGATCCCAGGCCAGAAATCCACTGCCTGCCCCGGTAAAAGATACTGTTTCCTTGCTGCCGTCGCCGTTGATGTCAAAACTATGGGCGGTTTCGCTCAGGTTGTTGAAGCCGCCGCCGTAGTTGATGATCAGTGGATCGGTACGGCCGGCTACCCTTTCTGCGTATTCCCCCTGACCGTATTCCAACGCAAAGCGGCTGGCTGCGCTGGCTGAAAAGTGGAACTGAATGTCGGCATAATCATCGATTTGGATAGTACCCTGAATGTTAACCTGAATGTTCTGGGTATCCATGTAACTCAGGTAGCTGTTTTTTGTCGCAGTAGTGCCGATGCTATCTGAAAAACTTACGTTGTGATTATAGAAACGATTGAACTGGGACTGCGTCACTTGTTGTTGCTGGTGTGCTATGTCGCCGGTTTTGGAATAAAGGGATACCGACTGAAACTGGTTGGAGTTCAATGAAACCCGTACTTGATGAGTACCTGCAGACAGGCCCGGGGTAAGACCTGTGTTCTGTTCCGCTTGGTGTTGAATCTGCCGATCATAATGTGAGTTAAAGGAAAGGCAGGCGTCGTTGATTTTCATGCCGGACTCCAAACTAATTTGGTTTTTTCCCGCCTGCAAAAACCAACCGCCAACTAGGCTTCCACTGTATCCCCCCGTTTACAAGTTTGTCGGCCCGTGGCGATGCTTCTTTAATATCAATATGAACTAAATATCTCCTAAGCCGTGACCCTTGCACCCTATACCTGTACAAGCGGGATCAGCGATTCACGGTACCGTTGTTCGCGTCGAACCTGGTGCTTGCCATGCCGGATCAGTAAGCCAAAGCCCAGTGCCAGCGACAGCAGCATCCCGGTCACCCATAGCNNCATAGCAACGATGAGGCCGGATGCTGGGGCAGAGTGGCCAGCTGGAAAAAGATCACCGCGCAGGCGTACCCCAGCAACAGGCTCCAGCTCAGGGTGAAAGCGGCCCAGAAGGCGTTCAGTTCCTTGTAAATGGCGCCGAAGGTGGCAACACAGGGCGCATAGAGCAAAATAAACAGCAGATAGGCAAAGGCCCCGGCGCTACCGGCAAACAGCTGTTGCATAGACCCCAGGGTGGAGACGCTCACCGCCTGGGCACGGGCTGCGTCGTCGGCGTTGGAGAGATCCCCCACGCTGATGCCCAGTGGATCGGTCATCTGTTCCAGCAGGGCATAGAGGTTGGCGGGCACGGTGCGCCCGGCTTCCAGCAGAGCCAACCCGAACTGAAACTCGCCGGCGGTGCCCTGATTGTCGGCATTCAGATCGCTGTAGAGCGCGTCCAGGGTGCCCACCACCACTTCCTTGGCGAACAGCCCGGTGAAGATACCCACGGTGGCGGGCCAGTTATCCTCTTCCAGTCCCATGGGTTCAAACAGTGGGGTAATGCCTTTGCCGATGGCCGAGATGACGGATTGTCCGCTGTTCTGGTGGCCGAAGCTGCCGTCGGTGCCGATGGAGTTGAGCACATTCAGCACCAGCACCACGCAGACGATGGCTTTGCCCGCCCTGAGCATAAAACCCTGCAGCCGCTGCCAGGTGCGGATGCTCAGGTTTTTCAGGGTGGGGATGTGATAGGCAGGCAGTTCCATGATAAAGGGGGATTGGGGGCCGGGCATCAGGGTGCGACGCACAATAAAGGCCGACAGAATGGCCAGGGTGATGCCGATAAGGTAGAGCAGGAACACGATATTCTGACCGTTACGGGGAAAGAAGGCGGCGGCGAACAGGGCGTACACCGTGAGGCGGGCACCGCAGGACATGAACGGCGCCATGATAATAGCCACCAGGCGGTCGTTCTGGTGTTCCAGGGTGCGGGCGGCCATGACGCTGGGTACATTACAGCCGAAGCCCACGATCAGCGGCACAAAGGCTTTCCCCGGTAGTCCCACGCTGCGCATGACCCGGTCGACGATGAAGGCGGCCCGGGCCATATAACCGGAATCCTCCAGAAACGACAGGCAGAAAAACAACCCGGCGATTACCGGGATGAAGGACGCCACCAGTTGGATGCCGCCACCCAGACCGTCCGCCAGGATGGTGATCAGCCACTGGGGAAGTTGCAGGCCGGTCAGCGCATGGCGCAGGCCATCCACAAAAATCGCTGCCGCCACGCCGTCAAAAAAATCCACAAACGCGTTGCCCACGTTCACGCTGAGCATGAACATCAAATACATCACGCCCNNGCCCAGAAACAGGGGAATGCCCAGCACGCGGTTGAGGAACAGTTGATCCAGCCGTTCGGTCAAGTTGAACCGTGACGGTGCCTGATGGGTGACGCTGGCCAGCACCACCTGGCTGATCCATTGGTAACGGCTTTGCACCATGGCCTGATCCAGGCTCTGCTGCAGGGTGGTTTCCAGATCCATTACAGTTTGTTGGATCTGGGTGCGTTCCTTGGTGCTGAAGTAATTCAGTGCCCCGGCATCCTGTTCCAGGGCGGCCACCGCCAGCAGATGATGATTAAAATGTTGTTGGCTGCGCCCGGCCGCCTGCGCGGCGATCTGCTCGATCGCCTGTTCTACTTTGAGCGGGTAATGGAACGGGCGCATGGGGCAGTGGGGCTTTGCCTCCATATTGGTAATGACGTCCAGCAGTGCCCCCATGCCGTCCTCTTTGCTGGCGATGATGGGGACCACAGGGCAGCCCAGTTCCTGCGAGAGGGCACAGGGATCGATGTGAATGCCCTTCTGGTGGGCCACATCCGTCATGTTCAACGCCACCACCAGCGGTAGGGAGGCATCCAGCAATTGGGTGGTCAGGTAGAGATTGCGTTCCAGGTTGGAGGCATCGACGATGTTGAGAATCAGGTCAGCACGGCCTGAGAAAATAAAGGTCTGAGCAATCTGCTCATCCAGGGAGGTGTCGTCGGCCCCGACGTGCAGGGAGTAGGTGCCGGGCAGGTCTACCAGCTCGTAGTGGCGGTCCCCATGCTGGAACTGACCGGTCTTACGTTCCACGGTGACGCCGGGCCAGTTGCCCACCCGTTGCCGGGAACCGGTGAGGGCGTTGAACAGGGTGGTCTTACCGCAGTTGGGGTTGCCCACCAGGCCGATGTTGAATGCTGTGGTCATAGCGCTTCCACCTGAAGGCCCCTGGCCTCTTCCCGGCGCAGGCTCAGGCGGAACCCGCGCACATTGATTTCCACGGGGTCGCCCAGGGGCGCCACCCGTTCAACGAGGAAGCGGGTGCCGGGTATCAGACCCATGCTCATCAGCTTCTTGCGATAGCTGTCCGCCAGACCGTGGTAACTCAGAACTTGGGCGTGGTCACCCACCGCCAGGTCGCTGAAGTTCAGGCTCATCGTACCCTCCTGATAGCATCTATATAGGCCTCAAATGCTAATAATTCTCAGTTATGGTTGATATAGATTATCATCTGAGCTGGCGTTGACCCTGACGGGGATCAATGCCCTCGTTGATTTTATGTCCAGGGTGTTATCGCCAAGCGGCAGCAAGTTTCGGGTGGCCACGGATCAGGGATCATCGGATACTTGGGGCATGTCCCAACCGGAAATCACAATGGTGAGAGCAGAACTGTGAGCCAGAACCTCGAATCCAGCCAGCAATATCAACGCATTGCCGCCGCCATCGAGTACTTTGTGGCGCGGCGCGCCCAGCAGCCGGGCCTGGCCGAACTGGCCGCCGAGGTGGGGTTGAGTGAGTTCCATCTGCAGCGGCTGTTTTCCCAGTGGGTGGGGGTGTCTCCCAAGCAGTTCCTGAAGTTTCTCACCAAGCAGGAGGCCAAACGGCGCCTGCGGCAACAGTCGGTGCTGGATACAGCCCTGGATCTGGGGTTAAGCGGTGGCAGCCGATTACACGACCTGATGGTGACCTGCGAGGCGGTTACCCCCGGCCAGTTTAAACAACAGGGGGAAGGCCTGTTGATTGATTATGGGTCAGTGTCCACTCCGTTTGGGGAGGCCTTATTAGCTCAGACCCCAAGGNNGATTTTATGACTCCCGACTGGAATGGGATCAATTGCAATTGGAATTGAATGCAGAGTGGCCAAGGGCGACCCTTCGGCGTGATGACGAGGCCGTGCTGGAGACTGGCAGCGCAGTGTTTGGGGCCATGCCTGGAGCCGATAACAGTTCACGGCAACGGTTGCATTTGTTAATGAAGGGCAGCCCGTTTCAATTAAAGGTTTGGGAAGCATTGCTCGCCATTCCGGCAGGGGAGGTGCGTACCTATCAGCAGGTGGCCCAAGCGATTGAAGAACCGGCCGCAGTACGTGCGGTGGCCAGCGCCATTGGCCGCAACCACGTTGGATATCTGATTCCCTGTCATCGGGTGATCCGCAGTAGCGGGGAATTCAGCCAGTATCGTTGGGGGGCGACCCGTAAACAGGCGATGATTGGTTGGGAGGCGTGTCAGCAGGTTTCAACGGGGTATAACAGCTCGGGTTAAGGGCAGTGTTACGAACTCGTGCTGGCGTAGACCGGAGCTTTGTTACTGCTCAAGGAATTCCGCGGTGCATTTTAGGCCACCAGGAAGTTCACCACGGTCGTTGTCCAGTTGCAGCTGTACGCCAAAAGTGCCGCTGGCGACATCGATTACCTGATCCACGATAACGACGGTCGCCTTCTTGCTACGGTGACTCAGGGGTTCCTCTGGTACTATGCGTGCTTCCATTCCCGTTTCTATGCGACCAAACAGCGTGACAGGCATCAGCACGTGTACACGCAGTGGATTCATCTGCGCCAGCGTCAGCACCGAATCACCTTCCAGGTACTCACCAACGGATTTGTGACGCTTAATGACGACGCCGGTTATCGGGCTGTGAATGGTTCGTCGCGCCAGAATTTGCTGGGCAAGTTCCAGTTCGAGCTCTGCCTNNCCAGAATTTGCTGGGCAAGTTCCAGTTCAAGCTCCGCCTGGTATTTATTCTCTTTGGCTAACTGGAGTTTTTTGTTGGAAACCTGGGCTGCGGTTTCCGCTTCATCCAATTGGTTATAGGAGATGGACTTCTTTTTATAGAGGGTCTGGATTCGTTCCAGGTTACGTTGATCAAACAGTTGCAATGCCTTGGCTGCGCTGATTTCCTGTGTCCGGTCTGCCTGGAAACGCCGTAATTTGACTGAGGCCCTTTCTGCACCTGAGTCCAGTGAAGCAAGAGCGTCTCCCTTTTGTACGGCCTGACTCACCTCTACATTGATCGCACTGATTACCCCTTGATCGGCGAAGCTCATATCGACGGTTTCCCAGGGCTCTATCAAGCAATCTATGCTGGATAGCGATTCTGCTTTCGCCGTTGCATAGATCCCGGATAGCGTAACCATGGTTACAATTTTTACGCAGGTTGATAAGCTGAATTTCATTCGCAAACAACTAATAAAGGGTGGTATCAATGGCCTTGTGTTTCGAGTCTGTTTCCTGGGAACAGGCAGCACTCTTACTATAAAAATAATCTATATATTCAGCTTTTCCATTAATAATTGGCTAATTTCCCAATAAATCTGGGTGAAGAGTGTCTCATTGCCTGAGTTAAAGCGTACCCNNCTGAACTAAAGCGCACCCAGGCCCGGCTTCCTACCCATGACGCCGCACTTTGGGGCAATTCCTCAGAGTTGATCGTTACCTCGAACTGAAACCACTCCTCCAGTGCAAGGTTGCCTTGAGGGTCTGACGGATCAACACTGGCTTCACCCCCGTAGGCTGTACCCAGGACTGCACTGGGTAATTCAGCTGAGGCAGTGGGCATAAAACGTGACAAGTTACCTGTAAAGGTCTGGTTCGGCCAATTAGACAGTTTGACGCTGATAGACTGACTTCTTGACCGTATAACATCGACGTCATCCTGGCTGATCAGCCCCCGCAGAACGATGGTGCGACGATCCAGTATATAAGCCAGTGTTTTACCTTTTTCTACAAACAAGCCAGAGGCTTCCGCCTCGGGTGGCAGATAGAACTGGCCGGATGTGGGGCTGGTCACATTTAACTGGTCCAACTCCTTTTGCAGTGTTTCAAGCTCCGATTGGGTAAATGAGTATTCCTCCCGCAGTTGTTGGGCTTCCACGGGGTCAGTTGTGAGAGCGGCATTAAGCCGTGTTTCAACTTCATCCAATCGGTAGCGGGCGAGATCACGTTCCAAAGTAAGATAGGGATCTTCAAGTTGAAATAACAATTCTCCGTCAATAACTGTTGTTCCTTCTTTCGCGATCATGCGCTTTACTACACCGTCAGCGCCTGCCCTCACTTCTGCATTCTCCGGAAACCATACTACTGCGGGAAGCGTGCGCTTAATAGGGAAAGGGATAATACCCACTATGAAGATGAAGCAAATGACCGAGGCGGCGGTAATGTGTATTACCCGGTTGCGTTGCTGATCCTGTTCTGCTGCGAGGATATAAAGAACTGAATTGACCAGAGGCTTAATAACCTGGGTGGACAGAAACCAAAGCCCAAGCAGAACCCCTAAAGGAAGAAACAGTTGAGACGCTGCAATTGTAATAACCACCAGCACAAAAAAACGATATACCAGAGCAAGAGGGGCATAAACGATCAACCAGCGCTTTTCCTTAGGGTCAGTTGAGAACCTGACTGGGTGAGAAAAAAGATAGCGCTTAAAAAGGTAGTGCCAATATGACGTGGATCGTGTTGCCAGATTAGGAATGTCCAGAAAGTCTGATAGCAAATAGTAGCCGTCGAAACGCATCAGAGGGTTACCGTTAAAAAAAACGGTAGAGACGCTACAGATGATCATGGTGTTATAAGCCATTTGGCTAATCAAACCGGAGCTAACATTAAGCCACAAAAAAAGCGCCATTGAAGCCAGGAACAACTCGACCATAATCCCGATGCCGTCAACCAGCAGCCGGGCGCGTTTGCTTCTAAAAGTTAATGCGTCTGATGCGTTNNCGTTCACTTTTACTGCAAAAGCATGACCCAACTCATGGATTAGCTTAGTTGTTGGATAGATAAGCCACAAAATGAGTAAGCTCTGTGGGCTGAATACCCTGTCGATGACATTGTGTGTTATTGAATCCCAGTGATAAGCGGCATTAAAGAGTGCGACAAAAAGAGTGATCGCCCAAATGACCAACATAGGTATTGTAAAAAATGGCGACACATGACGCTGGTTTTTCGTCAGAAATCGGTCAGGGTCCCACAGAGGAACGCGGATAAAAAATGGGTTTCTGAATTTTTCGAATAATGATGTATGCTTGCTTGATTGAGGTGGAGCAACCAGTCTGTCATTGTCGTTTAGTTGGATTAAGCCCCGCTGAAACGACTGATATATGATTGCCAGAAAATCAGATTCTGACAAGTCAGGCTGCTTTTGGGCGACGATAGCGAATATCTTATCCAGGCTGCGTTGACCATTGCAAAGACCGAGTATATGCCACATTTCTTTGCTGATGCGATAAAGACGGTCACTGCCTTTGCGGCGAAGTACAAACCATTGTTCTGAGCGATGGGTTTGACGATAGACTGATAATGCCGGGCTGATAACCGGCGTTAGCGATTTGGCTTTTTGCCACGGTGATTGTAATAGAGGATCCTGATCCTGATTGGGGTTGTCTGTATTCATAATCGCCAAATCAGCAATCTTATCCAGTCAATGGCATCGTGAAACCAGATCCACATATAGGGGCGTTGACCGATTTCAACTTTTGCGATGCCGCTCATTCCGGGAGTTAAGCGTGTGTTTTCATCCTCTTGCAAAGTGGCTTCTACATGAAATAAATTAGCGCCGTCAGCAGGTGCTGATACCGGGGTGATTTTTTCAACGGTGACGCCGATGTCTTCGCCCGGCATGCTCGATAGCCGAACGATCCCTTTTTGGCCCATTTCAATTACGTCAATGTCACGCTCCTCCACTTTCAGGAGGATGCGAAATTGCTGTTCCGGGGCTATCTCATACAGGATGTCGCCTCTTTTTACCGGTGCACCCAGCGACTGGCTCAAGTCTCCTGCCACTACAACACCGTCAAAAGGCGCTGTTATCTCCGTTCTTTCCAGCTGATTTTTCACCAGGTTAAGCTCTGCGGTCGCTTGGCCGATTTGGGCTTTAACAATGTTTATCTCTGTTCTGTCCAGGCTGCTAAGGGCCTTGTTATAGGACTTTATCAACTGATTTTTTTTGCCTTCCCACTTTGCTTTCTTCAGTTGTAAGTCCCGATCATCAAGGCTGGCAAGCAATTGACCAGAACTGACACGATCCCCCGGTCGCACCAGCGAGCTGGCGATAAAGCCGTCGAGCGCCGATAACAAAACTTGTTTTTTGTCACTTTTAACGACTGCAGACGCAGACACATCGTAAGTGCCTGGTATAAAGCATAAGGCGATAATCAATAGTGCAGCACAGGCTAATATGACCTTTGTTTTTTTGCTGAAATGGATGGCGTGTTTTTTAACTCCTTTCAGGAGTGTCCACTTTAGCTTGAGAGATGGGCCTAGCAGTAAAGCAAGCTGCTCATAAAAATTCAGTGTTGCCTTGTCCATCTTTCCATTTTTCAGGTTTTCATAGGTGATTGCAGCAACCGCGTTGCCATTGTATATCATCGGAGTGGTGCAAACAGAATCCAGGCCGTTTTCCTCCATCAACTCATGGTGCGCCAGCGTCACTAGGTCTGAAGCCGTTGAATCCGCTTCCAGATTGATGGTGGCTGATTGGTCTACAGATTCCTCCATGGCTT
>JABAHQ010005610.1_pt3 | contig 11236 bp, 6 predicted proteins | sample 7062091 | NCBI WGS metagenome assembly JABAHQ01 (sample SAMN14534359, study PRJNA622989) | marine sediment metagenome | biome: marine biome [ENVO:00000428]; feature: marine pelagic biome [ENVO:01000023]; material: deep marine sediment [ENVO:00002113] | place: India: Gulf of Kutch | collected...
CCGGCAAAGGCCCTTGCTTTGCAGCAATCCACTGATGACCGGCGTAGATGTCCTGGTACCACCTATTGCGGTTCATCGTGTTTCCCAATTCACGTTCGCCATCGGGCGCCCAGAGAATCGTGGCTTGCTTCCCCGATGCTGTCGAAAACGTACGAGATTCTGTCAAATTGCTGGGCGCCGGGCCGGTAAAATTCACCGGCACATCCCAGGGATAGCCGTCCTCGTCCGGAGTACCATCATAGCCTTCGGTTGGGCCCGTGAACCATCCAGAGGCCCCGCGTCTTCCTTGATTGTTGTTTGTCATGCTGTTGATCGGCTCTGAGCGCATGTTCATGACCATACAATTGATCCGGTTATTGGTACTTTCCGGGTTACCATCGCCATCGGCGTCAAGAACACCCGTATTGGTGAGTTCAAACTCAATGGCAATAAAATCGTTCATATTGGCATGGTTTATCGTATATTGGCGGACACGCATCTTGACGTATATGCCCAGATTGGTTGGCCCTTCAGAGCTGTAAATAAGTTGGGACCTTTTTTGTGGATCCACCCAATGTGCCCCGTCATCCCCCAGATCCCTTTGATCGTAGGGTGGGGGCAAACTTACATGACTCGTTTCGAAGGCATAGACATAATCCTTCGCCCTGGGGTCAGATGATGTGGTAAAGCTGTTAATGCCCGGAGTATATTCGATGAGTTCAATATCTTGTTTCCAGGGAATATGCATTCTATCACCGACTGGATAATTCTCTGTCGGTGTCGTCCATTGTCGTTCGAGATTTCCGACTCTGACAAGATGGAAAGTGTTATTCGGGTCATCTTGGGTTTCATAGTAGGTTTTGCCTACCCAGGTAGGCAAGAAAGTTTCGCCGAGATCACCTGCGGCGAAAATTCCCGCGCCAGGGTAAGGATCGAGCCCTTTGGCCAAAGTTTGCCCGAATGAGGCTGTCGGCATGCAAATGCCAAGCACGATAAAGATGCCTACTATAGTATAAAGTTTTCTGATTGGTTTCATCATTTCATCCTCTACGCTTTGGTGGGAATTGACTCTTGTTTGCCCTTTTGATATTTAGAAGGAAAAATCGACTCCAACATAGAATTCCCGGGCGATGTCAAATATCGGCAGACCGGACAGTCGAGTAGGTCTATTCAAATCACCCGTTGGATCTTCCTCTTCCTCCCAGAGTGCCGTACTGGCAATGTTGTAATTATCCCAGGTCAGGATATTCTCTGTATCGAAAATGTTCCGGCCTTCCAGGAAGATGCGGCCATAGCGCGATCCCCCAAGATTGAAACCCTTAGAAATGCGGAGGTCCGTTCGATAGGTCCAGGGGGCGCGCCTCTGCTCGCGTTCTCGCGGATCGTCGGACGTCTGTGTAACATTATACCAAAAACCACTTTCGGCCGTACTGATGCCGGTGACATCAACATCATAGGGGAGATCAAGTAAGAAAGTCAAGGCAAACCGGTGTTCCCTATCGAACCCACTCTCCAATGGATTCCCCCCACCGTTAATGTTTGCCTCGAACGTGTTCCACTGTTCCCGATCCTCAAAGGGTATGTCGTCATCGGCAGCGGCAGAAAATGAGTTCTTATTGTCGGATATGTTCCTGGCATTCCGGGCAGCCTTGATATAGCTAAATGCATAACTAGCCCTGCCGGAAAGCCAGCCAAATGACCTTTTCTGTAAACTGACTTCGAGTCCTCTGGCATCGGCGTAGCCAAAGCTGGTCAAATAAGTGTAAGATCCGAAACCTTGCCCGGCCTCCGGGTTAATAGCGTAACTGGTTGTAGAATAGTTATCAATATCTCTGTAATACGCCGTTACATCGGCGACATAGTCGGGTATGAATTCCCATTGCAGGCCAATTTCATAAGCCGTGGTTTCGGTTGGTTCCCGTCCCACGTCACGCAACTGCGGCAAAGAGGGATTTGCGATGACGCCAAAGTTTTCAAAAAGTTCCGCAAAGGGGGGTGGTGCAAAAAAGCGGCCCCACGAATAGTGCATCGCCGCATCGTCGGCAATAGGATGGGAAATACCAATTCTTGGACCAAAGAACCACTTGGTTGAAATATCCTCTGTTCTGACCTCCCTCCGAACGATTCTGCCACTTTCCAGCGTATCCTGACGGGAAACATTGAAGAAATCGCCAAACTGCTTGGCTCCCGGATCAAAAGCATCAATTCTCACGCCAGCATTGATGATAATGCCCTCATACTCTATCCGGTCTTGAAGATAAACGCCAAACTCAGTTGGGTTGACATTGTAACTGGTTTCCTCAAAGGGAAAGACATTATCGTAAATCACCCTGACTTGGGTCCGCTGCTGAAAATCCTCCACCGTATGTCGCCGAAATAAGAACCCGGCCTTCAATTGATGATTGAAGGTAACCTGGCTTGTGATGTCCCCTTTGAACTGTAGCGCATTGCGTTTCAGTTCCTCATAATAGAACCCGGGCTGCCCGAATCGATATTGATTTGGAGCATAGGCGACTTCATGGAAATTTTCATTTGCGGGATCTCCGGTAAAAAAAGTCCGCTCCCCTTCACGCACTCCGCTGCCCGCGTCGCCCAGATATTTAAGTGATTGTTCGGCAGTTCTAATGATTAGAAAATCGCCATCCTCTCCACGTTCGATGACGCCATCATTGTCGTCATCGGAGTAACCGAAACGTGAAGTTCTCCCCGTATAACTGCCACGAATTTCAAAAAACGTGTTTGGTGACAGGGTCTTCGTCCATTTTAAATACCCCACCAGGCCAAGCTTTTCATTCTGTGGGTTGCCCTGAGGGAAGAATTTGTACCTTGCACTGAACGTTCTGTTTTTCCAGCCCCCAAGAATTCCACCATCGTTAACGATTAGATTGCCAGTCAGCCTGTCAGTATCAGTCAGGTTATAATTCAGTTTCAAGGAACTTGTCACCTCACGACTAAACTCTCCCGGAAAACGGCCATGGCTATTATTGACGCGCCCTGACAGATAGAAATTCCCTTTACTGGTTAAAGGGCCACCCAATGACAGTTCTCCATCGATGGCGGGATCATCGCCATACCCTATCTCATCAATTGTTGCCCGATCAAAGTTCATCAAACTGGCCTTTTCTTGATTGGATGGGTCTTCGGAGGCTGCGTTATTAGCCTTCTCCTCCAGAAAACGGTTGAGGTCATTGTAAACATCCGGCCCTGCGTGGTTAAGTCCGCCAGCACTGCTTCTAAGAAAAACCTTACCGCTCACTTTGTCCCCACCGCTTTTCGTTGTAATATTAATTATACCTGCTGTTGCTGCATCATATTCAGCCGCAAATGTGCCGGCCAAAACCGCCAATTCCTGCACCGAGCCCGCATTGACGGAAGCCACATTGTTCTCATCCCCCTCCGACCGGCGTGCTTGCGTGTAAGTTTGAATCACTTGATTTCCACCGGTTCCTCCAACAAAATACGGATCGGAAATATTGATACCATCAATCAGCGTTTTCGCTTCGAATTTTCTTCCACCGCGCATATAGCCACGAAACGTACTGGCTGTTGTTTCGACGATATCGTCGATCGATCGAACCGGGAGGGTGTTATCAAGTTCTGATGTGCCAATACTCGTTTGTGAAGCCGTCAAGCTCTTTTCTACCAACGGCACTTCTGCGGTGACAACCACTTCTTCGCCTTCAATGACGCTGGATTCAAGCTGAAAGTTGAGTTCTGTAGTCAAACCGATACGGGTCCGTACATTTTCCTTGGTTATTGCCTTATAACCCATGAAGCTTGCCTTGACTGCGTAAGAGCCGGGAGGAACATTCAGAATAAAGTAACGGCCCTCCGCATCTGCACTTGCACCCAGCGTCGTTCCGACAACCGTAACATTGACGCCGGGCAGAGGTTCGCCAGTGCTCTCGTCCGTAACAGTACCCGCTATCTTACCCTCAGTCTGGGCAAAAGTCACGGAGGCAAAAGTGGCAACCATAATCACGACCGTAAGATACGATAACAAATTGTCTCGAAGGGAGGGATATGTCCTCATTTTTCCATCCTCATTGCTGTTGTGAGTTATTAACCGCTTAGTTATAGATAAATGCAAAAACATCGATCCTAAACTGTGTGTCATGTCATAGTCTCACCTCCATAAGTGGTTGTAGAAATGAGGGCTTATAGAATGAAAATGGGATTACATGTTTACATGTTCAATTGTAACAGTTTTGAGACAATTATCTTTGCAAGTTCTGCTAAATAATTTTGCGTATATAGAAAATTATTCATCTTGACTTGACTAAGATTATTTTGAATTGTAAAATTGAAACATACGCAAATAAATAGTGAACGAAAACTCTTTAGTGCACGTCATTCCGGCATTGTGTTGTGCCGGAATCTCCAGGAATTAGGTAGGAGATTCCCGAACAAAAGATCTCGGGAGATACGAATGACAGCAACAGCCCCTTCAGCCAATTCACTAAATCAGCATGCTTCAACAAACTTGCTATATATATAATTCACAAAAATACATATATTTGTCTCTTAACCATCGGCTATCAAGGGGGAGTAAATTACAATAATCGTTTGGAACAGACGGAATTTAGCTTGTGATTTAAGAGCTTAAAAAATTGAGTCTCCAGGCAGCTTAACCGATATGGACTTGTATGCAAATATTGGGACTGCACATTATTGATGTCGTGCTGATTGTTCTGTATTTTGTAGGAATAATCTGGATTGGAAAGCGTCTTAGCGATAAGATAAAGGATACGGAGGATTATTTTCTTGCCGGTCGCAAGATGGGGAAAATCTATCAGTTTTTTCTCAACTTTGGAGCCTCTACGGATTCAAGTCAGGCAGCGGCTCTTTCTCGAGAGATTTATCGACAGGGTATTGCCGGTATGTGGATTCAATATTTGGTGTTGTTTCTCACACCTTTTTATTGGTTTACGGCCATGCTGTTTCGTCGTGCTCGTCTCACCACGATTGGAGATTTTTACACCGAGCGGTTTGAAAGTAAATCCCTGGGAGGCGCCTATGCGACCTTCACCATCGTAATGGCCCTGATCGGGAGTGCGGTGGGCTACATGGTGGCGGCAAAAACATTTGTAGCTCTCACACCGAAGCCGGCGTCTGAATATACGGTTGAAGAACACCTCAGCGTTGAACAATACAATGAATACCGCAATTTGCGTCAGATGTATCTGGAAGGGAACCTCCCGCTTGCAGACCGTGGACGTTATGAAGAATTAAGAAGTCTGGAAAGCCAGGGGAAGTTGCGATCGTTTGTTTCTTATGTAAGGCCAGTGCATTTTTATTTCATTTATGGGAGTTTGGTTTGCCTATATGTTGTGCTCGGGGGATTTGCTGCCGCAGCTATCACCGATTTATTGCAGGGAGTATTGATGATTTTCTTTTCCTGCGTACTCATCCCATTCGGACTCATAGCAGTTGGCGGCTTCACTGGCCTGCACGCCTCTGTGCCGGAGCATATGTTTTGGCTCTTCGGGACGGAGACGTTGAGCGAATATGCCTGGTATACAATTGCGTCAATGGCGCTCGCGAATCTGGTCGCGATTGTCGCCGTCGCAACCGGAATGCAGGTAAGCGGATCTGCGGTCAATGAGAATACCGCCCGTTTCGGTGTGATTGGGGGCATGATGTTCAAGCGATTCATGATGATTCTCTGGGCCATGGCCGGATTGATTGCGTTGGGTTTATACGCCGGTGAATTACATGATCCCGATCTGATATGGGGGTATATGACCCGGCAACTGTTGGGTCCCGGTTTAATCGGAGTTATGATGATTGGGGTTCTGGCAGCCAACATGTCGAGTCTTGACGCCTTGTCCGTTTCACTATCAGCGCTGTTTGTAAGACAGGTATACGTGCCAATTCGACCCAATAAATCAGAGCAGCACTACATGCTTGTCGGCCGCGTTGTCATCGTCATTATGATTTTTGGCGGTATCGGCATGGCACTTTATATTTCCAACTTGTTGGAACTTTTCAAATACTTCATTTCGATGCCGGCCATCTTTGGGGCGCCCATCTGGTTGGGTTTTATTTGGAGAAGACTGAGTCGGGCGGCGGTAGCCATTCAGATAGTCGTCTCATTCATCATCATTGCTATCATTCCGAATGTCTTTCAGTCATGGATGAAGACGCGGACGTACGAGCCTTTCCTGAAGCAAACCGTTGAGCGCCAAATCACGATCACAACCAAAGCCCTGGCCTCCGATGTGCAAGAGGGACGCGCCGATCATGTCGGTCAAAACATCACCAAAAAGCGGGTGCTCCCGCCTTATCCAATTTTCTTTGACAGCATTGCCCGTGAAAATCCTGACGATCCCAATTCACGTCTAATTGGTTATGGCCGATTCAACGCTGAGTTGTGGGTCATCAGTCTGCTTGGGTTCGATTTTTCTCATTTTAGCAAAGCACAGCTCGTTACCGTACGGTTTTTGTTCGCCGCATTGTTTCCATTTGTCCTCTTGATCTTGTTGAGTTATTTCAGCACGCCAGCCAGCAAAGGGACGTTGGACTATTTCTTTGCAAAAGTCCATACTCCGGTGCAACCTACGGCCGATGAAGATGCCCGGGCCGTTACAGACAATGCAAAGAATATGGCCCGGTTTGAAGACAGGAAACTGTTTCCGAAGACCCAGTGGGAATTTCACAAACCTTCAAAAATGGATTACCTCGGCTTTTTCGGAACCTGGGCACTGGTAGGATTGGTGATTCTCATTTTGTGGGTTGTTGTGAGCCTGGGTGTTTGAATTGTCGCGATCTTCGTTTCGTGGACGGGCATTAATAATTCATCATATGAAAAAGGAGTTGTTTCGTGAAAAAGTTTCGTATGAACAGACTATTCAGCAAAAAAGGCAAATGCCTGGATGTTGCCATCGATCATGGTTTCTTTAACGAAAAGACATTTTTGGGCGGTATCGAGAATATGGAACGGGCGATACATTCAATTGTCGAGGCACAGCCGGATGCGATTCAATTGACCATTGGCCAGGCGGAAATATTGCAGAACATACCCGGTAAAGATAAGCCCGCCTTGGTTTTGCGAACAGACGTTGCCAACTGCTACAATCCCGATTTACCAGAATATATGTTTAGCCAGCTTATCGACGATCCGGTTGAACAGGCGATTGTTCTGGATGCTGCTTGTGTCGTAGTCAATTTACTGAGGTTACCCGATCAACCTGAATTGGCACATCAATGCATCGCGAATATATGCACTCTAAAGTCGATGTGTGATCGCTATGGTATGCCCTTGATGGTGGAGCCGCTGGTGATGCAGCCAAACCATAAAAAGGGTGGATATATGGTGGACGGGGACATCAACAAGATCCTACCCTTGGTTCGCCAGGCGTGTGAATTAGGAGCAGACATCATCAAAGCAGATCCCTGTGACAACATCTCTGAATATCATCGCGTTATCGAAATTGCCGGACGTCCCGTGTTGCCCCGGGGCGGCGGCAAGGCGCCGGAGCAGGAAATCTTGCAGCGTACCTATGATTTGGTACAGCAGGGCGCCAGTGGCATCGTATATGGACGAAACATTGTGCAGCATGAAAAGCCCATGCACATGACCCGAGCCCTGATGGCCATTCTGCATGAAGGCGCGGATGTCGCGGAAGCGGTGGAGATTCTGCGGAGATAAAAAATGTGATTTATTCTTGCCAGAGTTCGTAACTGAAAGGAATTATGATCATGAAAGATAGACGAAGGCTCCGTTTTGGCATCATCGGTTGCGGTTTGATGGGCAGAGAATTTGCCGTTGCCTGCGCTCGCTGGCCGGCACTTTTGGATATGCGAGCAAAGCCGGAAATTATTGCGATCTGTGATCTTAATGAAAGTCTGTTCGATTGGTTTACCGGCAACTTTGACTCGATCAAAATGGTCACCTCTAATTATGAGGATTTACTTTCAGAAAAAGATATTGATGTTATTTATTGCGCCGTACCACACCATTTGCATGAGAAGTTCTATACCGATATTATCCGCGCGCACAAGCATTTGGTGGGCGAAAAGCCGTTTGGCATCGACATAGAGGCGAACAGAACAATTCTGGAAGTTATCAAGGCTCATCCGGATGTGTTTGTGCGCTGTTCGTCGGAATTTCCATTTTTTCCTGGCGGGCATCAAATACACAAATATATACTGGAAAATAAGTGGGGACAGATTATTGAAGTACACAGCGGTTACCTGCATTCCTCAGACTTGAATTTTGAAAAGCCAATCAACTGGAAGCGCATGATTGAATTCAATGGCGAATATGGTTGCCTGGGGGACCTCGGCATGCACGCCCTGCATCTCCCAATTCGCTCTCGCTGGATTCCAAAGCGGATATCAGCTTCCCTTTCGAAAATCGTTACGGAACGTCCTGATGGAAAAGGGGCGATGGTCCCCTGTGAGACCTGGGACAATGGCACGATCTCATGCGAGGTCGAGCATCCAACAGACGGCTACACCTTTCCGATGACAGTCAAGACCTACCGGATTGCACCGGGAGAAACCGATACCTGGTACATCGAGGTGATAGGCTCGAAATTCAGCGCAAAATTCTCGACGAAATTTCCCAAGACCCTGCAAACGATGCATTACGTGAATGGTAGATCTCAGGAGTGGCGGAGTGAGGACATAGGGTATACTTCTGCATACAAGACAATCACCGGCCCGATTTTCGAATTTGGCTTTACAGACGCGATTCTTCAGATGTGGGCGGCTATGATTGATGAGTTCACAGAACCACGCAACAACATGCCTTTTGGTTGCGTCAAGCCGGAGGAAACCTATTTACAGCATAAAATCTTAACAGCAGCACTAGAATCCGGCAAGAGTGGTCAAGCTGTAGAGCTTTGAACCGCAGACATATGCAAATGTCTGTTGTTCAAAACTTCTATTGACGTTCGAGGCGATAATTCTATCGAAACAATATTATAATTGTGGGCTGAATCTATGAAACGATCGGAAATCAATGCACTCCAAAGGGAAGCGGTGGCTTTTTTTAAAAGGCAAAAATTCTATTTACCTCCCTGGGCATTTTGGTCGGTAAGTGATTGGAAAAGCAATAGAAGCCAAGCGACCGAAGTGATCGAAAACAAACTAGGCTGGGATTTAACTGATTTTGGACGCGGTAATTTTAATGAAAAAGGCTTGCTACTTTTTACGTTGCGAAATGGTAAGCCCGGTGTTGCCGGGTGCAAAGATTATGCAGAAAAAATCATGATTGTGCGGGAGGAACAGCTCACGCCCTGGCATTTTCACTGGCACAAAATGGAAGACATCATCAACAGAGGGGAGGGGAACCTGGTGGTTGAACTCTGTAATTCAACTGAAGACGGATTGCTTGCGGATAGTGCAGTCACGGTTCAAGTTGACGGTATCACAAAAATGGTCGACGCAAGGGGCAGTATTATTCTGAAACCTGGTGAAAGCGTGACCCTGCCTCCTTATCTTTATCATCAATTCTATGGCGAAAAAGATAAAGGTTTGGTACTCGTTGGGGAAGTGTCACGTGTTAATGATGACGAAAAAGATAATCGATTCCTCGATCCAATAGCTCGGTTTACCCAAATTGATGAGGATGAACCGCCCCTTTATTATCTCTGTAATGAATATCCAATTGATTAGAAATTAGCATGTGCAAGCTGTTTGGCGAGAATTGGAAACGTGAACATTTGCTCAGACATGTTGGGGACATTCGTCAAATTGCCGATGTACGTCTTTCGGAATTAAGCGATGGTCCTGGTCGGGGTGTTCGTATAGCTGATTTCAAGACAGGCTCCGGATTTGCTTTCACAGTTTTGATTGATCGAGGGATGGATATTGGTGAGGCAACTTACAATGGTATTCCCCTGGCCTTTCGATCACCAATCGGAGTTAAACATTCATGCTATTATGAGCCTCAGAATAGCGGCTGGCTGCGAAATTTCCATGGTGGTTGGCTCATTACCTGCGGATTGACAAATGTTGGGGTCAGTGGGAAGGATGAATTGGGCTCGTATGAGATGCATGGGCGTGCATCAAATCTGCCGGCAACCTTAATCAGCTATGGCGGCAGATGGCAGGATGATGAATATGAACTTTGGCTTGAGGCGAGTATTCGCGAGACATCCTTTTTTGGATTTGACATTCAACTCACTCGCAGGTTTAGTGCCCGTCTCGGAGAAAGCTATCTCAAGATTGTAGACAAGATAGAAAATCTGAGTGAGCGTGAATCTCCATTTATGTTGCTTTATCATTGCAATTTCGGCTTTCCGCTTGTTTCGGCAGACAGCCGGTTGGTTCTCAGTCAAAGTTCGGTTCAGCCTCGGGACGATAATGCAAAAAAGGCTATAGAGAACCATTTGGTTATGGAAGTACCGCAGCGTGGTTTTGCTGAACAGGTATTTTTTCATGATCTGAATACGGATGGTCAAGGCTATGCCACAGCTGCAGTGGTGAATGAAGATCTGGATTTAGCCGGTTTTGTCTCTTTTCAAAAGCATGAGCTACCTAATTTTATCGAATGGAAGCAGATGGGCTCAAAGGAATATGTCCTTGGACTTGAGCCGGCAAACTGCCTGGTAATGGGTCGAGAGCAGGAAAGGCAGCGAGGCACCCTGCAAATGCTGCAGCCGGGAGAAGTTAGGGAGACAATGCTATATCTTGGAGTGATGTCAGGAAAAATGAATATTACAAAATTGGTTAACACCATTCAAACTCAAAATCCAGTGTTATTGCATACGGTGAAATAAGATGATGAATTACGATGTTGTTGTCGCAGGTCATATCTGCCTCGATATTACGCCTAAATTTCCCGGCAAAGGTAGGTTGGATATCGGCAATATTCTGAAACCCGGCAAGCTGCTCAAGGTGGGTGATGCTGTTATTAGCACGGGGGGTGCCGTGTCCAATACTGGAATAGCACTGAGTAAACTCGGATGTAAGGTCAGTTATATGTCTAGCGTCGGCCATGATGAGTTCGGCGACATCATCGTTGAAAAAATGGCCAGGTACGGCAGCGTCGAATGCTTTTTAAGGAATGAGCAAATCAGTAGCTCTTATTCGGTCATTCTTGCCATTCCATCGATTGATCGAATCATCCTGCACAATTCCGGCTGCAATGATCACTTTAGTGTTAAGAATATAAACTGGGAAATCGTCGCAGCAGCACGTCTCTTTCATCTAGGTTACCCTCCAATTATGAAATCTCTCTATGAAAACGATGGTGCTGAACTGGCCAATATACTCAAAACTGTCAAGGCCATGGGTATCTCAACAT
>JABAHQ010011223.1_pt4 | contig 11232 bp, 12 predicted proteins | sample 7062091 | NCBI WGS metagenome assembly JABAHQ01 (sample SAMN14534359, study PRJNA622989) | marine sediment metagenome | biome: marine biome [ENVO:00000428]; feature: marine pelagic biome [ENVO:01000023]; material: deep marine sediment [ENVO:00002113] | place: India: Gulf of Kutch | collected...
GGAGGCGACTGGTGAGGAGCTGGGTCGGCTAACTTCGAAGGAAGCCTTCGAGATAGTTCACTCGAAGGTAGTCGAAGGTTGGGACGGAGTGAAAAAAGCCGTGGGGAGAATAAGGCAAAGCAGACTTGGCGCTTGTTGACTTGGTTTGTCTAAAACTACAATCACTTTATAGAGATGATTTTCACGTCTAACGTTTGGGTGTTCAAGGTGGCTATTGTTGATTTTCCCGTCAGATAGCCACAAACCTCCCCTGGATTAACGACAAGCGTTTCTCCCTTTCTATAGGTTTTCGCCTCATGCATGTGTCCGTGCACGATCATGTCGTAACCTTCCACGTTGATGAGTGAACGAAGAAGTTCATCTTCATCACCATGCACCATCCCGATCCTTAACCCTTCGGTTGTCACCTCCGCGAACCTCCCACGAATCTCCGCGCCCAAATCTGAAAATCGTTTTCTCAGCTGTTCTCGATCACCGTCGTTATTGCCGAAAACACCAATCAAATCGGCTTTCAAGGGCTTGAAGTGTGGCACAACAAAAGGAGCTATGTAGTCTCCCGCGTGTAGCACCAACTTAACGTCTTCTTCGTTTAACCGCTTCACAGCCTTATCTACTAGGAGCAAACGGTCGTGCGTATCTGCAATTATGCCCACTTTCACGCTCATCTCACCTCAACTACACAATTCTTGAATACGTATTACGAGTATGTCTTAACTAGTTTCTTCTTCTTTTGTAGCTTTTTCATTTTCATTGCCTTAAGAACCGGTGAGGTTCTTGACGCGTATGTATCTCTTATCTCCAGATTTACATCCAATCTCTTTAACTAAGGATTTATATGAAGTCAGTTTCTCTAATGCTTTAACCCACGCTCCTGATTTGACATCAGTATGCAAGACTTGTGTTCTGTCAACTTTTATCGCCTCCTCTGGACAAACTTGTTGGCATGCTCCACAATAAATGCAGAATTCTTTGGTAATCACTAGTTTTTTGTCCTTGTCTATTGAAATGGCTTTAGTTGGGCAAGCATCAGCACAGACCTGACAACCTTCTGGGCATAAGCTTGTATCTAATTGAAGAGTCCCTCTAAAAGGTTTTATAACCTGAATAGCGCCCTCCGAGCATGCATTTTCACATTTCTTACAAAAGATGCATTCTTCTTCGCGTACTCTGAAATCAACTATTCTTTCCGCTGATTCTTCCCCTATACTTTTAACAGTAACATCTATTGCTTCCGTAGGGCACTCTTTTTGACATTCAAGATCACAAGCGGCTGTTATGGCGCCGTACCAACACTTTTTTGCATCAATTGCGATAACTTTTCTGAGAGTGGGGAAGGCTTCAACCTCAAATATCGGCAACCTCTGCTCGCCATTTATTTCCATTCTTAGAGCGTTTGTTGGACAGAGATCAACACACTCGCCACAGAATACGCATTTATCGGCTTCAAAGTCGATTCGAGGTTTCTGCACCAATCTTCCATCTCGTGTCGTGGGTGGAGAAAGTTTGGGGGCCTCTTTGGGACATATAGCTTCGCAAATTCCGCAGCCAACGCACCGGTCGTCGTCTAATTTGAGAACGTGTCGCGTAGCTAGCGTCTTCCTTTCTAAAACCAGTTTGTTGTCAAGCCGGTGTTTTGTCACGTCTGCTTTCACAATGATGCCCCGTCTAAGCATTTGCTTTCATTCAAGTTCAGCGTTATATAATTTTCCTCTTCAACGCTTCTTCTCCCAGCTTGACCCCTGTATGAAACGCCTTAAGATTCAACTTCAAGTACTTTTTCGGAACAGTAGCCTTAACAGCCTCCTGAAGCGCCTCAACATTTACTGCATCCCAGATTTTCCCCAAAAAGCCGAGCATTATAACGTTAGCAATAATCCTCGTTCCCATCTTTTCGGCTAATTCAGTGGCTGGCACTTTGTAAAGTCTATATTTCTCTGCCAGTTTATCAAGTTCAACGATAGTGCTGTCGACGATTAGCATACTCCCCTGTTGGAGTCTGGTTACAAACTTTTCGTACGCTTCTTGGCTCATGATCACCATAACCTGAGGGTTAAGGAGGTAAGGATAGCTGATTTCTTCCTCGCTAACCACCACACCGCTATAGCAAGCGGATCCTCTAGCCTCGGGCCCGTAAACCTGTGTTAGGGTGGCTTCTTTGCCATCGTAAACAACAGCCGCTCGGCCAGTGATAAAGCCAGCTGTCACGATCCCTTGACCTCCAAATCCTGCGAACATGACCTCTTTTCTGGTTTCTGGTTTCATTTTTTCGCCTCCGCTGCTCCCTTTATCTTTTCTTCCAATTTTTTCAGCTCCTCGTAATATGATAGTTTATTCTCCCGCTTGACGAAGTTTCCAAGGATAAGAGGCTTCCCTTTCTCAATTTGAACCTCGCTTGTATCTGCTCCATGTCTAATTACGGAAGACTGCAAAAACCATTTCGCAATGGCATCTACTTCACGAAGCTTATTCCGCCTTCCGTAGTTTACCGGACATGGCGAAAGAACCTCAATGTATCGAAAGCCTTTCATTCTTAGCGCTTCAGCGATGGATTTTTCTAACAGTCTTACGTGGATGCTCGTCCATCTTGCGACGTACACAGCTCCTGATGCGTTCGCGAGATGGGGCGTATTAAACGGATGTTCAATATTCCCATAAGGGGTAGTGGTTGAGTAATCTCCCCGGAGAGTAGTGGCTGCGAGCTGGCCGCCTGTCATGCCATAAATAAAGTTATTAGTGCAGATGACGAGTAAATCTACGTTCCTTCTACACGCATGGATAAAGTGGTTTCCTCCGATGGAGAAGAGATCTCCATCTCCAGATATGACGTTCACACATAGATCTGGCTTGACGAGCTTAATTCCAATAGCGAATGGGATAGCTCTGCCATGGGTGGTGTGAAAGCCGTCCACATCTAGATAGCCGGAACCTCTACCACAGCAGCCTATTCCAGATACATAGACCACTTTGTCCTTGTCTATTCCAACTCTATCCAGCGCTCTAGCCCAAGCATACAATGTGGAGCCGATGCCGCATCCCGCACACCAGATATGCGGCATCCGCTCGGATCTAACCCACCAGTCCATGGGATGCAGCTCTTCAGGCTTTTCGCCTCTTATCATCTTAGGGCTCATTTTCCGCTTACCTTCTTAATTTCTCGATAGACTTCTTGGGGGGTAATCAGTCGCCCTCCCATTCTTGGAATTAGAACAGTTTCAGAATCTCCTGCTGCTTCTCTCTTTATCTGCAAATAGATTTGACCGTAGTTCAACTCCGGAACGATGAACACCTCCACATGCTTCGCCCACTTCCGTATGATGTTCTCCGCAAAAGGCCAGACAGTTATAAGTTTGATGCTTCCCGCTTTGATTCCTTCTTCTCTAGCCATTTTGACCGCTCTCTTTGCGGGACGAGAAACCTGCCCATAAGAGACGACCGCAATTTCTGCGTCTTCCATGTTTTCCTCTTCCACTTCAACGATTTCCTCCAGGTGTTTTCGAATCTTGTCATTCAGGCGTCTAACCAGCTTTTCTTGCGCCTCCGCGCCTGTATCTGGGTACCCCTTTTCATCGTGAGTAAGGCCTGTTGTGCAGATGGCGTATCCTTCACCCGCACTGGCCATGGCAGGAATTAAGTCCTCGTCGGCCTTGTAGGGCAGATATTCTTCTGGTGGAACCGTGGGCTTCTTCCGGTCAGTGAGCTTTATTTCATGCTCAGGCGGGACAACCACCTTTCCGGCACTGTGGCCAACTGTCTCGCTTGCGAGAAGAATCACAGGAACTCGATATTTCTCTGCGAGATTAAAGCAACGTATTGTGAGATCGAAAGCCTCCTGCGGTGAGTCTGGTGAAAGGGCGACTATTTCGTACTGTCCGTGGCTTCCCCATTTCGCCTGCATAACATCCCCCTGAGCAGTAAGGGTAGGGAGACCCGTGCTTGGACCTCCTCTCTGGATGTCCACGACGACTGTGGGGACTTCCATCATCACTCCCAAGCCAATATTCTCCATCATTAGGCTTAACCCAGGTCCAGAGGTTGCAGTCATTGATTTGGCCCCTGCCCAGGAGGCCCCTAAGATTGCGGCCATCGCTGCGAGTTCGTCCTCGAATTGGACAAATATTCCACCTATTTCTGGAAATCTCCTAGAAATGTGCTCAGCTATTTCACTTGCGGGAGTAATTGGATATCCCGCGAAAAATCGGCAACCGGCAGCTATTGCTCCCTCTGCTATAGCGATGTCACCGTACCAGAAGTGTTTACCTGTTAAGACTGTTTTTCCCATAAATCTCCATCCCTTGAAGCATTTTTTTCTTTTCTTCAACCCATATGGCATATTCTGGACATGCTACTTCACAGAAACCGCAAGCGACACAGGTTTTTCCCTTCTCCGGTCCCTCTACAACCTCTGGGGGGTGATAGCCTTTTCCGTTCACTTTTTCGGATTCTTGAAGCACCTCTTTAGGACAGAGTTCGATGCACAAACGACATTGTTTGCATCGCTCTTCAATGATATGAATTTCTCCTTGAGAAAACTTCACCCTCTGAGTCAGTAGAACCTTGCCACTTGCTTGCATTTCTGTCTCCATCAGATTTACTTCTATCAAGATTCGAGCCTTGTCTCGAATATAAAGATTCACAAATGTAAAGATCTATTTGATGATGTCAAGTCGAATTCCAGTTGGGTACACCCCTTTCAATCTACGATGTTTCAAATTCCAACTTGGAACATACCTAAGCCTAGAATTAGGCACAAGCGCACAAACACCTATTCCGTTTCCACTAAACTTCAACCCTTCCCAAACGAAGCCAACCAAGGGACAAGTAGCCTTGAAAAATGCTTTTCAAGTTTTATCACAATTTTCGCGCCAACAGAAACCCAAGCAACGTCTGTTTCAAGATCAGACAGCCAAGACCAAAGTTTCCTTCCAGCGGTTGATGAAAATCAGAAAAATTTCTCGCGTCTTCACCGCAGAGAGATAGACAACCAGTAAAGCTTTACGCACCAAAAATGCATATCAAGTAACACCAAAAATCCAGAAGGACGCAACATGGAGAAAATTAGAATAATCTTGTACGGCGTCGGAGCTGTCGGCAGCCGCATAGCCAAGTTCCTACTACAAAAGGAAGGCGTGAAAATCGTCGGAGCCATCGACATAGCAAAAGAGAAGGTTGCCAAGGACCTAGGCGAAGTGTTGGCCCTAGGTAGGCAGTTGGGAGTCGCAGTGTCCAACGACCTAGACGCCGTGCTTTCTAAGGTCAAGGCCGACGTAGTGGTTCACGCAACCACCTCATTTCTGAAACAGGCGTACCCACAAATAACTAAAGCCATAGAACAGGGAGCGAACGTGGTGTCCACTTGCGAAGAACTTTCGTATCCCTACCTTAGCGAGCCGGAACTCGCAAAGAAACTCGATGAATTAGCCAAGAAGCATAGGGTAACCGTTTTGGGAACCGGCATAAACCCCGGCTTTATAATGGACACGCTGATCATTGCTCTCACAGGCGTGTGTCAGAAGGTTGAAACAATCAAGGTGACTAGAGCAATAAACGCAGCCACGCGCAGAGATTCCTTCCAGAAAAAGATAGGAGTTGGACTCACAGTTGACGAGTTCAAGCAGAAAATGGAAGGAAAAGTCATAACTGGACACGTTGGGCTTGAACAATCCATTTCCATGATAGCGAGCGCCTTAGGATGGAAACTGGACAAGATAGAGGTGGAAACCAAAGCTATTGAACTGAATCCAGGTCAGGTGGCGGGTATAAGACAACTAGCACGAGGCATAAGAAGAGGAAGGGATGCGATAACGCTTGACCTTCAGGCCTATGTGGGTGCAGAGGAGGAATACGACTCCATCAACATTGAGGGAGTGCCAGGCATCCAAGGGAAGATATCACCTTGCGTACATGGTGACCTTGCAACCGTGGCTATCGTCGTCAACTCTATTCCAAAGGTGATAAACGCCGAGCCTGGCCTCGTGACTATGAAGGATTTGCCTGTCCCCTCTGCAGCACTTGAGGACATGAGAACGTACGTGAAGAAATGAACTCTTCATGGCTGTCGTGTAGCGCATCTTATATGGATGATCACAAACGTTTAATCGGTGATTCATGTGGTTGAGGGCGCTAGGATTCATAAGAAGGGAACGTTCCGCCTCCATAACTTGTTGAGTTCGGTCAGGGAGAAACCGAATTTTCAAAAGGCGGGTGCGTTAGCTGTTTTTGTTGGTGTGGTTCGGGGCGAGACATCGGGCGGTGAAACCGTGAAAAGGTTGGAGTTGGAGGCTTATGAAGAGAAGGCTAACGAAGTCCTTGAGAACATCTGCGAGGACCTTCGAAAGAGAGAGAACATCATGGATGTGCAGATTCATCACTTTGTCGGAGAGTTTGATGTAGGTGAGGATTTGGTTTATGTGGTGGTGGCCGGAGCTCATCGCCAGAATGTATTTTCGGTTCTGGAGGAGGCGGTGGAGCGATATAAGGGGGAGACTCCGATGTTTAAGAAGGAGTACGTGATCGACAAAGAGGGCGTAACCAGATCGCGTTGGATTAGTGAACGTGAAACTTTTTAGCTCGATATGGCTAGATAGAGACGAGCATTCTTCCCGCTAGTTTACATGTGCGGAGCATCTACGTCGCGAAAGCGCACTAACCTATCACTCTTTGGACATGCATCGCAGTAGCTTGGGACAAGTTAGGCAATCGTCAGGAATTTGGGCGCTCTTTGGAAGGGTTTTTAGATATCCAACGTGGTGAGTGCATTTCGGAGAGTCTGTTTCTCCCAGTCTCCGAGGGGGCTCAACGGGGACTGGAGGGACCGGGGGTGGCTTTTCCTCATCTTGTACTTGGAAATTGTCCAGTTTGATTATGCAGTGAGGACAGACGTAATACCGCTCTGTGGGGTTCTTTGATAGATCGCGTAACAGTAAGGGCTCCTCGAACACCTTTCCGCACTTAGGGTTGGGACAAACCGTATCGGGTGCTTGGTGTTTCATCTCAACAACCTCCAAGTGTTTACGCGTTCTCCGTATACACAATAAGTATTACTAATATATTAAGTCTCCTATCTTACGATACTTCCTTCACTTGTCTTCTACAATGGTTACATTTCCATATAATTTGCATTCTTAAACTCGTGCAGTGTCATCTCTTCACGATGAAGGTATCTGTTTAATACGATGTTTCTCCCAAAAAGACGTGGAATACGTTTAGAAGGAGGAGTTTTGGCGAAATCTCAAGTTTCTGCTTCTATCATCTCCTTCAACTCTTCGTAAGCCTTTTTAACCTCCTCTACGGACGCCTTATCCTCTAGTGTTGATACATCTCCTATGGGCATACCCATCAAAACCGACCTTAGAACTCTTCTCATGATTTTGCCGCTTCTGGTCTTGGGAAGGCTGTTCACGAAGTATATCTCTTCTGGGGTAGCTATGGGTCCTATGACCTTACGCACATGTTCTCTCAGCTCCTTTTTCAACTTGCCTGTGGGCTCATAGCCCTTTCGTAATATGGCAAAAATGATTATGCTTTCGCCTTTGACCTCGTGGGGCTTACTTATAGCTGCAGCTTCGCTCACAGCTGGGTAGGATACTGCGGCGCTCTCTAACTCCATAGTTCCTATTCTGTGACCCGCCACCTTCAGCACCTCATCGGCTCGCCCCAACAGCCAGAAGTAGCCATCGGCATCCCTTATGGCGTAGTCTCCTGTATAGTATACCCCAGGAAACCTTGACCAATAGGCCTCCTTGTACCTTTTGGGGTCTTGATAAAGGGTCATGAGCATCCCTGGCCAGGGTTTCTTAATAACGAGATGGCCTTTAACGCCCGGCGGAGCTGGTTTGCCGTTTTCGTCAACCACTTCCGCCTCGATGCCGGGCAACGGCAGGGTTGCTGAACCCGGCTTGAGAGGGACGAGTTCTATCCCGGGGGCTGGAGAAATCATAAATCCTCCTGTTTCAGTCTGCCACCACGTATCTACTATCGGGCATCTTTCCCTGCCTACGTTCCTATAGTACCATTCCCAAGCTTCGGGGTTGATAGGCTCTCCAACGCTGCCGAGTATTTCCAAGCTTGAGAGGGAATGTTTTTTGGGCCACTTTTCTCCGTATCTCATGAGCATTCTGATGGCGGTGGGGGAGGTGTAGAAGATGGTTACACCGTACTTGTCTATTATTTCCCACCATCTGTCGGGCTTTGGGTAGTCGGGTGTTCCTTCGTAAAGGACTATGGTTGCTGCGTGACTTAGGGGTGCGTAGACTATTGAGCTGTGTCCTGTCACCCAGCCTATGTCTGCTGTGCACCAATAAACGGATTCTTCTTTTATGTCAAAAGCCCACTTGTACGCTGAGTGATTGAAGACCATGTAGCCTCCTGTGCTGTGCACTATGCCTTTTGGCTTCCCTGTTGTTCCAGATGTATAAAGGATGTAGAGAGGGTCGTTGGATTCAATTGGCAGTGGCTCAACGTATGATTGAGCCCGTTTAAGCAGCTCATGGTACCAAAAGTCTCTTCCGTCCTTTATCTCGACATCAACTTTAGCCCTTCTCACCAAAACAACACTCTCTACAGACGGGGTTCTTTCAAGAGCCGTGTCTGCTGTTTTCTTTAGAGGTATTAACTTTCCCCTTCTGAAGCCTCCGTCAGCAGTCACTAGGACCCTGGCTTGGGTGTCGTTAATTCTATCCGCTAGGGCTTGAGCGCTAAAGCCCGAGAACACAACCGTGTGGATTGCTCCTATCCTCGCGGTGGCTAACATGGCTATAGGTAGCTCTGGTATCAAGGGCAAGTATATAGCCACCCTGTCCCCCTTTCTGACCCCAAGATTCCTTAGGACAGAGGCGAAGCGATTTACTTCCGTATACAGTTGGGAGTAGCTCAGAGTCCTCGCATTGCCTGCCTCGTCCTCCCAATAGAGAGCTACCTTGCTTCTACGCCACGTATTGACATGCCTGTCAACGCATAGATAAGAGGCGTTGAGGAGACCGCCGACAAACCATCTGGCAAAGGGTGGCTCCCACTCCAAGGCTTTGTCCCACATCCTAAACCACTCGAGTCTCCTAGCTTCTTTATCCCAGAACCCCTCCGGATCCATGATTGATTTCCTGTAAAACTCGCAGTACTTCCTAGTTGTTGGGGAAAACCTTTTTTCGAAAGGAAGAGACGATGACTCCAAAACCTTTCACCTTTTGATGAATGACTATTATAGACGGGCGATAAATAAAGGTATCAAACTGTGCTTTTAACGCGTAGGATTTGTCTTTTTTGTCCCCATTCTTGGAGCTAATCGAGCCTTGGGCGCTTCCTCCTCTGTTTTTGAGGCTACGATATATCCGGCTGAAAGAATTAGTAGTCCACCGACAATCATGGTTGGAGTGGGTTGTTGAGCTAGCAGGAGGAATCCGAACCCCACGGCGCTAGCTGGCTCAAAGTATGTCAGAACCGCCGCTTCTTGAGCTTTAATGAGGTGGAGACCTCTCAGGTACAACGTGACGGCGAAAGCCGTGTTGAACACGCCTAGAAAGAGCAGGAGCAACCAAGAATTCAAGCTTATAGACAGGTCGACTTGAATTAGGGATGGGACAAGGAAAACGGAGGAAAAAAAGTAGCTGTAGAGCGCAACGGAGTAGCCAGAGAGGTTGGCTAAGGTCTTCTTAGCAAAAATGACGAACAGGGCGTACACAAATCCAGCCGACAAGGCTGAGATCACTCCTAAAAGACTTAGGTTATGAATCTGAAAATCTTGCGTGAGGGAGATGAGTAAAATCCCTGCCACCGATAGAGTCAGTCCGTATAGAGTGGCCTGTCTAACTCTCTCCTTCAAAATGATGGGGGCAAGTAGGGCAACGAAGACTGGAGCAGTGTAGTTTAACAAAACAGCGTTCCCGATTGGGATGAGCTTCATCGCTTGAAAAAGAAAAGCCCAGCCTAAAGCCAGAAGCAAACCGAGGACCACAAGGCTTCGCCAAGCACCACGAACCCGCATAACTCTCCATTTTCGAGTGAAAAGGGCTCCCAACCACAAAGATAACGTAGCAAAGGAGACTCTAAAGAAGGCGATTGTGTATGAGGGAAGAAAAACATGGTTCACGATCACCCCGTTGGAACCCCAGATTACAGAAGCAATCGCAACAGCGAGGCATCCGACAGATCTTAGCCCTAACTTCAAGCGCGTTTTCTCCATGATTCAATACGTGGCTCTCATTATCATGAGATTTTCTTGCTTGTTCAGCAGCATTCTTCTTTAAAACGTTTTCCAAGGTTTTAGAAAGACTCTTTTTAATTCCCGCGTGTTATTGTTTAGTATGAAAGAAGAATGTTCGTTGTGCGGCGGGATATTTTCCTACTACTCTCTCATCCGTTGTCCTAGATGTAGAAAATTATACTGCAGGAACTGTGTCATATTTTCTTGGAACAAAAACGTTCTGAGGCACGTTCCTTTATGTCTAAACTGCGCGAGGAGAATCGTTTCGCCGAAGAGGGCGACGAAAGTTGGAACCAAGTACAGCCCGCTTGGTAGATACCTAGCTCGACGACAACGATACATCACCTATTCCACGCTCACCTTTGCTGAAATTGAAAAAATTATAGGAGACAAACTTCCCTTTTCAGCGCTCCAGCATCGACACTGGTGGAGCAACGCAGGCAGCCGTGTTCAAGCTCAAGCGTGGCTGAATGCGGGATGGATAGTGCACGACGTGAATCTGAGCGACAGAACTGTGGTCTTCAAGAGAGCGCGAAGGCCTGAGATAAAACGTGGTAGGAAACGTCGGAAGGGCACTCGGGCGTCGGCTGGTAAGCCTTTTCGACCGCCAAAACCTCGAGATTTTCGAAGGAGGCGCCCCTCTAAGACTAGAGTGGCGATGGCTCTGGCACGACTTAAAAATGTGGAGCGTAGGAAACTTTCTATTAGAAAGTATCGTGGCAAGTTCAAGCCTCGACCAGCTTTTGAAAAAAGGCTTTATAGACCAGATGAGAAACCCGAGAAGTATGATTAGTGGTGGTGCGGTCGGATTTAAGCTTCTGAAACATTTTAGGAAAAGTGATCAGATCGTAGCGGACAAGTTTTATTGCTGTTTCTAGTGGACATAGAATGGGGTTGGTTCGCATGAGTCTAAAGGGTGTTCATATTCTCCTTACCTATCGATGTGACGCAGAATGCGACCACTGCTTCGTCTGGGGAAGTCCATCAGCCACGGGGGTGATGACTTTCAAAGATGCCTTGGCGATATTATCTGAAGC
>JABAHQ010007803.1_pt3 | contig 11229 bp, 5 predicted proteins | sample 7062091 | NCBI WGS metagenome assembly JABAHQ01 (sample SAMN14534359, study PRJNA622989) | marine sediment metagenome | biome: marine biome [ENVO:00000428]; feature: marine pelagic biome [ENVO:01000023]; material: deep marine sediment [ENVO:00002113] | place: India: Gulf of Kutch | collected...
CTACCAATTAAGCAAAAGTGTTTATTTTCATAGAAGAGGCCGTAAATGCGGAGGTAGTTTAACGGTAGAACCGCTCCGTGCCAGGGAGCAGGTCTGGGTTCAAGTCCCGGTCTCCGCTTCTGATAATGGGGAAGGGTGGCCGAATTGGCAAGGCGCTCGTCTGCTAAGCGAGTACGGGGTTAGTCACTCCAGTGTGGGTTCGAGTCCCACCCCTTCCGCCTACCTGAGCCGGTAGCTCAATCGGCAGAGCAACGGACTTTTAATCCGTAGGCTGAGGGTTCGATTCCCTCCCGGCTCACTCTGTTTGCAGCGGGATAGCCAAGTGGTAAGGCCTCAGGCTCATAACCTGAAGAACAGAGGTTCGATTCCTCTTCCCGCTACCTCAGGCCGACGTGGCGGAACTGGCATACGCACCGCGCTTAGAACGCGGGTGATGGGGGTTCGAATCCCTCCGTCGGTATCTTGGCCCCATCGTCTAATGGCCAGGACGTAAGACTTTCAATCTTAAAATGAGAGTTCGATTCTCTCTGGGGTCACTAACCGGTCGAGGTAGCTCAGTTGGTAGAGCACCTGATTGAAGATCAGGAGGTCCTCAGTTCAAATCTGAGCCTCGACACCTGGGGAAGGCAAGCCGATGGGCGACGGCAGTGGTTTTGAAAACCACCGAGGTGTAAGCCCTTGGGGGTTCGACTCCCTCCCTTCCCGCTCTTTTAGCTCTCCTGAAAGCCGGAGACCAAGGCTTTAGCCTTGCAAACCTGAAGGTTTGGACTCCATCGTTGGTGGTGAGCGTTAACTCATCACCATTCCTCTTGGGAGGTCGTCTAAAGGTAGGATACCTGACTTTGAATCAGGCGATGAAGGTTCGATTCCTTCCCTCCCAGCTAGCCACCGTGGCGCAATTGGCAGACGCACACGACTTAAAATCGTGTTGGCTGTGGGTTCGACTCCCACCGGTGGCACTTGAACTGCACCTGCTCCCCCATTTAGCCATGTTTCTAACGATTTTTATATGTTTTTCATAGGTATTTCATATTTAACAATAATAAGCTTTCCTAGCCACAAAGGGCATCTGGCCTGCGGGAGCTTGGCATTTAGGCATGGCATTTACTTTTAAGCCGACCACTTTGATTGATCTCCTTCGCTGGAGAGCTCGCCATCAGCCTGACGACTGCGCCTATATATTTCTGGTCGATGGTGAAACAGAAGAGCGCCGTTTAACCTATCGAGAATTAGACCAACGCGCCCGTGCTATTGCTGCCTGGCTTCAGGAACGAGGCCGGCCCGGCGAGGGAGCCTTGCTTCTTTATCCCCCCGGTTTAGAATACATCACCGCCTTTTTCGGCTGTCTATATGCCGGAGTCATCGCCGTTCCGGCCTATCCCCCCCGGCGCAACCGTTCTCTAGCCCGGCTGCAGGCTATTGCAGCCGATACCCTGGCGACGGTAGCCCTCACCAATACCCACATCTTATCTCTGACCAAACGCCGGCTGATTGATACGCCCCCGTTGGCGACTCTACAATGGTCGGCTACCGACAACATCGGCAGCGACTACGCCCAGAGGTGGCGGTATCCTGAAATTAGGGGTGATACCCTGGCCCTTCTGCAATATACCTCCGGCTCGACCGCCTCGCCGAAAGGGGTCATGCTCAGTCATGCCAACTTGCTCCACAACTTGGCTCTTATCCAGGACTATTTTGAAACGACATCTGACTCGCGGGGTGTGTTTTGGCTGCCCCCTTATCACGATATGGGGTTGATTGGGGGGATACTACAGCCCCTCTATTGCGGGGGCTTGAGCGTACTCTTGTCCCCCTTCGACTTTTTACAACGTCCCCTGCGCTGGTTACAGGCCATTTCTCGTTATCAAGCCACCATCAGCGGTGGGCCAAACTTTGCCTATGACTTGTGCGTTCATAAAACGACCCCTGAGCAACGGGCAACCCTGGACTTGCACAGTTGGCAAATTGCCTTTAATGGCGCCGAACCCCTTCGTCCTAAAACGTTGGCCGGCTTTGCCAGAGCTTTTGCGCCCTGGGGCTTTGATTATAAGGCTTTCTATCCTTGCTACGGGCTGGCCGAAGCGACATTACTTGTTTCCGGCGGCCCCGCCGGGAGCGGGCCAAACGTCCGGGCTTTTCAGAAACATAGACTTGAAAATAATCAGGTGGTAGAAACTTATATCGAAGATCAGGCAGCCCAACGCCTGGTCAGTTGTGGCCGGATTTCCGAGGAACAGACGGTTGTGATTGTTGATCCTGAGACTGGAGGGCAGGCTCCTCCTGATCATATTGGAGAGATTTGGCTATCAAGCCTAAGCGTTGCCCAAGGTTATTGGCAGCAATCGGAAACGACAGCATACACCTTTCAAGCCTGCCTGGCAGATAACCAACAAGGTCCATTCTTGCGCACCGGGGACTTGGGTTTCATCAAAGACGGCGAATTATTTGTTACCGGTCGGCTCAAGGACTTAATCATTATCCGGGGCCGCAATTATTACCCACAAGACATTGAGTTGACGATAGAAAAAAGTCACCCCGCCTTGCAAACAGGGGGTGGCGCAGCGTTTTCGATTGAGGTGGCCGGCGAAGAGGAGTTAGTCGTTGTCCAGGTGGTAGAGCGAACCTCCCTGCGGCGTTTGGACGTCCAGGTTGTCATCGAGGCTATTCGTCAGGCGGTGATTGAAGCGCATGAGATCGCTGTTTACGCGATTGTATTGCTGAAACCAGGCCATCTTCCTAAAACCGCTAACGGTAAAATTCAGCGCCATGCCTGCCGGACGCTTTTCTTAACAAATGCGTTTAAACCGGTCGGGCGGTGGACCCGGCCGTACCAACACCTTGATCGTCGGCAGGTNNTGGATGGAGGTTTTAGGGCTTGAGCAAGTTGGGCTTGACGATAATCTCTTTGCCCTCGGGGGTCATTCACTGTTGGCGACACAAATTATCTCGCGAGTGCACGAGACATTTGGGATGAAAATACCGCTATATCGTCTGTTTGAAGCGCCGACCATTACGGGTTTGGCGAAACAAATTGAGCTGGCGTTGCGGCCAGAGTCAGTGGCGCAGCCACCCGCTATCGTGCCTCTTTCCGGCCAGGGCGAGCGTCTCTCAACCTTTTCTCAAGAGTGGATGTGGTTCATTCACCAACTGCAACCCGAAAGTGCAGCCTATAACATTCCCCTTGCTGTCCGGTCGCGTGGTCCGCTTGATCTGGCTGCCTTAGAGCGAAGCATTAATGAGATTATCCGCCGGCATGAAAGTCTACGCACCACCTTTAGGACTGTCAATGGGCGGCCCGTGCCAGTCATTGCCCCTACTTTGACCCTGAGTATCACGACCGTAGATTTACGTGGGGTGTCGAAATCAGAGCGGGAAACTGAACTGCTAACATTGGTTCGTGATCGGGCACGACAGCCTTTTGACCTGAGCCGGGGTCCGCTGCTGCGTGTCCATCTCTATCGGCTGGCTGAAACCGACCATGTGATATCCTTGACGGCTCATCATGCTATCTTTGATGCCTGGTCTGCTGGCATAGTCGCCCGCGAGTTGATCACCCTGTATGAAGCCTTTGCCGCCAGCGCGCCTAACCCCTTACCTGATCCATCATTACAATACGCCGACTTCGCCTATTGGCAGCGGGAATGGATTCAAAATCAGGTTTCGCAGGCACAATTGGCTTACTGGCGACAACGGTTGATTGACGTGCCAGGGCTCGCATTGCGCACCGACCGGCCGCGTGCCGCCAGCCAGACTTTTCATGGGGCCTTAGCAGCGATAGAGCCTGATACCGACTTATTTGCTGCTCTTAGAAAGTTGAGCCAGGGGGAAAACGTAACCCTGTTCATGACCTTGCTGGCCGCTTTTAAGACCTTGCTTTATCGCTACACCGGCCAGGTTGATATTGCCGTTGGAATGCCCATCGCCAATCGCCACTGGCTGGCCAGTGAGGACTTGATAGGCCCTTTAGTCAACATCCTCGTCTTGCGTACCGATTTGTCAGGTAACCCCAGCTTCCGCGAGTTGTTGAGCCGGGTACGGGAGGTGGTTTTGGAGGCTTATACCCACCAGGACCTCCCCTTGGAGACATTAGTGGCCGAATTAGCCTCGGAGCGAGACTTGAGACGCTCCCCTTTGATCCAAGTTATGTTCAACTATGTCAACATCCCCCTGCCACCAATGACCTTCGCGGATTTGACCTGGCAGCCTCTGCTGGTTGATCGGCGAGCGGCCCAATTTGATTTAACCTTGACCATGATCGATACGGAGCCACTACAACGCCTGGGCTTAGAATACAACACCCATCTATTTGAGACCAGGACGATAAGCCAAATGTTGGCTCAGTATCAGACTCTCTTGACCAGCATTGTGGCCAACCCCGACGAGCGCCTGGCCTACTTATCCCTTTTAACCGAAGCTGACCGCAACCAACTTTTGGTCGATTGGAGCAAGGCTCAGGTCGATTATCCCCAAGACCAGTGCCTGCACCACTTGTTTGAGGTACAGGCAGAACGGACGCCCGAGGCAGTTGCCGTGACTTTTGAAGCGGAAACTTTAACTTATCAAGCCCTGAATGAGCGCGCCAATCAGTTGGCGCGCTATCTGCGATCGTTGGGGGTGGGGCCAGGCGTATGTGTGGGGGTCTACATGCGACGTTCGCTGGAGATGGTTATAGGTCTTTTGGGTGTTCTCAAGGCAGGTGGGGCTTACCTGCCCCTTGATCCGGCTTATCCTGAAATTCGTATAAAGTATATGGTGGCCCAGGCAAGGGCATCTATTGTCTTGACGCAACATGAATTGGCTCCTCGGTTGGCGAGCGAACTACTCGAACCAGAGCCAAGGCTCATTTGCCTGGATACGGATTGGGGAATGGTTACGGCTATCGCCGGCTATGATACAGAAAAGGTCAGCAGCCAGGTGACACCAACTGATCTGGCTTACGTGATTTATACTTCTGGGTCGACGGGGCACCCCAAAGGGGTTGAAGTTCCTCATCGCGCCGTGGTCAACTTGCTGTGTTCGATGAGCCAGAAACCGGGCCTAACCTCGGCAGACGCGCTCCTCGCCATCACCACCTTGGCTTTTGATATTTCTGTGTTGGAGCTCTTTCTGCCACTTATCGTGGGGGCTAAGGTGGTTTTGGTTAGCCAGGAAGTTGCCCAAGATGGGTATGCATTGGCCCAATGCTTGACCCGGGTGGGCGTGACGGTAATGCAGGCCAGCCCGGCCACCTGGCAGATGTTGCTGGATGCAGGCTGGCCTGGCGACAGACGTCTGAAGGGGCTTTGTGGCGGTGAGGTGTTACCACCAGACCTGGCCGAGGCATTGCTGGCCCGCCTTGGCAGCTTGTGGAACCTTTATGGGCCGACGGAGGCGACCGTCTGGTCAACTGTGTATCAGGTGGAAACGGTTGGCCAGTCGATCCCAATTGGACGGCCGATCGCCAATACCCAGGTTTATATCCTGGATGATCACTTACAGCCGCTTCCAGCGGGCGTAATCGGCGAATTATATATTGGCGGCGATGGCCTGGCTCATGGCTATCTGAACCAACCGGACCTAACCGACCAGGTGTTTGTCTCTAATCCCTTTGATACCCCAGGTGAGCGTCTGTATCGAACGGGGGATCTGGCCTGTTATTTGGCTGATGGCAACCTTGAGTTTCACGGTCGCAGCGACCAACAGGTCAAAATCCGGGGTTTTCGGATCGAGCCGGGGGAGATTGAGGCGGCCCTGCGGCAACACCCCGGTGTGCGGCAGGCGGTCGTCACCGTGTCTGAGGCTAAAGCTGGCGATAAGCGTCTGGTTGCCTATATCCTTCCTGAGCCGAATCAAGGCCCCCCGGTTGGGGAGTTGCGTCGTTTTTTGGGGGCGAAGTTGCCGGCGTATATGGTCCCGGCGGCCTTTATGAGTTTGCCCCATCTGCCCCTGACGCCCAATGGCAAGCTAGATCGCCTAGCATTGCCAGCCCCTATCTCCCCCCGCTGGGGGGCCGGGGGGGACGAGGCTTTCATAGCCCCACGAGGTCCGCTGGAAGAGCGGCTGGCCGGGCTGTGGTGCGAACTCCTTGGCCTGGAGCGTGTGGGGGTCCACGACAACTTCTTTGAGCTTGGCGGCCATTCGCTGTTGGCTGTGGACCTCTTCAATAAAATCGAGCAGTTGTTTGGAGAAAAACTCCCCCTGGCCACTCTCTTTGAAGCGCCGACCATTGCCCAACTCGCCGGCATTCTGGGTCAGGCAGATCAGACCGCCACCTGGTCCTCGCTGGTGGCGATTCAACCAACCGGCACCAAACCCCCCTTCTTTTTTGTCCACGCCCACGGGGGCAATGTAATCGGCTACTACGACCTGGCCCGACGCCTGGGGCCGGACCAACCCTTTTATGGCTTGCAGGCCCAGGGGCTGGATGGAAGATCGCTGCGGCCGCGACGGTTCGAAGCCATGGCCGCGCACTATATCAAGGAGATTCGAACGCTTCAGCCCCGAGGCCCTTATTATCTGGGGGGCTGGTGTTTGGGGGGCAACCTGGCCTACGAGATGGCCCAGCAGTTGCGCGCTCAGGGTGAAGAAGTGGCCTTGCTGGTGCTGGTGGAGAGCACCCCTCCGAACTATCCCCGATACTTACCCCGGACCGGCCAATTTCGACGCCTGCTCTACCGGCTGATCGAACGGATCGACCTGGAGATCCGCAACCTGCTAGAACGCGAAGGGGGCGCGAGGTGGTCGCACCTGGTGGGCCGGGTCAAAAGAGTCATGGCGATCATTCAGGTCAAAGGGGAGAAGTTGCTCGCCTTAACCCTGCCTCACTTACACCGGCAGATAGGGTCTTCCCCGGCTTATACCTTCGCCGCCCTGGAAGAGGCGCACTTAGCGGCGTATAGGAATTACAAAACACAGCCGTATCAGGGGTATGTCACCCTCTTTCGGGCCGGGAAGCAGCCACTGGGGATCTACCCTGACCCGAAGTTGGGCTGGGGTGAGCTGATCGAGGGGGATTTGGACGTATATGAGCTACCGGGCCACCAGATTGGGTTGTTGTCGGAGCCACGGGTGCGGGTTGTGGCCGAGTATTTGCGGGCTTGTTTAAAAAAGGCGCAAAGTGGGTAGAAAAATCATGCCTGCTTCGACAATGTCATATTAACATAAAGATTTTACTGTTGGCTTTGTCACGCTGAGCGTGAGCGAAGCGAAGAATCTCCGCCCTGCTAATAGAGATTCTTCACTCCGCTGTGCTCTGTTCAGAATGACAAAATGACAGGTGACCTTGTCGAGCTACATACACGCTTCAACCACGAAACGCAGCAGGCCGGTATCATTTTCAGCCTGATCTTGCCACAGGCCCGGACTTTGCGTGACCACCAAATCGAGGCTAGGGCAGACCCAGATATGTTTGCTCCCCGCCCCTGAAGCGGCGTAAGAATCGCGCGGCAGGCTGGGCCAGAGTTGACCGTGATCGTTGGTCCAGAAGGCGTAACCGTAGCGCCATTGGTCTGGGGGACAATTGGCCCGGATATCGGGCGCAGCCCGAGTGGCTTCGCGTAGCCATTCCTCAGGAATAACCTGCTTACCCTCCCAACGACCCCAATTACGCCACAACCAACCCAGGCGGGCCATGTCGAGCGCGCTGGCCTTGACCCCATCGTAATAGCCAAAGATGTTAATTCGCGCCTCTGAATGCAGGTCGAAATTAGCCAGGTAATAGCCCCAGGTTGCACCTACCGGCTTGCGTAGCTTTTCTTCGACTAATTGCTTGAGGCCGGGGGACCCTTCCGGGTCGTTGGTGTCATAAAGGCCGTAGATCTTGGCAATGGCGTGGGTGAGGATGTTCATGCCGTAGGTCTGGTAATGAAAGACCTGGCCCGGCTCTTCGCCCGGCTTCATATAGCCGGACGTGTTAGAGATGAGTTGGCGAAAGGTGATCGCTCGATCTTTCTCAAAGACATAGCGCCCTGGTTTAGGCCCGGTCCCCTCAGGCACGTCGAAGGCTTCGGGGTAGTAGTCAATAACTTTAGCGTCGGCTGAGGGGAGCTTCCCCTCCGCGATGACGATGCCCAAAATCGAGGAGAAGATGGACTTGGTGGCCGAGGCCAGCCAGAGTTGCGCCTCGCGTTCGAGGTTATGGTTCCACTCGGCCACCACCCGTCCTCCACGAACGATGACCACCCGGTAGCGACCATCGCCAACATAGTTCTCTAGCCACTGTTTGGCCTTCTCCAATTTGGCCGTCTCAAAACCAGCTTCCTCTGGTGATACGCGCGCCCATTCAGCGCCGGGATAGATCGTGCTCATGTCAGATTTCCTTTCAATGGTTTGACTCTAACGGCCCGTCATCTCTTTAACGAGCTGGAAGAATTGTTGTTTCCGTTCGGTGGACAGGCCCCAGTTGACGGGTGGGCACTGGTACCCATCTTGATAATTGCTCAAGCCCGGGTCAAAATAACCCCATGAAGCGCCGCGCGAAACAGCGGCCATGAAGTTATTCAGCGGTTTATCAAAGTCGAAGTGATCGTCTTCATTAAATAAAATAGGCATAGGATGGTACCCCGGTAACTCACGCGTCTGTTCGACCATCTCGGCGATGCGGTTGGGGTCGGAGACGCCGTTGCCGTGGACCAACAGGAAATCGGAGGCGCGTACGACCGGCTCATGCGGAATCCGCCCGCCGCCATAACTAGTGCCGGCTAGCAGCCGTCGCCCATTACGGGTGATCCCTTTAACCCACTCAATCAACTCCGCCACCCGGCCCGGCTGGAGAATGGGGTGTTCGTACCTGGGGACATCACATTCGTTGTTGACCTCGATCAGAACGTGTTGGTAGCCCCTTTCCAAAACCCAGTTGACGCTGTTATCCAGGGCTCGAATGACGGCGGCTTCATCTTTCAGGTGTTCATCCTGTCCAAAATAGAAGATGCCCAAGATGACGACCATCCCCAGTTCATCGGTCCGGTCGAGAATCTGCTGCATCCGCTCCAGATAGGCGGGCTTAAACTCGCCGTCAGGGGTAAAGGCGGTGTTGATCCAGGGCTGCGCCTTGCTGTAGCCCTGGGGGCTGCCCCCCTGGAAGTTGACGGTCACCGCCAATAGGCCATGCTCACGGTAGATGGGTAAGGCCGCTAAAAACTCGCGCACATTCCGTTCGGCGTCCCACTCCCCGGTATCCGGGTAGGCCCACATCGAGCGCGTTTCAGGGTTGGCGTCGTCAAAGGTCGCCTGCACCATGCGGCTGTTGAGCAACAGCCCCTCAATTTCATAGCCCCGAAAGATGCGTCCCGCGTAAGTCGGCTGTCCGTCAATGAAGAACTTTTCGCCCTCAATGGTTACCTGGGTCATTATGGCCTCCTTCGTAAATCTGTAGCGGGCAGCCTGGAAAGGCTACCCCACGAAATTGCCCTTATTTTCATCCTTGGTGGTGTGCCTTGGCTCGTGATTACTCCTTCTTATCAGGATTGTTGAGCATAACACAAATTTTAGGAAATACCAAACTTGCTGGTTAGGGACGCAGATATGACAACGGATCGAAGGATGAAACGGATGGGTTGCTATCTAGCCGTAACTTCAACCACCTATCCGTTTCAGCCTGATATCCGCTGTTATATGGAGCCGACCTGTGTCCACTTGGCAAAGCGCTTCCAGTAGTCTTTTGTTTTAATTGAGTAGATTATGTTATACTGATGGTGTATCCGAATAGCAGAGGCAAGCGTCAAAAAGGAGTAAAACAGTGAGAAAATGGCTAATCACGGGGCTAATTGTGGTTACGTTGATTGGTCTAGGGGCTTCGGTCAGGTGGTGGTTTACCCCTTTGATGGCTTTTGTAGGCGCTAATACAGATGTTATTCAGGGTCTGACGGACCTGCTTCAGTTAGGGCTATGGGCCGCCAGTCTCCTGGTTATTGTAATTCGTTTGTGGTACCCCCAGCCTTCAGACCAATCACCCAGCTCCTCTGGGCCGCCGACCCAAACAAAACTCGGTAACAAGCAACTGCGTCAGGTCATGGCCCGTTATGGTGAATACCTCCTCGACCGTTACCGCTACCTCGAGTTTAGGGGCATGGGGGTTTCGGATAAGGTGCCTTTACACCTGTCCTTAGTAGAGTTGTATGTGCCCCTTAAAGCTCGCATTGAACTCCCTGAAGGCGAGACCTAGACGCGCGATTTGCGTTTGGCCGGGCGGCCTCCCAGTCCCGAAGAGGCAGAGTCCATCGGCCACCGGTTGAGCGAACCAAGGCCGGTGCTAGAGTTGCTGCGCCAGCAAGATGGCTTGATCATTTTGGGGGATCCCGGGGCGGGTAAGACGACCTTCCTCAAATATTTAACCTTGTGCCTGGCTCAGGAGGAGGGGAAAGGATTGGGATTGGGGGAGCGTTTGCCAGTTTTGCTACCCTTATCGGCTTACGCCAATGCCCTGGCTGAACAAGATATCCCCCTTAACCAGTTTATTGTCATCTACTATCGCAGTCTGGGCATAGATTTGCCCTTGGACGAAATCTTGGCGGAAGTTCTGTCCCAGGGTAAGGCTTTATTATTGCTCGACGGTTTGGATGAGATTCAGTCGTTAACCCAACGGCACCTGGTGGTTGAACGAATCGTTGATTTTTTCGCTTTCCAGCGACCAAAAGGGAATAAATTCATTTTTACCAGCCGCATTGTTGGTTACCGGGAGGTGCGGACAGCAGCCGAGGGATTGGCCGAATGTACCCTGGTTGACTTTGAGATGACAGAAATCGAGGCTTTTATTGAGAAGTGGACCGGAACCTTGGAGCGGGCTGCACGCGGCGATACGGCGGTGGCCGCTCAGGAAGCGGCCCGGGAGCGAGCAGAACTTCTGGAGGCGGTGCAGCGCAATCCAGGAGTCCGTCATCTGGCGGCCAACCCCCTCCTGTTGACCATTCTGGCGGTGATGAAGCGGCAAGGGGTGGCCCTACCAGAGCGGCGGGTCCAACTTTATGAACAATATGTTCAGACCTTGCTTAAACATTGGAATCTGGCCCGCGGTCTGGGCCGTCCCCCTAGCCGTGATTTGGATGTTATAGAAATGGTCCGGATTTTAGCCCCGCTGGCCCTCTGGATGCACGAGACGAGCCCCGGCGTGGGCCTGGTTAAACGAGAAGAGGTGCGCCGCCAACTGGAAGCTATTTATGCCGGCCGGGGAGAGGCCGAACCCGCGCCAGCCGCTCAACGACTGTTGGATGATGTTCATCAAAGCGCCAGTCTGCTCTTGGAGCGTGGCGCCGG
>JABAHQ010011882.1_pt1 | contig 11224 bp, 10 predicted proteins | sample 7062091 | NCBI WGS metagenome assembly JABAHQ01 (sample SAMN14534359, study PRJNA622989) | marine sediment metagenome | biome: marine biome [ENVO:00000428]; feature: marine pelagic biome [ENVO:01000023]; material: deep marine sediment [ENVO:00002113] | place: India: Gulf of Kutch | collected...
TTACTCATGATTCGTTATTCTCCCTTTTTTATCTCTCTATTAATAGAGTTGTCCCTGAATTCTTTTCAAACTGTGTCTTGAGATCCCCGATGCTGTTGGGGGATCACAATCCAGAGAATTATGTAAGGTAACAGCCCCGGCAACCCCCCCGGCACCAGCAGGATCAGGAAAAGCAGGCGAAACCACCAGGGGTTTAGACCAAAAAAGGCGCCTAACCCACCACAAACGCCGGCGATTATACCATTCTGTCGTCTTAACTCACGACGCTTCTGAGTCATAATCATTCCCTTTCATCTGTAATCCGATAGTAGTACACTGTAAGCGAAGTTTCGAGTTGAGTTTATGACTTTACCTTAAACTTCATTAAACTCACTTCGACTGCGTTTTATCTCATTCAGCTATCTTCGTTTCTCAATGCTCATTCCAGCTTATCATTCTCACTCTCTTCTACCTACACTAAATCGGGCAATTTTGCCGCCGTCGAGTGAGCTATTTTTCAATAGTCCTAATGGTAAACTTATATCACCCACTTAGATGAGTCAGCATGGAAAGTGGAGCTACTGAATGACCTATAAGCTGCTCCGCGGCGGATATCCAGAGACATTGCTCAGGCTTGATGACGATTGGGAGGGTGAACGCTGAACTACGTTGTAGGAACTGTCTGCCCGGTAGAGCAATAGATACACCGGCGATTAAAGTCTTCACCCATGTGGGCTATGCGGTCCAGGAAAATGGGCGATTAAAGCTATAGTAAGTTCGCCCAGCTAGTTTGCCCTAAATCGCCCATCCTAAGTTTGCCCCAAAGGGCCCACCTTAGTATAATAGACAGAGATGAGGGGAAGTTACACAATCATAAAACAAAAAGGTGACTATAAAATAGGAGTCATTGATGTTGCAAGAGCTTGGTCTGGGTTGGGGGAAAATGCTAACCCAGCCGGAGGCCGATAACTTTGCTGCTGAGGAAGAAAAGGCCAGCCTGGCCCGAGTGATCCTGGCTGTGGTGCTGATCTGCCTGTTGGGAACGCTTGTTTTGATTCAACCGGCAAAGACAGAGTTACCGCTATGGATAGCCGCAGCGCGCTTGACGGGTTTGGTCCTGATTTCATTTTTAGCCATTGCTCTGGCCCTTTTCCTGGTCGCTCGACTTTTGGCAGGAAAAGGAGGAGCCATACACCATTTTTACGTTATGGCCGAATTAGCTGTTCCGGGCATCTTGGTGTTGGGCTTACTGAGGCGGCTGGATATCCGTGCAGCTCTATTGGATCTCACCAGCCTGCTGGGCCTGAGTGTGATCATCTTGTTGCTTTTGTTGATTTATGGCTTTCTCTTACTATTGGTGGCTTTAAATGGGGTTCATCGATTTGGAGGACGCCAGGCCTTCCGAACAGTGGCTACAGTGATTCTCATTGGCGTTGGCTTGCGCCTAATATACGCCGCTCTAAGTGGGACCGAAACTCTCCTACTGAGATATTTGCTTTATTTTGTCGAAAGGTGGCCTGATGTGCTCTCCCTATCCCTGGCCCACGCCCAAATCGTCCTCTTCTCTACGAGTATCGCCACTGTGTTAGGTGTGATCGCGGGTGTTTTGATCACGCTGCCTCCTCATACCTTTCGGGGATGGCACCTGGTTTTTCTGCCACTTTTGGCGGCTTTTGCTTTACTATGGTTTGGTTCAAGGGAGAGCCTGGGAGCCGAAGTCGCGGCTTGGTTCAGTGAAACAGGCCCTATTGGTCAGTTTATCGGTCGTCCTCAAGCTGTCGGCCTCGTCGGAATGATTCTTTTCCTGGTGTTCTACGGCCTCTACTTGGCCGGAGAGAGGGCTGCTGATCCGGCTCTTTACACAGCTGGTATTCTGCTCACCGTGCCCAGTATCGCCTTATTTGGCATCTTCATCCCCATCTTCGGCATCGGTTTTTTCAATGCTGCTGTGGCATTGATTCTCTATGCCCAGTTACCTATCTTGCGCAATACTTATGCGGGTATCAAGGCCGTCAGGCCTTCCGTGATCGAGTCGGCGCGCGGGATGGGCCTGACTGAATGGCAGATTCTTTATAAAATCAAGATGCCCTTGGCCGTGCCTGTCATTATGGCTGGGATTCGGGTGTCCATCGTTATGATCGTAGGCATCGCTGCTATTGCCACCTTAATTGGCGTGGAGGTGCTTGGAGATTTGATCTTTGCCGGAATGCAGCGCATCAGTGACCGGCTGGTTTTTACCGGAGCGGTGGCTGTATCCATTTTTGCCATCCTGGTCGATATCGTGCTGGGGTGGGCTGAGACGTTCCTGACCCCGACCGGACTGCAGAGTAGAGAAAGTGAAGCAGCATAAACACCGAGTGGGGGGCAAAGAGCAACCTATAAAGACCCCTCCACTTTTTTAAGTCATCGAGAGGTAAGCGCGTGATTAAACTTGAGAATGTGACAAAAATTTACGCCGGCCAACCAGAGCCGGCGGTCGATAACCTGAGCCTGGAAGTACCCGATGGTGAAGTATGTATTTTGGTTGGACCTTCAGGGTGCGGCAAAACGACGACAATGAAGATGGTCAATCGTTTGATCGAGTTGACGAGTGGGCAAATTTTTGTCGAGGGGAAAAATATCTTAGAGATGGACCCTATCGAGTTGCGACGGAGTATCGGCTACGTCATCCAAGAAATCGGCCTTTTCCCCCATATGACGATTGCCGATAACATTGGTACGGTGCCGCGGCTGCTGAAGTGGCCCAACGAGCGCATCGCTGAGCGGGTGGATGAATTGTTGAGCCTCGTCGGGATGGATCCTGCTGAGTTCCGTGATCGCTATCCTCACGAACTATCCGGAGGACAACGGCAACGTATCGGCGTGACCCGGGCTCTGGCGGCCGATCCCCCCTTGATGTTAATGGACGAACCGTTCGGCGCGATTGATCCCATCACCCGCGAGCGCCTGCAAAACGAGTTTCTGCGTCTACAAAAAGAGATCAAGAAAACCATTATCTTTGTTACGCACGATATTGACGAAGGGATTAAGATGGGCGATAGAATTGCCCTCTTGCAGACCGGCGGCAAACTACAACAATACGGAACCCCTGAGGAGATCCTCTCCAATCCGGCCAATGAGTTTGTCGAAAACTTTGTGGGGACCGACCGGACCTTGAAACGACTCAACTTGACACGCGCGGAAACGGTGCTGGAGAAGAACCCGCCAACCGTACGGATCACACAATCTATCCCAGAAGTTCGGGATTATATGGATGCCCAAGATGTGAACAACGTGCTGGTCATCGACGATGAGAAGCGCCTCCACGGCTACGTGATACGCCGCCATCTGCGCGGCCGGGAGGGCCAGGTCACAGAGGTGATCCATTCCATGCCGACCCACATCGAGCCAGGTACAACCCTCAAAGAGGCCCTCTCTGAAATGTTGACTTACGATCTGGGTTATGTATGTGTGGTAGATAACAGGCAACGGCTATTGGGCGTGGTTACGACCGAGGCGGTGTATCAATCTGTGGGTGAAACTCCCAACCAAAAGGGGGAAATAAAGGAGACCTTAACGGATTATGTCTAATTCAACCATGTCTCTTGGGGAAAACAAAACAGTTCGTGACTTTTTGAGCTGGACGGTTATCCCGGGCTTGCTGATCCTGGCTGTCGTGTTACTTTACGTGTTGGTCATTGAGCAGGTGGAGCCGGGGAGCATGAATTCCCGCGTGATTACGCCCGATCGGTTACGGATAATGATCTGGCAGCATATCAAGCTCGTGTTAATTTCCTCCTCCCTGGCCATCCTCACGGCCGTGCCGGCCGGCATTCTGATCACGCGGCGAGCTTTCAAAGACCTGGCGGCCATCATTGTCAACTTTGCCAATATCGGCCAAACAGTGCCCAGCATTGCCGTCTTGGGCCTGTCGATGACCTATCTGGGCATTGGCTTCCAACCTGCGGTTTTCGCCCTCTGGCTTTATGCCCTTCTGCCCATTTTGCGAAACACCTACACCGGTATCAGCGAGGTAGAGCCGGCCATCATCGAAGCCGCGCGGGGCATGGGTATGACCGATGCCCAGATTCTCTTTCGGATCGAACTCCCCTTGGCGCTGAGCATCATCTTCGCTGGTATTCGGACCTCGACCGTGATCAATGTAGGCACTGCGGCGCTAGCTACTTTCATCGGCGTACGTGACCTGGGTTTGCCGATCGCCGCTGGCTTGCGGGTCTCGCGCAATGAGATGGTCCTGGTTGGCGGAGTGCTCACTGCCGTGTTTGCCATTGGTCTGGATTTCATCCTGGGCAAGATCGAAGCCGCTTTAGCACCGCCTACCGCCGGATAAACCAGTGAAGTCGAGGATGAAAAAAGCCAAAGAAGGAGGAAAATGGATTCTAACTTAGCTACTCCAAGAGGAAGCAAAATGTCAAACATATTCTTACTAAAAATGTCAAATAAACATCTAATACGGAGAGAGAGGATAAAAATGCGCAAAATACTCTTACTGATCTTAACGATCGTACTGGCTATACTGGTTACAGGCTGTGGGGCTCAGCAAGCCGCACCCGAAGCCACACCCACAGCGGAGCAGCCGCCGGAAGCGGAAGCGCCTACTGCGACCCCCGAAACCATGGCCGAAGAAGTCGAAGAAGAAGAAGTCGAAGAAGAAGCCGCCGCCGAAGAAGAAGCGATGGCCAAAGGGCCAATCGTGGTGGGTTCGAAAAACTTTACAGAACAGTATATCTTAGGTTGGATGACTATTCTGGCCCTGGAAGACGCCGGCTTCGAGACAGAATCACAGATCGACCTGGGCGGAACCGCGGCTAATCGTGAGGCCTTAGAAAACGGTGAAATAGACCTGTACTGGGAGTATACGGGAACGGCCTGGCTGGTTCACCTGGGACACGAGGAAGCAATTACCGACCCCCAAGCTGCTTATCAAGAGGTCGAGGCTGAAGATGCGGAAAACAATCTTGTTTGGCTTGACTATGCTCCCTTCAACAATACTTACACCCTGATGATGAGGCTGCAAGCCCGGGAGGAGCTTGGCCTCACCCAAATTTCGGATTTGCAGCAGTACGTGGCGGATAACCCTGACGCTGTAGTTTGCATTGACCAGGAGTTTGCCGTGCGGCCAGATGGATTACCGGCGCTGCAGGAAGATTACGGCATAGATATTCAGGAGGAAAACGTCATTCCGATGGAAATTGGGGTGACCTACAAGGCCCTGCGGGACGGTCAATGTGACATTGCGATGGGCTTTGCCACCGATGGCCGTATCGCCGCCTGGAGTTTCTTCAACCTCGAAGATGATCAAAATTTCTTCCCAGTTTACAACCCGGCTCCAGTAGTGAGAGAAGAGGTTATGGAACAGTATCCTGAGATCGCCGATATCCTCAATCCCATTGCCCAGTCGTTAGATACTGAGACCATGACCCGCCTTAATAGCCTGGTCGACGTTGGGGAGGACGAAGAGTTGGATACCGGTGATGAGATGGAGCCCAGAGACGTAGCCCGCCAATACCTCGAGGAGCAAGGATTCATCGCCTCTACTTCATAATAGACTCAAATTTAAGGCAATAGAGGGCCTACGCGAGGCGCGGCGAGACCGCAACCAAAAAGAACCGGCTTTGAAATGAAGCCGGTTCTTTTTCTATACTTCTGTTGAAGGAGTGCAGACTCTTAGGTTATGGGTTATCCCTGTAGCGTCGCCAAAAACCGGCGGACGGAGAGCGATTCCCCACTCAACAAAGTTTGGACGCGGAACAGGCGAGCCATCAGCCAGATGGTGCCCAAGCCGGTCAACACCAGGAGAATCAGGCTCAATACAATCTGCCAGATGGGTACGGCGGTGCTGGCTATCCGCAACAGCATGGCCACTGGCGCCGATAAGGGGAACAGGCTCAGTGCGACGGCCAGCGTGCCGTTAGGTGCGCCGGAAATGGCCATCCCCAGGTAAATGGGAATCATCATCGGCAGGCTGATGACGAAGAGCCAGGTGCGACCATCCTCGACATCGCGGGCCAGCGCGCCAATTCCGGCCATCAACGCAGCATACAGCAGGAAACCGCCCAGAGCAAAGGGTATAATTAACAAAAACTCGTTCACCGATATGTTGATGCGGGAAAGCAATTGACCTACATTCTGCCCGGTGATGATCAGAACGAACAGCCCTACAATGACCCAGATGGTGTACTGCACCAGAGTCAGCGCACCCAAGCCCAGCAGCTTGCCGGTCAACAACTGGTGTGGTCGTAGTGAGACGAGCAAAATTTCCATCACACGGCTGGTCTTTTCCTGAGATAAGCTCTGGAAAAGGTAGCCGGCGCCGGTAAATAAAGGGATGATGATGGCAATAGTCACCACGAAGGGTAACATTTGGTTCCCCGACCCTTCGATCTGGCCCTCGGGAGTTACATTTACAAATTCGAGCCCGGTTGCATAGAAGGGCTGGCGCAAGCGGTCAATAAATTCGGGATCGGCCTCAGGGAGCAGATTGGCCTCCAAAAGCCGATTAAACCAACGCACGTCGGGCGGATTCACCGCGAGACGCTGGCTGATTCGTTGCACCTGGCCGGTCTCCCGATAGTCGGTCGGAATCACGTAATAGGCGCCGATGTTGCCGCGGTCCAGCGCTACCTCGGCCAGTTGAAGGTCAGTAAAAGCTTTGAACAAGTCGTCTGGGATGGGATGGGGGAGTGTCTGAATCAGATTGGCCTGGTCAACGTAGCCGATAACCTGATCGGGCCGGTCAGCCGGGTCCAATTCGGAGATTGATGCTGCTGGCGATGAGCCGCCCAGCGCACCGGTGAAGGCCCAGATGACGAGTAGAACCAACGGCACGCCGATACCGGCCAGCCAGAACCCTCGCGTCCGCACCCGTTGGCGAAATTCACGCCTCGCAATGACATATGTCTTTTGCATAAATGATCTCTTCTCTAGATAGATTCAAAAATCCACTTCTCACGCTTGACGCAACGCCCGCCAGATTTGCTTTGGCCGCAACGATTGCCCATACGTCAACATCGCAGCGCGGAAGATACGCGCCACAAACCAAACGCCGGCCAGCAAGCTGATGATCAAAATGATCAGGCTGACGAATAGTTGCCAGGTCGGCACCTGAGTCAACGCCAGGCGAAACAGGGCAATGACCGGCGCGGTCAACGGAAACCAGGTCAGGCCAATGGCCAACGGACTGTCCATCGCATTGACCAACGCGCCCATAAAGTACAATGGCGCAAGGCCCAGAAATCCCAGCAGGCCGGACAGTTGGCGGGCTTGCTGCTGATCTCCGGCAATGATGCCCAGGCCTGCGGCCACCACAGCGTACAGGAAATATCCCGGTATACCCAACAGGGCGGCCCACATCAGCGCCCTCCAGGGCAGGCTCAGCGACTCTCCTCCGGCAGCCGCCAGGACCAGACCGAGAGCAATCCCGGCACCGGCAGCCCAGATGGCCAGTTGTGTCATAGTCAGCAGCGTCAGGCCCAGTACTTTACCCACCACCAGTTGCCAGGGCGCGAGGGAGGTGATCACCATTTCCATTGAGCGTTGATCCTTTTCCTCAATCATCGCCGACCCCATCTGGCTGGCGCCAGTGAGCACCACCAGAGCAAAGACTAAGGCCAGCACCGCCGGGGTGGCGACCTGCACCAATACGCCGGGCCCTTCAGCGACCTCTTCTCCGGTGTCTTGGGCCACATAGGTAAGGTGAGATGGATCGGATAGGCGCTCCACCACCCAGGCGGGCTGGTCGGCCAGCATGGCCTGTCGCATAAACTCGATCAGCACCCCTTGCAGCACCGGGCCGGGAGCCTCTTGACCATAGAAAACCGGGCTGCGCCCCTGGAAATAGTCGCCCGGAATGACCAGATAGCCTTCGATTTGGCTTTGTTCCAGGGCGGCCTGCGCTGCGTCGGCGCTGTCGTAAGCGGTAAGGGTGACGGTTTCGCCGTTGACGCTCACCGAGGATTCGGCGGCCAGTTGTCCCGTTTGGTCCACATAGCCGACACGGGGCAGATCACCACCCATACTTGAAAGCAAGGGAACAGCACCGGCAATGACCATCAACAGGGGCAGGCCAAAGGTCAGAATCAAAAAGGTGCCCGACCAGATGCGCCGGCGGTAGGTCTGGGTTGCCAATAACCAGATTTTTTTCATAAGCCGTCCTCTTCGCTGATGACTTCTCGGCCGACGACACGTACAAAGATTTCGTCCAGCGAGACCTCAACGTGCTCAAACCGCTCCACTGTAATCTCGGGCCGGTTTACCAGGGTCTTTAACACCTCTTCGGGCCGGACCCCTTCCTGGAGCAGCAGACGATAGCTATTGTTTTGCGTGCTGATGCGTTCCACGCCCGGCACCTGTTGCAATTCGCCGCGCAAATCCACCTCCACGGCGTTGCTGGCAAACTGGCGACGGATATCTTGCAGCGGGCCGTAGAGAACCTGCTGCCCGTGGTTAACAAGCAAGATGCGTTCACACATCTCTTCCACCTGATGCATCTGATGGGTGCTCATAATGATTGCCGCGCCGCGGTTGCGCATTTGGTATAACAGCTTTTTGATCAGCCGCGTATTCACCGGATCCAGTCCGCTAAACGGTTCGTCAACAATGATGAGATCGGGTTCGTGCATGGTAGCCGCCACAAATTGGGCCTTTTGATTCATCCCTCGACTTAACCCCTCTATCTTGCGGTCGCGCGCCTCCCACAGCTCCACATCGCGCAGATAGCTTTCGGCGCGTTCCTGGGCCGTGCGGCGACTCAGGCCTTTGAGCTGGCCCAGAAAGAGCAGCGTGTCCAGCAGGGTCATATCTTGGTACAGGCCGCGTTCCTCGGGCAGGTAACCAATGCGCGATTTGGTATCCTCAGACATCGGCCCGCCCAATACGCTAATTTGACCATGGTCCGGCTTGATGATGTCGAGAATCATCCGGATGCTGGTGGTTTTGCCCGCACCGTTGGGTCCCAGGAGGCCGAAAATCTCACCGGGGTTGACCGTGAACGATAAATTGTCAACGGCCTGCACGGTGGCATAGGTTTTGGATATATTTTGAACTTCAAGTGCAGGGGTTGAATTCATTAGAAATTTTTACTCCCTGAATATACAGAAAAACCGGCCATTTTAATTTTTCAGAAGCAGCTCCTGGAACATCAACATGCCGGTAATTGAAACCGTTACAACTATGGCCACGGCATTACCGGAGGCATTTTCAAGCGCGTCAGGAATAAGCTCGGAGAAAACCATCCAGAGCATAGCCCCTGCCGCAAAGCCCAGCCCCACCGGCAAAATTGGTTCAAACGCCGTTACGAAAAGAAATGCGGGAATGGCCATCAATGGCTGGGGTAAACTGGAGAAAATGCTCCATAGCGCTGCCCGCCAACTCGGCACACCCTGTGGGACCAGGGCTAAGCTGATAGCCAGGCCTTCAGGGATATTGTGAACAGCAATAGCCGTGGTAATAAACCCGCCTAACACCTCCCCGCCGCCGAAGGAAACGCCGACACCCACCCCTTCTGAAAATGAATGCAAGGTCATCGCCCCGATGATCATCAGCGCCTTGAGCGCATTTGCGCCCCGTAAAGCCCCCACTTGCAGGTCTTCACGGCCCTCCAGAATATTGTGCGTCAGGCTCATGAACCCAATGCCGACCATAATCCCTATGATCAGGCGGAACAGACTGTAGGTATGACCTTCAACAATGAGGCCATGGCTGGCGCCCAGCATGAGGCCGGCGGCAATGGCGTTCGAAATGCTCAACCACCACCGCCCTATCTCCTTAACAAAAAAAAAGGGAATGGCTCCCAATCCTGTGGCCAGAGCCGTCACGAGAGCGGCTAGAAAGATAGTGTAGACATTGATCTCTAACATGGCAATCTCAAATTCACGTTAATTAAAAATTGTGGCCTAACCAAACGCCACATCCAGGGTCATCATGACGGCAAAACCGATCATCGCCCCCATGGTGGCTAAATCGGTGTTGCCCCGGCGCTGGGATTCCGGGATCAAATCTTCAACCACGACGAAGATCATCGCGCCGGCGGCAAAGGCCAGGGCGTAGGGCAGGATAGCTCGCGATACAATCACAGCGGCCGCGCCGACCAGGCCGGCAATAGGCTCAACCAGGCCTGACAACTGTCCGTACCAAAAACTCTTAAAGCGAGACATACCAGCATTTCGCAGGGGCATAGATACGGCCACTGCTTCCGGAAAGTTCTGAATGCCAATCCCAATCGCCAGAGCAATGGCGCCCGCTACCGTAGCCGTGGATAGGCCGGCTGCCGCAGCGCCAAAGGCCACCCCCACGGCCAGGCCCTCGGGAATGTTGTGTAACGTTATGGCCAGAATCAGCAGGGTTGTTCGCCGCCAGGTCGTTTTCATCCCCTCCGACTCTGCTAACGGCGCGCTGAGATGGAGATGGGGTAAAATTCTATCAAGTCCTCGCAAGAAAGCACCGCCAACGAGAAAACCAGCCACCGCTGGCAGCCAGGCCGGCAGGGCTTGGCCTTCGGCCATCTCCAGGGCCGGGGCCAGAAGTGACCAATAACTGGCGGCAATCATCACCCCGGCGGCGAAGCCAAGCATCCAATCCAGGAGTTTCCGACTCAAATCTTGGCTGAGAAACACCATCGCCGCCCCAATCGCCGTCATCCCCCAGGTAAACCCTGTACCCAGGAGCGTCTGTATCATCGGATGAAGATCTGGCATAAAATCTAGCATGTCTCTTCTTTTGTACTCAGCGTTCTATCCGTCACAGCACATTTGTGCAACTTGATTATATCATTTTACTCACCCTTTACTCAGCCTCACTTGAGCGATTTTGGATGCCCGGCCAGGTAATTTTTTCATATCCCTCTATCATCCAAAGGGGTAAAGCCGGTCAATTGAAAGTAATCATCTGGGTGAACTATACTATTTGTTGGTATGGGGGATCATTCAATCTTGAACCTATCGGACAAGATCATTTCAACTTCAAATCGCCGGGAGCAGGGGCTGTGATGCGCCTACTCCCGGCACTAAAGGAGGAGAAAAGGAGTTCGGAGTTTAGAGTTCAGAGTCAACTCGGAACTCTGAACTCTATGAGACCGAACCTTGACTATACTTTACCATATTTCGCCCATAATTACCTGTCCTTTGGCTGAGTCTTGGCTGAGCTTCCTCTGAAGGAGCGGTTAGGAACATTTGTCGGTCTCTAATCCCCCATCCGACCCCAATATCCTTATCCACGAAGATATACAGGCGCGTTCGGTGAGGCCATT
>JABAHQ010014062.1_pt1 | contig 11222 bp, 6 predicted proteins | sample 7062091 | NCBI WGS metagenome assembly JABAHQ01 (sample SAMN14534359, study PRJNA622989) | marine sediment metagenome | biome: marine biome [ENVO:00000428]; feature: marine pelagic biome [ENVO:01000023]; material: deep marine sediment [ENVO:00002113] | place: India: Gulf of Kutch | collected...
TCGTAGGCGTAGGTGGTGGTTTGGGTGGCTGCACTCCCCCCGCTCTTTTCCACTTTGATCAGCTGGTTCTGGCTGTTGTAGTGGTAGCGGGTTTGCAGTGCGCCGCCGGTGCCGCGGCGTTCTTCGATCAGGTTGCCGCGGTCGTCATAGGTGAAGTGGCGGTCGCCGTGAAAGGCCAGGCGGTTGCCTGCTGTTTTCTTTTTCTCCCCGCTGTGGGGGGTAAGGATGTTGCCCGCCGGGTCAAAGTCGAACTGTTCCTGGGCGTAGCCTTCCACCGCTTGCAGGCGGTCCAGGGGGTCGTAGTGGTAGCGGGTTTGGCCTTTGCGCAGGTCGTCGATCTGGCTTAGGCGGCCGGCGCCGTCGTATTGGTATTGGCGGTCGATGATGGCCTGGCGGCTTTGCTGGCCCTGCACCCAGTGGCGGGTGAGCCTTCCGGCGGGATCGTAGCTGAACCCGGCGTAGAGGTTGCCCAGGGTGCGCACGGTTTCCTGCCCCTGGCTGTTGCGTTGCAGTTGGGTGAGGCGGTGGCCGTTGTAATCCAGGGCGGTGAATTGCCCAAGGGGATCGTATTCATAGGCCAGTTGTTGGCCACCGGGCAGCAGGCTGCCAATGCGGTTGCCCAGGGGGTCGTAGCGGTGTTCGATCACGGCCTGATCCTGGGTTTCGCTGCTCAAATGGCCGTTGGGTGTGTAGGCAAAGGCCAGGGTGCGTTGGCTGTTGCTGGCGCTGGCCAGGCGGCCGTTCTTGTCGTAGCCATAAACGGTGTCGCAGCCATCCGGGGTGTGTTTGTGCAGCAGGCGGCCCATTGGGTCGCGTTCGAAGCGGGTGGTGTTGGCCGTGAGGGCATCATCATCCTGATGCAGGCCCTCGATGTGCGCGGTGAGCTGCCCCAGTGGGTTGTATTCGTATTGCTGTACGCGGCCGTCAAAGCCGATTTCTTCAATCAGGCGTTCGTTGGCGTCGTATTTCAGTTGGTAGTGTTCGCCGTTTTCGTTGGTGAGCCCGATCAGGTTGCGTTCGCGGTCGTAGTGGTATTGCAGCACGTGGCCTGCGGGATCGATGCGGCGGGTGACCTGGGCCAGGCCGTCGTATTCAAAGCGGGTGGTGCGGCCCAAGGGGTCAGTATAGGCGGTGAGCTGGCGGTTGGTGTTGTAGGCCAGTTGGGCGCGGCTGCCATCGGGGTATTGGATGGCGGTCACGTCGCCTTTGGCGTTGTGCTGGTAGCGGGTGATCTGGTTGCCCTGTTGTACCTGGGCTACGTGGCCTTGGGCGTCGTATTGATAGTGGGTTTCGTCGGTTCCTTCCTGGGCGCGGNNGGCGCGGGTGAGCAGTTGCCCGCTTGGGCTCCAGGCCAGGATCTGTTTTTGGCCGGTTTCCCCAGGGAGGGCGGGCCCCATGATGAGTTCGGGCTGGCCCAGGTCGTTATAGAAGTATTGGGTTTCATAGCCTTCGGCGTCGATGGTCTTCTGCACCAGGCCTTTGTCGTTGTATTCCCGGGCCCAGCTGTTGCCCTCTGCGTCGGTAAAGCACACCGGGCGGTGTTCTTCGTCATACAGTAGGGTGAAGCCGCCCCCGGCGCTGTCCAGTTGGCCGGTGAGGTTGCCCACGTCGTCGTAATAAAAGCTGTGTTCAAAGCCCAGGGCGTCGATGGTTTTGATTTTGCGGCCGTTGCGGTCGTATTCGTAATGGGTGGTGTGGCCCATGGGGTCGGTTTCGCGCACTACCTGGCCGCGCTGGTTGTATTCCACCTCGGTCACGCCGCCGTTGGAGTCGATGCTGCGGCTGATGCGTTGTTTTTGATCCCACTCAAAGCGGTAGTCGTATGTGGGTGCGCGCTTGTCTGAAGCGCCGGGCGCGGTGGCATCCCCCCATTGGCGCAGGCAGCGGGCCTTGGGTGTGAGCTGATCCCACTGAAAATAGAAGCTGAAGCCGGTGCGCAGGGTGCGTTGGGTGATGATGTGGTTCTGGTAGGCGAAGCGTTCGGCGTCGCCCCCGGCGTCTTCTACGGCGATCAGGTCTTGTTCGGGGCTGTAGTGGTATCGGACCAGGGTTTTATGGCCCTCTGCCGTGAGTTCACGCACCGACTGGATCAGGCCTTTGTCGCTATTGTTGAACTCCAGCACGGTGCCCCAGCTGGCTTCCATGCGTTCGATCTGTTGGTTCTGTTCGTTATAGAAGCAATCCCAGCGGTTGCCCACGGTGTCGATCAGGGCGGCCAGTTTGAGGGTATCCTTACCGATAAAGAGCTTGTCCGGCTGGCCCGGTTGTTTGAGGTAGAACACGGTGTGCCAGTCCCGGTGCAGGAACAGGCCCTCGGCGCTGTTGCTGGTGAACTGGCCGATCTCGGGCACGGGCAGTTCGATCTGGCGGCCTTCGGCATCGTTGTAGAGGATGGCGTCGTTGCCGATCTGCAGGGTTTCGCAGGTGGGGAAGGTCCAACCGTGGCCCAGGCCCCGGTTGCGGGGGTTGCTGGTGCGGTACAGGCGCTTCCAGGTGAGGGGAATCAGGCCGGGCAGGGTGAAGTCTTCCTGCTCCAGCAGTTCCTCACCGGTGACCATGCTGATGGGTTCGCCGCTGGTGTTGGTGTCGGCGGCTTTGGGCGCCGTATCACCATTGGGGTTCTTGCCGGTTTGGTTGCTGTTGGCGCTGTGTTTGTTGCTTAAGGGCTTGTTGGAGCGGCCGGACGGCAGGGTGGCCTGTTTGGTGCTTTTGGTGGTGCCGTTGAAGCTGAGTTTGCCTTTCACGCGCTTTAAGATGGGCACCAGTTGTTCCATCAGCTCCATGACCTTTTGCACGGCCTTGCCGCCTTTGGCCAGGGCTTTGGCCCCCATGGCGGCGGCTCCGGCCCCCCCGGTGAGGGCGCCCAGCACGATCCCTACCACCAGGTCACTGCCGGCGGACCCGGCCATGTACACCTGATCCACGCTGTGGTGGGCATCCCAGTAGCGCTCGGGGAAGTCATAGAGCATGTCCCGCACTTCTTCGTCAGACAACAACAGGAACAGGTTCTCGAAGGTTTCGATGGCGCTGTCGGCCATCTCGGTACCGTTTTCCCGGGCTTGCTCCAGCTTTAGCTCCAGGGTTTTGATGTCGCCGGTAACGATGCAGCCCCAGACGTCGGCATAAGCCATGCCCATCTTGGCCAGAATGGCCCCGGCCTCGCCGATGAAATCCACAAATTCGGTGGCGCCATCCCACGCGCCCTGGGCGGCGGCCCCGGCGTAGATGATGCCTTTCATGATGTCCGGGGTTTCTTGCCAGGCCTGCTCTTTATACTCAGCATCCTGCTGAACGCCGGCGATGATGCTGTCCAGGGTCTGTTTCATCTCCTGGCGGATCTGCTGGGCCTGCTGGCGGTCGGCGGCGTCGGAATCGGGGTTGAAGGCGATGTCTACGGGGCCGGGAATCAGGCCCTCAACGTGCGCTTTGCCCTCGGCATCGGTGGTGCCGCGGACCTTGATGGACTGATCCCGCTGGCAGGTGACCTCAAAGGGCATGTCCGCCACCGGGGTGCTGTACAGGTCGTCATAGCGGTATTCCAGATCAATCCACTGATCAGCCGTGCGGCACTGGGGGGTGCGGACCGTGGTTGAGGATTGGGTTTGAGACGAGTTGTTGGATGAATTGTCGTCGCCCATGACTGTACAGATTCCTTACGCAGAGAGCCTGATATACAGACAGTCAGGGCGTTAATACAGACGGCAAATCACGGAGGCAACACTGCTGACAGTAGGGTGGCAGCAGCCCCTTGATAGACTGCCCTCTCATGGATAACAACGATCAGGAGAACGCCCATGTACACGCTTTATCACTTCCCCCATTCTCAGCACGCCCGCCGGGTGGTGGCCCTGCTTGAGGAGGCCGGTCTTCCCTACCAGCTCAAACACGTAGCCATGGACGAGGGAGAGCACGAATCCCCCGCTTACCTCAAAATCAACCCGAACCATCAGGTGCCGGTGTTGGAAGATGGGGATTTTCGGCTGGCGGAGTCCAATGCGATCCTGCGCTACCTGTGTACCCAGCATCAGCTGGACTCGTGGTATCCGGCTGAGCCCAGGTTGCGGGCCCGGGTAGACCAGTGGCTGGACTGGAATCAGTGCCGCCTGGCCCAGACGGTGGTGGATGTGGTGCTGCACGGGGTGTTCCTGGGGGAGCAGGGTGATCCAGAAGTGGTGGCCCGGGGGCGAGCCGCGCTGCCAGAACGGTTGTCGATTCTGGAGGCCGGGTTGGAACACTTAGATTATCTGGTAGGCGACCACCCTACCATTGCGGATTTGTCGGTAGCATCCAATATTACGCAACTGGCTTTTGCACAGATTGCGCCGAGCGGGCACACTGCAGATTGGTATGAACGTATGCTGTCATTGGACGGTTTTCAAAAATCACTAGCCTGAGGCAAACATGAGGCGCGCGGACCGGCTGTTCCAACTGATCCAGATTCTTCGCTCCAGCAAGCATCCCGTTACGGGGGCACAACTGGCGGACGAGTTGGAAACCTCCGTGCGCACGGTTTACCGTGATATCGCCGATTTGATGGCCCAACGCATACCCATTCGAGGGGAGGCAGGCATCGGGTATGTGTTGGATCAGGGTTATGAATTGCCGCCGTTGATGCTGTCAGAAACCGAGCTGGAAGCGGCGGTGTTGGGCGCCCGCTGGTTGGCAACCCAAGGTGACCCATCCCTGGCCAGGGGAGCACGGGACCTGTTGGCCAAAATCAACGGCGTAATCCCAGACCACCTGAAACCCATTATGGAAGACCACACCATGATGGTGCCGGTGCTGGAGCCGGGCCCGGCGGACCGCGTTGATGTCGCCAGACTGCGGGACTGGATTCGCCAGCAGAAGTGCGTTCGCATTCGATACCGTGATCAATCAGATCAGGAAAGCGAACGCACCCTGTGGCCCATTTCCGTAGCCTATTTTCATAACACCCGTCTGCTGGTGGGCTGGTGTGAATTACGCGACGACTTCCGCCACTTTCGCACGGATCGTATCCTGGAGGTGGTGTTTCTGGAGAAATCCTTCCCGGAGCCGGTGGCACAACTTCTACAGCGATGGCAGGAACAGGAACGGGGATAATCACCAAGGCATAGCCGCTAACTGACCGCGCCAGCTTCCAACTCCATCAAACCACTCAAATAACTATTACGGTTATGCAGAAACCGGCGCAGGCGCTCAGGGCAATCCTCACTNNACGTGCAGCCAGTGATGCACGCCATTGCTGCACCTGGGGGCACCCCTCGAACACATCCAACGGCAAGTAACTGTCAATCACATCAAAATAGCGGAAGATGGGACCGAAGGCAGCGTCCACCATGCCAAACTGCGTACCGCTGAAATATGGCCCCTGAATGTGATGTTCCAGCCGCTGCCACTTTGTAGTGATCGCCTCCAGCTTGCTCATGAATACCGTTTTGTCCGCCGCGCTGTACAGTCCGGCAATATCCATCAGCAACGCCGAACCGAGTTCGATCCAGGCCCGGTGCTGTGCCCTGATCAGTGGATCATCAGAATGAAGATTACCCGGCGTAATATCATTGAGATATTCGCAGATCACGGCGGACTCAAACAGCGCTTCGTATTCATCCACCAGCAGAACCGGCACTTTGCCCAAGGGCGACAGGCGCAGAAACCAGTCCGGCTTGTTGGCCAGATCGATGTCGTGGCGCAGGTGGGGAATTCCTTTCTCCAACAGCACAATGACTGATCGCTGCACAAAGGGGCACAAGTGATGGCTGATCAGGTTGAGACTGGCAGGGTTACTATCTGGCTGATTCATGGTATTACCTCCGAGTGGTAAAGCTCATCGCATGAGCAATACATTAGGGGGTTAGCGGCACGCCCCGCCACCGCCATTTCTGCAAACGGCGTTTGCAGTACTGAACAACCAAATGGGTGTACACTTCCGTGTTATGAAAGATCTCGACTGGAATGACCTGCATTATTTCAACGCGGTGGCCCGGGAAGGCTCCCTGGCCAGGGCGGCCCAGGTGCTGGGGGTCACCCATTCCACGGTGTTCCGGCGCATTAATCAGTTGGAGGAAACGCTGGGCGTGCGCCTGTTTGATCGCTTGCACGATGGCTATCGGCTCACCGCGTTGGGACAGGAGATGGTGCGCTACAGTGATCAGGTGGCCACCACGGTGGATGACCTGAAGCGCATGCTGGACAATCGCAACGATGAGCTGAAAGGCAGCATCCAGGTCACCGCTCCCCACAATTTCGCCTACCACTATTTACCGCCGCTGATCGCCGCCTTTCAGGCCCGGTACCCGGAAATCCAGGTACACCTCATGGCCGGTAACACCGATCTTAACCTGTCCCGGCGGGAGGCGGATCTGGCGATTCGCGCCACCCCCACTCCACCCGAGCATCTGGTGGGCCAGAAATTATTGAGCCTGGGATGGGCCGCTTACGCCAGCCCCGATTATGTAGCGCGGCAGGCCGATACGATCACCGGGTTGAAAGATCAACAACTGATTCTGGCAACGCCTGCGTTACAGCACGTGAAAGCCTATCAATGGGCGGAAGCCCAGGCCGTAGCAGGAAAGGTGGTGGCCCGTTGTAATGACCTGATGGCAATGTCGGCACTGGCGGTTAACGGTGCCGGTATCGCCTTATTACCCGACGACCAATTCAAACCCGAGCTGGTGCGTGTGTTCAGCCTGCCGGAGGATTTTGTAAGTGACATCTGGGTGTTGATGCACCCGGACCTGCGGGGCTGCAAGCGGCTGATGCTGTTCAAGCAATTCATCAGCGAGCAACTGCGTCAGGACCCGGTGTTGCGGAACTATGGCGCGGTGGCACAGACCACCATTTTGACATAGGCACTGGAGAGCCATTCGGAATAGAGATCGCCCTGATAGTCCCAGGCCAGTGGATCAATGGACACTCGCGTCAGGGGCGGGTTGCGATCGACCTTGTCCAGCAACGCGCTGGAAACACCGGGATCGGTGAGCACGCAACGGATGTTGTGTTCCCGCACCCGCGTTTTGATGGCCATCAGGTGTTTGATGCCCGGTTTAATTTCCGGATCCAGGCTGATGGCGCCATCGGAGAAGGTGTTCAGATCCTCTTCCAGATAATGATAGGCATCGTGGGCCAACAGGAAGGCCGCATCGGACTGGGCCAGCAGGCCCCGGGTCTGCAGTCGCTGCTGCTGTAGACGTTGGGTCATGTCGGCCTTGTTGGCGGCCAGTTTGTCAGCTTGTGTGGGCCGCAGGGGGGCGATGGCCTGTTCCACCGCATCCGCCAGCAACAGGGCGTTATCCAGGCTCATCCAGTAGTGCAGGTCATACTCAACACCCTGGTGGCCATGCTCATCACCATGGTCATGATCGTCATGGTCGTCGTGCATGGCCTGTCGCAGGGGCAGACGGGTCAAACCCGGTTGTTGACTCCAGTCCACAACAACGTTGGCCCGGGCCACGGCCCCCTTCAGGTAAGGTTCGTTGGCTTTTCCCATCCACACCACCAGGTCAGCGGCGGCAATAGCCTTGAGGTCGCTGGGCTTGAGGGCATAATCATGGGGTGTGGCACCTTCCGGCAACAGGGTCTGCACTGTCAGCGGCAGCCCCCGGGTCAGTTCCTGCACCACCAGCGCCGCCGGGCGCATGGATACCACCACCTTAAGCGGTTCGGCTTGTGCCATCACCGGTAAAGGGGTCGCTGACAGCGCCAACAGAAGAGTAAGGAAAATTCGGTACAACATGGGCTCGGCCTGACTACATTGAACACAGACCGAGCAGTATATCATGTTGCCACAAGGTTACGGACTACAGCCCCAGATAGACGAATAAGTCCCGCAGGGTGATGCGGCCGTCTCCATTCAGGTCCCATTGGGCCAACTCGTCGTCCGCCGATCGCCACAGATTGCGAGCAATCGCCACAACCCCATCCAGAGACGGACCGGCCCCCTGCAATTGCATGGACACCAGAAAGGGATCGTGGTCGGAGCTGCGATAAGGGCCCACGTCGGTAAAGGCATAGCCGTCTTCATCCGGGTAGTAGGTCAGGGCCTGATCATACTGCAGCTGATAGGCTTCCACCGCGTTGATGTGCCAGTGGGTGGCGTCCAGGATGTCGTCGTGGAAGGCCTGGTTCACCAGGATGTGATCCAGACTGCCCACCTGCCCGGTGCGATAGAACCAGTAAGAGAAGCCGTCGGCATCATAGCTGTCCGCCACATTCAGGTAATCGAACGTGGGCGCCACCACAGACTGGCCGTTGTCGGCGCCGGTATTGACCGCAGTCATGATGCTGTAACCACGCTGGTCCGGCTCATAACCGGTCAGTACCGCGATGGGGTCTTCGGCGCTGTAGGCATTGAGGTCGCCCATGATCATCACCCGCTCCGGCAGGTCGGCGCTCTCCAGCGCTTGTGCCAGGGTCACGGCGGCGGACACCCGCAACGCGTTGCAGCTGCTCTGGGCGGTGGTCACCACATCGGTGAGGTTGGCGTCTTCCCAGCAACCGGAGCCCTTGGATTTGAAGTGATTCACCACCACCGAGAAATTTTCGTGGCTGTCACGATGGCGGAAGGTTTGCAACAGGGCGGTGCGCATCTGCACCAGGGAACCATCGTCCAGGGTCTGGATCGGCATGGGAATGGTCAGCGCATCGCCCTTGGGTTTGACGGTGGCGGGGCGATACAACAAGCCCACGGCGATGGCGTCGCTTCCCACCGGGCTCTGATCGGCAGTGGCCACAAAGGCATAGTGATCCTCCGCGGCCTGTTCGGCATTGAGCGCGTTAACCAGGCTGGTGATGGCGCTGTCCTGGGTGCCGTGTTGGGAAAAACCGTCGTTTTCAATTTCCATCAGGCNNACAATGCGGGCCTGCTGCAAGTCGAACTGCTGCTGATTCTCTGCCCCACGGTTCTGGGGATAGTCAAAGGTCACGCCGCCGTTGCCGTCATCGGTACCGTTGAAATAGTTCAGCACATTGAAGCTGGCCAGAGTCAGGTTGCCCCGTTGCAAGTCCGGCGCTGCTTGCCGTTCGGTTACCACCTGAATGTCCGCCGTCGGATTGATGCGATAGGTGCCAAAGGCATAGTTCAGCGGCCCTGCAGCGCTCACCCGGTCACTGATCCGAATCGGCTGGGCGTAACTGAAACCGGGGAAGAAACTGAGCTGATCCGGATACTGACTGCTGGTGTTGTCTTCCACATAGATCAGGTTTTCTGAGTTCGACTGCACCAGGGCATGGTACTCATCTGTACCGGGGGCGAAGGCGTCCGTGGGCGCTCGCTTCAGTTCATGGCTCAGGCCGATCTCACCATAACGCCACAGGTCGTTGATGTCTGCCACCATCAGGTCACGCACTTCCACCAGCATACCTTCCAAAGGCTCCAGCGCCGTATCGGCACCAAAGGGCAGGGTCACGGCAACCGGCTCCAGGGAGCTGTTGCCGCCGCAGTCCACCAGAGCGGAGATATCGGTCAGCTCCGTCAGACCATAATATTCATCCACCGTGCCCAGTACCCGCAGGGTGGTGCCTGGTGTGACATCATCATAGGAAAACACAAACAGCCCTTCCGAGGTGGCGGGGTTGTCATCCTGGTCCGCCGTTTCCTCCTGCAGGAAGAAACCGTTGCTGCGCAGACCGGTGACCACCGCTTCCACCACCAGAGTCTCACCATCCAATGGCGAAGCATCGGTTTCCCCCTGAACCTGGCTGATCAGGGTGGCGCTGTCACCGCACTGGCCGATTTCAGGAGTGGGCTCTTCGCCGCCGTTATCACCTGCATGTTGCCCCAGGTCGTCGAAGCTGTCGGAAGGGAAACCGGCCCACTGTGCAGCCGGATCAAAGGCGTCGCCGGGATCAGTGTCACCGTCTGCCACGCTGGCAAGACGACGCAGGGTGTTGTTCTGGGTGCTGGTATCGCCGCTGCCCCACTCACTGCCGGGGTCCACTCCCACCTGGCCGATGGCATCAATGGTCACTCCACCGTTCATCAGCACAACAGCATCGTCCCCGTTGAACAAACCGGCGCCGGTGGTGAAATCCGCCTGGCTCAGAATATCAGCCGCCGCGCTGCTATGGGCCACCACGTAGACCTCACCGGGGGCGACGCTGCCGATCAGGTTCAGCGTCAGCCCCGCCGATGCGCTGCCGTTAAAATACACAGCCAGTTCATAGGCCGCCAGATCAACACTCTGATCTGTGCCGTTATATAGCTCCACTGCTTTGTTGTTGCTGGAACCTTCGACGTATTCAGAGATCATCAGGTCCGTCGCGCATACCCCGTTTCCGGCCATGCACAACCCCGCCAACGCCGCGGTCAGATGCGGTTTAAACAAATCCATGGTGTTCACCCTGTTATCGGTTTTGGAATGAACCCATGAGTGTTTCGCTTGCCGATGAAAGGGGAATGAAGACTATGTGAAGTTTTTGTTAGTTGAGCGCCTGGAGAAACCGCGGCATCAGCTCGTCGACGTGCTTTACCCAATTGAAGTGATCGGCGTTGAAACCAAGCGCCCGATTGTCCAGGCATTGCACATGCACTTGTTCGGTGGGCACTTTCTGTAGAATTTCTTTCACCGCCTGTTCCGGCGCAAACGGATCACTGCTGAAACAGAATGCCTTGATGGGAATGGGAAGCGCGGCCAGGGCGGTTTCGTAGTCCCGATTGTCTCCGCTTATGGAGAAGCGATTGGTTTTTGCCAAATGGCCCCAGTCCTGGATCAGGGTTTTGCCCTGGATGCCGCCAAAGCCCAGACGATCACCGGGAAAGTAGCCTGCCAGCGCCGCGCTACCGGTGAAGAGAAAAGGCACCACTTTCAGCAGCCATTTCTGAGCCCCCTGAAACCCGCTGTTATGAGGTGTGCCGCAGGCTACCAGCAGCAACTGGTCAATTTTTTCCGGATACTGCACGCTGTACAGCAGGGATAACTGCCCACCCAAGCTGTGCCCACCAAGAATGATGGGTAAATCACCAAAACGATTTTTGACATCATCAATCAGAAAATTCAGATCCCGCAGCAGCTCCTGATAGCCGAAGTCACAGCGTCGCGACGCCCGCAATGGACTGATGCCGTTGCCCCGCAATTCGTGTACCATCACATGAATTCCCTGGCGGCTGAACGCCTCGGCCAAGGGCCCATAGAAGCGGGCCTTGGTGCCCATGGCGGGGTTGAATACCAAAACGCGCTCTGTTTCCACACCGTCGGGTACGCGTTGCTCATAGTAGTGAACCGGGATGCCGTTACCCTTCAGAT
>JABAHQ010012911.1_pt2 | contig 11216 bp, 9 predicted proteins | sample 7062091 | NCBI WGS metagenome assembly JABAHQ01 (sample SAMN14534359, study PRJNA622989) | marine sediment metagenome | biome: marine biome [ENVO:00000428]; feature: marine pelagic biome [ENVO:01000023]; material: deep marine sediment [ENVO:00002113] | place: India: Gulf of Kutch | collected...
TCTTCATCCCACCAGCGGTAGTACGGGGAGTTATAGAGCTGTGAGTTGTCCGGCACGAAATAGTCTGTCGGCGCTTCTACGACATCGATCAAGGCAGCATGCACTGCGCCGGTCCATGCCAGCAGCACCGCACCCGCCAATGAGACGATTTTTCCATTCTTCATTGTTTCTCTCCAAGCATCGAAAGTGAGGGCCATAAGAATCGGCTGACAGGAGTGAGGCAACATCCGTGCCATGGATGTAACTATATGATTTTCAGAGAACAAACGCCGCTGCAAGGTTGAGATATCGAATGGGACCGTTAAGAAAATCGTCATACGCGCGGTAGCATGTAAACAAAGCATTTACAGTCAACGTGTTACGACGATTGCAGCCACATGCTGCACGAGGAGATACCCATCGTACGGCCTGCCGTCGCCGGGCAAGGAACCGAGAACCGCCGTTTTTCGCCGGGACCGCCCCGCGGTCGGCGTGGATTGGCTCTCAATACGTGCTCGCAATCGTGGCTTCCCGGCGCCGGCGCACGTTGAGCCGCAACGCACTGTAAAGAAAAATGACAAACGCTCGGCTGTAGGCGCCCGGTCTGTGAGCGCCTGCCGCCCTTACGAGGCTGGAGACCGCCGCACAGCTCACCCCGAACGGCTCGACCGTCGCGCCCGGGTCGCCCAATGGTCCAGGCGGCGGTTTCGGACGGTGCTCCCGCGCGGCTGCGAAGATCACTGCTCGCCAAATATAGAGAAGCGGGAGGGTGTGATGGGGGCGGCTCTCCGGCCGCGACTGCTCCGTGCCGGCGGTGCGGTCGCCGCAAGGGTGCCGCTTTTCCGAGGCGGCGCCTGAAAACTCTCGGGCTGGAGCGGCCTTCCGACCGCGGCCGAGGAGATACTACAACACTGTCAGGGCGCCACCGCCTCGAATGCTTCCTCTTGGGTTCCCGCCCCCGGCATGAAGGTCACGTCCACGCTGAGGTGGTGCGGCGAGTACACCGTGGTGCGCAGCAGCACGCCGCGCCCCGGAATCACCGCCTGTTCGGTCATGGTACGAATGTGCGTGGTGTCGTCGAACGACTCTTCGATCTGCTCGTACTCGAGGTTCATGTGATCCGCCTCCTTCACCGCCGGCCCGCCAGCCCTATCTGAACCCTAGTCGCCCGAAGTGCCGAGTCAAGATTGTCCGACCCCGCCGACCTCACAGCCTGCAGACCATGACCAACGCATCCTGATAGCGCCCGGGATCCGGATAGTAGCCTCTCTTTCGATACTTTTGGCGGAAACCCATGCGCTCGTACAGCCGAATCGCGACCGTGTTGGTCGGGCGTACCTCGAGCCAGGCCCGGGCCGCGGAGGCCGCGCGGGCCTGCGCCAACAAGTGGGCAAGCATCCTGGCACCCAGACCGCGCCCCCGAAATCGCTGTGCGATGCACAGATTCATGATGTGGGCCCAGTCCCCGCGCATGCGCGCCACACCGTAACCGACGATCTCCTCATCGCGTTCCAGTACCCAGCACGACCAGCCGGAGCGCAGGGCTCGCAGGAAGAACAGCGCCGACCAGGGCAGCGTGTAGGTCTCGCGCTCGATCCGCAGGACCCGGGGCAGATCTTCTTCGCGCATGGCCCGCAGGGCCGGTGCACCCGCTGCCGCGGTCCCGCGGATCGCCTCGTTCATGACACGGGCTCGCGGCCAGTGAGCTCTCCGGCCCGGCGGCACGGTCGAGCGGAATCTCGATCAGCCGCGCACCGTGAAACGCTCGTCGAGCGCCTCGAGCTTCTCCATGATCCCCGTGTACTCGAGCTCGGACATGGGCAGCATGGCCGCGCCGAAGAAACCCTGGCGGCGCATGTCCATGGCCTTGTTCGAGACACGCTCGCGCACCGTATCCCAAAACGGATGGGCGAAGGCGTCCACCGGTTCCGTGAAAACCCCATCGTGCATGGCGAAGGCGGCACAGCTCACCACGGGCGGCCCGTCGAAATAGCTGATGCCCGAATTGAGCGGCACCGGCATGAGCGGCATCTGATGGGATCCGCGCATGCAGCCGGCCACGTAGGGGCCGATGGCGTAGGGCTCGAGAATCTCGCCGGTCGCCGGGAAGGTCTTCTGGGCCCGCACCAGCATCACCGGATCGTCCTTGCCCGTGTACTTGCCGGCGATGTTGTGCAGCCGGGACGTGGAAACCGCGGCCGCCTGCTCGCCGGTCTTGCGCGACCAGATGGACTCCACCACGTAGCGCTCGGTGTCGCGCAGCAACGTGGCGATCTCGTAGAGGTCCTCGGGGGCGTTGAGCTCGACGACACGATCGGCCTCAGTGTAGCTCACGTCCATGATGACGAACTTGAACCCCGCGCCCATACCCGGGGAGAGCATCAGCCCGGGTGTGTTCATCGGATCGACGAACGCAAGATACAGGGGCAGGTTGTAGGCACCCGGATCCGTCTTGTCGGCGGCGAAAAACAAAAACGGTTCGTTGGGCCGCTCGTCGAACTCCATCTCGGCCACCGCCGGGCCCATGCCGCGCACGTTGCCGGAGAAGGCCTCCTTCAGCAGGTCCTGGCCCGCCCCGTAGAGACCCTGCTGTTTGGCGACCTCCGTTCCCGTGATGAACGCCTGCCAGGCGAGCTTATGAATCTGCTCATCGCCCGGGCCGCGCTCGTGGGTCATCACGACGGCGATATCGTCGCCGGTGAAGCTTATATATGTGTCCCGCAGCAGCCCCGCGCCGTGGTCGCGTACGTATTCGCGCACGCTCTCCAGCAGCCGTTGCGACGGGCAGATGTGCCCGCCGATGGATCCGATGTCGGCCTTGATGACGCTGAGGGTGAGCTTCATGATTTCGACTCCTTGGGCTTGACGGCGGACATGACGCAGCATAGTGCAAGCGACCTTACCGATCGCGACAAGAATGTCGCTCCCACCCCTCGGTCTGGCGCATCCGCCACTTGCCAGTGGGAGCGGCACCTGGAGCCGCGACACTCGCGGCGGCCAAAGGCCGCCTTATCCACCTGTGCCTTCGGCGCCTGCGGTTGTTTTGCAGTGGGAGCGGCTTTCCAGCCGCGATCCTTCTTTCAGAGCCCCATCGCGACAAGAATGTCGCTCCCGCCCGTGTGGTTTCGCACGCCTGCGGATCTTCCCGTGGGAACGGCGCCTGGAGCCGCGACAGTCGCGGCGGCCAAAGGCCGCCCTATCGACATTGGCGCGGGCGTCGCCCGCGCCGCGGTTACTCGACCTTGATGGTGCGGCGCTTGGAGGTCTCCACCTTGGGCATGGTCAGCTCCAGGATGCCGTCCCTGAACTGGGCCTTGGCCCGGTCGCTGTCCACGTCGGCCGGCAGCGCCACGGTGCGGGTGAATGCGCCGCGGGAGATCTCGCAGCGATAGTAGTCGCCCTTCTCTTCCTTTTCCTCGCGCCAGGTGCTGCCCTTGATTGTGACCATGTTGTCGGAGACGGATATGTCCAGGTCCTTCTTGTCCACGCCGGGCATCTCGGCGCGCACCAGAACCTCCTCGTCGCGATCGATCACGTCCACGCGGGGAATGCGTCCCTCAAGGGGTCGCGCCATCTCACCCCACGGCCAGCCCCGGCGAAACGGCCGCATCCAGCCGTGGCCGAGAAAATCCTCGAACATGCGATCCATCTCCTCGAACGGGCTCAGCGCCCGTGACGGGGTGACGCGCTCGATCTCCCCGCCCCGTTCGCCCTCTTGTCTCTCTGCTTTCGCCATGGTTGTCCTCCTTTTCCTGCATCACAGACGGCACGTTCGGCCGGTGCTGCTGATGCAATCACGATAGCCCACGGACGGTAATCTAAACTTTGATGTAGATCATCATCGGGGCGTTCTCAAGTGGGCACCCTTGAACACGACCCGGTGCGGCCGAGGGAAAACCCGTTCGGCGCCGCCGGGGAGGGGCGCGCATGCGAATGAACAAGCTGACCAGCCGACTCCAGGCGGCCCTGGCCGACGCCCAGAGCCTGGCGGTGGGCCGCGACCATCAGTACATCGAGCCGCTGCACCTGATGGCCGCCCTCCTGGACCAGGAAGGCGGCACCGTGCGCGGACTGATGGCCCGCACCGGCGTCAATATCCCCCAGCTGCGCACCGAGCTGGGCAAGGCGCTGGAGCGCCTGCCGCGTGTGCAGGGCACGGGCGGGGAGGTGCTCATCTCCAACGACCTGGCGCGGCTGCTGAACCTCACCGACAAGCTCGCCCAGGACCGGGGCGATGCCTATATCTCCAGCGAGCTCTTTGCCCTGGCCGCGGTGGAGGCCCCCGGCGAGCTCGGCCACATCCTGCGCGAGGCCGGCGCCTTCAAGGGCCCCCTGGAGCAGGCCATCGAGCAGCTGCGCGGCGGCGAGAAGGTCCAGGACCCCGAGGCCGAGGAGCAGCGCCAGGCCCTGGAGAAATACACCATCGACCTCACCGAGCGCGCCGAGGCCGGCAAGCTGGACCCGGTGATCGGGCGCGACGACGAGATCCGCCGCGTGGTCCAGGTGCTGCAGCGGCGCACCAAGAACAACCCGGTGCTGATCGGCGAGCCCGGCGTGGGCAAGACCGCCATCGTCGAGGGCCTGGCCCAGCGCATCGTCAACGGCGAGGTGCCGGAGGGGCTCAAGAACAAGCGCATCCTGGCCCTGGACCTGGGCGCGCTCATTGCCGGGACAAAATACCGCGGCGAGTTCGAGGAGCGCCTCAAGGCGGTGCTCAAGGACCTGGCCAAGCAGGAAGGCCAGGTGATCCTGTTCATCGACGAGCTGCACACGCTCGTGGGCGCCGGCAAGGCCGAGGGCGCCATCGACGCCGGCAACATGCTCAAGCCGGCCCTGGCCCGCGGCGAGCTGCACTGCATCGGCGCCACCACGCTGAACGAGTACCGCAAGCACATCGAGAAGGACGCCGCCCTGGAGCGGCGCTTCCAGAAGGTGCTGGTGGACGAGCCCAGCGTGGAGGACACCATCGCCATCCTGCGCGGGCTCAAGGAGAAGTACGAGGTCCACCACGGCGTGGAGATCACCGACCCGGCCATCGTCGCCGCGGCCACGCTGTCGCACCGCTACATCACCGACCGCTACCTGCCCGACAAGGCCATCGACCTGATCGACGAGGCCGCCAGCCACCTGCGGGTGGAGATCGACTCCGAGCCCGAGGAGATGGATCGCCTGGACCGGCGCCTGGTGCAGCTCAAGATCGAGCGCGAGGCCCTGAGAAAGGAAACGGACGAGGCGTCGAAAAAACGCCTGCGGGCCCTCGAGGCAGAGATCGCCGAGCTGGAGGGCCAGTACGGCGAGCTCCAGCGCGTCTGGGAAAAAGAAAAGGCCGCGGTGGAGGGCGCCAAGCACGTCAAGGAAGAGCTGGAACGGGCGCGCACCGAGCTGGAGGCCGCCCGGCGGGCCGGCGACCTGGCCCGCATGTCGGAGCTGCAGTACGGGCGCATCCCCGAGCTTCAGAAGAGGCTTCAGGCCGACTCGGTGCAGCCTCAAGAGACGCGGCTGCTGCGCAGCAAGGTGACCGAGGAGGAGATCGCGGAGGTGGTCTCGAAATGGACCGGCATCCCGGTGTCGAAGATGCTGGAGGGCGAGCGCGACAAGCTCACTCGCATGGAGGAGGCCCTACACGCGCGGGTGGTCGGCCAAGACGAGGCCGTGCGGGCGGTCACCGATGCCATCATCCGCTCGCGCGCGGGGCTGGCCGACCCCAACCGGCCCAACGGCTCGTTCCTCTTCCTCGGGCCCACCGGCGTCGGCAAGACCGAGCTGTGCAAGGCCCTGGCCGAGTTCCTGTTCGACACCGAGGAGGCCATGGTGCGCATCGACATGTCCGAGTTCATGGAGAAGCACTCGGTGGCCCGGCTGATCGGCGCGCCGCCCGGCTATGTCGGTTACGAAGAAGGCGGCCATCTGACCGAGGCCATCCGACGCCGCCCTTACGCGGTAATCCTGCTGGACGAGGTGGAAAAGGCCCACGTTGACGTGTTCAACGTCCTGCTGCAGGTGCTGGACGACGGGCGGCTCACCGACGGGCACGGGCGCACGGTGGACTTTCGCAACACCGTGATCGCCATGACCTCCAACCTCGGCTCGCACATGATCCAGCAGATGGCCGGCGAGGAGCACTACGCCGAGATGAAGCGGGCGGTCATGGAGGTAGTGGGCCCGCATTTTCGCCCCGAGTTCATCAACCGCCTCGACGAGATCGTGGTGTTCCACCCGCTTACCCGCGAGCAGATTCGCCGCATCGCCGACCTGCAGGTTGACTATCTGCGCGAGCGCCTCGCCGGGCGCGGCATGGACCTGGAGCTCACCGCCGCGGCCCTGGAGCACCTGGCCGGCGTCGGTTACGACCCAGTGTATGGCGCCCGGCCGCTCAAGCGCGCCATCCAGCACGAGGTGGAAAACCCCCTGGCCCGCGAGATCGTCGGCGCGCGCTTCGGCGCGGGCGATACGGTGGTGGTCGATGCCGAGGACGGACGCGTCGTCTTCCGGCGGCGGCAATCGGCCGAGGCCGCGGCGGGCTAGATCTTCTTGGCGCAGGTCGGAAAACGCAAAGGACGCGGAGGCGCAAAGAGCGCAAAGAAATCGAAAATCTGTGCTCTCCCATCCATCCTCATTGATGTATGCACAACTGGGTCTCCACAGGCGCTTTGAGGATGTTGCTGCGCGTCTTGGACCCAATGCGGCCAATTCGAGCATCCCTTCTCCTCAGGGAGAAGGACAGGATGAGGGGATCGGAGAAAATCATCCCTTTCTCTTGTTGCAATGCTCTCATCCCGCACTCTCCCGCAGGGCGCGGGAACCTGTGGGATAGCCGTGCCCATGGTTGATGTTTTGTCAATAGAATTCCTCTGCGCCTTCGCGCCTCTGTGTTGTACGACGGTGGTAACTGAGGGCTACGCGATCGAACCATGGAATACAAGGACTACTACAAGATTCTCGGTGTCGATCGGGGGGCGAGCCAGGACGAGATCAAGCGGGCCTTCCGCAAGCTCGCCCGCAAGTATCACCCCGACGTGAGCAAGGAGCCGAACGCCGAGGAGCGCTTCAAGGAGGTCGGCGAGGCCTACGAGGTGCTCAAGGACCCGGAGAAGCGCGCCGCCTACGACCGCCTGGGCACGCAATGGCGCGAGGGCCAGGAGTTCCGCCCCCCGCCGTTCTGGGAACGGGAGTTCGAGTTCGGCGGGGGCGGGTTCACCGGCGCCGACACCAGCGGCTTCAGCGATTTCTTCGAGTCCCTGTTCGGGCGCGGCTGGCCCGGCTTTCGGCCCCGCCGCGCCCGCGGCGAGGACCTCCGTGCCCGACTGCGCATCGACCTGGAAGAAGCCTATAGCGGGACCACCCGGCGGATCGACCTGCAGGTGCCGGAGATGGACGAGCACGGAAACGTGCGCACCCGGCCCCACCGGCTCAATGTGCACATCCCCAAGGGCGTGCTGGCGGGCCAGCGCATTCGCCTGGCCGGCGAGGGGGGCGCCGCCCCCGCGGGCGGCGCGCCCGGCGACCTCTACCTTGAGCTTGAACTCGCACCTCACCCGCTCTACCGTGTGGAGGGGCGCGACGTCTACCTGGAGCTGCCGGTCACCCCGTGGGAGGCCGCGCTCGGAGCCCATGTGGCGGTACCGACGCTGGGCGGGCGCGTAGACCTGAAGATCCCGCCCGGCTCCCAGACCGGGCGGCGGCTGCGCTTGCGCGGGCGGGGGCTGCCGGGCCATCCCGCCGGCGATCAGTATGTCGTGCTGCGCATCGAAACGCCGCCGGCGGACACCGAGACGGCCCGCGCACTCTATCGCAGGATGGAGCAGGAGATGGCCTTCGACCCCCGCGCCGCAAAGGGCCTGTAGCGATGACCCAAGAACTGCCGGCCCAATCCGGAGATCTGCTGGACGAATCACTCGAGCTCAGCCTCGCCGAGCTCTGCCGGGCTTGCGAGGTGCACGCCGAGGCCATCATGGCGATGGTGGAGGAAGGCATCATCGAGCCGATCGGGCAGGACCCCGCCGACTGGCGCTTCCCCGGTCCCGCCCTGCGCCGCGTGGAGATCGCCCTGCGCCTGCAGCGCGACCTGGAGATCAACCTGCCGGGTGTCGCGCTGGTGGTCGAGCTGCTGGAGGAGCGCAATCGCCTGGAAGCGCGGCTGCGGGCACGGGGGGACTAAACCCTCTCTCAAAATTCCGCAACGGGCGTCGGTCGGGTCAAGGCCGGGAGGGCCGGATGCCATGCGGCGGTGCGTGCGCTCGAGACGATGGGTCCGCGCCTCCGGCGCACGCCCCGCGGGCGAGACCTGAGCCGGTTGTGGCATTTACCCCAGTGGCATTGCCGGCAGACCCTAACTACTGTTGGTAATAGGCGAGGCAGCCGGAGCGCGTGGCGGCGCCGTGACCAGCGAGGGCGAAGATCGGACCGATGTGGCGCCCGGCCCGGGTGGTAGTGTCGGCCGCGCCGCAGCGCGAGGGCACCGTTGACTAGATCGCGGCAGTAGGACGGCCGGCAGAATGAGGGCAGCACACATGGCAAAGGTCATCGGCATCGATCTGGGAACCACCAATTCGTGCGTCGCCGTGATGGAGGGCGGCAAGCCCAAGGTCATCGAGAACGCGGAGGGCGCGCGCACCACACCCTCGGTGGTCGCCTTCACCGAGGAGGGCGAGGTCCTGGTGGGGCCGACGGCCAAGCGCCAGGCCATCACCAATCCCCAGAACACGGTCTTCGCGATCAAGCGGCTCATCGGGCGGCGCTATTCCGATAGCGAGGTCAAGCGCGACATCGAGATGGTGCCCTACAGAATCATCGAGGCGGAAAACGGCGATGCCTGGGTGGAGGTGCGGGGAAAGAAGATGGCCCCGCAGGAGATCTCGGCCCAGGTGCTGCGCAAAATGAAAAAGACCGCCGAAGACTATCTGGGCGAGAAGGTCAAGGAGGCGGTGATCACCGTGCCCGCCTACTTCAACGACTCGCAGCGCCAGGCCACCAAGGACGCCGGGCGCATCGCCGGCCTGGAGGTGCTGCGCATCATCAACGAGCCCACCGCCTCCTCGCTCGCCTTCGGCCTGGACAAGCAGCACGGCGAACGTAAGATCGCCGTCTATGATTTGGGCGGCGGGACCTTCGACATCTCCATCATCGAGATGGCCGAGGTCGAAGGCGAACACCAGTTCGAGGTGCTGTCCACCAACGGCGACACCTTCCTGGGCGGCGAGGACTTCGACCTGCGCCTGATCGACTACCTGGCCGAGGAGTTCAAGAAGGAAACGGGCATCGACCTGCACAACGACCCGCTGGCCCTGCAGCGCCTCAAGGAGGCGGCGGAGAAGGCCAAGATGGAGCTGTCCTCGGCCCAGCAGACCGACATCAACCTGCCCTACATCACCGCCGATGCCGGCGGACCGAAGCACCTCAATATGAGGGTTACGCGGGCCAAGCTCGAGTCCCTGGTCGAGGACCTGATCCAGCGCACGGTCGAGCCCTGTAGGATCGCCCTGAAGGACGCCGGGCTGTCGGCCTCGGATATCGAGGACGTCATCCTGGTGGGCGGGCAGACCCGCATGCCCAAGGTGCAGGAGACGGTGCGCGAGCTCTTCGGCAGGGAGCCGCGCAAAGATGTCAACCCCGATGAGGCGGTGGCCATCGGCGCCGCCATCCAGGCGGCGGTGCTCACCGGCGAGCGGACCGACGTGCTGCTGCTGGACGTCACGCCGCTGTCGCTGGGCATCGAGACCCTGGGCGGGGTGATGACCAAGCTCATCGAGAAGAACACCACCATCCCGACGCGCGCCCACGAGACCTTCTCCACCGCCGAGGACAACCAGACCGCGGTCACCGTGCACGTGCTGCAGGGCGAGCGCGAGCAGGCGTCGCAGAACAAGTCCCTGGGTCAGTTCAACCTCACCGACATCCCCCCGGCGCCGCGCGGCGTGCCCAAGATCGAGGTCACCTTCGACATCGACGCCAACGGCATCCTGCACGTGGGCGCCAAGGACCTGGCCACCGGAAGGCAGCAAAGCATCCAGATCAAGGCCTCCGGCGGGCTCACCGAGGGCGAGATCGAGCGCATGGTCAAGGACGCCGAGGCCCACGCCGAGGAGGACCGGCGCTTTCACGAGCTGGCCGAGGCGCGCAACCGGGCCGACGCGATGATCCACGCCACGCGCAAGTCCGTGGATGCCTTAGGCGAAAAGCTCGAGTCGGGTGAAAAGCAGCGCATCGAAAGCGCCGTCAAGGAACTGGAACAGGCAATGGAGGGCAGCGACAAGCCCGAGATCGAACGCAAGACCCACGCCCTTTCCGAGCTCTCCGGGCAGATCGCCCAGCGCGTCTACGGCGCGCAGGAGGCCCAGGCCGGCGGGGAGGGCCGCAAGCGCGGCGAAGAGGATGTGGTCGATGCCGAGTTCGAGGACGTTGATAAAAAATAGGTCAAAAGTCAAAAGGGAAAAGCATGCCCGACGCCCAGCGATGAAACAGACCAGTGTGCACACATTTTGCGCAAAGAAGGGCTGTCGGCCTTACCTTCGACTTTCGCCTTTCGCCTTTCGACATTCGCCTCGTCTTTCGAAAAAGGCCCGATCCACGCCGCGCGTTCGCACGGCATGAACCAGGCCTCTCGATCTTCGACTTTTGCCTTTTTACTTTTGACTTTTGCCTTGAACTACATCATCTCTTCCATGCCGCCCATGCCGGGCGCGCCGGCGGCGGGCTTTTCCTTCTCGGGCAGCTCGGCCACCATCGCCTCGGTGGTGATCATCAGGCCGGCCACGGAGGCGGCGTTCTGCAGGGCGATGCGCACCACCTTGGTGGGATCGAGGATACCCACCTCCACCAGGTCGCCGTACTCGCCGGTGGCGGCGTTGTAACCGAAGTTGCCCTTGCCCTCTTGGACCTTGTTGAGCACCACCGACGGCTCCGTGCCGGCGTTGGCCACGATCTGGCGCAGGGGCTCCTCCATGGCGCGGCAGGCGATGCTCACACCGACCTCCTGGTCGTGGTTGTCGCCCTTGAGGTCCTTGATGGCCTGTAAGGCGCGGACAAGGGCTACGCCGCCACCGGCGACAATGCCCTCCTCCACCGCGGCCCGGGTCGCGTGCAGGGCGTCCTCCACGCGCGCCTTCTTCTCCTTCATCTCCACCTCGGTGGCCGCGCCCACCTTGATCACGGCCACACCGCCGGCCAGCTTGGCCAGCCGCTCCTGCAGCTTCTCCCGGTCGTAGTCGGAGGTGGTCTCCTCGATCTGCTGGCGGATC
>JABAHQ010008983.1_pt1 | contig 11215 bp, 6 predicted proteins | sample 7062091 | NCBI WGS metagenome assembly JABAHQ01 (sample SAMN14534359, study PRJNA622989) | marine sediment metagenome | biome: marine biome [ENVO:00000428]; feature: marine pelagic biome [ENVO:01000023]; material: deep marine sediment [ENVO:00002113] | place: India: Gulf of Kutch | collected...
GAGGATGCCTTGACCGCCCTGGAGGAGGACCACGAATTCCTGATGAAAGGGGATGTCTTCACCCAGGACGTGATCGATCAGTGGATTGATTACAAGCAGGAAAACGAGGTCAGCCCCTTGCGGCTCCGGCCTCATCCCATGGAGTTCCATCTTTACTACGATGTGTGAGCGATAAAGTCTGAATTCCCCGGCCTTCCCGGAAGGCCGGGATCGTTCCCCCATTCACCCCCTGGGTGGTTTCCCCAGGGGGTTTTTTTTGTTAAATTAGAGGATCCTACCCGCTGCCTGAAAAAGTTGTCGTGGGGGAGAAAGGGCCTGTTACTCCGTTCTCGGTCGTTCCGCGTCGATTGGGTGATGAATAAAGAATTCGATTTGGTGCAATGGATTTATTCGGCGAAGTCCTGGGATCCTCAACTGGAGCCGGTGTTGTCTTCTTCCGGATTCAAGGAACCCCGGAAGGCGTGGAACCGGTTTCTTGAACTGTCTTCCCAGTCGAACTTCGAGGGACTGTTCCCCGATTTCTTTCCCCGATTTCTGCGCGAGCTGGCCGGGTCATACGACGCAGGCCTGGCCCTTTTGAATTTCGAGCGGTTCACGGAAAAAATCCATGACAAGAACTACCTGTACACCCTTTTGGCCGACTCCACCGAGCTGTTGCATGCGTTGGTCACGTTGTTTTCGGGAAGTCAGGTGCTCACCGACACGCTGCTCAGCGACCCGTCCCACTTCGATTGGCTGAAACATCCCGACACCCTCAACCGCCCCAAGACCAAAGACGCCCTCATGCGGGATTTTTACGAGATGAGCGGTGTCGACGATCCGGGCCGCGACACCCCCACCTTGCTTCGGCGGTTTAAAAAGCGGGAATACATTCGCATCGGCCTGCGCGACCTGTTGGGCAAGGTGGAAATGCAGGAAACGGTGGAAGACCTGTCCAACCTGGCCGATGTGTGCCTGCAGGTGGCCTACGAATACGCGGAGAAAGAATGCCGCAGGAAATACGGCATCCCGTTTTACCAGGAGGAGGGCGACTGGAAGGAATCCGAATTCACCATTCTGGGAATGGGCAAGCTGGGCGGCCGGGAATTGAACTACAGTTCCGACATCGACCTCATTTACATTTATACCTCGAATCGCGGGGAAACCCGGCCCCCGGAAGGGGAGGAAGGATCCGTCCGGGTGATCACCAATCACGAGTATTACACCAAGCTCGCCACCACCGTCACCCGCACCCTCAACGACATCACCGCAGAGGGGAATGTGTTTCGGGTGGACCTCGATCTGCGGCCCGACGGCCGCAGCGGAGAGATCGTCAATTCCCTGGCCGGGTGCGAAATCTATTACCAGTCCTGGGGCCGGACCTGGGAACGCCAGGCCCTCCTCAAAGCCCGGGTTTCGGCGGGCAGCGAGACCCTGGGGGCGGAGTTTTTCCGGATCATGGAACCGTTCATTTACCGGCGCAGTCTTGATTTTTCCTCCATCGACGAGATCAAATCCATGAAGGAAAAAATCAACCGCAGTTTGCAGGCCAAGAAAACGGGGCGCGGCCACATCAAGCTGGGTTTCGGGGGCATCCGCGAAATCGAATTCATCGTGCAGGCTTATCAACTGCTGTTCGGAGGCAAGGACCGCCGCCTGCGCGTCGCCAACACGTTGGAGGTGCTGCAAACGCTGGAAGCCCGCGGGTTCCTGAACCCGGAAGATTCCCGGCGGTTGCGGGAAGCGTATATTTTCCTGCGCAACCTGGAAAACCGGGTGCAGATTTCCTATGGCCTGCAGACCCACGTGCTGCCGGAAAAAGAAGAGGCGCTTGCCGTGCTGGCCCGGAAAATGCGGTACACGGGAAGCGATCGCCCGGCCCTCGCGGACCAACTGCTGAAGGATTTCGCATCGCATACCCGGTTTGTCGGCGGGATGTTTGCCGACCTGTTCGTGGAGGAAAAAAAACAGGAAGCGGCCGCCATCGCCACGCAGGAAGACGCCGCCTCCGCCGCCCCCGTTTCCCGGGAGCTTTCCCTCGACCGGTTGCAGGGGGAACCTTTTTCCGATCCCAAGCGGGTGCTCCGGTTTTTGGAGTCCCTGCNNGGTTTTTGGAATCCCTGCGCGACGGAGCGGCGTTTTCCCATCCCTCCGAACGGAGCATTCAAAATTTTTACGCCATCCTTCCCCGCCTCCTTCATCATTGCCGCACCCTGCCCAAACCCAGTTCCGCGGTGGAAAACCTGGTCAAGTACGTGGAAGCCGGCGGCGCCCGGGAAACCACCCTGAGCCTGCTCCAGTCCAACGAAAAATTTCTGGAGCTGCTTCTGGTGCTTTTCGGGAGCAGCGATTTCCTGTCCCAGATTCTCATCAAGCAACCCGATCTGGTGGATGTGCTGATGGACCTGGAATCCATTTACCGGTACAAGCCGCCCGCCAAGATCGCCGAGGAGTTCCAGCGACAACTCAAAACCTGCCGCCACCTGGACGACCGGAAACTGAGGGTCCGGCGGGTCAAGCAGGCCGAGGAACTGCGGATCGGCATCCGTTACCTTTTGCGGGAAGCGGATTTGATGGGAACCCTGGCCGACTTATCTTCCCTGGCTGACGTGTTTCTCGACACCGTCTACGAGTTGGCGTACGAGGAACTGAACCGGAAATCCGGAACCCTGGAACCTCTGCCCCGGGATTTCTCGATTTTCGGGTTGGGCAAGCTGGGCGGCCATGAACTCAATTTCGGGTCCGATCTCGACCTGCTCCTGGTCTACGAAGAACCGGAAGAGACGCTTCCCGCGGTTCCTCCCGGAGGGCTTCAATCCTATTACGTGGCCTTGTCGCAAATGATCTTCACTCTGACCTCCGAGATGACTCCGGCGGGATTCGCTTACAAGATCGATACCGACCTGAGACCCGAAGGGAGCCGGGGCATGCTGGTCCTTTCCTTGAAAGGCTATGTCGACTATTTTCAGTCCCGGGGGCGGATCTGGGAGCAGCAGGCCATGACGCGCGCCCGGTTCGTCGCCGGGTCCCGGGCGTTGGGCGACAAATTCCTTCAGGCGGTGCATGCCTTCACCTACCGGCCCAAACTGGAATACGGATCGTTGATCGAGATCAGCCGCCTCCGGGACCGGATGGAAAAGGAATTGGCCGGGGAATCCAAAAAGGGGAGGAACGTCAAACTGGGGAAAGGGGGGCTCGCCGACATCGAATTCACCGCCCAGATCCTGCAGCTCATGCATGGGAACCGGAATCCCCGCCTGAGACAGACGCCGACCCTGGAAGTCCTCAAACAACTGGCCGCCTGCGGAATTCTCGACCAGACCGAGGCCGAACAGGTTCAGACGCATTATCTGTTCCTGCGCAACCTGGAATGCGCGTTGCGGCTTCTGAACCAACCCTTCACCAACCACCTGCCCAAGGAAACGGAATCCCTGGCCGCGCTGGCCCGCCTGCTCGGATATCCGCAGGCGGCCGGGCCCGAACGGGCCCGGGCTCTGCTGGAGGATTACGACCGGCACACCCGCGACGTCCGCACTTTTTACCGGAAAACCCTGGACACCCTGCTCCGGACCTCGCTTTAATCCGGGTCGCGGGGAAGCGGGAAACGGGTTTTTTCGAACCCCACTCAGACCGTGGAAATGGTTTTCTTTTTTTTCTGAACCAGGAGAGGCGATTCTTCCCGGATCTGCCGGGCCGGCAAGGTGAGGAAAAAGGTCGCGCCCTGGCCAGGTTTGCCATCGGCCCGGAGCTTGCCGCCCAGGCGGGAGACGATTTTGGCGCAGATGGCCAGCCCCATTCCGTTGCCCGGTTGATCCTTGAAATGATGGAGTTGTTCGAAAGGTTTGAAAATGCGATCGACGTATTTATTGTCGAATCCGATTCCGTTGTCTCGAACGAGGATTACCCAGTTTCCGTCCTCGGGGTAGCTGGAAATATGAATCCGGGGCGGCACGCCTTTGCGGTGAAATTTGAGGGCGTTGGAAATCAGGTTCTGGAACAGTTGCTGCATCATGAAGGAGTCGGTTTCCAGAATCGGCAGGGTATCGATATCGACCCGGCCTTCCACCTCGCCGATGGCGTGGTCCAGGTTATCCAGAACCTCTCGCAGGAGGGTTTCCAGGGAAAGACTTTTGAACGGTTGGTTGATGCGGGTGATGCGGGAATATTGCAGCAGGTCGTCGATGAAGGTCTGCATTTTGGTGATGGCGTTGCGCATCCGTTCCAGGTAATCGTTTACCCGGTCCGTGGACTGCGTCGCCAGGCACGATTTGATCCGGTCGCCGAAGGTGATCACTTTTCTCAGCGGTTCCTGGAGATCGTGCGAGGCGATGAAGGCGAAATCCTCCAGATCCTGGTTGTTTTGTTCCAGTTCCGTGGCGTACTGCCGGAGGCGTTCTTCCGACCGTTTCCGTTCCATGGCCGAGGCGAGCACGTTGGCCAGGGCCTGGAAAAAATGAAGGTCGTCTTCGGTGAAACGGTGGCTGGGGGAATGAGCTTCCAGCACTCCGAACGGCTTGCCGCCCAGGTGGATGAGGACGCTGGCGCCGCTCAGCGTCTCCCGGTTTTCCAGGAGCAGGGGATCGGTGAACCGTTTTTCTTTTTTCAGGTTTTCCACGAGCACCGGGCGNNGCCTGGGAGGACAGGTTGGCGGGCACACGCGCCTTGTTGTTCAGCCCCTCTTCCCAACCGACCCCGGCCCGGAACAGGAAGCTGTCGTCCGAAGGCAGGTACTCCAGGATCTTGGAGTATTCCACGTTCAGAGTTTTGCTCAGAATGTGGACGGTCTGGTTCATCAATTCAGGCAGATCCGTGCCCATCAGGGCCGAATGGCCCAAATCGGAGACCGCCGCCTGCTGCCGGGCCCGGGTTTCCAGTCGCAATTCCCACTGTTTGCGGTCGGAGATGTCGCGGACGATGCCGATGAACAGGGTTTTTTTCCCCAGAGTCATCTGGCTGACGGAAAGTTCCAGGTCGAACACAGAGCCGTCCTTGCGCAGGCCGGGAACCTCCCGCGCGAACCCCAAGACCCGCGCGTCGCCCGTGAAGAGATAACGCTGGATGTATCCGTTGTGCAGGGACCGGTGCGGTTCGGGCATCAAAAGCTCGACGTTCTGACCCACGATTTCCTCGTCCCGGTAGCCGAAAATTCGCTCCGCCGCGGGGTTGAACGATTCCACGATGCCGTTTTCGAAAATCGTCACGATGCCGTCCATGGCATTGGTGAAAATCGAACGGCTCCGGCTTTCGCTGACCTGGATTTTTTGCTGCGCCCGGTTCCGTTCCTGTTCCACCCAAAGTTTGCGCGCGTGGAACACCAGCGCCAGGACGGTGACGGCGCTCAGGAACAGGAACAGGATCAGGAAAACCTGGTTCATCGCGGAAAGCGGGGCGAAGGCTTCCCGGGCATCGATTTCGGTCACCACGCCCATGTCCAGTTCGGGCAGCCAGTCCCAGGCGCCCACCACGGGCACGCCCCGGTAATCCGGATACCCGTCCACATTGAATCCCGGTTTTCCGCGAATCGCGTTTTGCACCGCCAGGGTCAGGGGAGCGTTTTCCTCGGAGGAACCTGGCTTCAACTTCGACGGAGGCACGCGAAGTTTGAGATTCAAAATGGCTCCGGCGGCTTCCGCCTCCTTGGGGAAAAACCCTTTGGCTTTGAGATCCTCATTGAACCGGCTGTTGGACAGGAGCGTGCCGGTCTCATTGAAGGCGTAGGTTTCCCCGGTTCGGCCGAACCGGCTCACCTCCAGCACCCGGCTGAACTCGGTTTCCGGGCGGATGCGGAAAGACAGCACTCCGGCGACCAATCCTTCTTCATCCCGGATGGGCGTGGCCGCGAACATGGTCGGCCAATCCTGGTGCCAGGTTCCGTGAATGTCGGGCAGGTCCACCTCGTTCTTGAAAGGGGTCGACACCACCGTATCGCCCTGAAGGGCCCGGTAGAAAAAATCGGACCGTTCGGCGAGGGTCCGTTGGCCCACGGGCTCCTCCAGCAAAGCGCCCACCTGGAACCCGGTCGAATCCATTAACACGAATCCGATGAACCCGTATTTTTTGCAGGCGGCGCCCAGGTATTTCCTCAACCAGATCAGTTCCCGGGTTTCCCTCAAGAGGTCCGCCTTCTCCAGGCCTTGCTCCACCCGGTCGATGAGGGAGAGGATATTCCCCCGCACCTGGGGTTGACTGGTGTGGGCAAGCATGAACATTGAACAANNCACCTGAGCGTCCTTTTTTTTATCCTTCACCCACAGTTGCAAAGCCTGGAGATTTGCGTTGAGGGTGACTTCCAGCTGCTCGGTGAGATTTTTTTTCATTTCCTTTTCCACGATCTTCAAGCCGAAGACGCCAATGGTGCAAAGGAAAAAAAAGGTGAGCAGGGAGACTTTGACGCGACGGGACCCGAAAAAAAGCCGGGCCAAACCCCGGGGAGTGAGGGAGGAGAAAAAAGCCTGGGTGGATGCGTCCCTGTGCATAAGGATAATCCTTACTCGCTCGGCGACACGCGCCGGGCCGTCTCTAGGAACTGCCTATCCCCCCGGATAAGAAAATATGGTTCTTTGAATTAAAAAACGTTGCCTTCAACCCTCCGGGTTTTCCAGAGTCCGGATGGGGAGGGCTCGATGCGCCCGGAGCCGAGGCCCGCCGGAAAGGCGCCTGGTTCCGGTTCCGCTCCCGGACCCTTCTCTGGTCCGCCCGCAGGGATCACCGGGAAAAACCGATCGTTTCCTCGGCGTTGTCGTTGTTTACGAGACAACATATTTTTTCAGCTTCGCCGCCTTCCGCAACGGCGATGGCCAAAAACAGACCTCAGGCGCTTTGCAGCTGGGCCACGGCCGCGGTGCCCTGGTTCTCGAAGAACGAGGGGTCGAGCTCGCGGACGATGCCTTCGGCGTCGAGCAGGTCGGTGACGCGATCCTGAATCACCACGGTCCCCAAAATCCCTCCCCGGTTGGCCGACCGCTTGACGGTGACGGTCTGTTCCACGATATCGATGATCTGGTCCACGACGAGACCCACGCTCTTGCCTTCCCGGGTGTACACCACAGCCTGCATCGACTCTTTTTCAGCGGTCGGATGGGTTCCGTGAAAGACCTTCGAAAGGTACAGGAGAGGCATGATCTCGCCGCGGTATTGGACCACGTCCTGCGGCCCCGCGTGCTCCACTTCCGAGCGCTGGAACTCTTCCAGCCGGGCCACGATGGAGAGCGGAATGGCCATCCGTCCCTGGTCGCCGACGCGGAAGATGAGGAGGGTCTGTTTCTCGCCGGAAGACCCCTGGGCGGCGGCGCCGGTTTCGGCGATGGCCCGCTCCCGGCCCTCGGTGACCACCCGGGCCGACTGCGCCAGGCCGATCACGTCCAGGATGAGCGCCACCTTGCCGTCTCCCATGATCGTGGCGCCCGCAAACTGGGCGATGCCCTTCAGTTGCTTGCTCAAAGGTTTGACCACGATTTCCTCGGTATCGCTGATGCCTTCCACCACCAGACCGAACTGGCGGTCGTCCGCCTGCAGGACCACGATGTTCACCGCGTCGGTCTCGACCTGTTTTTCCACCTTCAGTTCCTCATTGAGGGACACGAGCGGCAGCAGGTGTCCCCGCAACCGGTACACCGGGGCGCCCTGGATGAATTCCACCGCCGACCGCGCCTGCTCGCCTTCGAGGCGGACCAGTTCCAGCAGGTTGACCTGGGGAATGGCGTAGCGGTCGCCGCCGGTCGTCACCGTCAACGCCGGGATGATCGCCAGGGTCAGGGGAATCTTGACCTTGAGCGTCGTGCCCTGGTGCAGGCGGCTCTGGATGTCGACGGTGCCGCCGATCTTTTCGATGTTCGTCTTCACCACGTCCATCCCCACGCCCCGGCCGGAGACGTTGGTCACCTGTTCGGCGGTGGAGAATCCCGGGTGAAAAACCAGGTTCACCAGTTCCCGGTCGTTCATCCGCGACGCCTGGTCGGGCGTCACCAAATTTTTGCTGATCGCCTTGTTCTTGATCTTTTCCGGATCGATGCCGCCGCCGTCGTCGGTGATCTCGATGTTGACCTGGCCCCCTTCGTGATAGGCGCGGAGAAACAGGACCCCCTCGTCCGGTTTGCCTCGCTGCCGCCGCTCCTCGGGGGTTTCGATCCCGTGGTCCACCGAATTGCGGACGATGTGCGTCAACGGATCCTTGATCGCCTCGATCAGGGTCTTATCCAGTTCCGTCTCCTTGCCTTCCATCTCCAGGCGGACTTTCTTGTTGCAGGAGACCGCCAGGTCGCGCACCACGCGGGGGAACTTGTTCCAGATGTTGCCGATCGGCTGCATCCGGGTCTTCATGACTCCTTCCTGCAGCTCAGTGGTCACCAGGTTGAGGTGCTGGGTGGTGGCGAGGAACGTGGAATCCCGTTCCGTGGGGGTGAATTGGAGAATCTGGTTGCGGGCCAGCACCAACTCGCCCACCAGGTTCATCAACTGGTCGAGCAGGTTGACGTCGACCCGGATGCTGGCGTCGGCCATGCCGCGGGTGTCTTGCCGGCGCTCGACGCCTTCGCGCCGGTCGCCGTGGTTGGCGACGGCTTCCGCGTCCTGGACCGGGTCGGCCTGCCGCCGCTCGAGACCGTTGCGGCGGTTTTCGTCCGGAGCGGATTCTTCATTATTGGGAACCGGGGCGTCCTTCTGCAAGACATCGTCGCGGGTGGATTGGGCGGTGGCCACCACTTCCCCGATGAGGTCCTCCGGGACTTTCAGTTCCTGGAGGGCGGCTTCCAAGTCCTCGATCACCGCGTCGAAATGCGCATCGGTCATGCCCCGTTCGGCCAGGGGGCGGTGGGCTTCGCGCAGGTTTTTGCCGTCGTAATTCGGGGCGCCGCCGAATGCGTAAGTCAGGAACGCTTTCTGCTTGCCGATCTGCCGCTGCATGTCCACGCCCTCAAAGAAATGCTTGACGCGGGAATCCAGGAGCACCTTGGCGTAGAAAACGTTGACGGCCGCTTCCACCGCCGCGCGCCCCCCGAGCCGCTCGAAAAGAGAGGCCGGGGCTTCGGCGGGGGAAGACGATTCCGCCGGCGGTTCGGCCGCGGCCGATACCGGGGTTTCCGCGGCCGCGTTGACTTCGGGAACTGCGTCCACCGGTACCCCGCGCTGCAGGCGGTCCAGAATGTCGATCAGTTGCGAATAGTCGACCTCGCCTTCGTCTTTTTGGTTTTCGATACAGGAAAGGATTTGCCGGATGGCGTCCACCATGGACAGAAGGGCGCTGGTGATGGCCGGGTTGAGATGCAACTCCCCGTCGCGCAGTTTGCTGAGAAGGTTCTCGCCCACGTGGGCGACGGATTCCAGTTTGGAAAACCCGATGAATCCACAGGTGCCCTTGATGGTGTGGATGGTCCGGAAAATGCGGGCCAGCAGGCTCTGTTCGGTGGGGTTTTGTTCCAGTTCCACCAGGTCCTGGTCCAATTGGTCCAGGTTTTCGTAGCTCTCCACCAGGAATTCGCCGATGATGGCATCAGAATCGCTCATAATCTTTTCCCTCTCCTGAAAATAAAGGGGCGCGCCCCGTTGTTCCCCACAGGTCCCTCCCCCGGCCGGACGCCCGGCCGGGCGAATTCCCCCCTCCGGGAACCCTGGCGGGATGGCCAATGACCCTCGCTGGATTGAAATGAATTTTTGGACGTTGTTCCATTAATTATACAGTGAAAGTAGCTTTCCTGCAAGCCGAAATCGACTTGCAGGAAAGCTTGGGGGAATAGACGGTTCCCGCTCGGGGAAGCGGGAACCGTTGGGGCAAAACCGATCAGGACGTTTCCCCGTGTTTGAACTGACCGACGATCGACTGCAGTTCTTCGGCGATTTTGGCCAGTTCGTCCGCCGCTTCCTTGGAATTGGTGACGCCATGGGTGGTGCTCTCCGCCGCCTGGGCCACCCCGGTGATGTTTTGAGCGATCTCCTGGGTGCCCTTGGCCGCTTCGTTCACGTTGCGGCCGATCTCGTTGGTGGTGGCGGTCTGCTCCTCCACCGCGCTGGCGATCGTGTTGGAAATGTCGTTGATCTGGTTGATGATCGTGGTGATTTCCCCGATCGCCTCCACCGAGCTCTTGGAATCGATCTGGATCGCCTCGATCTTGCGGCTGATGTCCTCGGTCGCCTTGGCCGTCTGGTTGGCCAGCTCCTTGACCTCGTTGGCGACGACGGCGAAGCCCTTGCCGGCCTCGCCGGCGCGCGCCGCCTCGATGGTGGCGTTGAGGGCGAGCAGGTTGGTCTGTTCGGCGATGGAGGTGATCACCTTGATCACCTGCCCGATTTCCGCCGAGCTCTCGCCCAGCTTGCCGATGGTCGTGTTGGTCCGTTGCACCACCTCCACCGCGGCTCCGGTGACCCGGGCGGCTTCCTGCGCGTTCTGGGCGATTTCCTTGATGCTGGCGGACATCTCCTCGGATCCGGTGGCCACGGTCTGCACGTTCTTGCTGACCTGCTCCGAGGCCGAGGCGACCACGTTCGCCTGGGTCGAGGTTTCTTCCGCGTTGGCCGCCATCTGTTGATTGACGGCGGTCAACTCCTCGGCGGAGCTGGCGAGAACCTGCGACTTGTCGGTGACCTGGCCCAGAATCTTTTTCAGGCTCTCGGTCATTTCCTCTTCCCGTTTCTTGGCCTTCAGTTTCTCAGTGATCACCTCCCAGGTGACCATGGGTCCCAGGTAATTCTGATTGTTGTCGAAAATGGGGCTGACCAGCAGGTCGAGCGTTTCTGGGCCCAGCTGGATCTCGGCCCGGTACGGCAGGTTGGCGGGATCGGCCAGGAGTTTGCGCTGCTTTTCGGGGTTCTTGTGAAAAATATCAATCGACTGGCCCATCATGGCGTCCACCCGCACCGGCAGGTACTGCTCCAGCGTGCGCAGGGTCTGGATGGAGGCGGGATTCAGGTACTGGAGCCGAAGCTCCCGATCGGCGAACATGACGTTGGTGGGGGCGTTCTCCATCATGGAATTCACCCGCGCCGTTTCCGTCTCGAGACGTTCCTTTTGAGTCACGACTTCCCAGGTGACCATGGGCCCCAGATAATTCTTGTGGTTGTCGTAAATGGCGCTGACCAACAGGTCGAGCTTTTCCGGGCCGAGTTGAATGATCGCCTGGTGCGGCAGGTTGGCAGGATCGGCCAGAAGTCTGCGCTGCATTTCGGGGTTTTTGTGAAAAATATCGATCGACTGGCCGAGGAGGTTGTCCACCTTCACCGGCAGGTACTGCTCCAGCGTGCGCAG
>JABAHQ010011081.1_pt1 | contig 11214 bp, 12 predicted proteins | sample 7062091 | NCBI WGS metagenome assembly JABAHQ01 (sample SAMN14534359, study PRJNA622989) | marine sediment metagenome | biome: marine biome [ENVO:00000428]; feature: marine pelagic biome [ENVO:01000023]; material: deep marine sediment [ENVO:00002113] | place: India: Gulf of Kutch | collected...
TCACGCAGAAGGAACTATCAGAGATGCCCATCCTCTCTGGGTGACAATCATCTTGTGGCGCTTAGCTTTCTACGTAAACATGGGCCGCTCACGCCTTCAGAATTCACGAGACTATTCGAAGCCGAACACTCTGGATCAGGTGATGGCAAGAGACTGCTCCTCGATCTTTACAATCACGGCGAAGTCNNAGAAGTTGCCCTACAAGTTGAGCATATCACTTCTGACTGAGGAAGAAGCTAAGAGATGGCTACTTCTAAAATGCTTAAGCACCTATGGCCCATTTACTTTGAAGGATGTCGCCCACTGGGTGGGGTGGAACCTCACCGAAACCAACCAGATTCTCTCTGAGCTGAGAATGGAAGAGAAGATAGCACCCGTAAAGATAGACGATGATGGGGAACCCCATTACCTGAGAACGGAAGACGTAGCTGTTTTGAACATGCTTGAGAATGACCTACCTGAGCACAAGTTCGTTCGGATACTCTTTAATGACGACGCTTTGTTGTTAGGATATTACCAGCGGCTGAAAGAGTACTTCGGCCACCATTGGAGATATCCCCAGTTCCGGGAAGGAATAGTCTGGAGAGCAGCAATATTATACGGAAGGAATCTGATCGGCGAAGCAATAGTGGACATGTACGCAGATTCGCCCTTCTTGGAGGTGAAAAGCCTCCTGCTACACAAGGAGTTCGCTACATCTAATGTACTCTCCAAGGTTCAACAAAAGTTTTCGCGGCATGCAGAATTCCAAAACAAAACACTTGTGATGAAGGAGAAAAAGCTAATCTAAAGAATGCACTAGCTACTGAATACCGAAAGAGCCAAACACATGGATCTTTACACCCTAGAGACTTCCCCCCTTACTCCATGCATCTGACAGGTCTCAAATTGAGATTTCGGCGTTCAAGTAGAAGCCTTATGGTTTTTTTTGGGATCTAGTTCTTTGATTGGCGCACGCACATTTAGACTACCCACCCTATATCCGCACTTCCCACCAGATTTCTCAGTTCCATCTCTTTCCACGTTGCATGATCTCGTCTAGATCTGGAAGTTCGAAACTGCTTAAGCGAGCTATCTTGCCTTCCAGCATTACCGAAACCATCCAACCCTAGCTAAATCGTGTATATAAAGACCAAAGGCCATTGACTGATTGGAGCGGATATAGCGTTGGAAGAAGTCGATGTGGTCGTCGGAGTGATTGTGAGAGGCAACAGGTTCTTGGTTGAACGCCGCAGGTCAGATGAAGAAGTTGATCCAGCCATAATATGTCTGCCAGGGGGTCATGTTAAAGACGATGAAAGTAAAGAGCAGGCGCTGAAACGGGAGATGTTGGAAGAGTTAGGTATCAAAGTGAAGGAGTTTAAGTTTATCTGCAGAAACTTCTACATCGCCAGCAATGGCGAGAGACAGAACGCGTATTGCTATCTTGTCGCAGATTTTGAAGGAAGGCCAGTCTGCAAATCTGCTCAAGAGATCTTCTGGGAACAGGAGGTTGACTGTCTAAGTCTAGAGGTAGATCGAAAGACAATAAGGAAGCTACTAGAACTAATGAAGCGCACAGAGAGAGGCGACTCTTGATGCCTTGGATCCAAGTAACAGATGAAGACAAAGCTGATGGGCCTTTAAAGGAGATCTACGAAGAGCTGAGTAGAAAGCGTGGCAAGATAGCAAATATTATGAGAGTTCATAGTCTGAATCCTCAAGCCATGATGGATCACTTGAATCTTTACACCACCCTAATGTTCGGAAAATCAAATCTAAGTCGGGAAGAACGTGAGCTTATTGCCGTGGTCGTTTCTTCCCTGAACCATTGTGATTACTGTGTGACTCATCACGGAAATGCACTGAATAACTACTGGAAAGCTGAGGACCGAATCAAGGAGTTGGTAGACGATTTTGCGTCAGTTGAGTTGCCAGAGAGGACTCAGAAGATGCTGGAATATGCGGCCAAGTTGACGAAGAGCCCGGACAGAACCGATTCCTCCGATATTGAAGAATTGCGTAGGTGTGGCTTCAGTGATCAGGATGTTCTGAACATAAATCTGATCACTAGCTACTTCAACTTCGTAAATCGGATTGCCCTAGGACTGGGCGTGGAATTCACATTAGAGGAAGCCCAAGGTTACAAAGTGTAGAGTCCCTATCTGCATGTGCTAACCGTTTCCGGATCTGCTCCTCACTCTCTCTCAGAGGCCGATCTGCAAGTTGGCTTTTAGCTCTCCAGCTAAAGGAGAGGCGCCCATAGAGCCTGTTTGTCACAGAAACTACTTCAACTTTGATTCTTCAATGAATCTATGAACCTTTGTTTGATCTCCGTATTCTCTAATGGTAATACCGGTACTCTCCTGTTGCCTGGTTTAAGTATAACGTGAATAAACCAAGGTCCCTTTCGACTCAGACTGAGATCCAATGCTTCATAGAGCTTCTCTGCATTCTCTGCGAGTATGACTTTTGATTTGGGGAAACCATAAGCTAAAGCTAACGCACTCAAATTCAGTCCTTCAGAAGCGTAGGTGGAGACGTTCCCTGTGGACCCATACACTCCATTATCTAGGGCTACCAAAACAAAATTCTCCGGTTCTCGGCTAGCAACTAGAGCAAGGGACCCAGAATTCATTAGTAAACCACCATCCCCCTCAAAACATATGATCTTCTCCTCCCGACCCTTCATAGTTAGAGCCAAACCGAGCCCCATCATGTATGTTTGGCCAAGAGAAGAGGTGAGGTAGAAATTCCTGATTCTATCTTTTATGTGGTAGAGTTCTCTACTAGACAGGCCCATATTACAGACCACAAATTCCTCCTCGATTTCTTGCATGGCTACCGATAATGCTTCATATCTTGTCATGGTAGCTGGGACCTCTTGAGACTCTAGTTCCCACCCCTTTAATCTCCTATTGATACCTCTCTCGATCTTCTCCTCCCCAGGCGGCTTGTCAAAGTCCGGTCTCACGGTCACAACAACAGTGAACCCTTCATCATACTCTTCCAACAACTCTCCCACCTTTTTGAGATCCAATGGGCTTTCTACAGAACACTGCTTGATTCCCGGTTCATCCAGAATCTTCCTAGTTTCTATTCCCATGGGCTTTTGGGCCTCTATCTTTTCGCCCTCCAGTCCTCTATGACTGATGATGTACAAGTTTGGAAATCTATATGCCCCCTCCAAATGGCTATTCAATGCCAGTAGCTGCCCTTCCAAGTTGCCTAGACCCTGGTTTTGAATGATCATCCCTGTTTTTCTTCCCCCTAAATATGCTCCAGCGTTTAATGCCACCCCACTTTCTTCTCTCACAAGAGGTACAGAAATCACACCTTCGCACTTAGTGATCTGTCTTATCAACCCTACATTATAGGAGCCAGGAAGAGTTGAGAAGAAGTCAAAGCCATTGTCCAAACAGATTCTGGAGAGTTCTTGGTCTACATTGCAGGGACGGGTTTCCATTTTCTCTCCTCATCATGCAATGCGTTCCCCTGCTGAAGAGGCTTTCTAATTTTGTTCCTTTAGGAGATACTGAATTTTTGAAGACAAAAAGTCTTCAACGCAAGGGATCGTGAACTAGAAAATCAGATGGACTTGAGCTAGCGTCTCTCTCCTCTCATAAAAAAGTATGTCTTGTAAGGACTGAATCCAACTCTCTTGTAGACTTTTATTGCCGGAGGATTATCCTTGAGCACATAGATCATTGCCAAAGATCGTTCTTTTAAGATCTGTCTGGTCAGCTCGGAAACTATGGAAGTTGCATATCCTCTCTTTCTGCATTCTTCTTGTGTAGCCACCACACCAATAAGGCCTGCCCACTGGGTTACACGTGACATGCCAATCGAGACCAGTTCTTCATTGACTTTGATTCCGAACCAGTTTGCACCTTTACTCATACCATCAGCGATCTGTTCACTGGTCGCCTGTCCCCAATATTCAGGGTCTGCTTCTCTCATTCTAGCTGCTACCTCCGTGGCATCCGAGGCATCCAACTCTTTCACGGGGTGGTCTATGTGAAACTCTTCCTCTCCCCTGTGAAGCAGCATGAGCATCATCTCATGGCTCATCGTTGGCTTATACTTCTGGAGGACGAGAGATTTGTGCTCCTTTGGAGCCTGCAACTCGACTTTTTCCAGATCCAATAGTTCCAGAAGACTCTGCGCAATCTCCAGACTTCCTCTCAGCTGAACTATACTCTTATCGTAGACTAACATCATGCCTTTGATTCGATCGCCTTCTAGGCCCAACAGAATCTCTGTCTTATCTCTGTTGTATTCCCAGTCGAAGGCGAGGAAGTAGTAATGAGGTATATCTTGGCTCACATATTGCCAGAAAATCGGCTCCAAGGCTGGTTCAAGAGACACTATCTCCATTTGTACCTTTCCCTCTAAGCTCCAACCCATTCTTTACAGTTCAGAAATTATATTATTGGAGGCTTTAAGTGGATCCTTCTCCTGCCTTTTTCCTGTTTTTGCCTAGGGCTTATTAAGACTCGGTCTTTTCTAGTTTTGCTTCAATTTCGCTATCAGGTCTTGGTCAAGAGGCGTTTCTGGAAGCATCGGAAGGTCTACGCTGGGAGTTTTGGGAGTGTAAAGGAGTATACCCGCCGTAGGTTTCGAAAGATCTCGATCCTCTCTAGTTATTTGAATGCTGAAAAATCTAGTTCCTGCTCTGCTCGATTTCCTTCAGGAGGTCCTCTATCTGGATAGCTTTCTGTTCTCTTTTTTGCATGTCTCGTAAAACAACCTTGTTTTCCGTCAGCTCCTCTGGGCCCACTAGAACCGTGTGCGTGGCTTCCCTTCTGTTAGCGTCTTCTAGAGCTCTGGAGACAGTGCGACCCATGACTTCGACCTCGGCCGGTATACGGGCTTCCCTCAGCATCAGCGCAACTTCCATGGCCTTGCCTTTCAGTTCCTCGCCAATCGGGATTACAATCACCTTTTCTCTGCCTCCCATCCTCAGTGATACCTCTTGCTTCTTCATTGCCAGGGATAGTCTATCTATTCCTTGGGCTACTCCTACCGCTGGAGTCGGTTCGCCGCCGAAGAGTTCAATGAGTCTGTCGTAGCGGCCTCCTCCGCCCAGCGCTATATCCAGTTCCGGAACGAAGAGTTCAAAGATTAGGCCGGTGTAGTATTCCAAGCCTCGGGCAAAACCTGCCTCTATCACCATTTCAAGCTCAACACCGCTATTGGCTACCAACTCCAGGATCTCTGACAGATTCTCCACTGCAGCTACAGAGTTCTCATAGTCCTGGACCTCTTCCTTCGCTCTTCCAAGAACTTGTTCCGGGTTCTTGCCTCTGGTCTCAAACACATTCTTTAGAGTTTTGGTGCACCTCTCGGAGATCTCTGATTCTCCAATGACCTGAAAGGCTTCTTCCCACTCCTTTTTATCGAGTAGCTGCATAATCCTGTTCTGTGATTCTTCCTCCACTTCCTCTTGATCTAGGATTCCCCGTAGAATTCCTACATGTCCGATTTTGAGGTGGTAGTTGCGGAGACCCAGTCTCTGCATAAGCTGATCGGTTAATGTTAGAATCTCAGCGTCCGCCTCTGCCTCTTCTGAACCCATGAGCTCATAGTTGGCCTGCCAGAACTCTCTGAAGCGTCCGTATTGGGGTTCGTCATAGCGATAAAGGCTTCCCAGACAGAAGAGCCTCAAGGGTTTAGGTGCATTCTTCATTCTGCCCGCCACCAATCGGGCGATGGAGGCTGTGAACTCTGGCCTCAATCCTACCTTTCGACCCCCCAGGTCCTTGAAGGCGTACATGCGCTTCCTTATCTCCTCACCAGATTTTGCTGCCAAGAGTTCGTAGGACTCAACTAGAGGGGTAATTATCTCCTGGTAGCCATAGAGCTTAGCTATCTCTCTGGAATACTCTTCGATGTATCTCATCTTTTCCGCTTTTTTGGGCAGAAAATCTCTCATTCCACGGACGGTTCTGAACTTCATTCCTATCTCCGCGCCTCACTTCAGGGTCAGTTGAGAGAGTGAATAGTAGACTACTTCCCCCCTCCGATTTACCACTGCAAGAATAAGCTTCTTCTTCAGGTTCTGAACGTACATCTGAGCCCGGGCCAGCTCTGCTATAGTTACTGGTTGCCCCTCCCGAATCCCGAATATCATGTATTTTGCGGTCTCCTCTCCATACTCCCCTCGTTGATAGACGCGGAAGTCTATACCTAAGCCGAACCCCTCTCTGACCACGTATCCTCTACTTCTCAGGTCGCGATAGATCAGATACTTCACCCAGGCATTCTCGTCAGTGGACTGAAATCTTTTGAGTGTATCCTGGAAGCTTATGCTCTCTCCGGTTTCACTATCCTTGACTTCAAGGATCTCTTTGCTGAGTAAGTATAGCGTCTCGTAGAAGGTAAGTGTCAGCTCCTGGTCTTCGGAGACTCCGTAGCCCCGAGAGGAAAGGCCTTCTATACCCTCCGGTGAAGAGACTAAGGCTCCCTCTTCCCTGAGAAAGGATTCTATCTTTACTTCTCCCTCTTCAGTAGTCTCACTCTTCAATTCTAATCTCTCTGAGGACTGTCACAGGCTTACTGTGGCTACCATATCCGTTTCGAGATTTAAACTTCATCATCTAGATAGTAGAAATAAGACGATTCATGTAGAGTTCTCAACTTCGCTGGGTGAAAGAGCACCGTCTTCGCAGACTATAGCCTTCACATACTTCATGGGCGTGATGTCGAAAGCTGGATTCAGCACGCATATCCCCTTAGGAGTGGTTCTTTGGCCACCGAAGTGCGTGACTTCCTCAGGGGACCTTTCCTCGATAGCTGCCTCCTCTGACTTCCGGTCTAGGTCGCAGGTGGATTTTGGGGCCGCCACATAGAATGGTATGTCATGTACCCGAGCCAGCACTGCGATTACGTAGGTGCCGATCTTGTTGATCACCCCGTCCTGAACTATTCTGTCCGCTCCCACCACAACCTTATTCACTAGGTGATTAGACATAGCGTAGCCGACCATATTATCTGTGATCAAGGTTACTGGGATGGCGTCCCGCTTCAACTCGTAGGTTGTAAGCCTTGCTCCCTGCAGTCTAGGCCTGGTCTCCGTGGTGATCACGTTGACCTTCTTCCCCTCTTCCCGCGCGGCTCGTATCACCCCCAGAGCGGTGCCATAATCCACAGTGGCTAGACTTCCAGCGTTGCAGTGTGTGAGCACCACATCTCCATCCTGAATCAGCTTCGCTCCGTGCTCACCTATCCTGCGGTTGACAGCTACATCTTCATCCGCCATCTTCTGAGCCTTGTCAACCACCGCTTGGGCCAAGTCTCCTACCTCGCCAGCAGTCTCCCTTGCAGTCTCTAAGACTTGATCCACGGCCCAGAAGAGATTCACAGCCGTGGGTCTAGACTCCCTCAGAAGCTCCGCGGATTCTTCAAGCTCCTTCATCAGTTGCTCTCTGCTCTCTGCGTCTGAGTGGTAAGCCGTGAGAGCTAAACCATATGCTGCTGCCACTCCAATGAGGGGTGCGCCCCGCATCTTCATCTGTCGAATGCCAGAGGCCACTTGGCTGCAATCCCTCATTCTTAGCAGTTCCTCTTTGTAAGGCAGTTTTGTCTGGTCAATGGTGATAACGATGCCCTGCTTCCATTCTATAGTTCTCAAGACTAACACCGCTGAGATCTCTATTATTGCCTGGTTGATTATTGTTTCTGACCTACGTGCCGTACGGCATGTCATAAAGCTGAAGCATGAGGCGGTGGGCGATGTGATATGATCAGATTCGTTTCCCCACTGTACCCACATAAACCAAAGGATCATTGAGAATAAGGTTGGCAACACCATCACAACCGAGAAAGCACTAAGATATCCGTAATCATGCATGCATGTGACCCCAGAGTTTTCAGTATTAATCGTTCTTCTACTAATCGTAAGAATGACTAGCCAACTCTCTGTGAAGTAAAGGAAAAGTTCCGAGTATGCAGGCTCCATGACATCTGATTAGAGGCTACTTTCCTCTAACTTGGGTCACAACCTCTACTGGGCAGCCTTTGGGTAGGTCAATCATCTTCTGCCAATCCTTTCCTATAGAGATTAGAGAGTATATTCCAGAAACGTCGGCCCTCGCCTTCTCAACCAATCGTATGAGAGCGGCCTGTGTCTCCCCAGACTTTATCATGTCATCCACTATCAGCACGCTATCCCTACGTTTGAAGGCCTTCTTCGGAACGTAAAGTGTCATAGTCACACCAGAATTGCTCAATACATAAGTCTCCTCCAGAAAGGATGGAACCCCAACTTCCTTACTCCTCTTGGCGATCACCAGATTCACACCCAAGGAGTTAGCCACCATAGTGGCTAAGGGTATGCCATCCACAGCCGCCGTAAGGACTTTAGTCACCCTTCTTCCCGCGAAGGTGGTAAGCGCGTGCCGCGCCGCCTGCCTCAGTATGTTATAGTCTCCAATGATCCACGTGTTATCAAAATAACCATCTTCATTAAACCGTATCTTCCTATCCAGTTCAGCATCCAAACCCACCAACTTCTTCAAGATCTTCCAGAGCCGTCTAGCCCTGTCGATGTTGGGCAGAACATGCCCCTTGGCGTACCTGCTCAAGACAGTGACCGGCAGATCCGTCTTCCCCGATAACTCACGATAAGTGTAATGCTTCTTGGCAGCTCGAAGCATCTCAATGGTCATTAATCGGAGCTTTAACTCCTCAGCGTGTGTGCTCGCTTTCCTCATAGAGTAGACACCGACAAATCAAATAATCGAACGGTTGCTATCTAGTTTTGACGCCAGACCATTTATAGTTTCCGTAAAGTTTGGAATGTTTGTATCAAGTGTGGAGACTTTCCGTCTGCTTCTCTCCGGAGTCTTTCTCGGGTTTCTGCGGCAGCCAAACCTCTGTATTGTCTTGGATGATGCCTATTGTCAATTCTAGGACTTGGCGCCACTCATCCTGGTATTCGATTTGGAGTATGTCGCGTAGGATCTTGGCTTTGTGTGAGGTTCTGAGGTTTCCAGCTGTTTTTAGTGTGATCTAGGCGGTTCTGGGGTGCCAGCCTCCGGTGAGTTCTATGAGGCGGAAGCGCCACCACTCGGGTCCTCGAGCTTCAATCTTCAGAAATAGTCTCTCTTCCCCGATGCCTACCCCCGTCTCATCGCTTTTCAGCTGGGTCAATTGGATGTTGGGTAGGCTGGGCATGGCAGACTCGCAGAATTATGAGTGTTGCCTGGTCTGATGAGGGGTTTCGGGTGGCCACACCAAGTTCACGCGGATTTGCTGGCCTTGAGCCCCAACATAGGCGTAGTCGCTGCCCACGTCCTTCATGAACTGGCTCAGATCTGTAAGGAAGCTCTTCCTAGGCAGTTTAGCTATATTCTTCTCTGCGGCTTTGGTGACGTCGATTGTGACCTTCAGTTCTTGGTTTTGATAGCGTCTGGGCACCGGTTACCACTTCCGTTTCTTCCTGCCCACCGTCCTCTCGTCTTGGAAGAGCCAGATGAAGTAGCCTTCCCGGGTTATCTTTTCGTCGTGCTCTCTGAGGTCTTTGAGTAGGGCCTGCCAGTGGCCATGTTTGGGCGGTTCGGAGTTGGCTGCTTCTGTGGCTGCTTGATAGGGTCCGCTGCTGCCTTCCCGCTGCTCCCGAACCAGCTGATTCAGGTCGTAGTCCACGACTTGGGCTAGGTCTTTCAGATGATTTCTGAGACCTATCGAGGCTGCTTCCAGGGCGTTGGTGAAGTCCGCCAAGGCATAGATCACCTGATCCACCCGTTCCTGCCTCCCGTTCATCTTCTCCACTCCAGAATCTTCTTGATTCGATTGATCCAGGTGTCGAGTTCCACGTTCACTCTGGACTGCCGTGTTTTGTCGCCTAGGTCATGGTTGTTGCTGAGTCGTTTTATGCGCTGTAGACTGCGGAGTAGTCCCTGGGCTTCCTGGGTGTAGAGGAGTGTGGGTTCATTTTGTGGCGCTATCTTCTCCTTATGGTGTTCGGTGATTAGGTATCGGAGGACGTCGGTGTTGATGGTTGCGCCTAGGGATTGTTTGATTTGGTTGAATTTGTGTTTGATGTTCTTGTTTTTGAGTCTGAGTCTGATGTCCAGGGTTGTTATTGCTCCTTTTTGGGTTTTTTTGGGTTGTGGAGACCCATTTTATGTCAGTGTGCATTTAAGATTATTGGCGGTGCTTGGGCAATACTTAAAAATTGGAACAGAATAACACATTTTGTGTCACCATTGAACCAGAAGCTAAGGATTAACGTGCGGTTACGGGGGGAGATTGTGCAGCAGTTCTGGCAGGTCAAAAACCACCTTGGACTGCAGAATGATACGGAGGTGGTGCGCTCCCTCGTGAAATGGTATCATCGGGAGCATCGGCAGCAGCTACCCAACCCTTTTGTGCATCTTAACACTTACAGCGACACAGTCTTGATCCGGGACAAAATGCTGGACAATCTGGTCACGCTACGGATCAAATCCTTGGATGAGTCCAGCTTTCAGTTCTACTGCGAAAATTGTGGCAGCACCAGCTGCAGACACATCCGGTTCGCCACCACAGTTCCCGATGTGCTCAGCGAACTAGAAGAGAAAGGTTACGTCTACACAGGGGAACACGGAGAAAGCTAGATACGGAGAGCTGGTTGACAGCCTATGGAGTGGCATGTTGCGCCCGTGTTTACCAGCTTTCTCCATAGTTCAAGGTAGCGGCAAAGTAGTCTTTCAGGTCCACCTTGAGGTCGCTGTTTATGTCCAGGTTAGGATCCCACTTGGGATGCCCCGGAAAGCTTCCATACGCCAGAGCCACGCCGAAGACATCCTTCAGATCCACCTTCCGGTCACCATTAACATCTCCAACGATGGTTATGAAAACCCAGCCATCTGTTAGATTGTTGTCCGCAGTGTCAATTTCACCTGGGAGTATAGTGGCGTTGGCAGTTATGGTGTAGTTTCCTTTAGCTTTGCCTGTGGTGTTCCATGGGGTGGTGATGGTTGTGGAGTTTCTGCTTTCCAATGTTAATGTTTGCTCTTTGATTGTTGTGTTTATTTGGAATGTGAAGTTGAAGGTCTCTGCCTGCTCGCCATAGTTTATTATTGTTGCGTTTATGGTTACTGTTGTGTTGTAGCCTTGTGCAACTATCGTCTTTGAGATGGATGCTTTTATTCCTATGTCGTGTGGACCAGCGTAGGGTTTCATTAATGGATAGTGGTCGGTGTTGTTTCCGGTTATGATATAGGGTGTGTCTCCTACTCCGTCCATACC
>JABAHQ010000611.1_pt5 | contig 11210 bp, 13 predicted proteins | sample 7062091 | NCBI WGS metagenome assembly JABAHQ01 (sample SAMN14534359, study PRJNA622989) | marine sediment metagenome | biome: marine biome [ENVO:00000428]; feature: marine pelagic biome [ENVO:01000023]; material: deep marine sediment [ENVO:00002113] | place: India: Gulf of Kutch | collected...
CCTGGACTACACCTTCTGGCTGAACCTGCTGGCCCTCGGCCTCTCGGTCTTCCTCTACTGGGTCTACCGGACGAAGCCGAAGGGTCCGTACCGGGATCCGATCTGTGGGATGCTCGTCCCCGAGGACGCGGAGCCGGTGACCGTCGACGGGGAGACCTACCGCTTCTGCTCGAAGCGGTGCCGGAGGCGGTTCGAGGGGAGCCCGGAGCGCTTCGGGAGCCCGGGGGCGGCGGGGAGGTGAGCCGGCCGCGTCGTGGTCCGCGCCGGCGGGGGACGCCGGTGGCTTCGGCCTCGGGAGAGGCCCTCACACCGTCCGGACGCAGGACGGCCGGGGAATGCCCTGCCGGGTGAGCACGACCTGGAAGACCTGCAGGACACGGGCGCGGAACGCTCCGGCGCAGGANNACGCCTGTCGTAGCGGTCCCGGAGCCGGGGCCATGCTTCCTCGAAGCTCCGGTGCCACGCCATGAGCGTGCGGTCGTAGTCCGGACCGAGGTTGTGGACGTCCTCCACCACGAACCGCTCCCCGGTCGCTTCGGCGATCTCCGCCAGGCTGGGCACGTTCGCGCCGGGGAAGACGTAGCGATGGACCCAGGGGTCGATGTGGCGGGTCCTCCGGTTCGAGGAGATCGTGTGGAGGAGGCCGACCCCTCCGGGCGCCAGGCACCGATCGACCGCGTCGAAGTAGACCCCGTGATTCTTCGGGCCCACGTGCTCGAACATCCCCACCGAGACCACGGCGTCGAACCGTCCCGACGCGTCCCGGTAGTCCTGCACCCGGATCTCCACCGGGAAACCGGCACAGGCTTCCCGGGCGACCTCCGCCTGCTCCGGAGAGACGGTGATGCCCACGGCGCGGGCCCCGTACCGCTCGGCGGCATATCGGACGAGGCCTCCCCAGCCGCAACCGATGTCCAGAAGGGTGTCTCCTTCCCGAAGGCCGACCTTCCGGCAGACCAGGTCGAGCTTCGCCTCCTGGGCTTCGTCGAGGCAGTCGGCGTTTCGCCAGTAGCCGCAGGAGTAGACCATCCGTTCGTCGAGCATCGCCCGGAAGAGGTCGAGGCCCCGCTCGTAGTGGTCCCGGGCGTTTCGTCGCGCGCCCCGCCGCCCTTGCAGATTCAGGACCCTCGCGACGAGGGAAAGAAGCAGGGTCCTGGGACCTCGGGCGGCTCGCTCCCGGAGCCCCCCTTCCAGGATCCTGTGGATCGTCTCGTCCACGGCGTCGGCATCCCACCAGCCGTCGACGTAGGATTCGCCGAGGCCGAGGGAGCCGTCACGGAGGACACGGCGGAAGAACCGCTCGTCCCGGACCCGGATGGCGTGGGGCTCCGAGCCGCCGAGGCGGATCCCCGCTTGCCCGAGGAGCTCCGCGACGGTCTCTCGTGCGGTGATCACCGTCTCTCCTCCTTCCCTGGATTCGCCCGACGATCGTCGAATCGCCCGGAGCCACGACTCTCCGCGTTCGCTCCACGAACTCCCGACGGAGCCTCGACGCCTTCGTGCGCGGTCCGGATTCGTGCGCGGGTACGGGACCGGCTCCGCTTCACAGGTCGGGCGGCCACGGCGGCTCGCGGCAACGGTTAACGAAGATTCATCGGCGCTTCATGCCCCATTCACGGTTGACCTGGGAACTTGTCATCCTGGATCGGCGTCGAGGGAGCCGCTCGGCCGAGCCGGGGCCTCCCTCGCCAACCCTGGATCGGTGTTGGGTAGATCGCACAATGGAATGGCTGCGCGAGAACTGGTTCTGGATCGTGGTGGGCGCGCTCTTCGTCTGGATGCACATGAGGATGCACGGCGGCCACGGCCACCGTGGCCACGGCGGACGCGGCGGCTTCGGCGGCGGGAAATCGATCGACCGGGAGCGAGAGGAGGAGGGACGCCATGCTGAGCACTAAGGTCTTCACGTGGTCGCTGGCCCTTTTGGGAGCGGTCACCTATCTGGTCTGCATCGCCTACGGGCTGATCGTGCCCGAGAGCCTGCACATGACCGGCTTCCTCGAACAGGTGCTTCCCGGCTTCCGCTGGCTCACCCCCCTGGGCTCCGTCGTGGGGCTCGTGGAGTCGTTCCTCTACGGAGCGTACGCGGGGCTCGTCTTCACGCCGATCCACAACGCCCTGTGGAAGCGGTGGGTCGGGGAGGGGTCGGGCCGATGAGCGCACCGCTTCACAGCCATCCTCCTTCGAACCCGGCCCGGCGGAGTCCAAGGACCAGGTGCGGGCATCCCCGGAGGAGCCGCCAGAGGAGTCCCGATCGGTAGTTCTCGATCATGAGCACCAGGGGTCCCTGGTTCAAACCATAGTTGTGGGGGGAGATCCAAATGCCCGGCTCGCGCTCCACGGGGAAGGTGGCGTTGAAGGTGGCCTCGAATCCGTAGGGGCAGGCCCGGCCGAGTCCGATCCGCCGGAAGTGGGTGATCGCCTCGAGCACGATCTCCGGCGCGAACGGGAGGGAGGCGACCGCTCCCCAGGGGGCCAGGGTCCCGTCGTCGGGGCCCGCGGGCGCGCCGCGTGCCAGGTAGTCGTAGAAGAGACGACAGCGGCCGTCGATCGTCCGCTCCGCCGGGCCCGGACCGTCGCTGGCGGTCAGGCCCCAGCAGCAGTGACAGTAGCCGTCGAAGCCCCGGGGATTGCGGATCGAGTACTCCCGGTGCACGAGGGTCGCGCGGCGGCTGTTCTCGAAGTAGTCGATCCCCTTGGCGCCCATGAAGGCGTCCCGGATGCCCCGGAAGTCCACCCAGACGTGGGAGTACTGGTGGGTGAAGAGCGGGCCCGCGTAGAGGTATTCGGTCCCGTAGGCCTCCCGCCAGTCGTACGTCGAGGTCCAGGCGCGGTAGCTCTCCCTCGGGAGGGGATGGGTCGGGGATCCGAGCCCCATCAGGTAGAGGATCAAGGCCTCGTCGTAACCCCTCCAGCGGTGGGGAAGGAAGCCCCCCTCCGGCGTCCAGCCGTGGGTCACGGTGAGGCCGCCGTCCCGGGCCCAGTTCCAGTCGGCCGCCCGGTACAGCTTCTCCGCGATCCGGCGCACGTCGGCCTCGTCCCGGTCCGGCCCGTCGAAGAAGGCGGCGGCCGCGAGGCCGCCGGCGAGGAGCAGGGTGGTGTCGATCGTCGAGAGCTCGCAGCCGCCCGCCCGACGTCCCGTCTCCATGTCGAGGAAGTGATAGAAGAAGCCGCGATGGCCGGCGGCGTCCGGAGACTCGTCCTGCGGCGCGTCCTCGAAGAAGCGCAGCGTGGCCAGGGTGTGCTGGAGGGCGTCGTCCCGGCTCATCCATCCCCTGTGGGCGGCGGCCGGGTAGGCCGCGAGGGCGAAGCCCACCACGGCGATGCTCGCGGGCGATCCTGGACGGGTGGAGTCCGCCACCAGCCCGGTGTCGGCGTGGGCGTGATCCCGGAAGTACGCGAAACCGTCCGCCGCCAGTGTCCCGAGGGCGTGGTCGGTGTCGAGCGACGGTCCGGCGGGGGATTCCCCGGATCCGGGGGGTCGCTCGGCGCTTTCGCAGCAGCTCTCCGGCATTTCACGCATGCTTCAGGCCGGCCGACAAGACCGGCACGAACCGGGGCGTCCGCGCCGCGTATGCCCGCCACTCCTCTCCGAACAGCCGCTCCATCGCCTCTTCCTCGGCGACCGCCAGCCGGCGGTACATCGACGCCAGGAGGGGGAACATGGCCACGGTCAGGATCGTCGGCCACTGGAGGAGGAATCCGACCATCACGAGGAGGAAGCCTCCGTACTGGGGATGGCGGACCCGGGCGTACGGCCCGGAGGTGGCGAGCCGGCCCTCCTTCTGCGCCGCGTGGAGCACGCGCCAGCCGGCGGCGATTACGATGAATCCCGCCCCGATCAGGGCCATGCTCAGGAGGTGGAACGGACCGAAATGGGGGTTGGCCCGCCAGCCGAAGAGCATCTCCAGGAGATGCCCCGCGTCGTGAGAGAACCAGTCCACGTCCGGGTACCGGGTCTGGAGCCACCCCGACAGGAAGTAGAGGGTGAGGGGGAAGCCGTACATTTCGGTGAAGAGCGCCACTAGGAACGCGCTGAACGCGCCGAGCGAGCGCCAGTCCCGGCTCGTACGCGGCCGGAAGAAGCTCGCGGCGAAGAGGATGAAGATCGCCGAGTTCACGACGACCAGCCCCCAGAGGCCGTAGGCCGGCGCGTCCCCGGTCATCGCCCGTCTCTGCCCCCCGGGGGCGACCGCCCCTCCTCCTGCTCCTCCTCCTCGGCGGTCACCGGCACGTACCACCCGGGGTGCTCCTCGAACTTCTCCCGGCACCGCTCGGTGCAGAAGTAGTAGGTCTTTCCCTGAAACTCGGCGGTCGCGGCGGCGGACTCCGCCTCGATCGTCATCCCGCACACTTCGTCGTGGGCCTTCATCGCGTCACCACCACCTTCCCCCGCAGCATCCCCATCTGGCACTGGAAGGGGATCTCGCCGGGGGTCTCGGGCGTGAACTCCACCGACACCGTCTCGCCCTCGGGCAGCTTCGCCGAGCGGTCGATGCCGTCGAAGACGACCATCTCGCTGCACATGGACGACTCCTGGCGCGTGAAGTCCAGGCGCACGGGACGGCCGGCCTTCGCCACGATCGTGTCGGGGTCGTAGCCGCCCTTCACGGTCACCGCTACCTGCTGCACGCCCGACACCACGGCCGCGGTCACGCCCTCCTTCCGGTGGAGCCAGAAGTACCAGACGATCCACGCCACGGCCGCCAGGCCGGCCAGGTTGACGATCCACTGTGCGGTGGTCATGCCGCCGCCTCCTGCATCGGGGCTCCGCCGGCGCCGGAGAAGCTCCGGGCCTGGAAGAAGCGGAGCCGGTTCGCGTTGGTCACCACGGTCACGCTGGACGCGGCCATCGCCGCTCCGGCGATGAGCGGGGAGAGGAGCAGGCCCAGGAACGGGTAGAGGACGCCGGCCGCCACGGGGATGCCCAGCGTGTTGTAGACGAAGGCCCCGAAGAGGCTCTGCTTGGCGTTCCGCATCGTGGCCTGCGAGACCTCGACGGCGTAGGCCACGCCCTTCAGGCTGCCGCTCATCAGCGTGACGTCGGCGGCCTCGATGGCCACGTCGGTGCCGGTGCCGATGGCGAACCCCACGTCGGCCTCAGCCAGGGCCGGGGCGTCGTTGATCCCGTCCCCCACCATGCCGACCTTGCTGCCGTCGACCTTGAGACCGTGGACCTCGGCCGCCTTGTCCTCGGGCAGCACCTCGGCCAGGACCCGGTCGATGCCCACCTGCCGGGCGATGGCCCGGGCCGTGCGCTCGTTGTCGCCGGTGAGCATGACGACCTCGAGGCCGAGCTCCCTCATGACCCGGATCGCCTCCACGGAGTCGTCCTTGAGGGTGTCGGCGACCGCCACCACGCCGGCGATCCGGCCGTCCACGGCCACGTACATGGCCGTCTTGCCCTCCTCCTGGAGCGCGCTCACGTCTGCGGCCACCGCCGCGGCGTCGACGCCCGCCCGCTCCATGAGCTTGAGGTTGCCGACCAGCACCGCATGGCCCCCCACGGTGGTCTCCACGCCGTGACCCGGCACCGCGTCGAAGGACTGGGGCTCCGGCGGCTCGAGGCCCCGGTCCCGGGCGCCGTCCACGATCGCCTGGGCCAGGGGGTGCTCGCTGGGGCGGTCGGCCGCCGCGGCCAGGCCGAGGAGGGCGTCCTCCTCGAAGTCGGGCGCCGGCCGCACGTCGGTGAGCGCGGGCTTTCCCTTCGTGATCGTGCCCGTCTTGTCCAGCACCAGGACGTCGAGCCTCGAGGAGACCTGTAGCGCCTCGCCGTTGCGGATCAGCACCCCGTGCTCGGCGCCCTTGCCCACGCCGGCCACCATGCTCATGGGCACGGCCATGCCCACCGCGCAGGGGCAGGCGATGATGAGGACGGTCACGGCTGTCACCACCGCGAACGCCAGCGCCGGCGCGGGCCCGAAGTTGAACCAGGCGAGGAAGGTGAGGATCGAGACGATCATCACCGCGGGCACGAAGTAGCTGGAGACGACGTCCACGAGCCGGGCGATCGGCGCCTTCGAGCCCATGGCCTCTTGCACCATCTTCACGATCTGGGCCAGGGCCGTATCCTTGCCGACCCGGGTGGCCCTGAACTTGAAAGCGCCCATCGTGTTCATCGTGGCTCCCACGACCTCGTCGCCCGGGACCTTGTCCACCGGCAGGCTCTCGCCGGTGATCATGGACTCGTCCACGGCGCTCCGCCCCTCGAGGACCACGCCGTCCACCGGCACCTTCTCGCCCGGCCGGACGACGACCACGTCGCCCTCCACCACCTCTTCCACCGGCACCTCGACCTCGGCGCCGTCCCGCACGACCCGGGCGGTGCGGGCCCGGAGGCCGATCAGCTTCCGGATCGCCTGGCTCGTCCGGCCCTTGGCCCGGACCTCGAGCGCCTGGCCCAGCACGACCAGCGCGGTGACGACCGACGCCACGTCGTAGAAGGGCTCGGCGGTGCCCTCGGGAAAGATCTCGGGCACCAGGAGCGCCACCGTGGAGTAGGTCCACGCCGCCGAGGTGCCCAGGGCGATGAGGGTGTTCATGTCGGCCGAGTGGTGCTTCAGCGCCGACCACGCGCCGACGAAGAACTGGCGTCCCGAGTAGAAGAGAACGGGCAGGGTGAGCACGCCGGAGAGGGCGAAGAGCGTCCAGATCGTGCCCTCGGAGACCGAGTCCGTGAAGAGGTAGGGGAGGTAGACCCAGTCGATGTTGGGGTAGGCCACCAGGAGTACGGGCACAGAGACCGCGGCGGCGAACCAGAACTTCCGCATCAGGCTCCGGTATTCGCGGCGGTGGGCGGCGGTCTCCCGGTCCGTATCTTCGCCCTCGACCCTTCCGTCCGAGGGGGGCTCGGTCCGCTCGTCGGTCTCCTCGTCCGCGGCCACGGGTACGCCGTCCACGGCGGCCACCCCGTACCCGCTCCGCCGGACGGCCTCGATGAGGTTCTCGGGGCCGGTGGACCGGCGGTCGTAGACGATCCGGGCCTCGTCCGTCCCGGGGCTGACGGTGGCCGAATGCACGCCGGGCGCGGCCTGGAGCACCGATGCCACCGTGGGAGCGCACGTGGCGCAGTGGAGTCCTTCCAGGACGAGACGGGTCTCCCGGCAGTCCGGGCAGAGCTCGCTTCCCTTCCGTGCCTCGTTCGATGCAGCGCTCATTCGCGGCCTCACCATGGTCCGATTCCAGCTCCCGCGGTGAAGTGTAAGCGGAGACGGATGAACGCCGGGTGAAGCAGGGGTGAAGATCCCTTCATGCCTGGGAGCCCGCGTCGCGGGCCACGAGAGCCTCGGTGCGCGGGACCGAGGACGGGGGCAGGACGTGGTTCGTCAGGACGAGCGCGATCATGAGCAGGAAGAACCAGCCCGGGAAGAGCACGAGCGCGTTCACGCCGAGCACCTCCGCCCGAGTGAGAGGAATGCCGCAGTAGACCCATTCGCCCGCCCAGGTATTCGGAACTTCGTGAAGGACGCCGATCACGCCGGAGAAGAGAACGGTGGTGGCCAGCGGCGCGAATCGGCGATCGAGGGCGGCGGCCACGAGGCCGGGACGACCTCGCATGGTCGCGGTCAGATCGGCCGTGAGGGGCAGGAGCAACAGGAGCGGCGCGAGAGCGTCTTGCATCCCCTCGCGCCTGCCTGACGTGCCCAGCGCGACCGCCGCCGTGACCAGCACGGCGTCCAGGACCGCGAGCACGGCGAGGGCGCGGGCGGAGCCTCTTCCCTTCATCGTCGCTCCGGGACGCGGGCCCCGGGACGGGATGGGCCTGTAAAGGAACCAGTAGGTCTCGGCGGCGGACAACAGCCCGAATGGATACCCGATCAGCCAGACGTGGACGAGCTGCTCTGCGAGGGAGAGGTGCGGGTAGCTCCAGAATGGACCCAGCAGTCGGCCGACGGGGACGTCCACGAGCAACGAGACCACGGCGATGGCGGAGTAGAGGCGGAACCAGCGACGGGGTTGGTGTCGGAGGACCAGAAGCGTCGACGCTCCGTACGTCGTGGCGTTCAGGGTGCCGAAGAGCAGGTACGAGCCCAGGACGAACGGCGTGTACCAGGCCGCGGCGCCCGGCGAGACGGCCAAGAGGATCGACACGGCCGTCAGGGCCGCACCGGACCCCGCCACGGCGGCCGCGGTGGAGGACATCGCGGCTCAGCCTGGCGCGAGCGGCATGGCCCGCGGAGGCCGCGGCGGAATACGCTCGTTCATCGGTGAACACCGGGCCTCCGGCAGAGCACATCGTGGCACTCCTGGATCCGGGCCACGACGACCCTGGGGTCGTCGGTGATCTCCAGGGCCGCCAGATCGTCGGCCGACAAAGTGCCCGCTGCGACGGCCTCCTGCTCGAGCCAGTCTCGGAGCTCCATCCAGTATTCGGATCCCACCAGGATCACCGGGAACGGGTCCATGCGGTGGGTGCGCTTCAGGTTCAGAGCCTCGAAGAGCTCGTCCAGCGTCCCATAGCCCCCGGGCACGCAGACGAACGCGCAGGCGTACTTCACGAACGCCAGCTTCCGGAGGAAGAAGTAGTGGAAGGGCACGCGGAGGCTCAGGTGCGGGTTGGGATCCTCCTGGCCGGGAAGCTGGATGGTGAGGCCGATGGAGTGGCCGCCGGCCTCGGCGGCGCCCGCGTTCGCCTCCTCCATCAGACCGGGTCCGCCCCCTGTGATGACGGCGAACCCGGCGTCCACGAGCGCCGCGCTGGTCCGGCGCGTCAGGTCGCCCCAGCGCTCCGCCGGGCCGGCCCGGGCCGAGCCGAAGAGGGAGACGGCCTTCCGGACCTCGGCCAGGGCCCGGAAGGAGGCGAGGGCCTCCTCGGCGATGCGGGCTACCCGCTCCTCGTCGTCCGTGTCGGCCGCCGGGGCCAGGTGCGCGTGGAGGAGCTCGTCGAAGGGGTCTTCCCTTCTGGGCGGCGCGTCTAGTTGGTGCATCTCGCCCTCCGGCGTGGATGTTCTGTGGGATGGAGCGTTCTCCACCTGGGGAGGCTCCCCGGTCGCTCCGAACGTGAGGTCGTCACCGTCCATGCGTCGAAGATGGGCGGCGGCGTCTGAAGCGGCCGTGAAGTCGAGGTGAAGCTTCCTTCACCGCTGAGAGAATCTCCGGCGGCGCCGAGAGCGGTCCGTGAAGGATCTTTCATCCCGAGTTCACCCGGCTTTCATCGTGGTCCGGCTATCGTCGTGAGGAACAGGGAGCCTCCGATGAGCACCACGAGTCGCATCGATTTGCCGGCCGAAGGCCTCACGTGCGCCGGGGACGCGCCCGTCCTGGCCCGGAAGCTCGAGAAGCTCTGCGGCGTCGTGGAGGCGCACGTGAACCCGATGACCGAGATCGCCTACGTCGACTTCGAGCCGGGCCTCTTCTCGGTGGGCGAGGCGGTGGAGGTCATCCGCGCCTTCGGGTGTCGCACCCTCGGCGACGGGGGAACGCGCCGGGAGTCTTGAGCGGGACTCGCCAGCCCCGGAATCCGTGTACGCGACAGGTGGGATGCGTGCGTCCCGGCGGCTCGAGACCCTGCCGCCGGCCGGGCGGCGTCCTCCCCGAACGGGATGAAGGATTCTTCATCGACGTTTCATCCTGCGTTCATCGGGCGGCGGCTATGTTCTCAGGCTCGAAAGATCGTCCCGACTTCCGATTCGAACCTCTCGCCGCCGCACGAGGCTCCCCCGCGAGTGTCGATCGGCAGGGGAGACCCCGAGGTCTACTTCTATGACAGAGAGACGGACGACCGGAGACATCTCGCGCAGGCGCTTCCTCCACCACGGGGGAGCGCTGGGGCTCCTCGCCGGGATGGAGGGGCTTCTGCCCGGCTACCTTCGCACGTCCTCCCGACAGGGAGATCGGCCCGCCCCTGGAGTGCTGAACGGGAGCGACGGCGAGATCCACCTGACGATCGCCGAGACCGCGATCGAGATCGACGGCCGCCGGGCGACAGCGACCACGATCAACGGCACCGTACCCGGCCCCCTGATCCGCTTCCGGGAGGGCGACGAGGCCGTGATCCACGTGACCAACGAGCTGGAGGAGGACACCTCGGTTCACTGGCACGGGATTCTGCTGCCGAACGCGATGGACGGGGTGCCCAACGTGAACTACCCGGGGATCCGCCCCGGCGAGACGTTCACCGCCCGTTTCCCGGTCCGGCAGTACGGCACGTACTGGTACCACAGCCATTCCGGGCTCCAGGAGCAGCTCGGTCACTACGGCCCCCTGGTCATCGATCCGGCGCACGAGCCCCTGGACTTCGACCGGGACTACGTCGTCGTCCTCTCGGACTGGACCTTCGACGATCCCTACCGGGTCCTGGCCCGGCTCAAGAAGATGCCGGACTACCACAACTTCCAGCAGCGGACGGTGCTGGACTTCTTCCGGGACGCGGCCCGGGATGGCCTGGGCCGGACGGTGAGCGACCGCCTGGCGTGGGGCCGGATGCGGATGAACCCGACCGACATCGCCGACGTCACCGGCACCTTCTATACCTACCTCACGAACGGCCTTTCGCCGGACTCGAACTGGACGGGCCTCTTCGAGCCCGGCGAGCGGGTGCGGCTGCGCTTCATCAATGCTTCGGCGGTCTCCTTCTTCGACGTCCGGATCCCGGGGCTGCCGATGGAGGTGGTTCAGGTCAGCGGCCAGCACGTGAAGCCGGTGGAGACCGACGAGTTCCGCATCGGCGTGGCCGAGACGCTACGACGTGATCGTGGAGCCCCGGGAGGACAGGGCGTACACGGTCTTCGCGGAGGCCATGGACCGGAGCGGCTACGCCCGGGGCACGCTGGCGCCCCGGGAGGGGATGGAGGCCCCGATCCCCGAGCGGCGGGAGCGGCCGCTGCTGACCATGGCGGCCATGGGCATGGACCACGGCGGGATGGAGATGGGGGGGATGGCGGGCACGGCGAGTGGGGCGCAGGCGGACTCCGCCGAACACGGCGCTGATGCCATGGCGATGCACCCGGGGGAGCAGAAGGGGACGGGCCTCCGGCCCCCCGGGACCGTTCCTGAGCCGTCGGCCCACGGTCCCGACCATCACGGGCCCGGCGAAGCCGGGATTCCAATGACGGTGAGGAGCCGGCTCCACGAGCCCGGCGTGGGCCTGGGAGAAGACGGCTGGCGGGTGCTGACCTACGACCAGCTCGAGGCTCTGGAGGACACGGAGGAGTTCCGCGCGCCCGACCGGGAGATCGAGCTCCACCTCACCGGCAACATGGAGCGCTTCA
>JABAHQ010005004.1_pt5 | contig 11209 bp, 13 predicted proteins | sample 7062091 | NCBI WGS metagenome assembly JABAHQ01 (sample SAMN14534359, study PRJNA622989) | marine sediment metagenome | biome: marine biome [ENVO:00000428]; feature: marine pelagic biome [ENVO:01000023]; material: deep marine sediment [ENVO:00002113] | place: India: Gulf of Kutch | collected...
CCAGATACGGGTGGATGGGCGAAACACGCCTACGTCATCGACCCCATCGCCATCGAAATCTCCAGCGACGGGTAGATCGCCCTCCACGGCCCAGGGGCCACTGGTAGCATCGGTGGAGCCATCGTGGTTGAAGTCGAAGTACCAGGTGCGGTTGGAGGCCCGGAAGACCCCTACGTCATCTGACCCATCGGTCCCTTGTGCAATGAACGTCATGCCCAGCAGTCCCAGAAGAGCCAGAACCATCAGCAAGCGCAGACCTCTGCCCTTCCCTTTGGCGAAGCTAGTAGAGCTGTAAGAGATCATAGTTGATCCCCTCCCTTGGCCTAATTGTACCAGTTTTCACGGCGACAGTTGTATCTCGTCCCAGGCGTCGCGTCAATTCACCGACTCAGGATATCTCCGGTATGGACCCCTGACTTCGGCAGCATGACTTCCTATCAGCGAGAATTGTATAGCAGTGACGGACTTCCCGAGGTGGTCGGGAGTTTCGGGCCAGCTCTCAGGACCCGGGAGGGCCGTCGCGGGTGATCCGTCCGTCCTCGAGATAGATCACCCTCTTGACCCGTTCCAACAGCCGTGTGTCGTGGGTGGCAAACAGGAAGGTCACTCCCTGATCTTCGTTTAGCCCCCGCATCAGCTCGATCAACTTCAGGCCGGTCTCCGAGTCGAGGTTCGCCGTGGGCTCATCGGCCAGCACCAGCGATGGCCCCGGCGCTACGGCCCGGGCGATGGCCACCCGCTGCTGCTGGCCCCCGGAGAGCTCGTTGGGCTGGCGGGAAGCCAGCTCATCGATCTCCAGAGCCTGAAGCAGCTCCAGTGCCCGCTTTCTTCGCTTTCTTGGCGAGATCCCTTGTAGTTCCATTACAAACTCCGCGTTCTCCGAAGCGGTGAGCACCGGTATAAGGTTGTAAGCCTGGAAGACGAATCCCACCTCGCTGAGCCGCAGGTCGGCCAGCTCGTCTGGAGAGAGCTTGTTCAGCAGCTTCCCATTCACCCACACTAGCCCCGCCGTCGGCCGGAGCAACCCTCCGATGATGTGCAGCAAGGTGGACTTTCCCGAGCCGGACGGCCCGGCCACGGCGGCGAACTCCCCGCGATGGATGGCCAGATCGACGCCTTGTAGCGCAGGGGTCTCGACGTGATCGCCGCGATAGATCATCTCCAGAGCCTCGGTGCGGACGACCTTCTCGTTTCCCGCTACACTGGTTTCATTCGGCATCAGGGCTCCTTTCCGTGATTCCGCACGGCTACGTATAGCGCATCGCTTCCACCGGGTCGAGACGGGCGGCCTTCCGAGCCGGATACCAGGAAGCCAGAGCGGCGATTGCGGCCATGGCCAGGGCCGAGCCCAAACCCTCAAGGAGTGTCATGCGCAGGTAGAATACCGGCTCCATCCCGATCGTGGCCATCATCTCCTCGTAGGCGAGGGGCATGGTGAACCCTCGACTTCCCCAGAGCACCAACCCTACGCCGATGCCCGTCCCTAAGAGGGCTCCAGAGAGCGCTAAGACCAGCGATTCGGTCAGGATCATCCCCATGGTCCGCCGGGCGGAGGCTCCCACCGCGCGGATCACCCCCAGCTCTCGAATCCTCTCCAGCACCGAAAGGTAGAGGGTGTTCAGCACCACCAGGCCGCTTAGGATGTAGAAGATGGCCGCGAACCCCGCGTAGATGGGCCGGATGAGCCTCAACAGGCCGATCGCCTCCGGAGCAAGCTCCTCCCAGGTCTCCACAACATACTCCTCGCCTAGCTTCCCTTGGAGTCTTTGGGCGGCCTGGGCAATCTTCTCACTGTCCCAGGGCCCGCTGACCCCGCCGACCAGGGCGACCACTCCGGTAGCCGCCTGGGGCGCGCCCACCAGGCGGCGGGCGTCCGCCAAGGGTATTTGAACCACCGCCTGGCTCAACTCGCGAGAGGGGGCTTCGATTTGCCCCACTACCTCCGGGGTGAGGACCCGGGAACCGATCTGGGGGTGGGAGATGAGCAGCAGGAGCTGTCCCCCTACCGCAAGCCCCAGCTTCTCCAGCAGGGCGTCTCCGGCGACGACGGCCCGCTCGTCTCCCTCCTGGAGATAGCGCCCCTCCCCGACCCACTGATCGATCAGGCTGATCCGCTTGGATCTTTCAGGTTCTACGCCTTGGACGAGGACCCCGCGAGAGCGGTCGCCCGCTGCGGCCAGGGCGGGAAGCTCCAGCCGGGTTGTGAACCATTCTACCTCGGGGTCGCGGGAGACCGCCTCGGTTATGTCATGGACATCCCAGATGATCGGCAGGGCCTTACTCATGGCGGCAGCGCGGTATCCGGCGGGGTGTATCTGAAAATGCCCCGTCTCCAGCTCGACCGTGTTCTGGAACAGGCTCCGCTCCCAGGCCCCGGAGAAGCCCCACATCAGGTCCAGCAGCGCTACGGGGATGAGCACCGCCAAAAGGGTCAGCACGCTGCGCCGGCGGTTGCGGAAGAGGTTCCGCCGGGCGAGCCTCAGGACAAGCCGCATGCCTCCCCGCCTTCTACCAGACATGCCTCGGTGAATCGCTCCGGGGGAATGGAGATCCCGAACTGGTAAGATTCGATCACCTCCACCGTGCGACTCCCCTCGATCAGGAGGTCGTCCACCACCGTCTTGAGCGGGACTACTCGGACGGTATCGCCCTCGATTTGGACGAATTCGGAAAACGTAGCTTCCCGGATCAGCGTCTCCCGCTGGTCGTAGTAGTCGATGAGCAGCACGGCGCAGTCCGAATCCCGAATATCCAGCTCCAGCTTGCCGTAGACCACCGGCGCTTCCGGTTTGGGAGCAAGCCGCACCCGATGGATCTCGTCCTCTTCAGCAGGACGGGTGCCGAGCAGCTCCGCCTCGTAGTCCTCGCTCAGCGTCCCCCGGTAGACGTCCTCCAGGGCCAGGTCCGAGCCGAGGAACTTCTGGGTGAGCGAAGATTGGGACAAGTGAATCACTTGGCCGGCCTCCGCGTTGTAGTACAACACCTCGTCTTCCAGCAGGAGGTATCCCGAGCCCGCCTCTTCCTCGGGGGCCAGGATCCGGATGAACGTGGGCGCTCCGCTCTCGGCGCTCCAGGCCTCCATCCGATATTCCGTGGAATAGCCTGGCCGGAAGAGCTGCAGGACTATCGTCCCATGAAAGGTATCCCCGACCCAGTTCTCCCGGGCGCATTCCAACAGGTCCAGGGGATCGGGCTGGCCCTCGTCAGCCATCAAGCCCAGACCGAGACCGATCAAGATCAACAGCGTCAAACTTGAGGTCAGTTTAACCATGGCGCATCGCCTCCGTTGGTTCCAGTTTGGCCGCCCGGCGGGCCGGATACCAGGCGGCGATCAGTCCGGTGAGCACCACCACCGAGAAGCTGTAAAGCCAGTACCATCCCGAGGCCTCGGCGTAGATCACATGGGGCATTCCCAGGGTGGGGAACGCCTCAGAGTAGATGCCGAGGTCGAATCCCGCCCGGGCCAGATAGATGATCAAGCCGTAGCCCGCCCCCCCGCCGAGGATGAACCCCAGCCCTGAGGCCAGGACGGATTCGGCAAGGACCATGCGGGACAGCCGCCGGGGCTTCATCCCCACGGCCATCATCACCCCGAACTCCCGCGTCCGCTCCAGCACGGTGAACATCACCGTATTGGCCACCCCGAAACCGGCCAGCGCGGCCAACAGCAACATGGTGGGGATCATCTCGATCCTCTCGATCTTGATCATGCTGCCAAGCAGCGGGTTGAGCTCCATGAAGGTGGACACTTCGTGCTCTTCGTCCAGGGTCTCCTCCAACGCCTGGTCTACTGCAGCAGGCCTAACGCCCGGATTTAGTGCTAGGGCCAACTCCGTCGCCCCGGAGATCCCGGCGAGGCTCCGAGCATCTTCAATAGGGATGAAGACGACCGCCTCGTCGAGCAGCGGCAGGCCTGTATTGAACAGACCTACTACGCGAAACCCCTTCGCCTGCGGTCCGCTCACGCCCTGGACATCCAAGACGACTCGCTCGCCGAGGCGGGCGTCGATCTCTTGGGCGATCTGGCTGCTGAGCAGGATCTCACCCGAGTTTTCCAGGAAGCGGCCCTCGACCAACGCCTGGGAGAGGGTGGTCACCCGAGGCTCCCGCTCCGGATCGACCCCTCTGATCTGGGTTCCTTGGGCGGCGTAGGCGCTTCGCAACAAGCCTTCTAACTCCAGCCGGGGGGCCCAGGCCCGAATCCGCCCATCCCGAAGGGCGTTCTCGATCCCCTCCAACTGAGCTGGAGACAGGGCCAGCTCCAGATCCGGATCATCCAGGTAGCCTCCTCGGTGGACCTGGAGGTCGCCTGCATCCAAGGTCGCCTGAGCGTGGACCATTGAACTGTAAAAACCCTCGGTGATTCCCCAGAACAACACCACGGCCCAGGCTCCCACGGCGACGATGGCGATCACCAGCATGGTCCGCCGCCTGTTCCGCCACAGGTTCCGCCAGGCGAGCCGGAGGGTGGTCATCATTTGCTCTCCTTGAGCGTTTATTGTAACACAACCCTGTCCGCCTCGCTATGAATTCATCGGGACAAGGTTAAGGATTAAGGGACTCAAGGTCGGGGCTTCTCACAGATGATTTCCTTCACGGTCCCATCGCCCTTGCCCACGAGGATTCGATCGGCGAGGTCGATGAACAGCCCGCACTCCACCACGCCGGGGATCCGATCGATCTCCTGTTCCAATCGGGCAGGATCGGCGATTCTCCCGAAGCCGCAATCGATGATGTGATTCCCGTTGTCGGTCAAAAATGGCCTCCCCGCTTGCTGGCGCAATGTCGCCTGGCAGCCGAGCTGCTCCAGCTTGCGCAGGGTCATCTGCCAGCCGAATTGGGCCGCCTCCACCGGCAGCGGAAAGGTCCCCAACTGCTCCACCAGCTTTGGCTCGTCAATCACAATGACGACTTCCCTGCTGGCGGAGGCGACGATCTTCTCCCGCAGGAGCGCCCCCCCGCCGCCCTTGATCAGGTTGCACCGTGGATCGACCTCATCTGCCCCATCGATCGTCAGGTCAAGCCGATCTACCTCGGAGAAGTCGGTCAACGGGAGACCGATCCTTTGGGCCAGCTCCTCAGTCTGGCGCGAGCTGGGGACGCAGCGGACTTTCAGCCCAGCTTCCACCCGCTCGCCGAGCTTTTGGAGTGCATAAACAACGGTAGAGCCGGTCCCCAGGCCGATCGTCATGCCCCCGCAGACATAATCGACGGCCCTTTCCCCGGCGCGGCGCTTCATCCCTTCTGAGAGATCGGTCATAGGCAGTCTACGCAGATGGAGAAATATCCTCTATCGCCCCAATTCTTAGATCTTTTGGCCTGCTCCGTCAAGGAGAAGCGGGAACGGATGCCCGACCTCTTCGCAAACTTTCTCCGACTTTCAAACTTGTTACTGCATGTCCCTGTAAGTAACNNTGAGCTAGGAAGGCTATAATTAATTTAGGATTTTTAGTGAGGAGGTGCTTGGACGATGAAACAAATCTTTTTCGTCTGGCTCATTCTGAGCGCTCTCTTTGGCGTAATAGCTCACGCTCAACCACTGGAGATCGCGATTACGGCGACGCTGCTCCTGGATAAGGAGGGCCTCAGCAAGGAATCGTCGATCGGGGTCGGGCTGAGCACCGAAGTGAACGGGCTAGAGCTTGCCAGCTTGACGGAGTTCACCCTGGAGGGCTTCAGCGAGGAGATAGCCAAGCTGTCCACAGCTACGGATGGCCTCGATCTTTCTGTTGCAGCCTACTTCGGCCCCACCGGCCTCTCTCAGGCGGAGTTGGGGGCAGCGACGACCGTCGGCGGGACCGATCTTGAAAGCACAACCCTTCTAACTCCCGACGGTTTTGCCAGACAGACTCTCGAAGTGGCTCTGGCCAAGGAGAACCTCTCCTTCTCCAGTGCCACCGTCTTCGCCCCGGAAGGTTTGGCCGAGCAGACCATCGGGATGGGGGTTGCGATGGCCGGTTTCGCTCTTGCGCGGAGCACCACTTTCACCGCAGAGGGGCTGGCTGAGGACGTCATCACGATGGAGGCCCAGTTTGAGGAACTGAGCCTGGCCCGGACCACCACCTATACCGCTGCCGGCTTTGCCGAGGACTCGTTCACCGTGAGCATGGCCCTCGGGGAGGTAGGGCTGACCAGCAAGATGGTATTCGATCAAGGGGGATTTGCCAAGGAGGAAATCAAGCTGGAAAAGGAGGTTGACGGGTTTGACGTCACCAGCCTCACCACCATCACTAAGGAGGGCTTTTCCCAGGAAGAGCTAACGGTGAGCACGGTACTCCGGGGCCTCCGGCTCGGCCTATCTCCCTAGGCCGCGGGAGGAGGGGTATTCCAGGCCCTTCTGTGGAGGAGGTGGGAGACGATGAGCGGCTACGATGGTTCCTCGAGGGGCCAGAAGGATGAGCTCATCAAGAAGGTGTGCGCGACATTCNNTCGAGGGGCCAGAAGGATGAGCTCATCAAGAAGGTGTGCGCGGCATTCGACGGTGAGCCGGTCAAGGAACGGCCAAAATGGGAGCTGACCATCACCTTGGAGTCGGGCAAGGAGGTCAAGGCAGAGCTCCGGGAGCGCGACGCGCGGCTCCTGGGTGAGTGGCTGGGGATTAAACTTCTGGGGAACGTCTTGGTTAAAGGGCCATTCATGTTCGCCAGAGTCCGGGCTGGAAATGGGGGTTGTTAAACGCTCCACCGCACAAGCGAGGCGTTGTTCGAAACCTTAGATCAACCTGGCTTCCCCGTGCGGGAGGCAGATCGGCTTCGGATGTCCACCCCTTATTTGTTGGAGGCGATACCAATGTCCTGCATTGCCTTGGCAGCTTGAGGTTCTCCAGATCCTCCATTTCTCGAAAAATCGCCCGATAAATGCATCATGGCCTAGAAAGGGCTGGATGAGCTACTGCTAAAGAGGAAAACGGGGTTTGGGATGTTGGCGAGGCCAGGGGGTTCCAGTCACCGCGTTTGCAATAGACTTGTTTTGAAGAGGAGGAAGCGTTCTGGTTCCTCTTTGCCTGCTCGCCTTGACCGAACTTGGGGCGGTTTTCTAGACTGATCGGGAGGCGGAGCATTCAGGCCATAAAGGCAAAAGACGTTTGGAGGAGTTCACCGGCGATGAAGATCACTTGTTACGGTGGCGTAGGCGAGATCGGCGGGAACAAGATCCTGGTCGAGTTTCCCTCGGGCAAAGTCCTGCTCGATTTCGGGATCTCCTACCTCCGCAAGGGACGCTTCTACGAGGAATATCTTGCACCGCGGACCAATGCCCAACTCCACGACTACCTTCAGCTTGGAATCCTCCCTCGGATCGACGGCCTCTATCGTGGCGATGCACTGACTCCTTGGGGAGATCCGGGGCTGTTGGGCCGCAGCGCTCCCCTCTGGCAAAGCGAGCTGGAAAGTGCAGAGGATTACCAAAAGGTGCATGGAGAGCCGCCGGTGGACGCCCTGTTCATCACCCACGGCCACGACGATCACTTCGCCCTGATCGCCTTTTTGGGTCACGTTCCCATTTACTGTTCTCCCCAGACCGAGGTGCTCCTGCGAGCCTCCATGGATGTCGGCAACTACAACGGTTGCGAAAAAGATGTGCTGCGGATCAGCCGCCGCGTGTTGCGCACTATGCAAAAGGGATTCGTCCCCGGCGCACCCCAGATTGGCCCCGGTGGGGAGGAACTGCGTCAGGTCAACACCTTCGAGCCCGACCGACACCTCGCCCTTCCGGAGAACCCGGCGATCACCGTCCGTCCGATGAGCGTGAGCCACTCCGTCCCCGGCGCGGTGGCCTACCTGATTGAGGCCGATGGCAAGACGGTGGTCTACACCGGCGATATCCGGTTTCACGGGAGATGGCGGTTCAATCCTCTGGAACATCTGGGAGACCTCCGCCCGGACGTGTTGTTGATCGAGGGGACCCGCATCACAGAGGAGGAGAGGGACGATGAAGTCCGCGTCCGTGAGGAGCTCGTCCAGGCCATTCGTCAGGCACCGGGGCTGGCGATGATCGACTTCCGCTGGAAGGACGTGGAGCGCTACGAGACGGTGAAGGAGGCCACCGAGGCCGCCGGTCGGGAGCTGGTCGTCTTCCCCCGGTTGGCCTATCTGCTGCAGAAACTGGGCTACGACCTCGAGGCCGAGCCGCGGGTGCATGTCTATCTCGAGCGAACCCGGGGACTGCTCTACAGCCCCGCCGACTATGTCCAACATAAGTACAGGGCAGGATATCGGGTTAACTGGTCCAAGGAGGAACAGGATTTTACCCATCTCCAGCAAGGCCTCACCGCGCTGGACCTACAGAAAGAGCCGGATCGATATGTGCTCCAGCTTGACTACTGGCGGTTCAACAATCTGCTTGACATCCGGCCGCCGCGGGGCTCCAGGTACATACGGGCCAGCACCGAGCCGTTCAACGAGGAGATGGAACTCTCCCAGGAGCGGTTGATCCAGTGGCTCAAGCATTTCGACCTCAACCCAGAGCAGGGCCACCAGCCGATCCAGATTCACGCCTCCGGCCACGCCAGCGGCCCCGAGCTGCTCCAATTTGCCCGGGCGATCCAGCCCAAAACGGTCGTCCCCATCCATACCGAGCATCCGGAGATCTTCGTCGAGAAGCTGAGGGGATTCTGCCGGGTGACAGTGCCTCGGGAGGGAGAAGCGCTCGAATTCTAGAGCGGACTTTGTAGGTATGGCACAAGAGTAACTGAGGGGGCTGTTCGAGATGACTGCGACTGAGCTGGGGGGAAGAGCTGGAAGAATACGGTCAGGAGCTGTCCACGTGAAGCCGATCATCAAGCATATGAAGGTGGTAAACTTAGCTTATCACAGAGNNACTGCTTGGAATCGCCCTACTCTTGTCTCGACTAAGACGATCGGCATAACCGGTTCGCCGGTTGACAGAAGTCCTCATTTGCGCTATTATGTAGTAACATTGTAGCTACAGGATCCTGGTTTTGAGAATTTCGCGATGCGAATGGGACACAGTGAACATCGGCCACATTGCTGACCACGACGTCGAACCTGATGAAGCTGAGGAGGTGCTGGTGACATCCTCCTGTATAAGGAAGGCGAGAGAGGGACGCTATCAAGCTTACGGCACTACTGAGTTTGGACGATATCTATGGGTGCTCTTTGAACATAAAGGCCAAGGCCTTGCTAGGGTGATTACGGCAAGGGAAATGAGCAAGAAAGAGAGGAGATTGTATAAGAAATGGAGGAGTCGCCGATGAAGAAGAAGCGCAAAGAGGTTCCGAGTTTTGCCTCAGAGGAAGAGGAAGCTCGATTCTGGGCTACTCATGATACTACTGATTACTATTCCGAAGAAGTTCCGGATGGAGAGATTGAGGTAGACCCGGAGTTCCGAGCGGAAGTCCTGAGGCGCGCCCGCAGGAAGCAATTGCTGTCCCTGCGGCTGGAGAAGAGACAGATCGCGCAGGCCAAGCGGATCTCGCGCAAGAAGGGCATCGCGTATCAGACGCTCATGCGTTCCTGGATTGAAGAGGGAATCCGTAGTGAGTTAGCCAAGGAGTTCTCAGTGCAAGCGTTTCGCGAAGTCACCTCAGACGCAGTGGAGTGGGCGCCAGTGGAGGAAGGACCAACACTCCGCAATCCGTACGGAAAAACTGAGCCTTTGGAGATCGCGCTTCATGATTGAACACATCTGGACGGTCTTGTGCACACGAAGCATAGTTGCTACTGACTCAAACAATGTCAGTCTCATAGAAGTCGTCGAGCAAATCGCATTGAAGGACGCTGCTTTTCCGACAGAGATCTCCATAAATTTGGATCTAGTGACGCTCTGGACCAGGGCACCCGTGGATCAACCTTCTCAAGGTCGTGCACGAGTGGTATTGGCGAATCCCTCCCACAAGGAGTTGAGATCAACCGAGTATTCAGTCAATCTTTCAGAAGTTGAGCGCCACCGCACAACTCTACGGTTGCATGGTTTACCTGTTGAAGAAGTAGGGTACCATTACCTTTTCGTTCAGCTACAGCAGGAGGGCGATTCTAACTGGGAAACGGTCGTCAAGATACCTTTGAAAATAGCGCTCGAGAGCTAGCAGGCTAGTTTTTCCATTGAGCAGGCCGTTGCGGGAGGATCCCGTCCTAGATGTTTCGGGTAAGGAAGTGGACAGACTTGTGAGTGGCAGTAGGCTGGATGCTCGAAGTGCTTCTGTTCCAGGGCAACGTTCGTGCTCCTCCGGCAAGTTGACTCTTCAACAGTCAAGCTCTCCAGCCCTTTGCCCTTCTGCGCCAAAACTTTGCTCTTCAGCTACACTATCTTAAAGGTCAGCACCGGCTACGGATACTCTCCGCCCTCTTTGGTCATCAAAAACTCGAGCTCTGAGGGGCAAACGGCGTCCATGCCGTTTCCATCCGGGCCCTGGGGACCGGGGATGTCGTTGGCTCTCCCTGAGATATGACCTTGGAAGGCTTCATCCGTGTCATAGCAAGGTGCGTGATAGAGGGCGATGCCATGCCCTCTGTTGTCGATAATCCTGTTCGCGACCAAAATTGCCTCTGCTCTTCCCCAAAGCAGGATGCCATCGTGATTATCGCAGATGCGAGAGTCGCTGATCGCCGCTTGGGCCGTGCCCCTGAGCCAGAGGCCCTCCTGTGGGTTCCCCTCAATGGTGGAGCTTCTGATCTCCGCTTGCGCTGCGTCCGTCAACAACAGGCCGCGCTGCCCATTTCGGGAGATGGAAGAGGCGGCAATTCGAACCCACGCAGAGTCTCTAACGACAATACCGTCGCGAGCGGTGCCCACCCCGCGGATAAGGCCGAGACCGTTCTCGAAGATGGCGCAATCGCAGACATCGGCCCAGGCTGAATGCCAAATCCACATGCCGTAATGCCCATTGCGGGCGATGGCACAGTTGGTGATACTGGCACGCCCCAAGTCCCGGATGAACAGGCCGTTTCTCTTGTTTCCAGCAATAGCGGAGTCGGCAATCTCCACCTCGGCTGAATCTCTGATCAGCACCCCGTTAGCGCAGATTCCCTTCTGCCAGTCGGCGCACCCACCGGGAGCGCCGCTGATCGTGACCGCCTCCAGCTTGATCCTGACTGGCTTTGCCCCGTCTCCCAGTCCTCCTATCCGAACCACGGGATAGCCCTCTTTGTCGCCGTTGATGATCGTTTCCCCTTGCCCTGCTCCGCGCAACTTTACCGACTTGTCAATGTTGAGATTCTCCTGCCAGGCTCCCTCCTTTAAACAGATCTCC
>JABAHQ010012344.1_pt4 | contig 11208 bp, 9 predicted proteins | sample 7062091 | NCBI WGS metagenome assembly JABAHQ01 (sample SAMN14534359, study PRJNA622989) | marine sediment metagenome | biome: marine biome [ENVO:00000428]; feature: marine pelagic biome [ENVO:01000023]; material: deep marine sediment [ENVO:00002113] | place: India: Gulf of Kutch | collected...
CTCTCAACCAAATCAATCACCCCGTCTGAAAATAGCTCAGTGTGCACGCCGATATCTTTATGATCTCCCAAGTTTCTAAGAACAGCATCGGGGATGCTACCGATACCCATTTGCAGAGTGGCGCCATCAGGGATCATCGCGGCAATGTGTTGTCCAATTTGTAGATGCAGGTCAGAACTACCACCTTGCGGCGCTTCCGGAAGCGGGTAATCTGTCTCAACCACATGGTGGAGCCGGCTGACGTGGATGAAGCTATTGCCCAACGTACGCGGCATTTGCCGGTTTACCTCGGCGATAATGATGCGGGCTTCTTCTGCCGCCGGTTTGGTAGTTCCCACTTCCACCCCAAAACTGCAAAAGCCATGTTCATCGGGGGGGGAAACCGAGATAAGCGCCACGTCAATGGGTAAAATGCCACTTCGGAAGAGGTTTGGGATTTCGGAAAGAAAGACAGGGGTAAAATCAGCCCGCCCCTCCTGCACCGCCCGGCGCACCGAATGGCCGATGAAAAGGGCGTTATGCCGGAAGTTTGTCTCATATTTTGCCTCAACGTAAGGGGCTTCGGCGAAGGTTAAAACGTGGGTAATTTCGACATCTCGCAACGTCGGGCGGTCATTCCCTTCTTCCGCACATCGTGTGAGCGCTTCGATTAAGGCAACAGGGACGCCAGCGCCGCCGCCAATATAGACCCGATCACCTGACTTAACCTGGGCCAGAGCGGTATCGGCAGAAGTCACTTTCCGGCGATAGATCGCTTCCCAATTCATGCGATTTCTCCTATCAACACATCAACCTGACGCCCTAAAGCAGCGGCAACAGCCGGGTGAACTAACTGCCCCCGGTACAGATTAACCCCTTTGGCCAGGGCTTTCTCCTGCCTGAAGACCTCCGGCAGGCCATATTCTCCCAAGGCCAGGAGGTAAGGTAAAGCGGCGTTGGTCAGGGCGTGACTGGCCGTGCGGGCCACGGTGGCGCCGATATTGGGCACACAGTGATGGATAATCCCCTCTTCGACATACGTTTGATCGCGCAGCGTGGTGGGACGACTGGTTTCGATGCACCCCCCCTGGTCAATTGAAAAATCAATAATCACCGAGCCCGGGGACATCTGACGGATCATCTCACGACTGACCAGGAGAGGGGTACGACGACCGGGGACCAAAACGCAGCCAACTAACACATCGGCAAAGGCCACGGTCCGCCGGATATTATATTCATTCGATAGCATGGTTGTCACCCGGCCTCGAAGAATACCATCCCGATCGATTTGTTCTAACTTTTTGATGTCTTTGTCCAACACCGTCACTTGAGCCCCCAGTCCTACGAAAGCACGGGCGGCGTTGTAGCCGAGCACGCCGGCCCCTAAGATCACCACGGCGGCCGATGGAACACTGGGGACACCGCTCAGCAACACGCCGCGCCCACCGCCGCTATTCATCAGCAATTGACCGGCGATCACTGGAGCCAGTCGTCCGGCTACTTCGCTGGTTGGGGAGAGGACCGGCAGGAAGCCAGCCTCGTCTTCGATCGTTTCATAGCCAATGGCCGTAATTTGCTGAGCCACCAAAGCCTCAAGCAAATCAGGAGAGGCAACGGCGAGACTGAAAAAGGACAAAATCACCTGCTCCGAACGAAAAAGGCCGTGCTCCTGAGCGGCCGGGCGGGTGACTTTGGGCACTACATCGGCCCGTCCGTAAGCCTCGGCCGCAGAATAGACAATTTGGGCACCGACTCGGCGATACACTTCATCGCCGAAGCCAGCCCCCGCCCCAGCATCGCGTTCGACATAAACGGTATGCCCGGCCTGCACCAGCGCCAGAACGCCAGCCGGCGTCAGTCCAACCCTCATCTCAAGTTCACGCACCTCTTTAGGTACACCAAATTCCATAAGAGATCACTTCCTTTAGCCTCGTATAATATGTTTGCTCATATATTTGCTCAGAGGGGACAACAGTCCCCAAGGCGCTTGCGGTGGCGTGTGCTCCACCGCAAGCGCATAGCGTCTATCTTTCTTCTGTAGCATCATCTGGCAGGTTATCAATAACTATAATGGAATCATGAGTGCCGTATTTGTTGAGAACAAACTTATCGGCCTGAAACTCATCGCGCCACTCGGTGCCATCTAATAAATAACGAAAGCGATATTCGCGTCCAACATCCAATTCCAATTCAATCACCCAATCTCCCCATCGATCATGCGAAAAGGGCAAGCTTTCCTTATCCCAATTATTAAAATCACCAACCAAATTAATTCGTCCGGCCCAGATCGTGCCGGGGATGCTAAAGGTCACCAAGACTTTGCCCGGGCTTTTAGACTGCCGTTTGGAAATCATTGTTCAGCCTCCTTATACTATTAGCGGCGACCGAATATCGGTCGCCAGCCTACTAATTTTAGCCGGATAGATGCAATCATCCTAGACCCAATACTTTTCAAATAACGTAGTTTAGCCCCTTGTGGGCGGGCACAAGGCCCTATGCTACAGTCTTATTTGAATGGTATTGGAACCAGACTCCCCTCTCCCGATTTTGGGAGAGGGGTTGGGGGTGAGGGCTTACCCCTCCTCATCGGCCAACAAAACATAGGTCTCATCGAACTGCCAGTTTGGAATGGCCTCCAGTTCAATTTCTACTCTCGGGTTGAGGGGGTCAATTCGCTTGACCAGGTGAATGTCAACCACCCGGTTATCGTTCACTCCCAGGGTATCTAAAATGGCGTCCTGGGTTATTTTCAGGCCGCCGTCCAAATCGCGCTTCAAGGGGGACTTGAAGTACATGTCCATAAAGATGCCCACCCAGCCGCGGTGCAACGCCTCGACGAAGGAGTCGCTTATCACCCCATCCACCCGCAAGCGGTGGATGCGGCCGGCCACGGCCTTTTTAAAAGATTTGGCTTCTTTGGAGAGGACCCGCCTGATGCCGGCCCGGGCATATTGATTATTGACGCTGGGGGGCAGGGGCAGCGCAAACCGCACCCGCTGAATATCATCTGACACGCTTAAACTCCGTTACGTAACTATTCACCCATCGGTCACGCATGCGTGAGGTGCGAAGGACGAAAAACCTCCAATTCACCCGCGACTGAGACTCTTCGGTTTCGCTTCGCTCCACCTCAGAGTGACAAAGTGAACAGTTACTCCATTACTAAAAAAAGAACCTCTTTTGCTCGTAACTATAGCACACCGGTTCAATCCAAGCAATAGAGACTCTACTGATTATCCCCTCACTTTCGCCAATTTCTTGCCACAACCCCTATAACTGTGGTAGAATAGCATAGCTATATAATCCAGATAAGGTACTTCAGTTATACATTAGTATCGTGCTGGTGCTGTCAAGCAGGCGCCATTTCATAGCCTGAGCCTCAGTTGATTTGCAATTGAACAGGAAAGGTTCCCCCTTATCGAAGGCGGGAGCTTGAATCATCTGCCGGTTGTTTGCGCTTGTCATGAAAGTGGAACCGGTATTGAACAAATATCAACCGAAGAGCGTATATATTCACGATACCATTTTCTCACAGAGGTGTTCGGTACATAGATTATCTTGACGCCGTTAGACCTGTCAAGAGAAGGAGGTGAAATCCCCGGCAACTACTGAAGCAGCAATCTGACGTCATTTTTTTTCAGGTTACTTAATTTAAGCAAAAGGTTGGAGATACTCATCAAGGAGGAAATTCATGCAAAAGCATCTCACCAGACGGTATGTCTGGCTCATTGTAACTCTATTGGTTTTAGCCGTTTTAGCCACTGCCTGTGCTGGCGCTGCTCCGGTCACCGTGGTAGAAACGGTCGAAGTTGAAAAAGTGGTCGAAGTCGAAAAAGTGGTTGAAAAAGAAGTGGTCGTCGTAGCCACCGCGGAGCCCGGCCGGGGGCAAATTATCTATGCCCTCTACCAGGAGCCGCAAATTTTAAATCCCTTCATCGCCACCCAAACCGCCTCCGGTGAGGCCAGTGATCCGGTGGTGGAAGGGCTATTGGGCGTTGATCCTGAGGGTAACCGTTATCCGCTCCTGGCCAAAGAGGTTCCTACCGTGGCTAACGGCCTGGTCTCCCCTGATGGCCTACAGGTGACCTACAATCTGAGAGAAGACATCCTCTGGTCAGATGGCCAACCCTTTACCTGCGACGATGTCCTATTCACCTTTAGAGCGGTCGTTCACCCGTTAAGTGGGGCAGTCAGCACCACCGGGTATGTCAACATTACCCCGCCGGCCGATATCGCGGCGATGATGGACGATCCAGAAGCAGCAGTTGAGGAAACGCCGGAAGACGGCGGTGGTGTGGTCTGTTTAGATGACTACACTGTCCAGCTCAACTTCGATGAATTTTACGCCCCCTATCTGAGCCTGTTCAGTGCGGTTATGCCCCGCCACGCCACCGGTGCGCCGGCGGATATGCAAAAGTGGGTCTATAACTGGCACCCCATCGGCACCGGCCCCTTCAAGATTCAGGAGTGGGTCTCTGGGGACCACATCACCTACATACCCAATGAAAACTACCGTGACTACCCCGACAAACCCAACCTGGATAAGCTGATTGTTCGCATCATCCCCAGCCGTGAGGTGGGTAAGGCGCTCATTCGCACCGGTGAAATTGATATTTTGTGGGATCTGATCGAGGCCGATATACCGGAATTTGAAGAGATCCCTGACGTGGTGGTCAACGCCAAACCCGGCCCCGGCACCGAACGCCTGGTCCTGAACCTGGCTGACCCCACCCTGGACGCCACCGACGATCCGCTCAACAACCCCCACTGGGCGTTGGGTGACCTGCGCGTTCGGCAGGCCATCCAATATGGTATTGATAAACCGTTCATCAACGAGGCGTTGCTCTATGGCCTGGCCAAGGTCGGCACCAGTGAATTGAACATCGGTTGGGCACAGGCTGACTTACCCGACAGTGAGTATAACCCTGAGAAAGCTGTGGAATTGTTGGAAGAGGCCGGCTGGACCGATCAAGATGGGAATGGGATACGCGAATGTCATGGCTGCCCTTATGCCGAGGAAGGCCGTCCCTTGAGCCTGAAGATTCAGACCACCACCGGCAATAAGCTGCGTGAAGAGGCCGAACAGGTCCTTTTGGAAATGATGGCCGAAATCGGCATCGAGCTGTATGTTGAGAACGTGCCTTCTTCGGTCCTCTTTGGCTCGTGGGCCAGCGGGGCCTTCCGCAAACATGGCCAGTTTGATATCCTCATGTATACCACCAGCGACAGTGTTGACCCGCAATCACAAGTTGAAGGCTACTTCGCCAGTTGGAGTATGCCTACCGAGGCCAACGCCGGCAGTGGTTTCAACTACAGCCGCTGGGTCAACGAAGAGTTCGACGAAATGGTCCAACTGGCCGGCTCGACCCCGGATCAAGAGGAGCGTAAAGCCGCCTATCAGCGGGCCATGGAACTCATCGCCGAAGATCTGCCCCACATCTACCTTTACGACCGCTCCGATATCCACCTGAGCCGTTCCCACGTACAGAACTTCGACGTCAACCCCTGGAACAATCAGACCTGGAATACGGCCGAGTGGTCCGTTAGCCAATAAGCTGATCATTATGACTGAATGGGGCGGCTGTAGTCGCCCCATTCACAGCACTCTAAGAGTCAAAGCGTATGGGACGTTATTTAATTCGCCGGGTTTTGCAGGCCATTCCGATCCTGATCGTCATCAGCATGATCGTCTTTGTGTTAATTGAGTTGACGCCGGGCGGACCGATGGCCGCTTTTGAAGAGAATCCCAATCTGACGCCCGAAGACCTGGCCCGCTTAGAAGAACAACTGGGGCTTAATAAACCGCTGCATGTTAAATATTTCGAATGGGCCAAAAAAATAGTCCAGGGAGATTGGGGGTTCAGCCAAACGACCCGCCGTCCGGTTTTAGACGAAATCTTTGAGCGCTTACCCAATACCCTGCAATTGATGGGCATTTCGTTTATGCTGACGCTGATCATCGCTTTGCCCATCGGGGCCATCTCGGCCCTTAAACAATATTCGATATTCGATCACGTCATGACCTCGCTGGCCTTTATGGGTCAGGCTATCCCTGTTTTTTGGTTTGGCCTTATTTTGATTATCCTCTTTCACGTCAACCTGAACCAACCCGTCGATAGCGCCGGCAACACTGCCCTGCGCCATCTCTGGGATTGCGATACTTGTAACCCGTTGTTCCCCGGCGGGGGGATGAACACCTATGGCCTGGAAGATCCGCCGCTTACTAACCGCATCTATCACCTCATTTTGCCGGTCACTATGCTGGGTATTGTCGGCGTGGGGGTCTATGCCCGCTACATGCGGGGCTCGATGCTGGAGGTCGTTCACAAGGACTATATCCGCACCGCCCGCTCTAAAGGGCTGGACGAGCGAGCAGTCACCTTACGTCACGCCCTTAAAAACGCCGCCCTGCCCATTGTGACTATCATGGCCCTGGAACTGCCCACCCTTTTCGGCGGCGCTTTGTTCACCGAAACAATTTTCTCCTGGCCCGGCATTGCCCGCCTCTTTTTCCGCTCGGCCCAACGGGTTGATTATCCGATGCTCATGGGTATTATATTGATCAACTCTTTCTTGATTATCTTCTTTAATCTTATCGCAGATATCGTCTATGCTTATCTGGACCCCCGTATCCACTATGAGTAACAGAGGGACAAGCCATGGCGACGACAACTGAAGCCCAACCACTGGCGCTGAACCAACGCATATACAGGCCGCCCACATCTATGACCCGGATGGTGTGGAATCGTTTCACCAAACACCGCCTGGCCGTGGTGGGGTTGATCATCCTGATGATCCTCGTTTTCGCCTCGGCCTTTGCCCCGCTCATTACCGAGCACGACCCTTACAAGAGCAGTTTTCGGACCCGTTATGAGGCGCCGTCGCTGGAGTTCCCCATGGGGACCGACGACCTGGGACGGGATATGTTAACCCGTATCCTCTACGGTGGGCGGGTCTCTCTCTCCGTTGGCTTGCTGGCCATCGTCATCGCGCTTTCCATCGGCACGCTGGTTGGCTCTTTGGCCGGTTTTTACGGCGGCCGGATGGATAACATTTTAATGCGCCTGGTAGACGTGATGCTTTCTATGCCCCGCTTGTTTATGCTCATCGTGATTACCATGCTGCTACGCAGCGTTAACAGCCCCGCCTTGCAGTTTCTGGGCGGAGTACCCATCATCATCGTGGTCATCGGTATTCTGGCCTGGATGGGGGTGGCGCGGCTGGTGCGAGCTTCTTTCCTGTCGTTGAAAGAAAAGGAGTTTGTGGAGGCGGCCCGGGCCGCCGGGGCCAGCAATATGCGGATTATTATTCGCCATATTTTGCCCAACTCGATGACCCCCATTATTGTGGCGGCCACCCTGGGCCTGGCCGGAGCGATCATCTCCGAAAGTGGCCTCAGTTTCCTGGGCCTGGGCGTCCAGGTTCCCACCCCTACCTGGGGCAATATGCTGACCAACGCCCAGGATGAGATGCTCAAAGGCCACACCTGGATGGCCATCTTCCCCGGCCTGATGATTTTTATCACCGTGATCGCCATGAACTTTGTCGGCGATGGCCTGCGAGATGCGCTAGATCCGTATAAGGCGCAAGGATAATCACGCCTTGAAAATTTTTTCCTAATGCGTACTACGTAATGCGTAAAAACTGAATCATTACGCATTACGGAGTACGCATTACGTTTTTAGAAAAGGAGTGCAAAGCTTGCTTTGCCAGCACGCCAAGGAGTCATTAATGGTTTCAGATCTACTTACTTTAGAACAACAACTGATCGGCCAGGCCTGGACTTCGCCAGACATCTATGCCAACCTGGAGCGCCTGTGTGACTTTGGCAGCCGTTTCGGCGGCACCGCAAGTGAACGCCAGGCCCGGGACTGGCTGCTCAGCAAATTTCAGGCTTATGGCCTAAGCCCCACCCGTTTGGAGGGCTTCACGTATACCGGCTGGTACCGTGGGGACTGCCAGGTCACGGTCAAGGAGCCGGCCGAGGTTTCGCTGCGCACGCCCATCTCTTTGGTCTATTCTCCGGCCACTCCCCCGGCCGGCCTGCGGGGCGAGGTGATTGACCTTGGTCTGGGGACTGAAGCTGAATTCAACCGGCGCAAAGATGAGATCGCGGGCAAGATTGTACTCGTCACCACGGCCAGCCCCGAGGGGGGGCCGTGGATTCACCGGCGGGAGAAATATGGCCGGGCGGTCAAGTATGGGGCGCTGGGCTTCATCTTTATGAATCACTTGCCCGGTCTACTGGCCCCAACCGGCTCGCTGCGGCCTGGTCACCCGGGCGAAATCCCCGCCGTTGGCCTGGCCCACGAAGAGGGCTTCACCCTGCAACGCTGGTGCAAACGCGGCCGGGTGGTCCTGGAGATGAACCTACAAAATGAAGCCCGCCCCACCGAGGCCCACCATGTTATCGGCGAGGTGGCCGGGGGGGTGGATCAAGAGACGATCATTATTGGCGCCCACTACGACGGCCATGACATCAGTCAGGGGGCGATGGATGATGGGAGCGGCATCGCGCTCCTGTTGGAGTTGGCCCGTCTATTTAGCCCGCTGGCCGGCCAGTTTCCGCGAACCTTGCGCTTCATCGCCTTTGCCGTCGAGGAGTTAGGGGTATTAGGCTCTACCGAATACGTCCGTATGCATGGCGATGAAACAGATAGGTGGGGCTTGATGCTCAACCTGGATGGCGGGGTCGGCCCGGGGCCGCACGGCTTTTCGACGACCGGCTTTTCAGAACTCAACCCGCTGTTGCAAAGTTTTGCCGAGGACATGGGGCATCCCCTGACCTTAAACGAACGGATCGCCACCGCCACCGATGCTTTTCCCTTCTTCATGGCGGGTGTCCCGGCCCTCAACTTGATCGCCAAACAGCGCGACCTGGCCCTGGGCCGCGGCTATGGGCATACCGCCGCCGACACTCTGGATAAGGTTGAGCAGGTTGACCTGAAGGCAGCGGCGGCGCTCACGGCGCGGGTCCTATTGCGGCTAGTCAGCTACGATCAGGAACTGGGCCGGCAGCGCAGCCAGGATGAATTGAAACAGATTTTGATCAACCAGGGCCTGGAGGAGCCATTGCGGGCGCAGGAGAAGTGGCCTTTTGCGTGAAACGTGAAACGTGAAACGTGATGAATTTATGCCGAGAAACCTCACGTTACGGAATACGCAATACGCAATACGCAATACGGTAGGGCCATAATTTACTTTCCGAAAAAGCTCTTATGACGATAGGAGGTTCAGATGACTGATATACGCACTGAAATGATCTCTCTGGCCGCTCCGGACAAAAATACGGGCGGCCATCTGGCCATACCTGAGGGGGATGGCCCCTGGCCAGGGGTGGTGGTCATTCAAGAATGGTGGGGCTTAGAAGACCACATCAAGGAAGTGGCCAATCGCTTTGCCGGAGAAGGGTTTATGGCCCTGGCCCCCGACCTTTACTACGGGGAAGTCACGACTGAACCGGACGAAGCGCGCAAATTAGCCATGTCCCTGCGACAAGAATGGGATAAGGCCCTGGCGGTGATTCAAGCGGCGATCAATTTTCTGGTCCCGCACGACCAGGTCTCGCCCAAAAAGATCGGGGTGACCGGCTTTTGTATGGGCGGCGGGTTAACCTGGCATGCCGCGGCTAAATTGGAACACGTTGGGGCAAGCGTTCCCTTCTACGGCGGCGGCCCCGAGCTGACCGACGAAGAGGTGGCCCAGATCAACGCTCCTGTTCTGGCTATCTTCGGCGAGTTGGACCAGGGGGTTTCGCCAGAGGTGGCAAAAAATCGGGCCAGGCAGATGGATGGGGCCGGAGTTGACCATGAAACGATCATCTACCCCGAGGCTCAGCACGCTTTTTTCAACGACACCCGCTCCGCCTACAACGCCGCAGCCGCGGCCGACGCCTGGCAGCGGATGATAAGGTTGTTCAGGGAAACGTTAAAGTAGGCGCTGTGAAACATGGTTTGACATCCGCCGGTCTGGACTATAATATAATGAAGTAATTAAAATTTTGGGGATATATTGAAATGAGCGGAGAAACTGTGTTTCCAAAAAAATCCCCCTTTCCCGGGATGGATCCTTATCTCGAAACGCCGGACATCTGGCCGGACTTTCATGATGCCCTGGCGGCAGCAATTCGAGCCGATCTGAATGTTTCCCTGCCCGCGCCCTACTATGCCCGGCTGCAAAAACGGCCGGAACTGGGGATCATCCTTGAAGCGGGCACACCACATCGTATTATACCTGATGTTACTGTGTTACGCTCTCTCCAGCCTGAAGAGGTGACCGGAGCAGCAGGCGGAACTGAGGCGGCTGTTTTGGACCGGCCGCGCACCGAGGCCAGCGCCGGGGTCGAGGTGCGGGTGTACACCGATCCGTTCCAGCACCGCTTCGTCGAAATCCGTGACGCGGAACGGGATCACAAATTGGTGACGCTCATCGAAATTGTCAGCCCGTCCAATAAGCAGCCCGGCCCCGACCGGCGGGCTTACGAAACCAAGCAACAAGATATCCTCGCCAGCGATGTCAACCTGATCGAGCTAGACCTGCTGCGGGCCGGGCGGCGGCTGTTACCCTATCCTGATTTGGCTGCGGCCGTCGAGGCCCTGGAGGCCGATTATCTGGTATTACTCAACCGGGGCGCCCTGCGCCAGGGCAACTGGATGGATTACACCCTCTATCCTATCCGCGTACGCGAGCCCCTGCCCTGTATCCCTGTGCCCCTGGCCGGGCAAGACCCGGATGTGTTGCTGGATTTGCAGGTGGCGGCCAACCGGGTCTACCGGGAAGGGCCTTATGCCCGCGCGGTTGATTATTCCGGCCAGCCTGATCCCCCTTTGAATGAGGCGGATACGGCCTGGGCTGATGCGCTTTTGCGGGCGGGCGGTTTGCGCGGATCATAGATGTAACGACTTAAGTTTCTCATTTGAGATTCTCCGATGAAACACCTCAACTTTACCTCCTGCCTCTCGGCCAACGCCGATACCATCTGCCAGGCCATCGCTAATTACCTCGCCGAGCGTCTGCCCCTACCCGTTGAGTTCATCAACCACATCCCCTGGCCTCAACGGGTAGCGTTGCTGGGCGAAGCTCAAATACACATCGGCTGGATCTGTGGCTTATTGTACGTTTGGAAACGAGAGCAAGCCAAAGCCCCGCTTGAGTTGCTGGCCGCTCCCGTTATGCGTGCCCCGCGCTATCAAAATCGCCCCATTTACTTCTCCGATGTCGTCGTCCATC
>JABAHQ010004549.1_pt1 | contig 11205 bp, 11 predicted proteins | sample 7062091 | NCBI WGS metagenome assembly JABAHQ01 (sample SAMN14534359, study PRJNA622989) | marine sediment metagenome | biome: marine biome [ENVO:00000428]; feature: marine pelagic biome [ENVO:01000023]; material: deep marine sediment [ENVO:00002113] | place: India: Gulf of Kutch | collected...
GACAACTTCGACCGGTACCTGGTGCGCATGGAGGAGATCAAGCAAAGCTTTAAAATCATCAAGCAGGCGATGCAGGAAATGCCCGAGGGACCGATCAACGTGGACAACCCTTACATGCGGACCCCGCCCAAACCGGATGTCTATAGCCGCATGGAAGAAATGATCGCCCATTTCAAGGTGATCATCGACGGCCTCAAGCCCCCGGTCGGGGAAGTCTATCTGGCCACGGAAGCGGCCAATGGCGAGCTGGGTTTTTACATCGTGAGCGACGGCACCGGAAAACCCTACAAATGCCGCGTCCGGCCTCCCTGCTTCACCATGACAGGAGCGATGACTCAAATTTGCCGGGGCGGCATGCTGGCCGACATCATTCCCACCTTTGACATGATCAACATGATCGGGGGAGAGTGCGACCGGTAACCCCTCCCGGGGTCTCCCTTCCTTGCTCCGGAAGATCGGACGGTTGCCATTGGACTCGAATCGTGTATCCTGTCCCTAATAATTTTTTGTCCGGTTCTCCAATCGACCATCCCTTCCTTCCGGCGTCTCCATGACCCGCACCTTGAAAATCGTTTTCCTGTTGCTCGGTTTTGTTCTTCTGGGTTGGGCCCTCCACACCGCGGACCTGTCCCGGGTTTTCCACCTGATGTGGGAACTCGGCTTGGGTTTCGTCCTGGTCCTGGGGATCTATGTCGTGGTCACCTGGCTGGATTCCATCGCCTGGAAGTATGGTTTCAAGCCGGAGGAAATCCCCACCGTCTCCTTGTGGCAACTCTGGCGCATTCGACAGGTCGGGGAAGCGTACAATACCATCACTCCCCTGGGAACCCTGGGCGGAGAACCGGTCAAGGCTCAACTTCTTAAGGACCATCACGGGCTCAACCGCAGACAGGGAATCGCCTCCCAGGTGGTCGCCCGCACCACTTTCCTCACCGGACTGATTCTGTTTTTCATTCCGGGAATCGTCCTGACCTTCCAGTCGCAGCAGCTCACGGAAAACTTCAAACACGTGAGCCTGGTGGGCATGGGGGTGTTCACCCTTTTAATCTTTCTCTTTTTTCTGTTCCAATTGTCCGTCTCGTTGCGGCATGTCACTGCAGTGCTGTCGCGGTTTTCCGGCAAGGAGGGATTTCAAAGTGTCCTCGGAAAGGTGGACGAAACCGCCCATTTGATGTCGGCCTACTACCGTCGCTACCCCTTCCGGGCCCTGGTTTCGGTGGGTTACGCTTTTCTGGGCTGGGTGGTGGGGCTGGGGGAACTTTATGTCATCCTTTATTTTCTGGGATTCGATCCCACCTGGACGGACGTGTGGATTATGGAGGCCCTCAGCCAGCTGGTGCGGGTGGGTTCTTTTTTCATTCCCTTGAGCCTGGGAGCCCAGGAAAGCGGGTTCATCCTGATTTTTATGGCCCTGGGGCTTCCCGCAGACCTCGGTTTGACGGTGTCCTTCGTCCGCAGGATCAAGGAANNAAGGAACTCTTCTGGGTGTGTTTCGGCCTGCTGATGGGTTCGACCCTGGCCTTCAAACCCGCGCGGGTCCAACCCGACGCTTCGGAAGGTTGAACCCCAGGTGGGGATTTCCCTTTCCGGCCGAGAAACCCGCCCATGCTTTTTTCACCCGGCCCCCGGTTTTTTGAGGCCGGTGTTCCCGGACAGGAAAGAAGAATTAAAAGACATCCCGGGCCACACCGCGGTCTCTGCCCCGGCCGCCGGGCACTTTTTTCAGAGAGTCATTGAAGACGTCCCCCTGTTGCACCAGACCGTCGTGCGCGGTACGGATGGTGGAAATCCGGTTCTTTTCGATTTCCAGAGCTTCTTCGTCGATCAACTCATCCTCTTTCTTCTTGGCTTCACTGGACCCGGAACCTGAGGAAGACGCCTCCGCGGACTGAGGCGCCGCCGTTTCGGAAGATCCCGACGCTTCCGCTTTCGGCCCCGAGGCCTCCTCCAGAGGCTCTTCTTCCGCCTCTTTCATGGATTGCTTGAAATTCCGGATACTTCGCCCAAAAGCGGAACCAATTTCGGGAAGCTTCCCGGCACCGAAAATAATCATGATGATGACCAGAATGATCATTAATTCGGGAAATCCGATGCCCATCATAAGACAATTCTCCTAATAAAACCGGTTGATTGGGAGGTATGGCTCAGTCTAGCAAAAAAAAGGAGGAAAGAACACCTCTTTCCCCCAAAATCTCCCCCCACGGCCGGTTTTGTTGCTCGGTCCTCAGAACCCTTCGATCCGGGGGGTGAACATGCCGGACGGACTGGCATAAAATCCTTCGTTGCCGTTCACCCCGTCGGCCGCCACGTCCTTGTAAATCAAGTCCCAAACTCCGTCCTCATTGAGATCGATCGCATAAAACAGGGGTTTCGGATCGACAATGTAGTAATAGCGGTCCGCCGTGTACTGGGAAAAAATCACCAGCTTCATCGGGAAATCCCGGCGCACCTCCGTCGGCGTTTCGGCCGAGAAGAACGAACGCTCCACGACCCGCAAGGTGTAAAAATCCCCTTTACCGTCGTTGTCCCGGTCAAACTCAAAATACAGCATTCCGTTGGCGGTCAGATCCCAACTCATCCCCTTCGTCAGGAGCGGTTCTTCAACCAGATACGGCAGACTCCAGGCGAACGAGGAAGCGAGGACGAAAATCACCGCCAGGATTCCTGTCAGAAGGATTTTATTCAGGCGTTTCATGTTGAACCCCCCTTCCGGGTCCCGAGCGGACCGAATCGGTTACCGGCCCCCGAGGGCCGCCCCCTTCTCTCCGTCCGGGTTTTCAGGGAAGAAAAGACGACAACTCCCTTCTCTTTTTTTGCTGAAATTCCAATTGGATTCGTTCTGAAACAGGAATGAACCGGGTGGGCGGAAAGGTATGAAATGGGAAAAACCGGCTTTACCGGAGTGAACAGTAAGCCGGTTCAATGCGGAAACCTGCAACACGGAGCGGTCCAAACCGCCTGCCTCTCACTACGGTCCATTCCAGTTCATTTCCCTTTTGAATGCTCGCATGACAGACATAACCTTCACTCCTTTTTACATCTCCCCTATATTTAGATGATTCCAACGGTTCCCGTGATTTATGGGGACGGCCCGGGGCAAACTTAAAAACCCTTTAAAAAACAAAAGTTTTGGCTATTTTTCTCGGGAATTTTTGCCTGAAATGGCTGAAAAAAGGAGCCTAGGAGGAAAAAGATCAAAAAAAAAGCCGGGGGGAAACCCCCCGGCATTCCAAAATCCCGCTTTGAGTGGGCGGTATCTCGGTTAAACCTAACGTCCAATGTGGGCATTCAAAATCGGGGAATTCAAAATTTTCGCATTTCCGTTGGCGTGTTTTTTAGCGGCCTGAAAGTGCATGGTGGCTTCCCCATGGCGTTCCAGCTTGTCCAGCGTGACCGCTTCGTTGAAATGGGTTTCCGCAATGGTGGAATCCACATCGCTCGCTTCATGAAAATGTTTCAACGCTTCTTCAAGATGCCCTTTATTGAAATGCTTGATGCCTTCCTGGTTGTGCATGACCGCTTCCGGGTTGGATCCATCAGGCAGGGTCATGGGCCCTTCATCCGCAAAAACCGTCAGAGGAAAAAGACAAAATACCAATGCAAAAACAAGGACAACAACTTTTCTCATGACTTTTATCCCCCGTAAAAGGTTATCGAGTTATCTCCCCAAATTCATTTTTTGTAGATACGCCCAATCTACCATTTTCCGAATTCAAAGAAAACTGTTTATTTGCACATTTCAGGCCGCCCCAAAAATAAATATAAGACTTTAATTTCAATAAGTTGCGTGGATTCTGAAAACCGGTTTTTCAATTCTCATCCGGACGTTCGAAGCATCCTCAAGGCTTCCTGCACGTAAGAGGGGTGCCGCATGCCGTTGACCACCAGGTCGGCCCCTTCTTGGAACAACCACTGAATTCCCAAAATCTGAAGAGAAACGCTGGGCGAGGAGGCGGGAAAATACGTCCGTCTCAACTCGACCTTGAGGTCCGAATGAGCATTTTTAAGGGTGGCCCGGACAAGGTGACGCACCCGGCTGAGCACCGTTTCCGCGGCATCATAAAGGCCTCGCGATTCTTCCAGGTCCAGCAACCGGGCATTGACCAATTGTTCGCCCAGGAACCGGGCATGGGTCAAGACTTCGTGAAAAGATTCGTCCAGGTTCCGCAGGCCTTCCGGCGTCACTTCCGGGGATTCCAGGCAGGCTTGGGCCAAGGCTCTCAACTGAAAGGGGGAAGGAGCATTGGCCTGGCGCAAAATCTCCTTCAGAGAGCGTCCGTCCCGGCAGAGAGTGGCGTGGATTTCCTGTTCCGTGTGTTCCAGGTCGCGGGCCAGTTGGTTCCGTTGCGCTTGGAGGGCCTCCGGGCCCAGATCCGGACGATCGACCAACCCCAGCTCCTGCCCCTCATGCCAGGCGCGCAAGGGCCCCGAACACAAAACGAGCCGTCCCGCCGCCTTCACCTGGGAGACGGGAGAGGGATTTCCCCCCAATCCCCGGAAGGGTCCCGCTTCGAGGAAATTCGCATGAAATTCCACGGCGGAAAAACCGGGAAATTCCTGGAGCCGGGGCCACACGTCCGGGAAGAGCAAGGAACCCTCGTCCGGCCCGCCGGGTCGCGATTCACAAAAGGAAACCCCGAATCCCAGGAGGCGGCCGGCGTCGCATTCCGCCTGCAGGTATTGCGCGGTCCGCCGGAGCCGGGCCAAAAATTCGGTTTTTCCCAGGCGCGACATCGCCTCTCGGGGCAGGCGGACCAAATAAAGATCGAGCGCCCCGAGGCCCAACCGATGCATCGACCGTTCCAATTGGTCTTTCAAAAACCCGGGATCGAGGGACCACCAGGCCCCGCCCGGCAGATCCACCAGGCCCGTCCAAGGGGTTCCCCGTCGTTTCATCGCTTCGATCCCCCGGACCGCCTCTCCTTTCAGGGGTCCGGTGCGGGCAATCAAAAACAACTCCTGCGCCAAGGCGGGATTCTCCGACAGCGCCGCATTCAGGGCATCTCCGAGGAGAAGTTCGTCCCGGCCGCCGGAAAGATCCGGACAAGTCTCCAAAACATTCATGGGACTTTTAAGGATCTCCGAGAGAGCCCTCCGGTGATCGCCCTGGGCCGGAGCAAACCGGCCCAACCCCGCAGCGATTCGGCACAACGTTCTTCCTTGCCACGTCACCCGGGCCTCCGGGGAGAGGGGCCGGGTGCGTTTTTGCGTTTCCCGTTCCAAAGAACCTTCGAAACGAGAGGGGAAGCGCCCCGTGGGAATTTCGCACGACCAGGGATAGGCCGGGAGCGTGGTCAATCGCGTATCTTCGACCGCGCCGCCGACGGTAAAATGATAGAGGCTTTGATACGTGCGGTCCGGAAACCCCAGGATTTCATGCACGGGATCATCGAAATAGCAACCGATGCCGGTGGACCGCACGCCGAGGAACTCGGCCGCCAAATACAGCATGTGGCCCACCAGGCCGCTTTCCCAAAACAGGCGCCGGTAAAACCAGGGGCCTTCCCGTTCCAGGACCGGCTGGAATTCGGCGATCATTCCGAGGCTGAAGGCACTTTGCCCGGCGATGTCCTGAGTGCAGCTCACTTGCGCCGCCAGGCTCTGGAAATCGCCTTCTTTGAGCAAGTAAAGATCCAGCGCCTCCGGGCAGCCCTGCGGTTTCCGCCACAGAAATTCCGGGCGGGTCAACCGTTTCAACGCCTGCCGGCGGGCCGGGTCGCGGACGAGGAAATACAATCCCGGGGTCAGCCCGCGCACCCGGTGCACAAACAGGGCGAGATGAATCTTGGGACTCCAGGCGATGGCGTCCCAGGGAATCCCTTGGCGTTCCGCACCCACCACGGTATGTCCCAGACACGCATAAAATTCCTGCTCGGAAAGGGAGGTGACGCCGTCGAAGGCCACGGCGCTGCGACGCTGGCGAATGATCTGCCGGGCGGTCACGCGTTCCCGCCGGACCGTCCATTCCGGGGACACCGGGAGCCCACGGGCTTTCCCGGGGGATCCGGTGAGGCGATTCTTCTCTGGGGAGCCTTTCCAGGCCGCGTCGGCGACGGTGTCGATGATTTTCCAGGGGATCCCCTCGGCACTCAACCGGTTGGCCCTGCCCTGCCACTCGGCCCGAGCCACCGCGTCCACCGCGTCGTTCTTCAATCCGAGCGGAATCGAACCCCGCTCCCCACCGGGGAAAACCACCGCCAGCAGATCCGGGTGTTCCTGTTCGGCGTCGGCGAAATCCGATTCCCGGTCCAGTCCCAACAACCGAGAGAGCCTTTCATCGTCCACATCTTCCAAAACCACCAGGTTCCAGCCCAGGGCCGCAGCCGCCACCCGGGTGGCGGCCAGCGCGTGGCCGATGTCGTGCTGACAATACCGGAAGGCCCGTTCCCCGTATTTCCAGGCTTCCCGCCAATGAATGGAGGTCAGCCCGGCCAAAAAGGAATCGGGGGGAAACGCCTGCATCAATTCCCGCCATACCGGGGCCGAAAACTCCGACCGGCGTTCCAGCGCGTGGTCCTTGGGCGCGTAATGGTACACCCCGGGTTGAGGCCCGATTCCCTCGGTCGGACCCAGCACCAGGTACCCTTCCGTGGGGTGCAGATTGCCGCTGGAGGGATTGCTGCGCAACGCCCATCGCGAGTCTCCCGCCTGCTTCCACGCGGAAATGGCCAACGATAACTCCAGGAAGCGGGACAGGGAAGGCCCCCCCACGGGTTGGGGAGACACGGCTTCCGGCTGGAATATTTGCACGTAAGGCGGCGAATCGTCCCGGACGGACACGGGCAAGGGAATCAGGGGAGCCCCGGAAAAACGCCGGAACGGGTCCGGCATGTTGGCCCAGTCCATATAGCCCGGACCCCGCGCCAGGCGATGAGTATGGTGTTTGGTGGCTTCATGGTACTGGAGAACCCGGGTCAGCGATTCAGAGTTTTTCATCTTGCAAATCGGGGAGGGAGGGATGGATCGCGATTTTTTCGGCACAATTAGAACCCATTTCTAAGTTTGGATGCGGTTTCCGCCCGCAAGGTTTGGAGGGCGCCCCTTCCCCACCCCGGAGGCCGAATTCCCCCGGCTCCCCCCTGATCCGAGCCTTCGGAAGGAGGAACCTTCCCCGGCCGCTTTTCCCGCCGGGGAGGAATTGACCCTAAAGGGGTTTGGGTTTAATATAGGGAAGATTTTGCCCCCCGCTCCCGGGCCGGTTTTTCCAATTGATTTTATTGCTTTTCTCGATTCAAAATGGAGATTGAAACGCTGGTTGAATCGCAACTCAAGCTCGGTGGTGGATCTGCGCTGAACTTGGACGGACATAACCTGGGAGATGAGGGCGTCCAAAAACTGGCCGGCCTGGAAGACCTGGCCAAGGTGTCCACGCTGGAATTGGGAGAAAATGAAATCAGCGATGAGGGCGTGACCGCACTTTGCCAATCTCCGCATCTCGCCCGTTTAAAAGTGCTCAACCTGAAATCCAACAAGATCACCGCTCAAGGGGCCCAATCGTTAGCCCATTGCCGGCAGCTGGCCAACCTGGAACAATTGATCCTGAAGTTCAACCGGATCGGCGAAGAAGGCGCCAAAGCCCTGGCGAACTCGGAATACTTGACCCGGCTCACCACGCTGGATCTGTTCCGGAACCGCATCGGCGAAGAAGGGGCGCGGGCCATCAAGGCCTCGAAAAACTTCAAAGGGGTGAACCGCCTGCGGCTCGATTAAACCCCGGGTCCATTCAACGTCCGATTCCTATCCTTAAGAAAATACATTACCGCTCATGGACCTGACCCAGGAATTTCCCCGAAGTCCCAAGGAGCCAATGGCGGGTTTGGTCCACCTTCCGCGCATGATCGACAAAGCCCGCGCCAAGCATCAGGATACGCTGGGCGAATACATTTATCCCTGTCCCCTGGACCAAATCCTTCTGGAGTTCCTGGAAATCGGGGATGAAGATTTTCAGAAAATGGCCGTTCATCAAAAAGACGGCGAAATCCAGGAATGGACCCGGCAGCGGTGCCGGTCCAAGTCGCCGGAGGCGGTGGAAACGATCAACCGGAAGATTCTCGAAAAGCAACCCGATACCGATGAAAAACGGAAAAAGTTCCTGGAGCTGCGCACCCAATTGGATCCTTCCCGAACCGATGTCACCACCTGGGTGGACCTGATTGATCTGGAGGAAGGTCGCTTGACCCCAAGAATGGACTAAAACCCCCCCGCCGGCTTCCGGGAAAACCGGAACGGATCGCCCGGGCCTGGGAAATCATGAAAAAACTTTTAAAAAAACAGCGTCCTGAAAAAAAATCCGGGAACAAACCTCGAAGCTGGCGACAGACCCTGCTTCTGGGAGGCTTTGTCTGCTTCCTGGCCTTGGTGGTGATCGGATTTATCGGCGCCACGCTCATCTATTTCAAGTTTTCCAAGGGCCTGCCTGACGTTCGGCTGCTCAAGACCTATCAGCCCAGCACCATCACCCGCCTTTACTCCGACACCGATGAGTTGATCGCGGAGTTCTACATCGAAAAGCGGATCATGGTGCCTTTGGAAAATATTCCCCTGAAACTCAAGCAAGCCACCCTGGCGGTGGAAGACTCGAACTTTTATTACCATTTCGGGATCGATCCCAAGGCCATTTTCCGAGCCCTCATCACCAACCTGAAGGCCGGCCACGTGGTGGAAGGGGGAAGCACCATCACCCAACAGTTGTCCAAGACCCTGTTCCTTTCCCGCGAGCGAACCCTGGAACGGAAAATCCGTGAAGCCATCCTGGCGATCCGGATGGAATTGATTTTCACCAAGGATGAAATCCTGGAGATGTATCTCAACCAGATTTATTACGGTCACGGGGCTTACGGGGTGGAGGCGGCGGCGCGAACTTATTTCGGCAAAACCGTGCAAGATCTCACCACCGAAGAATGCGCCATGATCGCCAGCCTCCCCAAGGCGCCCACCAACTACTCGCCTTACACGCACCCCGAGCGGGCCAAAAGCCGGCGCAACCACGCGATCCGGCGAATGGCCCACCTGGGATTCATCTCCCAGGGGGAAGCCCAACAAGCCATGAAAACCGGCTTCGAGTTGGGAGAGATCAGCGAAATGCTGAACCGGGCTCCCTATTTCGTGGAATACATCCGGCGGTTCCTCGAAGACACTTACGGCACCAACAAACTGTACCGAGGGGGCCTCAAGGTCTACACCACGCTCAACATCGATTACCAGGATGTGGCCCAGCGGAGCCTCCGGGAAAACCTTCGCATCATCGACAAACGGTTCGGCTACCGGGGTCCCTTGGGCCGGATCGATGTCTCCCAGGATCGACAGAGCCTCCAGGAAGAACTCCTCCAGGTCAACGAATTTGAATTGGAAGAAGCCGCCTCCCCCGAAGAAGACCCGTTTCTGAAGGAAGGTGACTTTCTAAAAGGCGCGGTGGTCGAAGTGTCCTCCGACAAAGCCCAGGTGCTCCTGGGTCTGGGAAGCGGAGTCATTGAACTGGCGGATATGGACTGGGCCCGCCGGCCCAATCCGAAAGTCGACGGCCGATGGGCCCGCATCCGAAGCGTCCGCCACGCGCTGGCTCCCGGCGATCTCATTCGGGTTCGCGTCCTGGGACCTCAACAAGAAAACGGCCAATGGCCCCTGGCCCTGGAACAGGAACCGGAGGTCCAGGCGGGACTGATCACCCTGGAACCGGGAACCGGCCACATCAAGTCCATGGTGGGGGGCTACGATTTTTCCAAAAGCCAGTTCAACCGGGCCGTGCAGGCGGTCCGCCAACCGGGTTCGGCGTTTAAACCGATCATCTATTCAGCCGCCATCCAGGAAGGCTTCTCCCCCGCCAGCATCATCATCGATTCGCCCATCATCTTCAAGGAAAAGGAAGAGGCGTTCGACAAATGGAAACCGGTCAACTTTGAAGAAAAGTTTTATGGTCCCACCACCCTGAGAACGGCCCTCACGCATTCCCGAAACGTGGTGACCATCAAGCTGCTTCAGAAAATCGGCGTCCATAAAGCCATTCAGATGTCGAGGAACCTGGGCATCGACTCGCACCTGGCCGATAACCTCTCGATCGCGCTCGGCTCTTCCGGCGTGACCCTTTTGGAGTTGACCTCCGCCTACAGCACGTTCGCCAACATGGGAGAACGGGTGAGTCCCCTCGCCATCCGCTACATCAAGAACCGGAAAGGGGAAATCGTTTACAGCGCCCAACCGGGGATCTCGCGTCCCATCTCCAGCGGTCTGGCGAACATCATCACCAGCCTGCTTCAGAGCGTGGTGGAGCATGGAACCGGGAAAAAAGTCAAGGTCCTGGGCCGGCCCATCGCGGGGAAAACCGGAACCACCAACAACTTCATCGATGCCTGGTTCATCGGCTACACCCCCGAATTGGTCACCGGGGTCTGGGTGGGAAAAGACGCGGACGCGCCCATGGGCATCAATGAAACAGGGTCGCGGGCAGCGATCCCCATCTGGCTTCAGTACATGCAGGAAATCCTGATGGGGGTTCCCCTCCACAACTTCCCGGTTTCCGACGAAGTCTACTTCACCAAGATCATCCCCAAAACCGGGAAAGCGGCGGATTTCAACGATCCCAAAGGACAGTTCGAGATTTTCCTCGTCGGCCAGGAACCGGAAACCGATAGCAACATCCTCGATCCCCTGGCGGAAAACACGTTTTAACGATCGAATTCACCCCCCGCGCCGGATCGACGGGGACCGCCCCTAGTTCCCCTCCACGATCTGGCGGCCTTTCACGGTCAAGGTGAACAACTCCTTCTCGCATTCCCCCGAGGCCAGAACCGTGGTGGTTCCCGAGGCTCCGGGGAAATTTTCCACCGCCATCAATCCGTCCCGGAGCTTCAATCGGTTGTCCGCCCCTTCGCCGATGGCCCGAATCATCATCCGGGTGGTGTCGTAAGCCTGTGCGGCATGAAGGGTCGGAAGGGTGCCAAAAGTGGATTGAAACTGCCGGACAAACTTCTGCACCGGGGGCCGGTCGGAGTCGACAAAAAACCCATCCACGAAAAATCCTGATTTCAAATACCGGCCGGCAATCCGGACCAGTTCGGGCGAATTCCAGCCGCTGGCGCCCAACAGGGGAACCTGGTCGATATTGTAAAAAACCAACTGAGGAATGATCAATCCCACCTTGTCGTACAAGCCCGGGAGGAAAATGGCGTCATAGCTCAGTTCCAGGGACACTTTGAGGTCTTCGATGGT
>JABAHQ010003404.1_pt3 | contig 11199 bp, 10 predicted proteins | sample 7062091 | NCBI WGS metagenome assembly JABAHQ01 (sample SAMN14534359, study PRJNA622989) | marine sediment metagenome | biome: marine biome [ENVO:00000428]; feature: marine pelagic biome [ENVO:01000023]; material: deep marine sediment [ENVO:00002113] | place: India: Gulf of Kutch | collected...
TTCCCAGGTGTTTTTGGTCGGGTCCATGTTATCCGGTTTGTATTTCCCGTTCGTGCTATTGGTCGATGAGTCGTCAGTCGAGTTTTTCCACGGTTTCACATGCTTGGTAAACTCGTTCAGGTCCAGACTTTGCGTCGCCCGTCGATTTGAGTGATTGATGAACGCTTTGATGTTAAAGTCGTAATGCTGCGTGTACACGCGGATGTTCGTCGTGGTCCTTTCCGAGATAACCGGATGGACGGTAATCACCCGCTTGCTCCGGCCGGGCACATCACGCATTTCCATAATTTTCACGGGAATCTGAATGGTTAGATACGGCTCCGGAATCACGATTTCAGAAAGCGTCCCGATCTGGAGGTTCATTACAATGTCGCTGCTGTTAGTCTGAGACGTCACCAGTTGGCAACAAAAGAGCGACAGCCCTATGACAATAATTTTAATTGAGTTCATTTTCTCCTAATGTTAGCCAGAATCATCGTGCCTGCTTCCAGGACGCCATAAAACTCGCGGCCAACGTCCGTACCCTGCATGATTGAACGTCCGACCTGGGATCGTGAGGGGTCAATTATACCCACTAAATCGGTAGCCTCGCGTTTGAAGCTTTCCGCCAGGCTGTTTTCGCCATGTATGAACACGTTGATGCCCCGGGATCGATCCAGCGAAAAAGCTTCGCCATCGATGGGAATCACCTGGTCTTCTGCATAGATTTTGTTGAAGTTGATGAAGATTCGACCCCGACCGCTGCTCACCTGGGCCACGCCTTCTATTCTCGCCGCGCGGGTTATGTTCATTCCATCCAGCATGAAAGGTTCCGCCACCTCGAAGATCACCGCCGACTGGTTAAACACTTTCTGACGCCGACTCAGGGATAGCGTGGCCCAGGTAAACTGCGTCGTGGTGGGTTGTGAATTATCCGCTCCATCATTAAGCAATTCGTTCTCACCGCTCCTGCGAACATATCTGGTGTAATCGAAGCCTCCGTTGCTGCTCCTGGCGCGATTGCTTTTGCGAGGTGTTGTCCGAGTGGGCGAACTGGCATATCGTTTGGCCGATTTCTGCTTTTTGTTTTCCACCTGCTTCTCGAGTTCATGATATTTAATGACCAACTCCTTGTATTTTTCGAGCAGAACACTGCAATTCACCGCAAGGGTGTCAAACTTCTCTTTTGAATACACCATCTCTTCCTCAGAAGCTGTTCGAAAGGACCGGGACTTTGGTTGCTCCTCGTTGTTGGCAATTTCCGCGAGCAGCTCTTTTTGGTCCTTATCTTGAGGCTTATCTTTGACGAGCTCCTCGTGCAAACGTTTGAAACTGTCTTCATCGTAAGAGCTGACCGGCTCTTCCGATACGGGTCCCTTGGTCTTATATTCGTAGTAAGAAGCGATAAACGTGATAACAAGAAACAGAATGACCAGCCCGACCGCTCCAAGGATTATCCGCTTCCTATCGAGATTGACGTTCATCCTGGATAAGTTCATTAGTCTATTCTCCTTTCTAATTTCCAGAGATTGTCCAAATCAACCATTACCAATCCCAGTCCATTCAAGCTGTAGCTCGATTTAATCAGTTCGGCGTTGTGTCTGGTGACATACTTTTCGCTGCCATCGGGCACATCGATTCGGATAACCTCGTGGAACTTAACGTGAATGATGCTACCACGCCGCTCTATTTCATCGATGACCAGATCCGCAAGTTTCAACTGCATGGTCTCTGTCTGGATGACTTCTTTCACAAGGCGATTACCGCTTGCACTCTCGGCGCTCAAGATCCGCTTCATCAGATCCTGGCTGGACAGCGACTTGAGGGTTTCCCGATTGTCTGCATAATTATCGCCGTTTACCTCCACTAAAAGCTTGGTCCACAATTTAACGAAGAAGAGTACCTGCTCATCCACGCGGACGTCGCTGCTCACCAGGCTTGCCAGTTTTGGGGCACCGTCGTCGATTACGTAGATTGACTTCTGGGTTTTCTGGTTGTACAGGAAGAACCCCAAAAGCCCGTTGACCACAATCAGAATCAAGATCGCGCTCTTGAAGAAATCCTCCTTCTTTTTGTTGCCAACGAACGTGCGCCAGATGAACCCTGAAACTTCGTCCTCTTTTCTATTGCTGTTATCACTATTTCTATTTTGGCTTGGGTTCTCGTCGTCCGATGGTTTGATTCTGAGTTCTTTCATGGAATTCATTCTGCCCTCGCTTCCTTAGGATAAAACGTTACGACCGTCCCAGTTTCCTCGCTATCGCACTGCCCATTGATGCGACCTGTCCTCCGCCCGCTCTGCCTAGCCTGGCGGCTACGTTTCCACTAAATGACATCAATTTGCTTGCACCAATCGCGGCACCGGCACCGATTATGTAGCTGATGCTTGCAAAACTGTGTCTTGTAAACCATCCGGTCATGGCGGGAATTCGGATGATTGCAAAAAAGAAAGCCACGCTAAAGAGGACCAACTTCATGATCGAAAAGCCCTGCCCGGTGACATCAATCCCGGTTTTGTTTTCGACCCACAAATTGGAGAAAGTCTCGCCAATCAGGCCGTTGAAAATTCGGGTGGTAACCGTGTATAAAACCGACCAAAAGCCAACCGCGATGAACCGATTCAACCAATTTACAAACGCCCCACGAAAGTTTGGAAAAAGCGTCAGGACGATTGCGATGGGTCCCAGCACCCACAAAAACGCCTGGGCCCAGAATTGCAGCATCTCGAAGAAAACCGATGCCAGAGCAACCAGGGCTACGCTCAGCCAGAGCAGCGAGTAATACAAAAAGCCGCGAAATTGCAATCCCACCTCAAACCAGCGCGCTTCATTACCTGCATGGCTTTCAAATAGTTCGATGACCACATTATAGTAATCCGAGATGCCGTCGGTTTTGAACAGCTTGGCAATTTCTACAATGAGGGTTGCGATCTCGACACTCCACCATTTGTAGCTCACCATCGCCAACACAGCAACTCCGACCCGAAACAGAAAATCTGTGTAGTTGCCACGGTTGTTCTTCAATGCATCATAGACATACGCCAGAAGCAGGATGATCACAACCAGGGGCAATATTTTCCAGGACAGGTCCAAAACCGTGGACAGGACTTCGTAGGTTTGGTCATAGATACTTTGTATTTGCTGGAACATGACAGCCCCCTTTAGAATTTTTCCCGTTTTATGAATTCCGAATCAAAGAATCCTAAGTTGTGCTCCTGGGATGCGTGCCAATTATAAAATTTCTCAAGCTCGTTGATCTCCGCTTCCAGTTCCGCCTTAAGGTGCAATTTCCGACTGATTTTCTCATTCCTTTCTTTCAGGCGATCCGCCAGCTCTTGCTGGAATTTTAGCGCTTCAATCAGACTCTCCTCGCTTTTCGCTAACAGCATGACTCGCTGTCCCTGATCCATTTCGATGCTTGAGTCCCGCGCAACCTCCTTCAGTTGTTGTCCCTGGTTGGCCAATGCTTTGACCAGATTTTGAGTCCCCTGCACCTGGTACAGATCCAGCATCGTTGATTCGATATTCAGTTCTTTGAGCAGCGCTTCAACTTGTTCCGGCGGGATACCCAACTCTTCCAAACTCTTATCATCCGCGAACAAGGCACGGATGAGGTTCGCATCGATTAGACCGAGCCCGTCTACTGAGCCCAGGAACCCGTCACCGTATCGCTCCATTTGACTCAGGTTGTACATGTCTCGGTTAATCTTGCCTGTCAGAGAACGCAGATAAAAATCGGTCTGATCGCCGTACATAATCAAGCGCTCGAGATCGTTCAATCTTGTCAAGTCCATACTGGAAACGAAACTGATATCCCGGCGCAGATTTCTTTCATACTCATCCAACTGCTTAAGCGTCCTGAATGTCGTTTCAATCCCGCGGGCGGTTCGGATCGCTTCCACCAGGTGTGCCCGATGAACTCTGAGCATTTCACCAAGCTTGGCCAGCACCGGCGCATCGGAGAGATCGAAAAACTGACCGGACGCCGGTCGCGCCGTAGCTAATAAAATCAAGCAAATCGGTAGGAGCGCTTTTGTTTTCATGTTAGCCCCCTATTATATTTTTTTCGGCTAACGCTGACACAGCGCTGATGACACTCGGTTCATGTCTCATTTGGTGATTGCGCTTATCCACTTCGTCCGGGCGGGTTGTCCAAATCCAGTAATCATAGTTGGAAAATGGGGTCCGGAGTAAAACGGGTTCCCCGCCTCGACAGAGTAAAATTTCATGCTCCTTTAAGTTACGAAATGCACGCTGTTCAGCTTTGGTCATATCCAATATATTGACGGCTTTATCGACATCCTCCCCTCCGTGTGGCAACAAAAACTTGCTGAAACTATTGGTTAACACCGATGCGCCCAGGTCCCCCTGCTTCAAATCCTCGATGTTTTGCGTCAGCGCTCCCACGGACCCGAAATGCTTTCTTGAGGTTCGGCCCGTTTCTTTGACCAATCCGTAAATGATCTCGGAGTTCTCGAGCGCCTTCCAACTCTCGTCCAATATGAACAGGAATTTCAAATAATCCTTGTGCAGCGCCTCCATGACCAACATACTCAGCAGGTTGGAATACAACGGCATCAGTTCAAGTTCCTTTTCGATGCCCTTTAAGTCAAACACGATCAAGTCAAACCTTTCTTTTGAGCCAACTCGCAGATGATTCTTGTTATTGGGATCAAAATAAATCTTCAAAGCCGATTTTTCCAGGTAATAGCCCAGGGTCTTAAGGATGTAGCTGTAAAAAACAGGATCATCCTCAAAGATGTCTCGTCCTCGCTCCCTAATGAAGGCTCGAAATGCCAGAATGTTGATCTTATCGTTATGCGGTGCCTGAAAGAATTTTTCTAATGCATCATAAATCACGGCTTTCTTGTCTTTACCAATCGTCCTGGCCTCCTCGTCCTCTTTCACCATCAAGTTGATGAAAGACTGAAGATAAGTCAGGGTTTCGAGATATTCGGGAGAATCGTATTCGTGTTGCGTGGGATTGAAATAGCAAAACGGATCGAGGTAATTGGGACGACGTGGATCGATCTGAATGTAGTCGGACCTCAGCACATCGGCTAATGGCTTGTAACTGCCGCTCAAATCCAAAATGATCACGGGCACGCCTTGTGCAATGTAGTTGAAGATGAGCGAGTTACAAAAGAAACTCTTGCCCTTTCCGGACGGTCCCACGATTAGACTGTTGTAGTTGTCGTTTTCTGTGGAGAATAAATCATAGTAAACAGGCGCCCCATTGGTGTTAATGAGCGGAACGCCGCTATTCATGCCTTTGTAATGGTCGCTCAGACTCACGAAATGCCCGAGATGAGAACCGCGTACCGTGGTTCGACGATAAGGGTAGTTGCCCGGGGCGCAGGACAGGAACACGTTGAGGGCGTCCTGACCATATTCGATCATCCCTCGGGAATTAAAGAAGCGGGTAAACGCCGTAATCACTCGCTCCTGCCGTTCCGCCAGGACCACCTTCTCAGGATGCCAGGTCATCAAAGTGAATGAAAGATTGGCAAGGTAGTCCTTATCAAATTCAATGAGGTTGGCAATGCCTTCGAAGTGTTCCCCGTTGTCATCGCCGTACAGCTCAATCATCTTCATGTCGGCCAGGTTGTTGAAACGCGGTCGGTTAATGGCCTTGTTGAGATTCACATACATTTTCGCTTTATCCGTAGGCAGCTTCTCGATTCGCACATTCAGGCGCAGTGAAAAGGGCAACCCCAGGAAGTATTCTAATGGGCTCTTCAGAAAGCGCTTGTCCACTTCGATGGGATCCACAGTCCTATCCGGAAGCTCGATCATGGAGGCAATGAGTAGATGATCGAGTCCGACACTCAGACCCTCATATTGAGGATGAAAATTCTTGTACACAAGATCGCCATTGAAGTACTCGTCTCGCACATTGACTTCGGCTGGCTGATGCGTTAAGTTGTAGTAGGATTTGAGCAGATTGGTGATGTCTTCACCGTTCAGGCGCGTAAATTTAAAACAATGGAGATCGCTTTCCACAACCTCCGCTGTATTCTCAATGAGCCGAACATCGCTGTCAAACTTCTCTTTAGCCAGTTGACTGACCTTATTCTGATTAAAACCGAAAAAGTCAATGCGCAACGGTGGTTTGTACTGAATCAGATGGTTGAACGTGATGATCAAATACACATCAAATGAGTAATGCTTTCTCAGGCCCAGTTCATTTTTTCGTATTTCCATCAATTTGGCGATTTCCGGTCGATTGGTATTGAGGTTGGATTTTAGCTCGCCCTCCCATTGCGTTTCGTACTTATCGTACAGAAATTCTATCTGTGTATATTCGCGGGTGAGATTGATGGTCTTGGTGAGCTGTGAGGTGTAATGCTCAAAATCTTCTGGCGTGAATCTCAGTGAGTTGCCGGCATCGATCTTCCACATGATGGATATAGCCCCGTCCTTGCGAATGTGGTACCCCTTTCCGCCAACATCCAACACGCCGTGCGAGTGAAACTTGTCCGTGAGGCTGCTTTTCTCTCTAAAAAACATAAATCAATCCTTAATTCTTAAATACCGGCGGTAACTTCTTCGTCTGCTTGATAATGAGATTCTTGTTCGTGAACAGCCAGATATAGAGCGACGACCAGAAAAATCGTCGTTTCCTTTTATTGACATACTGAAACATAAACACGAGCAGCGCCACGATGATGGCCAACCAGAATTTGGAGATGAAAAAACTCCCGAACGTGGCAACGATGACCAGGACGAGATAGTCTTCCGGTCGCAGACCGAATTGCAGGGTCTGCTTCGAGAGGGTTTGTTCTATTGGTTTTTCCATGTTAAGATAAGAATTTCTCTACACCACTGGTTTCTATTTCTGCTGAACATGATATTGTTCCCCAGAACCTAACTCCATCTAAAAAGGCTGTCCAGTCGCCTGCTGAATCACGTCGATAATAAAGGGGAATAGGTAAAAAAGCAGAACCCCACCTAGTACATACACAGCCTTTCTTCGGTTATCCGGCGACGCTGCGATGACAACCGCCGCGCCCACTCCGAAAAACCAGAATATACGCTTGCCCCAATTCCAGATGGTCTCCTGCCAGATCCGCAAGATATCTTCAATGGGATCCGCAAAAGCCGTCGTGTAGGTGGCCAATACCGCATACACGCTCAAAACGGAAAACAGCAACAATTTTTTCCTTTTCATGTTTACCTCCACAGGTTTGCATTCAACATTTGACATTTAACATCAACCTGATTCAAGCTTTTGTTCTTTTTTTATTTAATAACTGGTGTTTTTGCGTATATTTATACCTACAAATGTCACCCTTTACGCAAAGGACCTTGTTCATCCTCGCGTAATCCGATATCCTCTGAATATCTCTCGAATGACCAAAGCAAACGCCCCGATGAGACTGGAACGTTCCACCAGTGACGTGGGTATGATCGGAATGTCTTTCTTCTTTATGTCCACAAATACGCGTGCTTCGATTTCTTTTGCGATTTCCGGATAAATCACGTCCCAGGCCTGGGTGATGGCGCCGCCTAAGATAATCACCTCCGGGTCGATGGCTTTGATAATGTTTGAAATCCCAATGCCTAAGTAGCGTCCTGTTTCGACCAGAGTCTTGATCGCCAGTTTATCGCCATTTTTAGCCAGGGCGGTGATCTTGCCCAACTCGCCGTTCGTACTGCCGTTAAAACTCCGACCGCCAAATCTGCGCGCGGTTGAATCCTTGGACGTGTACACTTCCCAGCAGCCTCTGTTGCCACAAATGCACAATTCACCGTCAGGGTCGATGGTCATGTGACCAAACTGACCGGCAGCATCGAACGAGCCTTGAATCAGCTCTTTGTTCAGAATGATGCCGGTGCCGATGCCTTCGGAAATAAACACGATGTTCGACTTGTTCTTGACCATATCCTGTCCGAACCACTGTTCTGCCAAAGCCGAAGAATTGGCCTCGTTTTCGATCAGGACCCGACCGTCAATGCCGTTCGGATCCACTTCGTGGACAATTTTTCGGATATCCAGATTTTTCCATCGTAAATCGGGAGCAATCACGATCAAGCCGTTCCTGGTATCCACAATCCCGGGAATGCTCATGCCGATGCTTTTCAAATTGGCACAGTTTAGCTCCTTCTTCATTTCCAGCAACTCGTTGAGACATTTCTTGATAAAGGCCAACGGGCGGCCGCTTTCTGTCTTAATCTTCTTTCTCCGGATCACTCTCGCCTCGATATCACCTATGGCTACATACGTACAGTCGGGGTCAAAGTCGATCGCTCCAATCCGATATTCGGCTCGATTCAGGCTCAACAGTATGGGTTTTCGGCCACCCGTTGACTGGCCTATCATGGTTTCAGAGATGAGTTTTTCTTCCAGCAAATCGGAAACGATGCTGGAAACTGTGCTTTTGTTCAATTTGCTTAGTTTGGATAAATGAATGCGTGACACCGGCTGATTTTCCCGAATCAAATTTAAAATAGCTGCTCGGTTTACGCTCCGTACAACTTTTTGATTTCCGCTAACAATCAATTATCAGCAACTTTCTCTTTGACACAGCCTGATAAAAATTCAGTTTGTTTGTTGTTACAAACAACTAAGTTGTTCACTAAAAACATAGCTTCATTCGCTATTATTTGCTGAAACATAAAATCTCAAGGTTACGATTCTCTTAAGATAACGAAAACGTTTCGTGACAGATTTACGAGTATCTCTGGAAAAAATTGTATGCTCTCTCCTCTGGTTTGTGAGTTTGTCGCGTCCTTTGGAGCAAGTCGGTGGGCTGTCGAAAGAGTGTGCATACAATGAAGGCCTAACAAAACGCGACGCGCTCTCAACAACAAAGTTAGTTGGTTGTTACGAACAACTAAGTATTAATATAAACGAAAAATTGTAAATGTCAAGGAAAAACTTGCGTTTTTTTATTTTTTTTTGCGTTTGCGTATCCATAATTAATTCCCAATATCAGCTGGGTCTAAAAAGTCCTTGTTTTTTCCTCTTTCGTCGGTTTCCTCCTTTAAGCAAGCAGAGAGTCGGAAGGAACGACATACCTCCGTGAATTTTCAATGAGGAACTTTAAAAAGAGATAAACGCCTATCAGCGTCGAAAGGGCAATTGTAATATGGATAGCAATCACCTGAATGTCTCTCAACAACTTAATAGATTTCTCAGTAATAAATCTCACGNNATTCTTGCTTTGACTAACTTTTAATCAACACAAAGTTAGTTGGTTGCGACGACCAACGAAGTAATATAAAGCCTAACCCCCAAAATGTCAAGAAAAATTTTGCGTTTTTTCGTTTTTTTAAATTTTTTTTTTGCGTTTGGGTATATAATACTCATTTTGTGATTCTGTAACCTCTAAATATCTCTCGAATCACCAGCGTAAACGCCCCAATAAGGCTGGAGCGCTCCACTAATGACGTGGGAACCACCTGAGCATTCTTCTTTTTGATGTCAAAAAAGACCCTGTCCCCTATTTCTTCAGAGATGTCGTCCCGAATGATATCCCAGGCCTGGGCGATCATGCCGCCTAAAACGACCACCTCGGGGTCAATGGCTTTGATGATATTGGAGATGCCAATGCCTAAATAGCGTCCGGTCTCGCGCAAGGCCTTCGTCGCGCGTTCATCACCATTCAGCGCCAAGGCGATAATCTTGCCGAGTTCACCATTGACATTGCCATCAAAATCTTCACCACGAAATCTTTCTACGGTTTTTTCCTTTGAGGTATACAATTCCCAGCAGCCGTGATTTCCGCAAATACACAATTCGCCGTCAGGGTCGATGGTCATGTGTCCGAGTTGGCCAGCCCCGTCGTAGGAACCTTGAATGAGCTCCCGGTTGAGAATAATGCCGGTGCCGATGCCTTCTGAGATAAAGACGATGTTTGACTTGTTCTTCACCATGTCCTTCCCAAACCATTGCTCAGCCAATGCCGAGGAATTGGCCTCATTGTCCATGATAACCCTTCCATTCCTACTTTTGGGGTCAACCTCATGCACAATCTTTCTAATGTCGAAATTCTTCCATTGCAAATCGGGAGCAATGACAACCAGCCCCTTTTTTGTGTCCACGATTCCCGGAATGCTGAGTCCGATGCTTTTCAAATTCGAATGGCCTAACTCATTTCTGAGTGCCAGTAATTCCAGCAAGCATTTTTTAACAAAGGCCGCCGGCTCACTGTTTTCGGTTTGGATGGCTTTCTTGCGAATGATGCTAGCTTCGATATCCCCAATGGCCACGTAGGTACACTCCGGATCGAAGTCGATGGCGCCGATCCGATATTCGGACCGATTCAAATTCAGGAGAATCGGCTTTCGACCGCCGGTCGATTCGCCGATCATGGTCTCGGAGATGAGCTTTTCATCCAGCAGATCGGCCACGATGCTGGAGACCGTACTTTTATTCAAATTGCTTAACTTTGATAGCTCGATTCTGGAAACCGGTTGGTTCTCCCGAATCAGATTAAGAATCGCAGCCCGGTTAACATTCCGGACCGCTTTTGGATCGGCTTTGACAGCTCTGTTCATCCTAATGCCAAATAAACTTAATTCAATGTTTAGTTAGTTCGTTGCTGCGACCAACTAAGTTTTAATATAAAACAAGTTTCTCCAAATGTCAAGAAGAATTTTACGCATTGGTCATTTTTTTCAAATGTGCGACATACAGCCTCATTAATGAAGTGAGTCGCATCTTCTAAGGGGGCGAGATGTCAAAACCTGAGAATGGTCCACACAGGTACGTGATCCGAAGCCAGACTTCCACGCCGCGTATAAACCAAACGATCATTCACAAACTTGATTCGCGACGGTTCGCCCACGACTCCTACCCTCTCATTAAACACCCCGGAGGCAACCACATGATCTTTCAAGTTCAACGAAACCAGAATTTGATCGAACAAATTGGCCTTTATCTCGAGGTCCCAGAAATCATATTCTTTACCCCGCCATTTGTTGTTGACTCGTCTCGTCCGTTCGACTTTCAACGCCAACGTATCCGCCTCGATGTTCTCATAAATGTAGCTGTATCCGTATGAGCAGTAATCCTTGGATGCCAATTCCTCAGTCGTGTTAAAAAGAAAGGTGTCGGCGATTCTATCAATTCCGCCTCGTGCGTCAAACTTGCCGTATTCAAGAATGTTCAAAGACCGGTCGTCCGGATTGTCGTTGAAGTCACCGAGCAGAATTATTTTCTCACCGGAAAGATTCTTTTTAATGTATGCCACAATATGTTTGGAGGCCGCCTCAC
>JABAHQ010000649.1_pt3 | contig 11196 bp, 7 predicted proteins | sample 7062091 | NCBI WGS metagenome assembly JABAHQ01 (sample SAMN14534359, study PRJNA622989) | marine sediment metagenome | biome: marine biome [ENVO:00000428]; feature: marine pelagic biome [ENVO:01000023]; material: deep marine sediment [ENVO:00002113] | place: India: Gulf of Kutch | collected...
GGCCAGGCGACGAATGTGCACATTTAAGGTCCCGAAAAATTCCGGCACATAGGTAGTATTCAACCATCCGCCGCTATAATTCAAATGGATGCTAATCGGCTTGGCTAAGTAAGTTTCAATCCCCAGGTTAAAAGCAAATCCATGCCGCGCTGTTCCTCCCTGCAATCCTTTAAAACCAAGCCCCCACCAGAACACCCAGGATGGAATTCTGATGCGATAATAATTGACAAAGGCGCTATACAATTGGAGATAATCTTCCCGGGTCGATAACTCTTCGGTTAAATTCGCATACCGGACTGCTAGATTAAAGAAAGGAAACGGAGAAAATCTTCCCCGGATTCCATAACCGGTCAAATTATCTTCGTCATAAAAATAGTGCCCGGAAAAATTCATCGACAGGCGCTTGCCTGTGGCCCGGGTGAAAAAACCGTCTTCGGGATAGGCATAGGGATACGCAGAAAAAGCGATGCTTCCGAAATCGCCATAATAAAGCAAACTGTCTTCGTTGGGAAAGGCTACAAATAAGCTGTAGAGAAATCGTCCGCTTACCTCCCAAAATATCCGGGAGAAAAAAGGATTCGCATAATCAGTGTCATCATCAAGTTCTTCGCCGATTCCATCTTCCTCTTCGGAATCATCCTCAACATCTTTTTCTTCTTCAATTTCTTCTTCAAACGCTTTGATTTTTTCTTTTTCACCCTTTTTCTTTTCGTCTTGAGCATAAACCGACCGGGTGGAAACGAACCCTATCAAAATGAACAAGATTAAAAAGATGACCGATTGTCGTTTCATGATTCGATGGGGATTAACTCCTCATTTCCGATTCCTGAACAGCCTGTTCAGGCTGTTCTTCAGACAATTGAATCAAGGCTCGTTCGTCAAGCACTTCATCCGGGATTTGTTGCCTGGCTTCCAGCAAAATGTCGCTACCTGTTCCCGGCTTATGAGCATTTTCGCTCAGATACCTTCTCCATGCTTTCGCACCTCTCCGATGGGCGAACAAGCCCAGCATGTGTCGTGTAATGCGATTCGGATAAACTCCTTGTGACTGCCATTCTTCAATGTAAGGCACCATTTTTTGGACGACTTCTCGCCGGGTTGTGGGTAAAGCGGTTGCGTTGAAAAATTGCCGGTCAACCTCTGCAAACAGAAACGGATTTTCGTAAGCCGCGCGGCCAACCATCACTCCGTCCACTTTTGGCAGATGGCGGGTGATGTCTTCAATCGATTTGATGCCGCCGTTAATTTCAATGGCAAGATGGGGAAAATCTTCTTTGAGGCGATAGACATCAGCATAGCGCAAGGGTGGGATGGTGCGATTACCTTTCGGATTCAATCCGCCCAAAACGGCAATTCGAGCGTGGACGGAAAATCGATTGCAGCCTGCCCCGGAGACAATGCGTACAAAGTTGGCCAGGTTTTCATACGCTTCCAATCCATCGATGCCAATCCGATGTTTAACTGTAACCGGAATGGAAGCGCAATTGCGCATCGCTTCCACGCAACGGGCAACTACTTCCGGATGGGCCATCAGGCACGCACCAAAGTTGCCTTTTTGCACTCGACCGCTTGGACAGCCCACATTAATGTTCACCTCGTCATAGCCGAAATCCTCTGCAATTTGGGCACACTGCGCCATTTCAGAAGGATCATCGCCCCCTATTTGAAGCGCCAGTGGTTTTTCCTCAACAGAGAATCCCAGGATGTTCTGCCGATCACCATACAAAACAGCACCACTGGTTTTCATCTCCGTGTAAAGCAGGGTATGGCGGGTAATCTGACGCATAAAGTAGCGATAATGGCGATCAGTCCATTCCATCATCGGCGCAATGCTCACCGGCCAGTTCTTATTTCTGACAGTAAGTTGATTCACTATCCGTTTCGTGATTTTAATGGGTTAGCAACTATGAATCGAGACAATCAATGACGGTCTTCAAAAAGATCAACATATAACCTTTATTGTCTTCGTCAATTTCCACTTCTTCTTCATCTTCCATGATGGCTTCCACCACATAGTGCAATACTTCAAGCTGATTGTAATTAGAGATGGTGTTGTCCACCACGGCAATAAAATCTCCTTCCGACTCATCCACCAGATCTTCCAACATCATGAAATTCTTTTCTTCAGCCTTCTCCAACTGCTCGACAGTGACCTTGGGCAATTTTTGTCCACCTTTTGACATGATTTGCCATACCACCACCCCAATATATAATACCAATTCTTTTTCGCTTTGATTGAAAATGTCCTCTCCACAAGCCATCAAATAGGCCAACAATCCCGGTTGCTCGCTGCTCATTTTTTGGATGAGCGGCGGGAATTTTGCCGGATCCCATTGCGCTATTTCCTGCCAGGTAGCCTCAACAGTTTCAGCAGATAGCGGTTGCATAAATCACCTCTCAGCTTACCAATGAATTTCTCGGACACAAGCGTTGTTAAAATTTCACCTTATGTACACGGCATGTTATATGTTTAAAAATTTTAATCAGTTCCGCTATTATTGTTTGTCAGTGACTTTTCCAAAATATAAAAAATTTGGCCTATCTCATAGTCTCGAATAATTTATTGACACTTTTGCGGAAAACATAGAAAAAGACAACGAAAACAGAACACCAACTAAAAATTACAAGATTTCCATTCGTTGTGGTTCCTTTTTCGTTGTCAATTTACAGTTGTAAACTGATGGATGAAGAAAGCCAATAACGTTCAAAAAAAAATAATTCATTTTTGATTTGTTTGTTCTATTTATACATACCTGACTTGAACCAAAATTCTATCAAGAGATTGCAGGAAAGGGATGGATAAGCGCGGAATTTTTATTAAATTTCAAGTTGTAACTAAAATAGCGGGAAATAAATCGAAAAAGAATTGCCAACTGCTCTTTGCCATTTGCCAACTTGTATATTAGGAAGATAGAAATTCCGATACATTGTAAACTAAGCGGGGTTTATCGCAATGTCAGAAAAAGATTTTTATCAACTCATTGCTCAAGAGATGAATTTGCGTGCCATACAGGTGGCACACACGGTTGAATTGCTGGATGCCGGCAATACAGTACCGTTTATTGCGCGCTATCGTAAAGAGGCTACCGGCAAATTGGATGAAGAGCAGATCCGCACCATTGAGGATCGGGTTAAATACCTGCGGATGCTGGAAGATCGAAAGGCGACTATTCTAAAATCGATTGAAGAACAGGGGAAGCTTACTCCGGAACTGGAAAAAAAGATTAAGAACACCACCAAACTGCAAGAGCTGGAAGATCTCTATCTTCCTTATAAACCCAAAAAGCGAACCCGGGCTACCATCGCTAAAGAACGGGGATTAGAACCGTTGGCGGAATTGATTTTAACACAAGAGATCGAAAGCGGCGATCCGAAAGAGTATGCCCAAAAATTTGTTGACCCTGAAAAAGAAGTGAATTCACCCGAGGATGCCCTTTACGGCGCCCGTGATATCGTCGCTGAAATCATATCCGATGATGCTGAAGTGCGGAAAAGCATTCGTCAACTAACCCGCGATACCGGTATCGTTTTCAGCGAGGCCAAGAAGAAAGAACAGGAGAGTGATTATGAAATGTATTATGACTATTCGGAACCGGTGCGACAAATTGTGGCTCACCGCATCTTAGCAATTAACCGGGGGGAACGGGAAAAGATTCTGAATGTGTATATTGATGTGGACGAAGAAAAGATGCTGCAGGCAATCCGTAAGTACTACCTGCGCAATCCGAAATCGATTTTCACGGAAGACTTAGAAGCCACATTAAAGGACAGTTATAAGCGACTGATTTCGCCGTCGAGCGAGCGGGAAGTCCGCAGTGAATTGACTGAGCGAGCGGACAATCATGCCATCCAGGTGTTTGCCAGCAATCTAAAAAATCTATTATTGCAGCCACCAATCCGGGGAAAGATCATCATGGGGATCGATCCGGGTTATCGCACCGGATGTAAAGTAGCCATAATTGATGAGACCGGAAAATATCTGGAAGGCGATACCATTTTCCCCCATCCGCCCCAGAACAAAGTGTTCGAGACGAAAACGATACTGCGGAAGTTGATCGATAAATACCAGGTGGAAATCATTGCCATCGGTAACGGCACCGCCTCCCGGGAAACGGCGTCTCTGGTGGCGGATTTGATTGGTGAAATCAAAGAAAACGATCCATCCAGGGAGCCTGTTTACATCATCGTCAATGAAGCAGGGGCGTCGGTGTATTCGGCATCCAGAGTAGGCAAGGAAGAATTCCCCGACCTGGACGCCAGCCTGCGGGGCAACATTTCCATTGCCCGCAGATTAATGGACCCGCTGGCCGAGTTGGTCAAAATTGATCCCAGGCATATTGGTGTGGGACTTTATCAACACGATATCAATCAGAAACATTTGGGAGAGGCTTTGCAGAAGGTGGTGGAGTCGGCGGTTAACTCTGTGGGAGTGGATTTGAACACGGCTTCCGCAAGCCTGCTTAAATTTGTTTCCGGGTTGACCAGTCGCACTGCGGCAAGCATTGTTAAATTTCGCAATGAGCGCGGAAAATTTCGCAGCAGAGAAGAACTGAAAGAGGTTGCTGGCATCGGCGACATTGCCTTTGAACAAGCAGCCGGATTTCTGCGCATCCCCGGCAGTGAGAATCCGTTAGACAACACCGGCATTCATCCCGAATCATACCAGGCAACGCAAAAACTGCTGCGGCTGTTTAAAATGGAGGAGAATGAGAAAGCCTGGCGGAATCTCCGCAAACAAGTTTTGCAGACCTACACCGGATTGGCCGAGCTGGCCGGACAAATCGGGATAGGAGAGCCAACTCTTGAGGACATTCTAAAAGATTTGGAAAAACCCGGTCGCGATCCGCGGGATGAAATGCCCAAACCGATTTTCAAAAGTGATGTGTTAAAGTTGGAAGACCTGCGGAAAGGAATGGTATTGAAAGGTACTGTCCGCAATGTGGTGGATTTTGGCGCTTTTGTGGATATCGGTATCAAGCGGGATGGCCTGGTGCACGTCAGCGAAATGGCTGATCGGTTTGTTAAAAATCCACTGGAAATAGTCTCAGTTGGTGATGTGGTCAGCGTCAAGGTAATTGATGTCGATTTACAACGGGAACGGGTGAAATTGTCTATGAAAATTTAATTTTAAGTACCTTTAGAGCGTTGACAATAAAACTGTCATTCTGAAGGAATGCCTGTCTGCCGGTGCCGCCAGGCAGGGAACGACTGAAGAATCTCTCACGTTACATTCGGCAACCTGCGGAAGAGATGCTTCGCTATCGCTCAGAATAACAAAGACACACTACTCAGTAGAAGTGTTTAATTGGGATTGAATAATGTTAGGGGAAACGGGTAAATACATAGCATGACAAAACTGGAAATTCGAGCAGGGAAAAAAATATTACAAAAGGTGCATCAAGCAGCGCAGGAATTTGAGGTTGAAGTTTACGCAGTTGGCGGATTTGTTCGCGATCTCTACCTGGGCATCGAAGGCACCGACATTGACTTTGTGGTGGTTGGTGATGCAATAGGTTTCGCCCGCTTTTTTCACAAAGCGTTCCGAAGCGGAAAAGTGGTAGCGTATCCGCGTTTCGGCACGGCGATGTTGACTTATAAGGAATGGAAACTGGAATTTGTCTCTGCACGGTCTGAACGCTATCAACTGGATTCGCGCAAACCGGAAGTCCAAACAGCGGATTTACATTCCGATTTGTCTCGTCGTGATTTCACCATCAATTGCCTGGCGATGCACATTTCCCCGGATCACTTTGGAGAAGTAGTGGATCCTTTTAACGGTGAAAACGATATCACCCAAATGTTGATACGTACGCCATTGGACCCATATCTCACTTTTTCCGATGATCCGCTACGAATATTACGGGCTATCCGGTTCGCAAACCGCTTTCAATTTGAGATTGAACACAAAACCTATCAGGCGATTACGCAGACCAGAGACCGTTTAGTAATTATCTCGCAGGAAAGAATCACTGAAGAATTTCGAAAGTTATTGTTATCAGATAAGCCGTCATACGGATTGACATTACTGAAAGAGAGTGGCATCAGTTCGATCATTTTCCCGGAGCTGGATGAAATGTCGGGGGTGGAGCAGCGCCAGGAATATCATCATAAAGATGTGTTTTATCACACCTTAGAGGTGGTTGATAACATCAGCCAGAAAACCCAACAGTTCGAATTGAGGTTTGCCGCGCTCTTACACGATATTGCCAAACCGCAAACCAAACGTTTTGTGGAGGGAAGCGGATGGACCTTTCACGGACATGAAGAGCTGGGGGCGCGCATGGTAGAAAGGATAGGGCGGCGCATGCGGTTGCCCAATCCCTCCATCAAATACGTGGCAAAGTTGGTTCGTTTGCACCTGCGCCCCATTCAGTTAGTGGATAATGCGGTAACCGACAGCGCTATTCGCCGCCTCATGGTCGAGGCTGGTGAAGACATCGACGATCTAATGAGCCTCTGTCGTGCCGACATCACTTCCAAAAACCCTCGCAAAGTCAAGCAGTATTTGGCCAACTTCGATAAGGTGGAAGCAAGAATGCAGGAGGTGGAAGAAAAAGATAAATTACGCCAATTCAAACCGGCGTTTAACGGCAATGACATCATGGAACATTTGAATATCCCCCCAGGGCCGCTGGTGGGAAAAATCAAAAAAGAAATTACCGATGCTATCTTAGATGGCGAGATACCGAATGAATATGAAGCCTGTCTTGAATATTTTGAGAAAATTAAAGATAAATTTTTGGAAGAAAATTAATAATTTGGTTTTTTCGTTGACCTACTCGTTCCAAGCTCCGGCTTTTCGTTACGTTGCTACCCCTTCAACCGTCGTTGAAGTGAGAGGATCGATCCAGTCTTTATCTTTGATGTTGTAATGTGCTTTTATTTTATCAATGATGCTACCTGGTCATATAAGACGGAATCTAATTGCTCAAGAAGCTGGAGCTTCTTTTACAGGATCCTTCCAAGCAACAGCCTGGAAGGAGAGGGAAGAAAGAAATTCACTTGTTAGATGACTTGTTTTCTGTTCCTGTTCGAAAACGGGCACTAATCTAAATTCACTGAAACAAATAACTTTTAATTCACGTCAATTGCCAAACAGTAGAAAGGAGAAGGCTGTGAGTACTTCAAAAAATGACAATGACAAAGACCGGGAAAACAAACCCCATCAGGATGATGAAGAATTGGAAGATATTTTAGGACAGATTTCGGAAAAATCCGACCGGGAAAAATCTAAAAAAGAGCCTGAGAGGAAATCGAATGAAGAAAAACCGCAAACCCCGAGTCCCCAGGAATCCGAAGGTGAACCGGAAGATGTCGACACAATCCTGAAAAAAATTTCCGAAAAAGAGGAAGAACCGGCTGAAAAGCTTTCATTAGTTCAACGTCTCGTAGGTGTTTTTTACCAACCACTTCGCGTGTTTCGATATCTACGAAGTAAACCTGATTTCCTGGCTCCCTTGTTTATTTCCATTTTAATGTCTGTTGTGATGAGCTGGCAAGTGTACGATATCGCGCTTGATGACAACCTTCAAAGAATTCAACAAAGTGAACGTTTTTCCCAGGAACAAAAGAACAATATGATTGACCAAATTGAGGCCGGTCGCTACGGGATGCGACGCTATCTATCAATATTTGCATTTCCAACTATCGGAACCGTCTTATGGATGCTGGTATTGGCCTTTATTTTCCTTTTCATCGGAAATGTCTTGTTAGGCGGAAAATCCACCTTTAAACAGCTTTTTTCAACGTTGAGTTATTCCTGGCTGATCTTTTCCGTGGTAGGTTCTCTGATATCGCTACCGCTTATTTTACAGCAACAGACTTTGAAGATTCATTTGAGCCTGGCAGCATTCATGCCGCAAAGTGCTGAAAAAACGCCCCTGTTTCAACTAATTGACAGTTTTGATATCTTCACGGTGTGGTTCATTATTGTTTTCGGATTGGGCTTTGCCACCATTTATCGATTTTCCAGTAAAAAAGGAATTATTGCTGTGTTGATCACCTGGTTGGTTGGGGTACTTATTTTTAAAGTGGTTTTGGGCACGTTTGCCACAAGATTTTTCGGCGCATGATATCAGAGTTATCTATATGAAAGGGCGGGGCTGAATTATAAGTTAGCTTCAAGCTTTGATGGTAATTTTGCCTGATTGAAGCAGTAATTTAGCTTAGAANNTTAGAATATTTGAAGGCGATAAGAAAAAAATTAACCTGTTGATAAAATTTATGATCCTGAACGACTAATTTTGGAGGCTTTAGATGAAATTGAAATGGTTCTTATTAGTGTGGAGTTGGGGGTTATTACCAATTATCCTCTGGGGTCAAGAAGCTGCTACCCCCCTTTCCATAGATGACTGTATTCGCATTGCCCTTCAGAACAATTCGCAACTGAAAATTGCAAAGAATCAATTGAAGATTGCCGAGAAAGATCATGATGCTTCGTACAGCAATATTCTCCCTACCATAGATGTCTCCGCCAGTGGTAGTAAGTTTAAACAGGCCCCTTCTTCTTATGCCGGGGGCACATTTATCGGCGATGCGGCAATTCCTTCCAGCGAAGGAGAAAATTATAACACCCAATTTTCCGTCAATCAAAATATCTATGATGGTGGATTCTGGTGGAATAACATCAGCAGGACCAGGAGTGAAGAACAGGCTCAAGAATTTGCCTATCACTCCGAACTGCAAAATACAATTGTCAGCGTCAAAGAGTCATACTACAACCTTCTAAGGGAACTGAAACTTTTGGAAGTATATAACCAGGCGGTGGAACGCAGCGAAGAACAATTGGAACGAACCGAAACTATGTACGAATTAGGCTCTGTTGCTAAAGTTGACGTGTTTCAAGCCCGTGTCAATCTTGGCAATGATCGCATCAATTATTTAAATCAGGAAAATACGGTCAAGCAGGCCAAATTAAATTTAAATACTGCGATGGGACGCGATCCGTTAAAGCCGCTGGAAATTAAAACCGAAACCCAAATTCCCCAGGATTTGCAAGAAGTTCGGACGTTAATTGATCATGCTGTGGAAAACAATCCGTTTCAAAAACAGCAGGAACAGTCTTACCAAAGCGCCAAGCTGCAAACTAAAATTGCCAAGAGTAATTACTATCCCCGACTCACCGCATTCTTCGACTATTCCAGGAGAGTGCCGGAATTTGATCTGATTTTTAAAAACCTGGAAAACGAATTTACATGGTTTGCAGGGCTGTCACTTCGCTGGAATCTATTTAACGGATTCGCCGATAAGATTAATGTGGAACAGGCAAAAATTCAGGAGAAAATTGCTCGTGAGCAAATGGTGGATTCACGGCGTAATTTGATTTCTAATGTAAAATCGTTGTATGACAATTTGCAAGCATTGCGAGAAATTATCGAAATTAACAAGACCAATTTGGAATCCGCTCGTGAGGAATATCGATTGGCACAGGAACGATATAATGTGGGTTCGGGCACGGCACTGGAATTGCGCGATGCCCAGGTTCGGTTGACCAATGCAGAACAAATTTTGGTAGCGACGGAATACAATGCAGCGATTACCTATGCCCGACTTCAACAAGCTATTGGCAAACTCGGCAGTAACTATGGTGGTAATGAATCCGATATGAACTAAGGCGCTAATTTTTTTGAGAGGAGGAAATTCACCAGTGAGAGAGACAACCTTAGAAAAATTTTTGCAAAAGTCCGGTATAGCCGGTTTCCTGTTATTGCTCTTTATTCTGATGGCCTGTGAGGAAGAAATAACCCGTGTGGAGACAGAGAAGATATTTCGCGATAAAATCGTTCAAACTGTTACTGGAAATGGAAAAATTTTTCCGGTTACGGAAGTGAAAATTAGCGCGCGGATTCCTGGTAAAATTATGACCATTACGGTCGAAGAAGGGGATTCGGTTAAAGCGGGTCAGGAATTGGTCTATCTGGAGAAAGAGCAATACATTGCCGCTTTGGAACGGGCTAATTCATCACGATTGGAGGCTCAGGCCAATCTGACTTTAACTAAAAATGAATTGAAACGAACCAAAGATTTGTTTGAAAAAGACCTCAGCTCTAAAGCGGAACTGGAAATTGCCCAGGCAAAATACGATCAGGCACTTAGCCGTTTGCAACAGGTTGAGGCCACCGTTAAAGAGGCGCAGGATGCGTTGGAACGAACGGTGTTATCCTCATCAATTTCCGGGATTGTGATTCGCAAGAATAAAGAAGAGGGCGAAATTGCGCTCGGTTCCCAGTTTCAGGAAGATGTGATTCTGGTAGTCGCCAAACTTGCCGAGATGGAAGTGCGCGCCGAAGTCAATGAAAATGATATTATCAATGTGACTGAGGGCGATACAACTTTGGTCGAGATTGATGCCTTTCCGGATACCACATTTAAGAGCATCGTAACGGATATTTCCAATTCGGCGATCACAAAATCTCAGGGCACGATTGAGGAAGTCACCAATTTTGAAGTGCGAATCCGATTAATTGAACAGTTACCCAATTTTCGGCCCGGCATGTCCGCAACTGCCGATATCATCACCGATGTGCGGGAGAATGCTTTGAATGTGCCCATCCAGAGCGTCACCGTGAGAGAACGGGAAATCCTGACCCGCAAAACCGGTGTGGAAGAGAGTAATCCGAATGAGGAAGATCAAACTCTCACATCCAAGAAAGACCTGCGCGAAGAAAATGATTTGATTGAAGTGGTTTTCGTAAAACGGGCCGATAACACCGTCGAAATGCGTCCGGTGAAGTTAGGCATCAGTGACCCCAGCTATTACGAGGTGATTTCCGGCTTGCAAGAAGATGAAGAAGTCGTCACCGGGCCTTACCGGGTGTTAAGCCGCGATCTGGAAGAAGGGGATAAAGTGCGGGTTACCAGGACTGAGCAACTGGCCACTGAAGAATAGTATTTTAGATCCTGCTGGAAACTTTGTGAATAAAAATATTCTTGCTGTTATCCAGGCTCTGAGTCATGTCATTCCAGCCTGTCTGCTCAGGCAGGCTGTTTTAAGCGGGAATCTATTCAGTCTGGACAAAAACTGGATTCACGCCTTTCCCAAAGAGAGCACTGTATGCGGCGGGAATGCCAGTTAGTTTCATAATTGTTTCTGTAATACCAAATTTTGTGATACAAAATGGCGCAACGTCAACCTGAACTTCAGGTTAAACTTAAATGAGTAGCAGGTTTTGTTGTAAAACAATTTATAAAATGCTC
>JABAHQ010015900.1_pt3 | contig 11195 bp, 12 predicted proteins | sample 7062091 | NCBI WGS metagenome assembly JABAHQ01 (sample SAMN14534359, study PRJNA622989) | marine sediment metagenome | biome: marine biome [ENVO:00000428]; feature: marine pelagic biome [ENVO:01000023]; material: deep marine sediment [ENVO:00002113] | place: India: Gulf of Kutch | collected...
CCCGTCTCGACGGTCGCCTCGCCGTCGCCGTCGAGGTCGAGCGTCACCTCCACGGCGGTCTCGGCGGTCTCGCGGGTCGCCGCCGCGGTCCGGTCGGTCATGGCCGCCCCGAGTGGGGCCACGGACTTGGCGGTTCCGCCCCGCCGTCGGGCCACCGGCTGTCGCACGTCTGACACGTGTTTATGAGGCCCCCTCGCCAACCGACGGGGGCATGCTGAAGCGCGCGTTCCTCGCCGGGTTCCTCCTGGTGGCCGGCGTGCCCATGCTGGGGAGCGCCGAGACCACGCCGCTGGGCGTGGTGCTGCTGACCGTCGGCCTCTCGATGATCGCGCTGCCCTCCTACCTGAAGCGCACCCGCACGCACTGAGTCAGCCGTCGACGGCCGTCTGTGCCCTCGCGAGCGTGAAGCGACCCTCGTAGAGCGCCGTCCCGACGACGGCCGCCGCGGCGCCCGCGTCCCGGAGCGCGACGACGTCCTCCACGGTGCCGACGCCGCCGCTCGCGATCACGGGCACGTCGACCGCCTCGACCAGCCGGGAGACGGCGTCCGTCCGCACGCCCTCCAGCCGCCCCTCGACGTCCACGTCGGTGAAGAGGATCCCCGCCGCCCCGAGCTCGGCGTAGCGGGCCGCCGCCTCGGCCGGATCGAGGCCCGTGCCCGCGGTCCAGCCGTCGACCACCACCTCGCCGCCCCTCGCGTCGAGGCTCACCAGCACGCCGTCGGGGTAGTCCTCGGCCAGCTCGGCGACGAGGTCGGGGTCCTCGACGGCGGCCGTCCCGAGGATCACCCGGTCGACGCCCCGGTCGAGCAGGCCGGCGGCGTCGCCGTAGGTCCGGATGCCGCCGCCGAGCTGGACGTCGACGCCGACCGCCGAGCGCACGGCGTCGATGGCCTCGGCGTTGGCGCGCTCGCCCTCGAAGGCGCCGTCGAGGTCGACGAGGTGGAGCGTCCGCGCGCCGGCCTCGACCCAGCGCTCGGCGGCCTCGACCGGGTCGCCGTAGCGCTTCCCGGTGCCCCGCTCCCCGCCGACGAGCTGGACGACCCGCCCGTCCTGGACGTCGACCGCGGGCACCACCTCGAACGACGGGAACACGCCCGGGCGTGCGCCGGGTCCGGCCGAAAGGCTGTCGGTCAGGGCCTTCCGGGGCGCGGCCGACCGCGGGACCGCGTGAGGGCGGCAGGCGGCCGGAAAGGCAAGGTCTTAGGGCCCAGACGACGAACCGCCGGCGATGCCCACCGTAGAATACCTCAACTACGAAGTGCTGGACGACCACGGCTGGTCGCTCGACGACGACGACCTCTTCGAGAAGGCGGCCGACGCCGGCCTCGACGACGAGGACTACGGCGAGCTCGAGGTCAACCGGGGCGAGTACATCCTCGAGGCCGCCGAGGCCCAGGGCTACGACTGGCCGTTCTCGTGCCGCGCCGGCGCCTGCGCGAACTGCGCGGCCATCCTCAAGGAGGGCGAGATCGACATGGACATGCAGCAGATCCTCTCGCAGGAGGAGGTCGACGACCGGAACGTCCGGCTCACCTGCATCGGCTCGCCCGAGGAGGACGAGGTCCAGATCGTCTACAACGCCAAGCACCTCGACTACCTCCAGAACCGCGTCATCTAGGCCGCCCGTCCCGTCCGCGCGCTGCTTCTCCGATCCCCGGCCCGGAGAGCGGCCGGACTGGCGACCCCCGGTAGACTCTAACCGCGGCCCGCCCAGCCTCGGGGCATGCACGACTGCGCGTTCCTGGAGTCGCTCGACCTCGCGGGCAAGGTCTCGTTCGGCGACTCCGACCGGGCGAACCACGCCGGCGATTGGGGGACGGCCGAGGCGGACGAGGTCACGCCCGACGCCGTCGTCTACCCCGAGCGCACCGCCGACGTCGCGGCGGTCCTCGCGGCGGCCGACGAGCGCCGGGTCCCCGTCACGCCCTACGCGGCGGGCACGAGCCTCGAGGCCAACGCGGCGCCGGTCCACGCGGGGATCAGCCTCGACCTCACCCGCATGGACAGGGTCCTCGAGGTCCGCCCCGACGACTTCCAGGTCGACGTCGAGCCCGGGGCGTTCGGCTCGGCGGTCACCGAGGCCGCCGCCGACCACGGCCTGTTCTTCCCGCCGCTGCCCTCCTCGGGCGACATCTCGACGGTCGGCGGCATGATCGCCAACGACGCCTCCGGCATGGGGACGGTGAAGTACGGCGAGGTGGGGGACTGGGTGCTCGAGCTCGAGGCCGTGCTGGCCGACGGCACCGTCATCGAGCCCGGGAGCAGGGCGGCGAAGACCTCGAGCGGCTACAACCTCGCGGAGCTGCTCGTCGGCAGCGAGGGCACGCTCGCCGTCGTCACCCGGGCGACCCTCGAGCTCGCCGGCCGGCCCGAGCAGGTCCACGGCGGCCGGGCGCTCTTCGAGACGCTGGACGACGCCGCGGCCGCCGTGTTCGACGCCGTCCGGTCGGGCGTCGACGTCGCGAAGATCGAGCTCATCGACCGCACCAGCGCCACGATGGCCAACGCCTACTCCGGGACCGACCTCCCGGACGTGCCGATGGTGTTCCTCGAGTTCCACGCGGACCACGGCGTCGAGCGGGAGATCGACTACTGCCGGTCGATCCTCGAGACCCACGGCCTGCTCGAGCTCGAGGTCGCGCCCCACGACGCCGGCATGGAGGCGCTCTGGCAGGCCAGGAAGGATCTCGCGTACGCCATCGAGCAGTACGACCCCGAGCTGCGCTACGTCAGCCCGGGCGACGTCACGGTGCCCATCAGCCGCTACCCCGAGATGGTGCGGTTCGTGAAGGGCCTCGCCGAGGAGCACGACCTGCTCATCCCCTGCTTCGGCCACGCCGGCGACGGCAACCTCCACTACACGGTGCTCGTCGACGAGTCGGACCCGGAGGAGCTCGAGCGCGGCCGCGAGGCCTCCTCGCGGATCATCGAGCGCGCCCTCGAGCTCGACGGGACGGCCACCGGCGAGCACGGCGTCGGCACCGGCAAGCGCGAGTACCTCGTCGCCGAGCACGGCGAGGGGACCGTCGAGGCGATGCGGCGGGTCAAGCGGGCGCTCGACCCCAACGACACCCTCAACCCCGGGAAGGTGTTCCCGGAGACGGCGGACGGCGGCCGGCTCTGGGTCGAGGCCTCGGAGTAAGGCTCACTCGGGCTCGCGCTCCTCGACGAGCGCCGTCTTGTACTCGCCCGGGCCGAGCTCGTCGGCGGGCACGACGGTCGGGTCGACCTGCACCTGGAGGCGCTCGCGGACGGCCTCCCGGACCGCCTCCGCGGCGGCGTCAGCATGCCGCTCGGCGCCCGGCTCGAGCGCGACCTCGATCGGGATCGGCGTCTCGAAGTTCACGGTGTCCGGCGGCACCACCACGCGGAGGTGGGGCGCGACGCCCGCGACGCCCGAGATGACGTCCCGCATCGCGGAGGGGTAGACGTTCATGCCCTTGTAGATCAGCATGTCGTCGGTCCGGCCGACGCACTGGATCCGCGGCGAGGTCCGGCCGCACTCGCAGTCGGTGCCCACGACCCGGGCGACGTCGCCCGAGCGGAACCGGAGCAGCGGCGTCGCCTCCCGGCGGAGGTGCGTGTAGACCAGCTCGCCCTCGTTGCCGGCCTCGAAGCCGAGCGCCTCGCCGGAGCCCGGGTCGACCAGCTCGACGTGGGCGTGGCCCTGGGCGTGGTAGTGCATGCCCGCCTCGGCCTCGCACTCGGCCCACATGCAGCCGATGACGTCGCCGAGGCCCATCACCTCGCGCACCAGCGAGGCGTCCCAGGCTTCGTAGATCTCCCGGCGGATCTCGGGCTCGGCGATGCCGGGCGCGGCCCCGCCGACGACCTTGTGCATCGGGAAGTCGGCCGGCGACACTCCCGAGACGTCCTCGGCCCGCTCGGCGAGGTAGCGGACGTGGGAGGTCGTCGTGAACAGGACGTCGGAGTGGAGGTCGAGCGCGACCGAGAGCAGCCGCTCGGTGCTCCCACCGCCCGCGGGCACGACGTTCGCGCCGAGCCGCGTCAGCGCCTCGAAGTAGGGCGTGCCGCCCGTGATCATCGTCTGGCTCGGGCCGAACAGCACGGTGTCCTCCGGGCGGATGCCGGCGGTGTGGAAGCACCGCTCGATCACGGCGTCCCAGTCGAGGCGGTCCCGCTCGGTCATCCCGAAGTAGGTCGGCCGGCCGGTCGTCCCCGACGAGGAGATGGTGCGGTTGAGCGCGGCCGTCGGCGCGGCCTGGTGCTCGCCGAGCGGCCGTTCGGGCCCGGCGTCGGCCTGGGAGGCCCGCTCGTCGTCCTTCGTCGTGAACGGCACCGACCGGAGGGCCTCGAGGCTCGTCACGTCGCCCGGCTCGACGCCCCACTCGTCGAACTGCCGGCGGTAGAACGCCGACTCCTCGGCGAGGTAGGCGACCTGCTCCGGGAGGCGCCGCTCGTGGTCGGCGAGCACGTCGGCCCACGGCTCGCGCTCGACCGGGTCGTAGACGTCGGCCATCGCCCCGCGCTTTCCCGCCGGCCGGGATGAACGTGTCGGGGCCACCGGTAGCTTATTCTCGGGCCTCCCTGAACCGCGGCGCATGACCGCGGGCGGCGGGCCGGACCTCTCGGTGTACGACCTCCACGAGCGCGACGACGAGGACTACGAGGCGCTGCTCGAGGACTTCGAGTGGGCCGTGCCCGAGCAGTTCAACACGGCGACCTACGTGTGCGACCGCTGGGCCCAGGACGCGCCGGACCGCGTCGCGGTCCGCGCGGCGGGCCGCGAGGACGACCTCGCCGAGCTGACCTACGGCGGGCTCGACCGGCGGGCGAGCCAGCTGGCGAACCACCTCGCCGAGCGGGGCGTCGGCCCCGGCGACCGGGTCGCGGTCAACGCGCCCCAGAAGCCCGAGGCGGTCATCGGGATGGTCGCGACCTGGAAGCTCGGGGGCGTCGTGGTCCCGCTGAGCGTCCTGTTCGGCCGCGAGGGNNTCGAGGCGGTCGTCGTCGGCGCCGAGCCCGCGGGCGACGAGGTCGGCTTCGACGCGGCCCTCGAGGGCCAGCCGGCGTCGTTCGAGACCGCGACCACGAAGGCCGAGGACGACGCGGCCATCCTCTACACCTCGGGGACGACCGGCGACCCGAAGGGCGTCGTCCACGCCCACCGCTACCTGCTCGCGAACCTCACCGGCTTCCAGTTCCAGATCTGCAACGCCAGACACGAGGAAGGCGACCTCATCTGGACGCCCGTCGAGTGGTCCTGGGGCGCGACGATGTACGTCATCCTGCTGCCGATGCTGTTCTTCGGCCGGTCGATCGTCGGCCGGGTGGCCGAGGGGTTCGATCCCGAGGCCGCGCTGTCGCTCATCGAGGAACACGACGTCACGCTGTTCTTCGCGCCCGCGACCGTGCTCCGGATGATCCTGCAGTCGGAGCGCCGGCACGACTTCGACGTCTCGGGGGTCCGCGTGGTCTCCTCGGGCGGCGAGTCGCTCGACCGCGACGTCCGCGAGTCGATCCGCGGCGTCTTCGGCGACACCGTCATCCACGAGGCCTACGGCCAGACGGAGGCGCTCACGGTCATCGGGAGCGCCGCGCGCTACTACGACGCGAAGCCGGGGATGATCGGCCGGCGGTTCCCCGGGCAGGAGGGGTTCACGGTGCTCGACCCCGAGACCCACGAGCCGGTCGAGCCCGGCGAGATCGGCGAGTTCGCGATCCCCTACGAGGGCAACCCGGTCTGCTTCAAGGAGTACCTGAACAAGCCCGAGCGGACCGCCGAGAAGGTCCAGGACGGCTGGCTGCTGATGGAGGACCTCGGCTGGGAGGACGAGGACGGCTACTTCGGCTTCCACAGCCGGAAGGACGACGTCATCATCTCCTCGGGCTACCGCATCAGCCCGGCGGAGATCGAGGCCAGCCTCGCCGAGCACGACGCCGTCGCCAACGCGGCGGTGATCGGCGTGGACGACGAGGCCCGCGGCCAGGTCCCGAAGGCGTTCGTCGTCCCCGCGCCGGGCCACGAGCCGGGCGACGCGCTCCGCGAGGAGCTCCAGGCGTTCGTGAAGGACCACCTGGCGAAGTACGAGTACCCCCGCCGGCTCGAGTTCCGCGAGTCGCTGCCGACGACCACGACCGGCAAGGTCCGCCGCCACGAGCTCGAGGGGCGCGAGTAGCGCCAGACGGTCGGCCAGCGGGCCGGTTTCCGTTACAGCGGGGGCCCAGAAAGAACTATGAACCGCCCTGGTAACGGTGCACCGTATGTCAGATACTAGCAGACGACGCCTGCTGAAGGGGCTGGGCGCGGGATCCGTGGCCGGGCTGACCGGCCTCGCCGGCTGCACGGGCGGCGGCGACGGCGGCGGTGACGGGGACGCGACCAGCACGGCGACCGGCACCGCGGGCTCGATGGGGCCGACCGAGTTCACGGCCGGCGTCTTCGGGCCGTTCACCGGGCCGTTCGCGCCGTGGGGCCCGGCGACCGAGCTCGGCGCCACGCTGGCGGCCGAGAACCTCCAGGACGAGCTCGGGGTCGACATCACGATCAACACCTACGACACCGAGGTCAACCCCAGCGCGGCGCTCGACCGCATGAAGCGCGCCGTGACGGCCGACGGCGTCGACTTCACGCAGGGCGCGCTCTCCTCGGCGGTCTGCACCTCCATCGGCACCTGGGCGTCGGACAACGGCGTCATCTACGTCGCCGACGGGGCGTCGGACACGCTGACGGGCTCGAACTGCAAGCCGTACATGTTCCGGACCTACCCGTCGAACTCGATGATGTCCCGTTCGGTCGCGCCGCGGATGGCCGAGCTCGCCGACTCGTGGTACGTCATGTACTCCGACTACGTCTGGGGCCAGAACGCCCAGGGCATCATCACGGGCCTGCTCGAGGAGGAGGGCTCCTCGGTCGCCGGCGTCGAGGCCACGCCGTTCCCCCACGACGACTACACGCAGTTCCTCAACAACGCGGTCAACTCCGAGGCCGAGGGCATCGCGATGATCCTGCCCGGCCTCGAGCCGACGAAGGCGCTCCAGCAGGGCCGGAACCAGGGCGCGCTCGAGGGCCGGCGCATCATGGTCCACCAGAACGAGGCCATGACCCAGTGGAGCCTCGGGAAGTGGGCCGCGGCCCAGCTCGACGCCTCCGCCGTCGGCTGGAACAACGCCGTCGAGGGCGGCGAGGAATTCAAGACCAGCGTCGCCGACCGCGGCGACGTCGACCCGATGGTCCGCCACTACACGGCGTTCATCGCGATGGACCAGGTGGTCCGCGCGGCCGTCCGGGCCGGCTCGAAGGACGCCGAGGCCATCCGGGGCGAGCTCGAGGGCCACGAGATCGAGAGCGAGGCCGTGAAGGCCGTCGAGAGCGGCACGCAGTACTGGCGCGAGTGCGACCACACGCTCGTCAAGCCCGTCTACACCATCTCCGGCCGGGCGGAGGGCGACATGACCGACTCGCCCTACAAGAGCTGGTTCGACGTCGACAGCATGGTCGCCGGCGACGACGTCGTCCGCAGCTGCAGCGAGACCGGGTGTAGCTTCTAGCCATCCGGGCCCCGACCTCCCTCATGGCCACGGTCCCCGACCGCCTCTCCCGCGAGCGGCTCCAGCCCTCGGCCGGCTGGGCAGCCTTCTGGCTGGTCATCGCGGGCCTGCTGGCGCTCGCCTTCGCCGTCAACGCCAGCCTGTTCGTCGACCAGGCCATCGGCGGCCTCGTCTACGGCGCCATCCTCGTGCTCGTCACGCTCGGGCTCTCGATCATCCTCGGCCTGCTGGGCGTGGTCAACTTCGCCCACGGCGCGCTGTACATGATCGGCGCGTACATGACCTACCAGTTCATGGCCGAGTGGGGCCTGCCGTTCTGGGCCGCGCTGGTGCTCGTGCCGGTCGTCATCGGCCTGCTCGGCGTGACGATCGAGCGGGTCGTCCTCCAGCACATCTACGACGAGAACCCGCTCATCGGCTTCCTCGCGACGTTCGGCATCGCGCTGATGCTCACCGAGGCGACCCGCGCCACCTGGGGCGGCGTGCCGCTGTCGGTCCGCATCCCGACCGCGCTGTCTAGGAGCGCCGACCTCGCCATCACCACCGTCGCGGCGTTCCGGCTGTTCTCGGTCGCCGTCGCCGTGGTGGTCGTCGGCGTGGTCTACCTGCTCATCGTCGGCACCGACTTCGGGCTCTCGGTGCGCGCCGGCGTGCTCGACCGCGAGATGGCCGAGTTCCTCGGCGTGAACATGCCCGTCCGGTTCGTCGCGATGTTCTTCCTCGGGACGGCCATCGCGGGCCTCGCGGGCGTCCTCCGTGGCACGGAGGTCACGATGAACCTCGGGATGGGCCAGACCATGGTCATCCTCGCGTTCGTCGTGGTCGTCGTCGGGGGCATCGGCAGCCTGTTCGGCAGCGTCGTCGCCGGGCTGCTCATCGGCGAGGCCGTCTTCCTCACGCCGCTGGTGCTCCGCACGCTCGCCGAGGTCACCGGCATCCCCGCCCTCGACATCCCGAGCATCGGCGGGCTGATGCCCTACCTCGTGATGATCTTCGTGCTCCTCGTGCGGCCCCGCGGCCTGTTCGGCCAGGAGGGCTTCCTCGAATGAGCGGCCTCGAGCGCGAGGACCTCGCGGCGCTGGTCCCCGACGAGGTCGCCGGCGTCCCCGTCGCGGAGCTCAAGGTCCCGCTCGGCCTGCTCGNNGTGGCGGAGCTCAAGGTCCCGCTCGGCCTGCTCGCCATCGTGCTGTTCCTCCGGCCGGTCGTGAACCAGCCGTTCATGCTGGGCTACCCGCAGATCGCGAACACGATCCTCATCTGGATGCTGTTCGTGACCTCGTTCAACCTCCTGTTCGGCTACACGGGGCTGCTCTCGTTCGGCCACGCGATGTTCTACGGCATCGGCGCCTACGGCGCGGCGAGCGGCCTGACGCGGTTCGGGCTGGCCTGGCACGTCGCGGCCCCGATCGGCATCGTCGTCGCCGCGGCGTTCGCGTACGTCATCAGCCGGCTCATCGTCGAGAAGGGCGAGATCTACTTCGCGATGCTGACGCTGGCGTTCGCCCAGGCGGTCCACTACATCGCCAACCAGAACCCCTGGGACCTCACCGGCGGCACCACCGGCATCACCGGCGCGTCGCCGGCGTGGATCGTCTCCGAGCGGGGCGCGAAGGTCGTCGACTGGGGCGTCGTCCGGTTCGACTGGTACTTCCTGATCGGGGCGGTGTTCGTCCTGGCGATGCTGGCCATCTGGCAGGTCATCCGGTCGCCGTTCGGCCGGTCGCTCATCGCCATCCGGGAGAACGACGCCCTCGCCCGGTCGATGGGGATGAACATCGACCGCTACAAGGTGTGGTCGTTCACCTTCGCGGGCGTCTTCGCCGCGGTCGCGGGCGTCCTCGTCCAGATCAACGACCAGGGCGCGACGCTCGAGACGCTCGCCATCCTCACCAGCGGCGACGTCATCCTGATGACCATCCTCGGCGGCACGTCGTTCTTCTTCGGCCCCGCCGCGGGCGCGTTCGTCTGGCTGTTCGCCGAGGACTTCCTGACCGGCTTCGAGACGCTCTACCTCCCGCTGACCGAGCTCCCGCTCGTGACGGTCGAGCTCGGCGGCGTGCTGGCGTTCTGGCAGTTCTTCCTCGGGCTGCTGTTCGTCATCGCCGTCCTGCTGTCGCCGCGGGAGGGCATCTGGGGGCTCGGCCAGCGGGTCGTCGCCCGGCTCTACCGGCTGGCGCTGGAGCTGAGCGGCCGTGGCTGAGGACGTCGACCCGTCGTCGGCCGCCCTCGGCGCCCGCGGGCTCACCCGCACGTTCGGCGCCGTCGTCGCCGTCGACGACGTCGACCTCGCGGTCCCCGAGGGCGAGATCCGGGCCATCATCGGCCCGAACGGCGCCGGGAAGACGACGCTGTTCAACGTCATCACCCGGCGGCTGCCGCCGAGCGCGGGGACCGTCTGGCTGAACGGCGAGGACGTCACCGACCGGCCCGAGGAGGAGCGGCCCCACCTCGGCCTCGCGCGGTCGTTCCAGTCCAACGAGCTGTTCAACGACCTGACCGCCCTCGAGAACGTCCGCATCGTCGCCCAAACGGCCGCGACGGGCACCTTCAGCCTCGACCTGTTCCGGTCCGGCCGGACGGTCGCGGCCGAGCGGGCCCACGCGCTCCTCGAGCGGGTCGAGCTCGGCGGGAAGGCCGCGGTCGACGCCTCGAACCTCTCGCACGGCGACCAGCGCCGGCTCGGCCTCGCGATGGCGCTCGCCACGGAGCCGGACGTGCTCCTGCTCGACGAGCCCACCAGCGGCATGGGGCCCGGCGAGACTGAGGAGACCGCCGCGCTCATCGAGTCCGTCCAGCGCGACCTCGGGCTGACCGTCCTGCTCATCGAGCACGACATGGACATCGTGCTCTCGATCTCCGACCGGATCACGGTGCTCAACCAGGGCGTCGTGCTCGCGACCGGCTCGCCCGAGGCGATCCAGGACAACGAGTCCGTCCAGGAGGCCTACCTGGGCGGCATGCGGGAGGAACTCTGATGGCGCTGTTCGAGGTCAGCGGCCTCGAGGCGGGCTACGAGNNTGTTCGAGGTCAGCGGCCTCGAGGCGGGCTACGAGACCGGCCAGGTGCTGTTCGACGTCGACCTCGAGGTCGCCGAGGAGGAGGTCGTGGCGCTGCTCGGCCGGAACGGCGCGGGCAAGACCACGACGATGAACGCCATCATGGGCGCGGACGTCCCGCACGTCAGGGGCGGCTCGATCACCTTCCGCGGCGAGGAGCTGCTCGGCCGGCCGAGCCACAAGATCTCGAAGCTCGGCATCAGCCTCGTGCCCGAGGCGCGGCGGACGTTCCGCGAGCTGACGGTCCACGAGAACCTCCGGCTGGCCCACAACCACGCGAGCGAGCCGCTCGACATCGAGGAGGTGCTCGGCCAGTTCCCCGAGCTCGACGAGATGCGCGACCGCGCCGCGCGGAACCTCAGCGGCGGCGAGCAGCAGATGCTCGCNNATCGTCGAGGACATCAACCGCGACCGGGACGTGACGATCCTCATGGTCGAGCAGAACGTCGCCGTCGCGATGGCCGTCGCCGACCGCCACTACATCCTCGACGAGGGGCGGATCGTCGAGGAGGTCACGACCGAGCGGCTCCGCGAGGACGAGGCGCTCCGCCAGCGCTACCTCGGCGTCTGAGGTTGGGGCTATCCGTAGATTGAAGGCCGGCTTCGCCGAGCCCTAGCCAATGAC
>JABAHQ010008071.1_pt1 | contig 11194 bp, 9 predicted proteins | sample 7062091 | NCBI WGS metagenome assembly JABAHQ01 (sample SAMN14534359, study PRJNA622989) | marine sediment metagenome | biome: marine biome [ENVO:00000428]; feature: marine pelagic biome [ENVO:01000023]; material: deep marine sediment [ENVO:00002113] | place: India: Gulf of Kutch | collected...
TGCGACGCTTCGGTGCCGACGCGCTGCGCTTCACTCTGATGAACGGGCTGGGCATCGGGTCGGACCTACAGCTCAACTACGAGGACCTGGAAGGGTCGTTCCAAGTCGGCCGCAACTTCGGCAACAAGATATGGAACGCGGCCCGGCTCGCTTTACCGCACCTCGCCGATGACGTCGAGCCGCTGCCCGAGCGTGGCCGGCTGGCGCTGGCCGATCGCTGGATCCTCTCGCGGCTCAACGAGGCGATCCGCGAGGTGACGGACGACCTCGAGCGCTTCCGTCTGCACGAGGCGGCCGCGCAGCTCTACCGCTTCTTCTGGAGCGAGCTCTGTGACTGGTACCTCGAGCTGGTGAAACCGCGGCTCTACGATGATTCGGACCCGGAGGCGCGGGCCGTGGCGCGCGCCGTGCTCCGCNNGGAGCTCTGGTTGCGCCTCCCCAACCGCGCGGCCGACAGCGTCATGATCAGCCCGTGGCCGGAGCCGCGGCCGGACTGGGACGACACCGACGCGGAGACCCAGGTCGCCGTTCTGCAGGAGATGCTCGGCGCCGTCCGCAACATCCGCAGCGAATACAACGTGGCCCACGGTCGACAGATCGAGGTGCGCGTGCTCGTTGCCGACGAATCGCTGCGCTGCGCGCTCGACGCCGAGCGCGCGGCGACGGCCAAGCTGGGCGGCATCAGCCGCATCACGTTCGACGGCGAAGCACGCGGCGCCGAAGCGATGGCCGTCCTCTCGTCAGGCGCGGAGGTCCACGTGCCGCTCGAGGGGCTGATCGACATCGAGCGTGAGCGCGCGCGTCTGGATAAGCAAGTGAAGCAGCTGGAAACACTGGTCGAGCGCTCGCAACAGCGCCTCGCCAGCCCGGACTTCGTCGAGAAAGCGCCCGACCATGTGGTGGAGCGGGCGCGCGAGAAGTTGCGTGGCCTGCAAGAGCAGCTCGACAAGCTCGTCGAGAAGCGCAGGACCCTGGAGGTCGACTAGACCGTGACAACGTTCCCGCGGACAGCGGCTCGTGCCAGCCTGCTCGCGGGAGGGCTCATCCTCCTGGCGACGGCTCTGACGAACTTCGAAGGTTGCGCCAACGTCATGCCGCCGCCGGGCGGTCCCCCGGACTCGATCCCGCCGACCCTGATCGCCGTCCACCCGGACAGCTACGCCGTCGTCGCCTGGGGCGGCACCGAGGAGGAAGTGCGCTTCGAGTTCGACGAATCGATATCGGAGCAGAACCTGCAGCTCGCCGCGCGGATCTACCCGTTCGAGTTGAGGCCCCGGGTCAGCAAGGGGGACCGCGAGCTGCGTGTGCGTCCGCGAGCCGGTTGGGCAACCGACCGGATCTACCACATCCACGTCGAGCCGGTCGTCCAGGACCTGTTCCGGAACCGGATAAGCGAGCCGATCCGGCACGTCATTTCCACGGGCCTACCCATCCCGGAGAACGCCGTTGGCGGCGCCGTCTTCGATCGTATTACTGGTCTCGCGCTTACCAACGGGCGTGTCGACGTGGTCCGCCTGCCCGACACGCTCCGCTACGGCGGGGCCGTGGACAGCGCCGGCCGCTTCAACCTGGCGACGCTGCCGCTGGGCGACTACCACGCCATCGGCTATGAGGACCTCAACAACAACACGCGTGCCGACGATTTCGATCGGTCCGATACGATACCGGTGAGCCTGGGGGCCGCCGACACCGTCGTCCTCGAGTTCCACGTCTTCAAGCACGACACCCTGGGGCCGCAGCTCGTGGAGGTGACGCCGATCGACTCGCTCACGCTCGAATTGGGCTTCGACGGCTATCTCGACCCGGAAGCGCCGCTCCCGACGGCGACCGTCGAGCTGATCGCCCTGGCCGACAGCTCGGCGGTCGACCTCGATACCCTGTTCCATGCCTGGCGCTACACCGCCTGGCGCGACTCGGTCGAGCGGGCGCGGCGCGCGGCTGCCGATACGGCGGCGCCTGCGGACACGGCGGCGCCCGCGGACACGGCGGCGCGCCGGGCTCTGCCGCCACCCGCCGAGGGGCTCGAGCGGCCGGCGGAAGCGGCGGAGGAGCCGGCGGTGCTGCCCGAACGCCGGATCTACGCGATCGCCGCGGCACCCATCCCACCCGGCTCCTATCGGGTGCGTGTCCACCGCCTGCTCAACCTCAGCGGGCTGGAGGGCGACAGCGAGGCATCCTACGATCAGCCGGAGCCCGAGCCGCCGCCCGAAGAGCCGCCACCGGAGCCGCCCCCGGACACGGCGGCGCCGCTGCCCGTGCCGGGGAGGCGGCGGTGAACGACGCCCGTCGCGCCATTCCGGGTGTCGACTCGCTGCTCGGCTCACCGGAGTTCGCCGGTCTGCTGGACGCATGGCCCCGCTCACGGGTGCATGCCGCGCTGCGCCGCACGCTCGAGCGGCTGCGCGGCGAGCTGGCGGCGGGAACACGGGCAGCGGCGCCGGGGGCGGCCGAGATTTCTGATGCGACGCGCCATGAGATCGTGGCGATGGAGACGCCGTCGCTGCGCGGCGTGATCAACGCCACCGGCATCCCGTTGCACACGAACCTGGGCCGCGCGCCGCTGCCGGACGCTGCCCGCGCCGCACTCGACGCCGTCGCCCGCGGCTACAGCAACCTGGAGTACGACCTGGAGCGCGGCGCGCGCGGCTCGCGACACGACCACTGCGCCGCGCTGCTCGCCGAGCTCACCGGCGGCGCGGCGGCCCTGGTCGTCAACAACAACGCCGCGGCCGTCCTGCTCGTCCTCAACGCGCTGGCCGAGGGGCGCGAGGTGATCGTCTCGCGCGGCGAGCTGGTCGAGATCGGTGAGACGTTCCGGGTACCGGAGATCGTGGCGAAGAGCGGCGCCCGCGTGGTGGAGGTCGGCGCGACGAACCGGACGCACGGCCGCGACTACGAGCGCGCCATCGGCCCGGAGACCGGCGCGCTACTCAAGGTGCACCGCTCCAACTTCCAGCAGGCGGGCTTCGTCGCCGACGTCGCTATCGACGAGCTCGCCGCCATCGCGCAGCGTCACGACCTGCCGGCCGTCTACGATCTCGGGTCCGGGCTGCTGCCCGACGCCGAGCGCGCCTTCGGGCTCCCCTGGGAGCCCAATGTGCGAGCCGCCCTCGACGCCGGGGCCGACATCGTGACCTTCAGCGGTGACAAGCTGCTCGGCGGCCCGCAGGCCGGCGTGATCCTCGGACGCGCGGAGCTGGTCGGCCGGCTGCGTCGCAACCCGCTGCTCCGCGCGGTCCGGGTCGGCAAGCTGACCATCGCCGCCCTCGAGGCGACGCTCCGGATTTGGCGCGACCTGGAGACCGCCAGGACCGAAGTCCCGGCGCTGGCGATGATCGGTGCCGACGCGACCGTGCTGCGCGAGCGGGCCGAGCGGATCGCACGGAGCTTGAAAGAGCGCTGCCCCGCGTCGGAGATCGAGGTGGCCGCTGACGTCGCCGAGGTCGGTGGCGGCTCCTATCCGGGCCTCGAGCTCGAGACCTGGATCCTGAGGGTCACGGTGCCCGGCCGCAGCGAGCGCGAGCTGGAGGCGGCCTGCCGAGCCGGGACACCGCCGGTGGTCGGTCGCGTGCGCGGCGACGCACTCTGCCTCGACCCGCGTACCGTGTTGCCTCACCAGGAGGACGCGCTCATCACTACAGTCGCTGGAGCACTGGCAGGCGATGGATAGAGAACCGTATCTGCGACGCGCCGCGTTCCTCGATCGCGATGGCACGATCATCGAGGAGCGCGGCGACCTGGGCGATCCCGACGGCGTGAGCCTGTTGCCTGGCGCCGCCGACGCCATCCGCCGGCTCATGGATGCCGGGCTGGTCGTCGTGCTGGTGACCAACCAGTCGGGCATCGCTCGCGGGATGTTCACCGCCGAAGAGTTCGAGGCGGTCCACAGCGCCGGGTGTCCCAAATGCTGGCGGACGACGGCGCGCATCTGGATGACGCGTTCTGCTGCCCGCATCATCCCGATGTCGACGGCCCCTGCGATTGCCGTAAGCCGGCCGCCGGCATGTACCGCCGGGCCGCGCAGAAGTTGTCTATCGACCTGGCTCGCTCCTTCTACGTCGGCGATCGCTGGCGCGACATCGCGGTGACCGAGGAGGTGGGAGGCGCGCCGTTCCTGCTGTGGACGGGTGCGGGCGGACAGGGCGCGCCGGACGGGTTCGAGCGGGTGCGGGATTTGGCCGAGGCGGCGGATCGGATCATCGCCCAACTCGATGGACAGGGCACCTGAAGAATGGGAGGCGCATCGTGTCTAAGCCACCAGCAGTAGCGGTCTTCGCCTCCGGCGGCGGAACGAACCTGCAATCGCTGCTCGACGCCTTCGGGACCGAGGGCGGCCCCGATCCCGCCTGCCGCATCGCACTCGTCGTCAGCGACCGGCCCGGGATCGGCGCACTCGAGCGCGCCGATCGGCACGGCGTGGCCCAGGCCGTGATCCCGCCGAAGGAGTACGAGAGCAGGGAGGCGTTCGGCGAGGCCCTGCTCGACGTGCTGGACGAGCACGAGATCGATATCATCGCGCTGGCCGGCTACCTGAAGCTGGTGCCGGAGAACGTGGTGGCGGCGTTCCGGGGAAGGATCATCAACATCCACCCGGGCCCGCTGCCGACCTTCGGCGGCTCCGGCATGTGGGGCCACCACGTGCACGAGGCCGTGCTCCAGTCGGGCATCGCCGTGTCGGGCCCCACCATTCACTTCGTCGACGAGCGCTACGATACCGGACCGATCATCGCGCAGTGGCCGGTACCGGTCATGCCGGGCGACACGCCCGACTCGCTCGCCGCCCGCGTGCTCAAGTACGAGCACCGGCTCTATCCCGCCCTGCTCGCCGCACTCGCCCGCGGTGAGATCGAGCTGCTGCCCGACGGTGTCGTGCAAAAGAGCGGGTTCGCGACCGGGGAGATCGGCTTTCAGCTGACGGACGAAGCGGCCAGCCTGAACAGCGTCGGGCCGGCCTGGAAGCGCTAAGAGAGGAGGGAACCGTTGCCACGCGCCGTGCTGAGTGTCTACGACAAGACGGGCATCGTCGACTTTGCCCGCGGGTTGAACCAGCTGGGATACCAGATCGTCTCCACCGGCGGTACCGCCCGAACGTTGCGGGAGGCCGGCATCGAGGTCACCGGGGTGAGCGATGTCACCGGGTTCCCCGAGATCATGGACGGGCGGGTGAAGACGCTGCACCCGGCGATCGCCGGCGGGATCCTGGCACGCCGCGCCAACAAGGCCGACATGAAGGAGCTGAAGAAGCAGCGGATCGAGCCCATCGACGTGGTCGCCGTCAACCTCTACCCGTTCGAGCAGACCGTGGCGAAGCCCGAGGTCACCCTGGCCGATGCGCTGGAGCAGATCGATATCGGCGGGCCCACCATGCTGCGCGAAGCGGCGAAGAACCACCCCGACGTCGTCGTGCTCTGCGATCCCGCCGACTATCACGAGGCGCTGGAACGGCTGAAGGCCGGTGACGCGGCCGGCGAGTGGCGACACCACCTCGCCGGCAAGGTGTTCCGGCACACGAGCGGCTACGACTCGGCGATCGCCAGCTACCTGGGCGCTGGCGCCGACGCGTTCCCCGACAGCTTCACCGTCGGCCTGCGCAAGCTCCAGGACCTGCGCTACGGCGAGAACCCGGACCAGCCGGCGGCGTTCTACCGGATCGCCGACACGCCGCAGCGACGCGGGATCGCCGCGCTGGTGCAGCATCACGGCAAGGAGCTCTCGTACAACAACATCCTCGACCTGGACGGCGCGCTGATGTCGGTATCGCCGTTCGCGCGCTCCGAACGGCCCGCCTGCGCCGTCATCAAGCATACCACGCCCTGCGGCATCGCCGTCGGCGACACGGTGCTCCAGGCGTATCAGCGGGCGCTCTCCACCGACCCCACCAGCGCCTTCGGCTCGGTCATCGCCATGACCCACGAGGTCGACGCCGCGGCCGCCGAATCACTCGCCCAGCTGTTCGTCGAGTGCGTCGTGGCGCCGGGCTACAGCGAGGATGCGATGAGGGTGCTCACCGGGAAGAAGAACCTGCGCATCCTCAGCTTCCCCGAGGCGCCGGCGGCCTACCTGACCGCGCGCGGGCACCTGGGCGCCGCGGTCGAGCTGCGCGGCGTGCCCGGCGGCGCGCTGCTCCAGACGCGCGGCGATCCGCCCTGGCCCGGCGCGGATGAGGGCTGGCGCGTCGTGACGCAGCGGAAACCCAGCGACGACGAGCTGCGCGACCTCCGCTTCGCCTGGGCCGCGATCTGGGGCGTCAAGTCGAACGCCATCCTGCTGGCCCGCGACGAGATGGCGATCGGGATCGGCGCTGGCCAGATGAGCCGCGTCGACGCGTCGAAGCTGGCGGCCATGAAGGCGCTGGAGGCCGGCCACAAGCCGGAGAACGGCTGCGTGCTCGCCTCCGACGCCTTCTTCCCGTTCCGNNGCCGGGCGGCTCGATCCGCGACGAGGAGGTCATCACCGCCGCCGAGGAGCACGACCTCGCCATGGTCTTCACCGGGCGGCGGCTGTTCCGACACTAGCGGGAGCGCGCGGCGGGGCAGGCGCGCTACGGGTCCGGCGATGAGAGAGGCTGCCAAGGCGTACTACGCCGAACTGCGGAAGGAGTACCCGGCCAGGATCCGCCAGCTCGTACCGAAGTACGACCAGATGGTCCAGTGCATCGTCGAGCTGCTCCAGCTGGGCGCGCCGCGGACCGTGCTCGATATCGGCGCCGGGATCGGCAACCTGACGGCGATCCTGGCGGGGAGCCTCCCGGAAGCCCGGATCACCGCGCTCGAGGCGTCCGACGAGATGTTCCAGGAGGCGAGGCTGCATCTCGGCTCGGCCTCGGACAGGATCCGGCTGGTTCACGGCGACATCCTCGAGTTCCGACCCGCGGAGAACTACGACGCGATCTTCTCGAACCTGGTCCTCCACAACATCGACCGGGTCAGGAAGCGCGGGCTGCTCGCGTCGCTGGCGGATTGGCTGGCGCCCGGCGGCGTCTTCGTCTGGGGCGACCTCATCCGCCACAACGATCAAGAGGTCCAAAACCGCGCCGTCCAGTTCAGGCAGACGTTCGCGCGCGCCGCCGGCTGTCCGCCGGATCTGGTGCGCCGGAATTTCGAGAAAGAGAACAGCCTGGATCACCCGCTCACGGTCGAGGAGACTTTGAGTCAGGCGACCGATGCCGGCTTCCAGCACGCGGACCTCGTCTGGGCCCACGACACGTTCGCCATCTTCTTCATGCGGAAGGCCGCACCTCGTGACCACTAGCAGGTCGCTGAAAACGGTCCGTCGATTCGGGTCGGCGCCGGGGTCCCCCTCGCTTCACCGCTCGCGTGCGCCCGGCGAGCCGTCCTGCTTCTCGTGCCACGGGCGAAAGTGGGCGTAGCGGCTGCCATGCGGCTGAACCGGGTCGAGTACGCGTTGATGAACAATCCACTGCGAGCGGCGGTGCAGCGTCACTTCGAGGCCAAGCGGCTGCTATCGCTGGGTGGCCCTCTGGACGGCGGTGCGGCGCTGGAGATCGGCTGTGGCCGCGGCGTCGGCGTGGAGATCATCCTCGACCTCTTCCGTGCGGACCGCGTCGATGCCTTCGATCTCGACCCGCGCATGGTCGCCCGGGCACGGCGCCGGCTGCGTCCCCGCGGACAGCGGGCCCGACTCTGGCTGGGTGATGTCACCGCGATTCCGGTGCGCGACGCCGGGTACGACGCGGTCTTCGATTTCGGGATCATCCACCACGTGCCCGACTGGCGGCGCGCGATCGGCGAGGTGGCCCGGGTGCTGCGGCCGGGCGGCCGCTTCTACGGCGAAGAGATCTATCGGCGGGTGATCACCCACGGGCTCTGGCGGCGTCTCGTCCGACACCCGCAGTTCGACCGCTTCGACCATGGCGAGCTCTGCAACGCCCTGGCCGCCGCCGGGTTGAAGGTCACAGCGGATCGGCAGAGCCGTGGCGACTTCGGTTGGGTCATCGCTGAAAGAGCCTCCTGAGTGGCAGGGACTGTGGTGTGGGTAAGCCGCTGATCATCACGTTTGGGGGAGGACCTACGATGGATCACATGACGCGGCGTTTGACGAGACCTCTGCTCGGCACGTGCGTCCTGGCGGCAGCGGTGCTGAGCGCCGCGACGGCGCGGGCGCAGCAGGAGACGGTCGCACCGGAGAAGGCGGCCGCCATCCGCCAGCTGCTCGAGCTGACGCGGGCGAGCGAGCTGATGGTGACCTCGATCGAGACCACGCTGTCGGCCCAGAAGGCGGCCAGCCCGCAGGTACCGGAGGAGTTCTGGGAGGCGTTCACGGCTCGACTCCGCTCGGAGGTCGACCGGTTCGTCGAGCTGCTGATACCGCTCTACGCCGAGCACTTCACGCTGGAGCAGGTCCAGCAGCTGATCGAGTTCTACCAGACCCCGCTGGGCCGGCATCTGGTCACGGTGCAGCCGCAGCTGGCCCGGGAGAGCATGCTCGCCGGCCAGCAGTGGGGCGCGCAGCTGGGTATGGAGGTGGCGGCCGAGCTGGAGAAGCGCGGCATCCGCATCCCCTGACGGTGGGCCGACCGCACGGGCCGCGATAGACGTCCTCCGCCGACGCCGGGTCCTGCCGGCTCCGCGCTCAGCTCATTCCGGCGAGCGTTGCAGGCCGGGATCGCGCGAGCCTAACCGTTCATCCCGGGGCCGTCACCGACCTGGGATTCCTCGCCCTGGGCGGCCTGGCGCCGCTCGCGCCGCACCCGCTCGCGTTGCCGCCGGACCGCCCGGTCGAACATCCAGGTGAGCACGTAGAGCGTCAGGATGAAGGCCGCGACACCGATCCAGGTAAGCGGACCCCCGTCACCCAGTATCGCTGTGCCGATGGCCAGCGCGGCGACGGCGAGCGCGATGGCCAGCGGCAGCTGCGGGACCGTGGTCTCCAGTTCGTGTTCGCCCCACTCCTCCTCGGGCAGCAGCACGCCCTGTTCCCTGAGGTCTTCGATGCTCATCAGCTGGTTTCCTCGAGCTGAGTCACGGGACGCGTGTCGCGGAAGAAATCGACGGTGTCCAGCACCCAGGACTGGATGGGGCTGCGGCTGTGCTTCACCAGCAGCAGCCGCCCGGGCACGCGGCGCGCGATGCGCTCCGGTATGGTGCCGGCGATCAGCTTGCGGAACCAGCCCTCACGGCTCGCCCCGATCATCGTCAGATCGAAGCCCGCCGCGTGCTCGACGATGCGCGACTCGACGCGCTTCGTCTCCTCCACGCGGATCGAGCGGCCCTCGTCGCCGGGGCTCACGCCGAGGTCGGCCAGGCCCTCGTAGAGCTCGTCCAGCCGCGCCGCCCGTTCATGCCCCGTCAGGTCGGGCGGCAGCAGGTGGAACAGCTCCAGCTCCGTCTCGTGCCGGTCGTCGAACAGCTCGGCCAGCTCGAGCATCAGCCGCGCCTGGGTCGGGTAGGCGACGGGGACCAGGATGCGCCGGATGTTCTCGAGGTCGTCGGCGCGCAGCACGGCGACATGGCAGCCGGCGTGGCGGAACACGCGATCGATANNGATCGATGGTCGCGCCGATGTGCGTGCGCGGGTGCCGGCGCGGGCCGCGCCATCCCATCACCACCATGTCGATCTTGTGATCCTCCACCTCGTGCACGATGGCGTCCGCCGGCCAGTGAGCGATCCGGATGACCGAGCTGAACGGGACGTCGTGCTCGGCCAGCATGTCGGACGCGGTGTCCAGCACCTCGTCGCGCGCCTCGCGGATGTAGCGGCGCCCCACCTCCAGCGGCGTCTGACGCGGCACCGCGATCACGTGGAGCAGGATGATCTCGCCGTTTTGGGCGCGGGCCGCCATGGCGGCGAAATCGATGAGCGCCCGCGCGCGCTTCGGGTTGGCGAGCGGGACCAGCAACCGGTAGCGCGCCGCGGACCGGGCGGGCACCTCCTGTAGCACGACCGGTGTGATGCGCTTCTCGCGCTCGCGCTTGCGCGCGTAGGTATAGTGGATGAACATGCCCGATCCGATCCAGCCGATCACGGCGTACCAGGCGAGCGGAGAGAAGTGGAACATGAAGGCGGCGATCCCGATCATCAGCACGATCGCGACGACCGGCAGGACCGGGAAGAACGGGATCAGGAAGCCGTAGTCGAGGACCTGGCCGTATTTCCGCCGGATCGTGATGATCGCCACGTTCACCTGGAGGAACAGCAGCAGGAACATGACGTCGGCGGCGGCCGCCACGTCCGCGATGGGAACGGCCACGGCCATGAAGATGATCAGGCCGCCGCTGACCAGCAGCGCCAGGTAGGGCGTGCGGGTCCGCTCGTGCACCCGCGCGAAGAAGTCCGGCAGGTTGCGGTCCCGGCCCATCGCGAAGGAGACGCGCGTCGAGCTGAACGTGGTCGCGTTGAGCGCCGACATGGTGGAGAGCAGGCCGCCGATGAGCAGCAGCGTGGTGCCCAGCGGCATGAACTGGCGGGCCGCCTCCGCCAGGCCCAGCTCGGCGTGTATGCCGAGCCACTGCCAGGTGGGCTGCTCGGTACCGGTGTCCACCGCGCCCAGCGCCGTCACCGCCACCAGGATGTAGATCGGGATCACGATCGCCAGCGACCAGAAGACGGCGCGCGGGATGTTGCGCTTCGGGTTCTTCACCTCCTCGCCGGCCTGGACGATGATCTCGTAGCCCTCGAACGCGATGTAGGTGAGCCCCATCGCCGTCAGCACACCGCCCAGCCCCTTCGGTAACAGCGGCGTGAACCGGTCCCAGGACGACGGCTCGCCGAGCATCGCGTATAGGCCGCTGCCCACGAACAGCCCGATCACCAGGATCTTGGCCACGGTCACGATGTTGCCGGCCAGGCCCGTCTCCGAGACGCCCTTGAAGTTGATGCCGACGAAGATGAGCGCGATGGCGACCGCCAGCGGCCTCTCCAGCAGCGTGCCGCTCAGGCCCAGGGGCGACCAGCCGAGCTCGTCGATGACCAGTCCCAGGTACGAGCCGAAGCCGAGGGCGTAGAGGCTGCCGGCCACCGCGTGGGCGAACCAGCTCATCCAGCCGGCCAGGAACGCGTTGGGGCCCGGCAGCCCCTCCTTCACCCAGAGGTAGCCGCCGCCCGCCTCGGGGATCGCGCTGCCCAGCTCCGCGTAGGCCAGCGCGGTGAGGAACGTGACGAGCCCGTTGGCCGCGAAGGCGAGGATGAGGCCGGGCCCCGCCGTGCCGGCGGCGATCCCGGTCAGCACGAAGAT